>Ga0306923_10006068_pt1 | contig 11854 bp, 11 predicted proteins | sample sta12Can44000108_FD_203841 | JGI IMG/M metagenome (GOLD analysis project Ga0306923, IMG submission 203841) | Lab enrichment of tropical soil microbial communities from Luquillo Experimental Forest, Puerto Rico - statanox.12C.anox.44.000.108 (v2)... | ecosystem: Environmental > Terrestrial >...
GGCGGCCGCAGGCATCTATGATGCGCTGCACCTGCTGAACCCCGGCACCTGCTGGCGTTCGGCGCTGGCACTCGCGGCAGCGGCCGAGGACCCAGGCCAGGCGCGGCGGCTGGCCGACGACGAGCTGGCGGACGCACGGCGGGCCGGCCTGCCGCGCCCGACCGGGATAGCACTGCGCACCCGCGGCATGCTCGAGGGCGGTGAGCGAGGGCTGCGCGACCTGCGCGAGGCCGCCGAGGTGCTCGCGGCATCCGGCGCGCGGCTGGAGCATGCCCGCGCCCTGGTCGAGCTCGGCGCGGCGCTGCGGCGGGCCAATCAGCGCACCGCCGCCCGCGAGCCGTTGCGCACCGGGCTCGACCTGGCTCACCGCTGCGGCGCGGTGCGGCTCGCGGAGCGGGCGCGGGCCGAGTTGCTGACGACCGGCGCCAAACCCCGCAGGGCGGTACTGACCGGGCTGGAGGCGCTGACTGCCAGCGAGCGGCGCGTCGCGGAGCTGGCGGCAGCCGGGATGAGCAATCCCGAGATAGCCCAGACGCTGTTTGTGACCCTGAGCACGGTGGAAGGCCATCTGCGCCAGGCCTACCGGAAGCTCTCGATCAGCTCACGGGGCCAGTTGCCCGCCGCGCTGCTTTCGGCCGCACCCCCCGCAACAGTGCCGCACGGCCGGCAAAAGACAAGGGTGCCGCCGTGACGCGGCCGCCCCGCTCGGCCTGCGATGCTGCGGGTGTGGACCAGCCTGCGACGGTACGCGTCACCCTTGAGTTCGAGCCGGGCTCCGACCCGCTGCGCGGGCGGCTGATGACCAGCCACGCCGTCTACCCATTTGCGGGATGGCTGGGTCTCGCCACCGCTCTTGAGCACGTGATCGGCGCCGACGCTCCCGCCCAGCCCAGCGCTCCTGGGCCTGCCGACGGGTAAGCCAGAGCCAAAAAACCATGGTGGCTCCATGGCGCGATCACCCTCGCCTGCGGGGCACGATCATCCTCGTAGCATTCAGCGAGGCGATCCGCCGATGGCCGGTGCACCCGGGGGGAGGGCACCGGCCATCGGCGGGACGTTGCGGATGTGTCGCCGGGCGGCTCGGAGGGGCGCCGCCCGGCATAACACTTCCAAGGAAACGCAGGGCCTGAGGCGGTCACCAGGCCGATCATGTATCTACGTTTCCGGAGCCTCCTTGGCATGGTGCACCGTTCTATTGCAGTGGCCTACAATGACGCTTACCTGCGTGGTTAGCTGGGCCGGGGAACCGTCACGGCGCCGCCGGGAGTTGCCCGGGCCGCCTCAAGCGAGCCCTGGCACTGGGCCCTGTCCCCAAGCCGCCCCCCCGCCTGGAGACAGGGCCTCCTTCCCTTCAGCGACGGCATCGAGGGCTGGCAGCTGTAGTGGGCTTCCCACTCAGCAAGCTTGTTGTTGAACAGGGCGGTGTCGTCGATGACGACGCCTTTGAGCTGGGGGACGTGGGGCCGCCGAGCGGTCCGCGGTGGTACACATTCACGGGCCGGGCGCGAAGTTGCAGAGGCCGTTTGTTTCGGTGCCGACGGCGGGCACGCCGGCATGGCGTGGCACTGGCTGCGGCAGACTGGTTTGGTGTCGATGCCTGCGGCCGGGCGATCGGAGAACTCATGGCAGGTCAGCCAGGTGCCGGGCGTGGTCCGGGCGGACCGGAGATTATCAGGCTGGGCTCGGTTCCGGGGTTCGTCGTGCTCGACCTTCCAGACGCGGCAGTTTGCGCCGGGGGGACACGGCTGGCGCCGGACGTCACGATCGCCGAAGTGGCGCTGCTGGCCCGGGCCATGACCTACAAGTTCGCGGCGCTCGGCGATCAGGTCGGCGGTGCGAAGGCGGGCGTGCTGGGAGATTCCACTGACCGCGTCGCCAGGGCCGAACAGATGGCCCGCTACTGCGCGGAGATCCGCCCGCTGGCCGACGCGGGCCGGTTCCTCACCGGCCCGGACATGGGCACCTTCGAGGAGGACTTCAAGCTCTTGCGTGAGCGCCGCCCCGCACCGACGGCCTTCGGCGCGGTGGTGGCCGGGGTGCCGTTTGAGGATCTGCTGACCGGATACGGCGTCGCGGTGGCGGCGGAAACCGCCCTGCGCGCCGGGCCGGGCGGCGGCTGGGAAGACCGGTCGGTGGCCATCGAGGGATTCGGTAAGGCGGGTGGTGGAGCGGCTCGTGAGGTGAGCAGCCGCGGCGGCCGGGTAGTTGCCGTCTCCACGGTCGCCGGATGTGTGGTGGACCCCTCCGGGCTCGACGTCGAGCGGCTGCTCGCGCTGCGCCAGGTGCACGGCGATGCATGCGTGCTGCGATACGGCTTGCCGACCGGGCCGCCTCATCGGCTGTTCATAGCGGTGGACGCCGATGTGATTATCCCCGGCGCCCGGCCGGGAGTGATCGGCCGCCGGGTGGCCGAGTCGCTTCCATCCGCCGTCCAGGTGATCGCGCCCGCCGCCAATGTCCCCTACACCAGGGAGGGAGCAGATACCCTGCACCGCCGGGGGATAGCGGCACTGCCCGACTTCGTGTGCAACGCAGGCGCGGTCATCGGCTACCGGTCAGCACCTGACGCCACCCCGGAGCAAGTCCTCGCCAATGTCGGGGACACGATCGAGACGCTCATCCACGAGGCGCTCAGCCACCCGCGCGGACCGCTCGCCGGGGCCTGTGAGCGCGCCGCCGCGTTCTTGCACAGTTGGTGGGGTGATCCGCCCGGCCCGCCATTCGCAGCCTCGCTGTAACGGCAGCGCACATCCCGGCACAGCCTCCTTCCGCGCTGCCGGCCGCGAGGCCACGTGCGCGGACCCGCCGCTAAGAGCAGCCTGGCCGGCGAGGCGGCCATGCTCTTGACGTCGCCGCCCGCGCAGAAGGCGCCGCCCGCCCCCGTGAGCACGACACAGCCGACCGCATCGTCGGCCTCTACCTGGGCGAGGACTGCCGCCATGGCGGACAGCATGGCCTGCGAGAAGGCGTTCCGCCGGTCGGGGCGGTTCATCGTGATCACCGCGACGCCACCGTCGATTTCGGCCCGCAGGTCCTCGGTCCCGGTGTCAAGCGTGATCATGTCGTCCTTCCTCGCCGGCGAAACGGATCCCGCCGATCATCCACGGCCCCCCACCGGCCAGCCCAGCGATGGTTATCGCGGTGATCCCCTCGCCGCCGGCCGCCCGGGCCGGGACGAACCGCAGCCACTGGTCCCAGGCCGGCAACTCCACGACAGTGGCCTGCCCGCCGCCGGTAACAGAGATCCCGAGTACCGCCGCCCAGCGCCGCGCCGCGGCAGGGGGGTCGTTGACCTCGATCGTCAGCCCCGTCACGCGACCGCCAGAGTGCTCCGGCGCCCGGCCCGTCCACGACGGGCCCGCCCACCGCCACGATTCTGCTGGAGCCGCCCAGTCCAGCGACACGATGGCACCGGGAACGTCCTTGGGATGCAGGTGGGTGGCGGCGATGTCGCGCAGGTCGGCCGCCCAGACCACCCGCACACCCAGGCCGGCGACCCTGCCACGCGCCGCCGCCAGGTCCGGAACCTGGAATATCGCCATATACCCGCCGTCGCCGCCGCGCCGCTCGAGATACCGGCCCGCGGTGGTATCCGGTCGCACAGGCGCGACGACCTCCACGAACGTGTCGCCGACCGCGAACACCGCATTGGTCAGGCCGAACTGCCCCACCCCAGGATCACAGAACGGCTGTGCCCAGCCGAAGGCACGGCTCAGCTCGGCGGTCACCCGGCCACAGTCATGCGCGACCAAGGCCACCTGGCGCAAGCGCGGTCCGGTCAGCACACCCCAACAATAGAAGGCGCGCACCGGCCGGAACATTCACCCGCGAAACCGCAGGCACACGGACTACCGCGGCTCACCCGCACACGCTCCGCCCACCCTCGCCGCCACCAGCGGCTAGCGTTGCGGGCGGTCGATGTCGATGGCGGGCAGGTCCCGTACTTGCTGCTTGCTGAGGCTGACCTCGATGTGGTCTTCGACCCGGGTCACGGCGGTGACCGGGATGGCCACTTCCTTGCGGCCCCACAGGTGTCCCTCCTGCAGGACCACATGCGTTACGCGATGACTGTCAGGGTCGATGACCAGCCCGTCGACCTTGCCGATATGGCCGTCGCTGGCCTGAACGTCCTCGCCGCGCTTTATCTCCACCTCGCCGGGCGGGATCGTGTCTGAGGTTTCCAGGCTGCCCCGGGCGCCGCGGTACCCGTAATGAGGCCAGAAGACGGTATCGGTCGGGCGGTAGTTCGGGACATCGTCGTCCGCCGCGATGAACTGGGTCTCTTCAGCGGGGTCGAGCACGTCGAACTCCGCTGAGGTGCAATTCAGCCGGATCTCGCCCCCGGTGGAATCGGCAAGGCTGACGGGAACGAGCCGGGGAAGCTCATGCCCACGGCGCGATTCCACGATGAGATGGGTGACCGCCTGCGCGACCGGGTCAACGACCACCCGGCTCAGCCTGCCGCATGCCCCATCAGTACAACTGACCTCGGCCCCGATGGTGAACTGCTCCGTTCCTGGCATGGGCAGGCTCCTTACCCCGGGAGATCGTGATGGCAACGCTATGACGAGACGGTACTCCCGGGCGGAACTTGTGGCCCAGCCCGCATATCCGTTCAGATCCGCCGCGACGACGGAGACGGCCGCTTCACCGGCGTGGGCTGTCCCTCGGACTGGGCACACCCGCTTGCGCCCCGGCCGGGTTGCTTGCGGCGCTGGTGGGATCACCGGGGCCGCCGGGTGCGCGGCGCGTCGCGATCTGGCGGTCAAGCGGCCAGTTCCGAGATGGCCTGGACGGTAAGGCCGTCCAGCCCGGTCAGCACCAGTCTGGCCGATGCGAGCGCCGCGGGCCCGGGCGGGTATCGCGGGTGCGGGATGGCGACCACTTGCAATCCGGCGGCTGCTGCCGAGCGGAGCCCGTTCGCGGAATCCTCTACGGCCGCGCACCGCTGCGGGGCGCGGCCGAGCCGGCTCGTCACCGCCAGGTAGATGTCCGGCGCTGGCTTGCCGTGCGGGACCTGTTCGGTGGACATCGCAGCAGCGAAGCAGTCCCGCAGGCCCGCGCTGTCCAGGACGGCGTCGATCAGCACCGGCGGGGAGGAACTCGCCAGCCCCAGCGGCCACCGCGCAGCCAGCCGCCGGACCGCGGCCACCGCGCCGGGAAGGAACGGGACCTGTTCCCGGTACCGCGCCTCCACCTGCCCGATCACCTGCGCCGCGACTTCCTCCGGCGGCAGGCCTGTGCCCAGGCCGTGGCTGAGGTAGCGGGCCCATTCCCCGGTGCTCATGCCCATCAGCCGTTCCTGTGCGTCCGGGGCCCAGTGACCGCCATGCGCGGCCACCACCTGCCGGCGCACCTGCTCCCAAACCGGCTCGGAATCGACCAGCACCCCATCCAGGTCGAACACGACCGCCTCGATCACCTGTCCACCCTGCCTTGCCGGGCGAGGCCGGGCAAGGCCGCAGGACGTGCACCGACCGCAGCCCCGACGCCGAGCACGTGCTGGCCGGGGCCTGCGCGGCCGGCCTTGCCTGCCGGGCTTGACTTCTGGTCGGCGCGGCCAGCACCGCATCGACGGGTAGTGCCAGCGCGGGGTCTGGTGGATAATCGGTGGATCGGGGGCGGGGGTGCCCTCAGAGCGGGCTGATCGACAATGCGGGATCCCAGTGCTGCTGCACCGCTAGCGGTGCGGGCGCTCCAGCAATGGTATGGCGCTGATCCATACTCCCGGGATAAAGGTATCTACAGCTACCATGACCCGGCGCTGGATGCTCACTGGGCGGACTGGGGCAGCCTTTCGCAAATCGGCCGGAACTTCGTGAACACCGCGATCGCACTCACCGGGCAGCGGAACCGGATCCAGGGCACCGCCCGCTGGTGGAACAGTGCCAACGCCATTACCGCGGTGATCGGCTACATGTCGGTCACCGGCGACCGGTCATACCTGAAATCTGTGATTGAAAACACTTTCACAAAGGCTCCGGGCGTGCACCGGCCGATCACCACCTGGGCGTCGCTGGCCCGGTCACCGGGGGCACTGCGGCGCGCGTCCTACCCGGGCTTCATTAACGGTTTCTACGATGATGAGGGCTGGTGGGCGCTTGCCTGGATCGACGCCTACGACCTGACCGGTGAGGAAAGGTATCTGGCCGCGGCCGAGGACATCTTCCTGGATATGACCGGCGGCTGGGATGACGTCTGGCACGGCGGGATCTACTGGGGCAAGCACAACGGCCAGCCGGACCGCGCCGGTGCCGCCGCGGTGCCGGCGGGCTGGCACGGGCCGTACAAGAACGCCATCGCCAATGAGTTGTTCATTTCGGTGGCTGCCGCGCTGGCCTTGCGGCGGCGCCGGGATGGCGAAGATCACGCTGACTGCCTGGGCTGGGCCCGCCGCGGCTGGGCATGGTTCAGTTCACCCCCGCCAGATGGCGTGGCCATGATCAACGCGGCTGGCCTGGTGAATGATTCACCAAACAGCAGTGGGGTGAACAACAACACCGCAAGCATCTGGTCCTACAACCAGGGTGTGCTGCTGCGCGGCCTCAGCGATCTCACCGAATTGACCGGTGACCATGCCTACCGAGCACGGGCGGAGGAGATAGCCGACGCCTTCATCGGGAACCCCTGGTACCAAGCGCCACGGCCGGGCAAGGGCCAGGCGCCGGAGCCGCCGCCAACCCAGTCAGGTGTCATTCACGGGATACTGCACGAGCACGACGACTGCACCGCGGACGGCAGTGCCCGGCCCCCAGGCCGCACGCCGGGCGCCGACAGCACACTGTTCAAAGGGATCTTCGTCCGCAATCTGGCCCGGCTGTACCGGGCCACCGGAAAACCGAGCTACCGGCAATTCATCCTGGCCAACGCGCTGTCGGCGCTGGACCACATGAACGAGCACTCTCAGTTCGGGTGCAACTGGGCGGCGCCTGTTGATGTCGCGGATTTCGCCCGTCAGGCGGCCGGGGTCGACCTGATCAATGCGGCGCTGCTGGTGAGCAAGGACACGGGCACCGCCACGGCCGCACAGACCGCGCAGCCGGCCGGCACCTGAGCCGGCCGGCGGCCACCTCGAGCTGAGGATGTAGTACACGACCGCGGCCACCGGCAGCCCGGTGAACAACGCGATGTCCGCCCGGCCCAGTGCCCCTCATTCCGCCGGGCGCATACAACGTGCCGACGTCGAACAACAGTGCCATGGCGGCGAGGCCAATGAGATGGGGGGAATATCCAATGGATAAGGACTTCGACGTTGTCGTGGTGGGCGGGCGGTGCGCCGGTTCGCCGCTTGCGGCGCTGCTGGCACGCGCGGGGCTGTCGGTGGCGCTGGTGGAGCAGGCGAGGTTCCCGCGAGACACGCTGTCGACGCATACCTTCCAGTCGGCCGCGCCCGCCTTTCTCCAGCGGCTTGGCGTGCTGAGCGCGGTGCGGGCCACGGGGGCACCGGTCGTCAATCACCTTGATCTGCGGCAGGGGGACTTCCGGGCGCGACTGTTATGGCCGCGTTTGCCAGGAGAGGTCGGCGGGGTCTTGTCGGTACGCCGGCTGTTGCTGGATCCCATTTTGATGGAGGCGGCCCTGGATGCAGGGGCCGAGGTCTGGACGGGCGCGAAGGTGACCGCGGTGGTCAGGGACAGCGGCCGGGTGGCGGGCGTGCGTGTCGACAGCAACGGGTCAGAGCAGGTGCTGGGGGCGAGGCTCGTTGTCGGCGCCGACGGCCGCCACTCGGCGGTGGCCAGGCTCGCGGGGTCGCGACGGTACAACCTGACCGCGAACGAGCGGTTCATGTACTGGTCGTTCTTCGCGGATGCAGGTCCGGGCGCTGAGCCGACCGTGATCCTGCATCGCTGGTCAGGCAACCTCGTGGTCGCCGTGCCGGCGGACAGCGGCCTGTACCTGGTGCTCGCGCTGCCCGGGCTCAGCGAGCTGCCGCGGTTCCGGCACGCCCGTGAGGAAAGCTACTTGGCGTACATCCACCGCTGTGACCCGGTGGCCCGCGCGCTGTCGGCCGCACGGCGGGTCGGCAAGCTGTTCGGGCTGCTCCGCTGGGAGGGGTTCTTCCGCGAGGCGGCGGGGCCGGGCTGGGTACTGGCCGACGACGCCGGCCACTTCAAGGACCCCTCGCCGGGCCAGGGCATCCAAGACGCGTTCCGGCAGGTCGAGTCCCTGGCGCCGGTGATACTCGGCGCCATCAGCACCTCGCCGTCCGCGCTGGACGAGGCGCTGGCGGGCTGGGCGCGCTGGCGCGACGAGGATGCCGCCGCGTACTACTGGCTCGCGGCCGACTTCGGCAAGGCTGGCATGCCGCCCGCGGTGCTGCCGGAGATCGCGCAGCGGTTGTACCAGCAGGGCAAGATGGACTCGCTCATGGATCTGTTCAACCACCGCGGCGTGCCCTCCAAGGTGCTGACGCTGCCACGGCTGGCGGGTGCGACAGCCCGCCTGCTGGCGCGTGGCGGATGCCACCGGCGAGCGCTGCTAGGCGAGGTGGGCGCCCTCGCCGCCGAGGACATCCGGCGAAAACGCCTGGTGCGGCATCCGCACTACGTCCCGCTCGAGACCGTGGCCGCCCGGCCAGTGGTGGCCGGAGACGATGACACTGGAGGGATCTGAGGTGAGCATTACCACCGTTGAGGTCTCGGTCCGCGGCGTCCGGTCGCCGGTACTGGCGGCGGGGCCGACGGACGGCTCGGAGGCGGTCGTCTTCGTCCACGGCAATCCCGGCCCGGCCGATGACTGGCGCGAGCTCCTCACCCGCGCGGGCGCGCTTGGCCGGGCGATCGCGCCGGACATGCCCGGCTACGGCCACGCCGACAAACCGAAGGACTTCAGCTACTCGGTGGACGGCTACGCCAGGCACTTGGCGGCGCTGCTCGATCAGCTCGCCATCACCCGCGCGCATATCGTCGCGCACGACTTCGGCGGCCCGTGGGCGCTGGCGTGGGCAGCGCGCTATCCCGACGCCTTCGCCAGTGCCACGCTCATCAACACCGGCGTGCTGACCGGCTACCGGTGGCACCGCTACGCCCGCATCTGGAGGACGCCCGGTCTCGGCGAGGTCTTCCAGGCAACAACCAGCCGCCCGGCGTTCCGGCTGCTGCTCGGGCGCGAGAACCCCCGGCTGACACGTGATCAAATCGATCGCATCTATGACGCGTCACGTGTCTGGGCCACCAAGCGCGCCGTGCTCAAGCTGTACCGCGCGACCCCCGCGGCTGAGCTCGCCCGCCCCGCCGCCGCGTTGCGCCCGCTCGACCGCCCCGCGCTGGTCATCTGGGGGACCAAGGACGCATACCTGCCCCGTGAACAGGCTGAGCGCCAGCGCCAGGCGTTTCCGTCGGCCCAGATCGAAATGCTCGACGGCCATGGCCACTGGGTGATGCTCGAAGACCCCGGACGCGTCGCCTCTTTGGTGATCCCATTCCTCACCCGGCAGCTGCCGGGCCCCGCGAGATGACCGGGCCCGGTGCGGTGTCTTGGCGGCCGGGCGTCAGGGGGGTGGCGGGGTTTCGGGTGTTTGGGTGTGCCGGGCGTGCAGCCGCTCGCGGATTTCTTGCGGCGTATAGGCGTTGCGGCGGCGCTGATCGCGGGCGATCACTACCCCGGAGGCGGCGACACCCGCAAAGGCTGCCAGTCCTAGTACTTTCCACCAGCGCATCTGCTTAGGTTAAACCGTGCCCGCTGGGAGTATCACGCTGGATCAAGCCGTGGATCTGGTACGTACGGGCGATGTGTGGCTGTTCCGCGGGCGCACGATTGCCGACCGGGTGATCCAGGTGGCGACCAACAGCCCGGTCAACCACGTAGGCATGTCGGTGGTCCTGGACGATCTGCCCCCGTTGATGTGGCACGCCGAGCTTGGCCGCGCCCTGCCCGACGTGTGGTCCGGTACCCGCCACCGCGGGGTCCAGCTACATGACCTGCGGGAGGCGGTCATCGTCTGGGCTACCAGGTACGGCCAGCAGGCGTGGCTGCGCCAGCTCGACCCCGCGGCCACGGGCGAGATGGAGGACGCTGTCTTGCGCACGATCGCGCGGCTCGATGGCACTCCGTTCCCCTCCACGACCAGGCTGGCGTCGCGGTGGCTGCTCGGCCGCACGCCGGCCATCAGGCACCAGGCACCAGGCAGCAGCCTGGAGACCGCCTACTGCGCGGAGGTCCTGGCCACGACCTACCAGGCCATGGGGCTGCTGGCCAGCAGCCACCGCCCGAACTGGTATGACGCCGGCCGGTTCTGGAGCGGGGACGACCTCGGGCTAGCAGCCGGGTTCGGCCTTGGCGGCGAGATCGCCGTCGTCGTCCCCGCCAGCGAACCCGGCACACCCCAACCGCCCGAACCGCCCGCACCCCGCGGCCGGGCTGAACGGCTTCGCCGCAGGTGGCACTTGCCATAGTTACCAGCCCAAACGGGCAAGCACGACGAGACCAGCGCCGGACGGCTACGCCGCGCTGTAGCGAGCGGCGGCCCTATGCGGGCTGGGTGTTGTTGCGCGGGGCTGGGCTGGTGCGGGCGGCTTCGCGATAGTCGGCGACGGCGGCCATGAGCTTGTCGGCGCCGCTGAGCCGGTTGAGCCATGGGCCCAGCCCGGGGAAGTAGTCCATCAGCGCTTTGAGTACCCGGCCGGGGCCGACGCTGACGACCATCTCCGGCTTGGGCTTGTCGATGGCGCGGACGGTGGCGGCGGCCACCTTCTGCGGGCTTACCGAGAACGCGGTGCTGGCGGTCAGGCCGGTCTCGGTGAGGGTCCGCGCGCTGACCCCGGCGTCCTTGACGGGGCCGAGAATGAGGCTGGTGGCCGACACCCCGGTTCGCCGGTAGTCGCTGTGCAGCACCCGGCTGAAGGCGGTGAGCCCGTCCTTGGCCGCGGCGTACGCCTCGGTGTAGGGGAAGCTGGTGTGCCCGGCCAGCGAGGAGACGTTGACGATCCGGCCGTAGCCGCGCTCAAGCATGCCGGGCAGAAGCAGCCGGGCCAGCAGCAGCGGGCTGATCAGGTCGACCTGCAGCACGTGCTCGATCTCGGCTGGGGTCAGCACGTGGAAGCGGGTCTGCGGTTCGGTCGCCGCGTTGTTGACCAGCACGTCGACCGTTCCCAGCTCGGCGGCGGCCGCAGCAGCGACCTGCCGGGCTGCCTGCGGGCCGCCGAGGTCGATCGCGGCGGTGCTCACCTTGACGGCGCCGCCGAGCTCTCCCGCGAGGCGGGCGAGTTCGCTCTCTGAGCGGGCTACCAGCAGCAGGTTCGTCTGCCGGGCCGCCAGGGCGCGGGCGATGTACTGTCCGATGCCATGCGAGGCTCCGGTGACGATGGCGTTGCGCGGTTCCATGCCGCACACTCCCTCCGCGTGGTCTGCGATCTTGTCGGATGATAAGATAATCTTGTTACAAGACAATCTAAGTGAAAGACGGGTTATGAGCAAATCGGCGGCATCACAGCGGCAGACCGGCCGGGTGGGCCAGCTTTTGTTCGTGGCACAGCAAGCGGCTCAGGCCCTGGCCATCGAGCGGCTGGAGCCGCTGGGGCTGTCACCGCGGGCGTGGGGGGTGCTGAGCACACTGGCGGAGTCGGGGCCGCTGACGCAGATCGAGCTAGCCACCACGATGGCCATCGACCGCACCGCAATGGTCTACCTGCTCGACGACCTCGAACAGCAAAAGCTGGTCGAACGGGTGCGCAGCCCCCAGGACCGCCGCGCGTTCATGATCCACCTGACCGCTGCGGGCCGCGCTGCGCAGCGCCGGGCGGCAGCGGCACTCGACGGCGCAGCCGAGACCCTTCTCACGCCGCTCGACGCGGCCGACCGCCGTCACCTGATCGACCTGCTGGCGAGAGTCGCGGCTCACTGGCAGCAACTCAGC
>Ga0306923_10006076_pt1 | contig 11849 bp, 9 predicted proteins | sample sta12Can44000108_FD_203841 | JGI IMG/M metagenome (GOLD analysis project Ga0306923, IMG submission 203841) | Lab enrichment of tropical soil microbial communities from Luquillo Experimental Forest, Puerto Rico - statanox.12C.anox.44.000.108 (v2)... | ecosystem: Environmental > Terrestrial > Soil...
TGGAGCGTCGTGAGCACGAGGTGGCCGGTGAGCGCGGCCTGCACCGACTGCGACGCGGCCTCGGCGTCGCGCACCTCGCCGACCATGATGACGTCGGGATCCTGCCGGAGCACGTGACGGAGCGCGTCCGCGAAGCCGGTGCCGGTCTTCGGGTTGGCCTGGATCTGGTTCAGGTCCTCGTGGACCATCTCGATCGGATCCTCGATGGTCACGATGTTCACTTCAGGTGAAGAGAGGGCCTGGAGCGCGGAGTAGAGCGTGGTGGTCTTGCCGCTGCCGGTGGGGCCGGTGACGACGACGAGGCCGTGAGGCCGCAGGAGCCAGCGCTCGAACACGTCGCGCTCGTCCGGCAGGAACCCGAGCTCCGAGAGGTCGCGGATGAGCACCGCCGGGTCGAGCACGCGGATGACGATCTTGTCGCCGAACGTCGTGGGCACCGTGGAGACGCGCAGCTCCATCTCCGTCTCGCCGCGCGCGGTGCGGATGCGCCCGTCCTGCGGCCGCTTCAGCGCGATGTCGAGCCGGCTCATGATCTTGAGCCGGTTCGCGATCGCGCCGTGCACCGCCTTCGGGATCCGATAGACCGGGTGCAGGACGCCGTCGATCCGCATCCGGATGATCGACTCCTCCCGGCGCGGCTCCACGTGGATGTCGCTCGCGCGCTGCTCGAAGGCGTAGTGGAAGAGGTACTCCACCGCGGCGACCACCGGCTCGCTCGACGCCTCCAGCACGTCGAGCCCGGCGAGATCGACGAACTGCTCGAGGTTCTGGACGTCGGGCCCGGTCTGGACCTGCGTCTCCGCGTGCCGGATCTGCTCGCGGAAGCCGTAGATCTCGCTGATCGCCCGGTGGATGTCGCTCGGGGCCGCGAGCACCGGCTCGATGTCGTGGCCGGTGAGGCCGCGCAGGTTCTCGAACAGCTCCTGGTCGAACGGGTTCGCCGCCGCGACCACCAGCGCGCCGTTCCGCCGCTCCACCGGGAGCACGCCGTGCTTGCGCGCGAACGGGCGGGAGAGCGTGCGCGTGACGAGCACCGCGTCGAGCTTCAGCGGGTCGAGCTTGCGGTACGGGATCCCGACCGCCTCGGCCACCGCGGCGGCCACCTTGTCCTCGTCGAGCTTCTCCGTCCCCCTGCGGGCGTCGGTGAAGTCGAAGGAGGCGAGCACCTCGATCGGCGTCAGCTCGGCCCGCCGGAGCCCGCGGCCGCCGGTCTTGTGCGACTGATCGCGGAGGAGGCGCGCGCGCTGCACGTTCTCCCGCGCGATGGCGGTGCGGCGGGAGTCGTCGTTGAGCAGCCCGCGCTCCGCGAGCACCTGCACGACGAACTCGAGCGTGTAGTCCCTGGCCCGGATGGTCTGCGGCACCGCGGGAGTCTAGCGCGAACCCCGCGCGCCAGGCGAGGAGCGGCACGTGCCGGTGTGTGCGCTCGTCAGCGCGAGACGCCGGCGGGGAGCGGCTCGCCGCCGAACGCCTCGCGCTGCTCGATGGCGAGCGCGCTGCGTGCGTTCCGGAGCGAGCGGATGGCGTAGACCGCCATGCCACCCAGACACACCACGCCGCACGCGAAGACGAAGAGCGGCACCTCCGCCGGGAGCGCCACCACGCCCTGCGCGAGCGACAGGAGCGACGTCAGCACGAACAAGAAGAGCGCGGCGTAGTCGAGGAGCAGCGCGCGGGTGAGGATCCGGTGGCGCAGATCGAAGAGCTCGATCTGCGAGCGGACGAGCCGCCTCTTCTCGTCGCCGGGCGCAAGCGCACGGTATCGGCTCGAGAGATCGCGGAGCCTGGCCGACATCCGCGACACCTGGTTGTCGAGGCCGAGCGCGACGAGGCCGCACGCCGACACCATCACCGCCGGCGTCACGGCCACCGCGATCCGCTGGGCGGCGTCGGTCACGGCGACATTCTGCTGCGCCGCGCGCCTCCCCGCCCGCCCGGCCGCCCGTTGGGGGGACGGGCTCAGCGCCGCGCGGCCCGCTTCGGACGCGGGGCGGCGCGCGTCGTCTTCCGGCTCTGGGCGCGCTCCGCCTCCTCGCCGGCGAGGACGCCGAGGAGCCGCGGCTTCTCCTGCTCGTAGAGCTTGATCGCGTCGCGGAGCACCTGGAGCGCCTCCTTGCGCCCCTGAGGCTCGCGCACCAGCACCTTCTTGTTCTCGAGGGCCTTGTAGTCCTCGAAGAAGCGCTTCAGCTCCCGCATCCGGTGGGCGGGCATCTCCGAGAGGTCGGCGAACTCGTTCCACGCCGGGTCGTCGGCGTGCACCGCGATGAGCTTGTCGTCCTCGCCCTTGTCGTCGCGCATCTTCATCACGCCGATCACCTTGGCGCGCATGATGGCGAGGCTCGCGATCTGCTCCTGGCAGAACACGAGGATGTCGAGCGGATCGCCGTCATCGCAGTAGGTGCGCGGGACGAAGCCGTAGTTCGCGGGGTAGTGCACCGCCGAGAACAGGACGCGATCGACGATGAGCAGGCCCGAGGACTTGTCGAGCTCGTACTTCACCTTCGAGCCGGTGGGGATCTCGATGATCGCGGGGATCGGATCCTCGATGTAGCGGGGCAGCGCGACGTCGTGCCAGGGGTGCAAGGCGGTTCTCCTCCGAGGAAAAAGCCGCGCAGACTACACGAAGCTGCCGCGCGGGCGAACTTCTATATCCCGCCGCCGTGCTCGAACCCGGTCTCGCGCACCTCGGCCTGGGTGACGCGGCTCCCGGGCGGCACGCCGTGCGTGAGCCACACGTTGCCGCCGATCGACGAGCCGCGCCCGATCGTGACGCGGCCCAGGATCGTCGCGCCGGCGTAGACGACCACGTCGTCCTCCACCACCGGGTGCCGGTCGATGCCCTTGATCGGGTTCCCCTTCTCGTCCTTGGGGAAGCTCTTCGCGCCCAGCGTGACGCCCTGGTACAGCGTGACGCGGTTGCCGATCACCGCGGTCTCTCCGATGACGACCCCGGTGCCGTGGTCGATGAAGAACCGCTCCCCGATCCGCGCGCCGGGGTGGATGTCGATCCCCGTGAGCGAGTGGGCGTGCTCGGTGATCATCCGCGGGATGAGCGGCACGCCGAGCGCGTAGAGCTCCCGCGCGATGCGCTGGCTCGTCACCGCGAACACGCCGGGGTAGCTGAAGATCGCCTCGTCCTTCGTCTTCAGCGCCGGGTCGCCGTCGTAGGCCGCGTCCACGTCGCTCGCCGCGAGCCGCCGCACCTCCGGCAGGCGCGTGAGGAACTTCTTCACCGCCTCCGCGGCGCGCTCGCCGCAGTGCGCGCAGCTCTCGAACTCGTGCCGTTCCACGAACGCGAGGCCGCGCCGGATCTGCTCCTCGAGCGTGCGCATCACGCGATCGAGGGTGGCGCCGATGTAGTAGTGCAGCGACTCGTCGTGCAGGTCGGGGGTGCCGAAGTAGCCGGGGAAGAAGACCGAGCGGAGGCCCTCGACGCACCCGAGCACCGCCGAGCGCGAGGGGAGCACGATCTTGCCTGCGCCGTTCCGCCCGCCCGCGAGCCCGCAGGCCGCGTCGCAGAGCTGATTCACCACCGGTGCGAGCGCCGCCTGGTTCCCGTCCGTTCCCGATGCCATGTTCGAGCTCCTCCGTCGCCGAGCCTTCTTGGATAGACCGGCGGGCGAGCAGGCGCAACGATCGCGGCCGGACTACCGCGCGGCCGCGCCGCCCGCCTCGGGCGCATCCTCGGCGAGCGCCGCGTCGAGCTCCTCCTCGGTGACCGGCAGCGCCGGCGCGCCTCCGGGCTCCCCGCCCCCGGCGTCCGGCCCTCCCGCCTCGCCCTCGACGTCCACGCCCTCCGGCTCCGCGGCGAACCCCGCCTCGAGCTCGGTCGCGCCCTCGCGGTGGAAGAAGTCCCACACGGCCTGGGCCTGCTTCGGGCCGAAGCCCTCCACCGCGCGCAGGTCGTCCACCGAGGCCTCCTTCACGCGCCGCAGCGAGCCGAAGGCGCGCAGGAGGGTGCGCCGGCGGCCGGCGCCGATGCCGGGGATGTCCTCGAGCACCGACTGGAGGTTCCGCGAGCGGCGGAGCTTGCGGTGGAAGGTGATCGCGAAGCGGTGCGCCTCGTCGCGCAGGCGCGCGAGGAGGAACAGCTCGGCCGAGTTCTGGCGCAGGACCACGGGGTCCTTGCGGTTCGGCAGGAAGACCCGCTCCGGCGTCCGCGCGAGCTCGGACACGAAGCCCTTCCCCTGCTCCTCCGCCACGTCGGCGAGATCCGCGGCGCGCGAGCCTGCCGCAGGCCCGGCACCGCGCGAGCGGCGCCGACCCGAGATCACCCGCGTCGTGCCCATGTCGACGAGGCGGCTCTTCGCGAGCCCCACCATCTCGACGAACGGCGCCCCCTCGTTCCCCGGGACCGGCTTCACGGGCACGCCGAGATCCCGCGCGGCCGCGAGCGCCGCGTGGAGCTGTCCCTTGCCGCCGTCGATCACGAGCAGGTCGGGGAAAGCGCCGTCGGCCAGCGCCCGCCGGAGCCGGCGCGTGATCACCTCGTGCAGCATCGCGAAGTCGTCCTGGCCCTGGACGCCCTTCACCTTGTAGCGCCGGTAGTTCGCCTTGTCGGGCTCGCCGTCGCGCATCGAGACGCCGGAGCCCACCGCGAGCGCGCCCTGGAAGGTGGAGATGTCGTAGCACTCCATCCAGCGCGGCTCGCGCGCGAGGTCGAGCGACCGCACGAGCGCGGTCATCGCCTGCTCGCGCTGCTCGTCCTTCTCGTGCCAGCTCTTGAAGCCCTGCGCGGCGTTCTTCGCCGCCACCTCGAGGAGGTCCGCCTTCGCGCCGCGCTGGGGCGAGAGGAGCTTCACCTTGCGCCCGCGCCGCTCGGAGAGCACCTCGCCGAGCGCGGCGGCGTTCGCCGGCTCGAGCGGCACGAGCACCTCGTCCGGCGGCGGGTTCTGCTCGTAGTAGAGCGAGACGAAGGACGAGAGGACCTCCTCGTCCGGGAACTCCTGCTCGGTGAACGGGTAGCAGCGCGAGTCCTGGAGCTTCCCGCGCCGCATCGACAGCACCTGCACCACCAGGCTCGGCCCCTCGCGGTAGAGGCCCACCACGTCGCGGTCCCCCTCGTCGCTCATCAGCACGCGCTGCTTCTCGAGGCTCCGCTCCACCGCGGCGAGCTGATCGCGCAGCCGCGCCGCGTCCTCGAAGCGCAGCTCCGCCGCCGCGGCGCGCATCCGGTCGCGCAGGCGCCCCACGAGCTCGGTCTCCCGGCCCTCGAGGAACTCGATCGCGTCCTCCACGGACGCGCGGTAGTCCTCCGCCGACACGTCGTAGACGCACGGCGCCGGGCACCGGCGGATCTGGTACAGGATGCACGGCCGCTTCCGGTGCTCCAGCACGTGGTCCGTGCAGGTGCGGAGCTGGAAGTGGCGGTTCACCACGCGCAGCGTCTCGCGGATCGACGAGGCCGAGGAGTACGGCCCGAACCAGCGCGCGCCGTCGTCCTTCCGCTGCCGCGCCCGCCACACCTCGAGCCGTGGCCACGGGTGCGACTCGTCGAGCCGCAGGACGATGAAGTCCTTGTCGTCGCGGAGCCGGACGTTGAAGCGGGGTCGGTACTTCTTGATGAGCTCGTTCTCGAGGAGGACCGCCTCCTTCTCGGAGCGCGTCACCACGACGTCGAGGTCGCCGAGGAGCCCCTCGAGGAGCGGCACGAAGAAGCGATCGTCGGAGCGCGAGGCGTCGAAGTACTGCCGGACGCGCGCGCGCAGGCTCGCCGCCTTCCCGACGTAGACCACCTCCCCCGAGCGGTCCTTCATGAGGTAGCAGCCCGGTTCCTGGGGCAGCTCGTCGAGCTTCTTGCGGAGCAGCGGTTCCACCGGCGCGGATTCTAAGCGGAACCCTCCTCTGGGGCTGCATGACTCTGGCGAGCGCCCGTCGTTTCGGCCGCAGAGCGGGCAGCGGAGCGAGCGGGCGCGTCTTGTCCTGTCAGCCTCGCCGGGGTACTCGGCGTGGACCCGCTTGAGAAGCACACGCCAGCCCCCCTCAGCCCGACCCTCCCCGCGCGGAGTGGCTCGCGGGCGCGCGCGGAACGAACCCCGCGGGCGAGCTCGATTTGCCCTCGCCGCCGCGCTCGCGGCGCTCCTGGCCTGCGGTGGCGCCGAGGCTCCGGCAGCCCCGAGGACGCTCGCGCGCAGCGCCTCCTTGCTCCGCGCGCGCCGCCCGGTGGCCGGGCAGTGGATCGTGATCCTCCGCGCGGATGCCGACGCCGACTCCGAGTCCGACCGGCTCCTCGCGCGCCACGGCGGCTCGCGGATGCAGACGTATCGCCACGCGCTCCGCGGCTTCTCCGCGCAGATGAGCGAGGCGCAGGCCCAGGCCGTGCTCGCCGATCCGGCCGTGGCGCTCGTGGAGGAGGACGGCCTCGTCGAGGCGAGCGCGACGCTGCAGTCGCTCGCGCCGTGGGGGCTCGACCGGCTCGACCAGCGCGCGCTCCCGCTCTCCGGCAGCTACGCGTACGACGCGACCGGCGCCGGCGTCCACGCGTACGTCGTCGACACCGGGATCTACGCGGCGCACCCCGACTTCGGCGGCCGCGTGGGCGGCGGCGTCGATCTGGTCGGCGATGGCCGTGGGACGGGCGACTGCAACGGCCACGGCACCCACGTGGCGGGCATCGTCGGCGGCGCGACCTGGGGTGTCGCGAAGGCGGTGTCGCTGCACCCGGTGCGCGTGCTCGACTGCGCCGGGAGCGGCACGAGCTCGGGCGTGGTCGCCGGCGTGGACTGGCTGGTCGCGAACCACCAATCGCCGGCGGTCGCGAACCTGAGCCTCGCCGGCGACGCCTCGGCGGCCATCGACGCGTCGGTCCAGGGCGCGATCGCCGCCGGCGTGACCTTCGTGGTCGCGGCCGGCAATGGCGCCGTGGACGCATGCACCACCTCGCCCGGCCGCGTCCCCGAGGCGATCACCGTGGGCGCCACCACCTCGGAGGACGCGATCGGGTCCTTCTCCAACTTCGGCGCCTGCATCGACCTCTTCGCGCCGGGCTCGAGCATCACCTCCACCTGGATGGACGGCTCGACCCGCGTCCTCTCCGGCACCTCGATGGCGAGCCCGCACGTGGCGGGCGCGGCCGCGCTGTATCTCGAGCGGAACCCGGGCGCGGCCCCGGCGGCGGTGGCGCAGGCGATGATCGCGAGCGCGACCACGGGCGTCGTGACCGGCGCCCTCTCCGGCGCTCCGAACCGGCTGCTCTACGCCTACGCGCTCGGCGCGGCGCCGCTCACGTGCACCGGCACCTCGCAGCTCCTCGTGGACGGAGGCTTCGAGGCCGGCGCCGGGTGGACGGCCACTGCGGGCGTGGTGGACGGCAGCGCGGGCGCACCCCCGCGCTCGGGCGCGAACAAGGCGTGGCTCGACGGCTACGGCACGAGCCACACCGATGCGATCTGGCAGGACGTCGCGATCCCGGCCGGCGCGTGCAGCGCGAGCTTCTCGCTCTGGCTGCGCGTCACGACCTCCGAGACGGCCCCCGTCGCCGCGGACGTGCTCGAGGTCACCGCGCGCGACCCCGCAACCGGCGCGGTGCTGGAGACGCTCGGGACCTTCTCGAACCTCGACGCGTCACCCGACTACGTGCTGCACACGTTCGACCTCTCCGCGCTCGCGGGCCGGACGGTGCGCCTGCACCTCGAGGGCGTGGAGGACGCCGCGCGCGCGACGGGCTTCCTCGTGGACGACGTGGCGCTCACCGTGAGCCGGTGAAGCCGGGCCCCTGCGTCACTGGCAGCTCGTGGGCGACGGGATGCCGCCGATCGCGCAGGTGTTGGTCCCGCCGACCGTGAAGTTCCCGGAGCAGAGCGGCACGTCGAACGCGCCGTTCACGATGCCGGCGCCGTTCTTCAGCGTGGCATTCACGGTTCCGGACACCCGCGAGGTGCTCACCGACCCGATGATCACCGTCCCCGACACCGCGTCGTCCGAGCTCACCTGCGTGCAGCCCTGACCGGCGCCGGCCGAGCCGCCGCTCTTCGAGGCCGAGACCAGGGCGAGCGAGGCGTTCCCGCTCGTCGTGTCCACCTGCGGAAGGGCGCCGCCGTTCAGGTCGATGACCGTGTAGGTGCCGGGGGTGATGGTCTGCGCCTGCCCGGCGATGTTCAGCTTCGCGACGCTCACGGTGAGCGTGACCGCGTTCGCCGGCTCCGCGCCCGTCGCGAGCGCCTGGCACAGGTTCACGGCGCTCGAGGAGAGGCCCGCCGACACGACCGCGCCGGTGAGGCCGAAGCCCTGGATGCTGCAGGACCCGGATGCGGAGACGCCGGCGCCGTTCGTGTAGGTCCCGCTGAACGGTCCGGTGCCGACCGAGACGCTCGTGCCGGTGCCGCCTCCGTTGCTGCTGCTGCTGCTGCCGCACGCGAGCGCCACAGCCGCGGCGATCGTGACCAGCACGCGTCGAGTCATGGGTCCCCCGGAGATCGCCATGTGCGTGGGCCCAGGCTAAGGGCTGACGCACGCTCGGACGACTCCTCCGAGGGGCGAGACCGGCTCGGGGCGCGGGCCCGCTCTCAGCGCCTCCGCCGTCGAGGGGTCGCCCGCCGGGGTCCCCGCGCGCGCCCCACCGCCTCGGCGAGCGCGAGGTTCGCTCCGGAGCCGAGCAGCCCCTTGGTGCCCGCGGTCGCGCCGATCCGCTTCACCCCGAGCTCCAGGTCCTTGAGCGCCAGGATCCGATCGCGGAGCTGGGCCGCCTTCTCGAAGTCGAGCTCGTCCGCGGCGTGCTTCATCTCGCGCTCGAGCTCCTCCACGATCGCGGGGATCTGCTCGGGCGCGTAGTCCGCGCCGTCGTCGGCCGCGATCGGCACCGTGAGGTAGTCGGCCTCCACCACCGCCATCCCGAGGTCGGTGATGTTCCGGCGCACCGTCTGCGGCGTGATCCCGTGCTCCACGTTGTACTGCCGCTGCAGCTCGCGGCGCCGGTCCGTCTCGTCGAGCGCCCTGCGCATCGACTGGGTGATCTGGTCGGCGTAGAGGATCACGCGGCCGTTCACGTTGCGCGCGGCCCGGCCGATGGTCTGCACGAGCGACACCTCGCTGCGCAGGAAGCCCTCCTTGTCGGCGTCGAGCACGGCGACGAGCGACACCTCGGGGATGTCGAGCCCCTCGCGGAGCAGGTTGATGCCGATGAGCACGTCGTACTCGCCACGGCGCAGATCGCGGATGAGCGCGCTCCGCTCCAGCGTGTCGATGTCGGAGTGCAGGTAGCGACACCGCACGCCGACGTCCGTGTAGTACTCGGTGAGGTCCTCGGCCATGCGCTTCGTCAGCGTCGTCACGAGGACCCGCTCGCCGGCCTTCGCCCGCTCGCGCACCTCGTGGAGCAGATCGTCCACCTGCGTGCCCACCGGCCGGACCTCCACCTCGGGATCGATGAGGCCGGTGGGACGGATGATCTGCTCCACCACGACCCCGCCCGCCTTCTCCAGCTCGTACTTCGCCGGCGTCGCCGAGACGTAGACCGCCTGGTGCTGGATCTTCTCGAACTCCTCGAACTTCAGCGGCCGGTTGTCGAGCGCGGACGGGAGCCGGAAACCGAACGAGACGAGCGTCTCCTTCCGCGAGCGGTCGCCGCGGTACATCGCGCCGATCTGCGGGACCGTCTGGTGCGACTCGTCGAGGACGAGCAGGAAGTCGTCGGGGAAGTAGTCGATGAGGCACGGCGGCGGATCGCCCGCCTTCCGCCCCGAGAGCCAGCGCGAGTAGTTCTCGATCCCCGAGCAGAAGCCCATCTGCTCCAGCATCTCGAGGTCGAACATCGTGCGCTGCTCGAGCCGCTGCGCCTCCACGAGCTTGTCCTGCGACCGGAGCTCCCCGAGCCGCTCGCGCAGCTCCTCGCGGATCCCCTGGATGGCGCGGTGGCGCGTCTCCGGCGCCGACACGTAGTGCGAGTTCGGGAAGATCGCGACCTTGTCGATCTCGGCGGTGACCACGCCGCGCAGCGGGTCGAACTCCGCGATCCGCTCGATCACGTCGCCGAAGAACTCGATGCGGACCGCCCGCTCCTCCTCGTACGGCGGGAACACCTCCACCGTGTCGCCGCGCACGCGGAAGGTGCCGCGGTGGAAGTCGAGGTCGTTCCGCTCGTACTGGATGTCGATGAGCGACCGGATGAAGCGGTTCAGCATGAACTCCTGCCCGCGCTCGAGCTGCTGCAGGAGCCCGTAGTACGCCTCGGCGGTGCCGAGGCCGTAGATGCAGGAGACCGAGGCGACGATCAGCACGTCGTTCCGGGTGAGCAGCGCGTGCGTCGCCGCGTGACGCATCCGGTCGATCTCGTCGTTGATGGACGAGTCCTTCTCGATGTACGTGTCGGTCGACGGCACGTACGCCTCGGGCTGGTAGTAGTCGTAGTAGCTGACGAAGTAGTGGACCGCGGCGTCGGGGAAGATCTCCTTGAACTCCCCGTAGAGCTGGGCCGCGAGCGTCTTGTTGTGCGCGATGACGAGCGTCGGCCGCTTCACCTCGGCCACGACGTTCGCGATCGTGAAGGTCTTGCCGGAGCCGGTGACGCCCAGGAGCACCTGGTGCGCGTCGCCGCGGCGGAGCCCTTCGGTCAGCTCGCGGATGGCGCGCGGCTGGTCGCCGGTGGGACGGAACGTGGTGCGGATCTCGAAAGGCACCAGATGAGTGTAACGGCCCGTTGACGGGTGTTCAGCGGCGGATCGACACGAGGGTCCGTGCGATGATGACGGCTGGAGGATCCATGCGGAGCTGGAAGAACATCTGCTGCCCGATCGACTTCTCCGCCTCCTCGCGCAAAGCCCTCGTCCACGCCGCCGAGCTCACCCGGGAGGCGCGGGGCCAGCTCGCGCTCGTGCATGTGCACGAGGGTGCCTCGGCGAAGCTGCGCCGCGTGCTCGGGGTCTCCTCGCGAGAGGTGTACGACGAGGAGATCGCGGAGGCGAAGGAGTCGCTCGCGCGCGAGGTGGAGCGGGCGGACGCGATCGCGCCGGGTCGCGTCTCGGCGCAGCTCGCCGGCGGGGACGCGGCCGAGTCGATCCTGCACTACCTCCGGAACCACTGCTGCGACCTGCTCGTGGTCGCGCGGCACGGCGGGGCGATGCGCTCGCGCCGGAAGACGCTCGGCCGCGTGGCGGAGAAGATCGTGAAAAGCGCGCCCTGCACCGTGATCGTGGTCCGGCCGGACGCGCTCTTCGCCGTGGGCTAGAGCGCGAGGCGACTACTTCGCCGCCGCCTTCTTCGCGCCCTTCTCCTTCGCGGCCTTCGCCTCGATGGAGGTCGCGGTCATCGTGTACATCACGGTGACCTTGTCGCCCTTCTTCACGTCGCCGGTGACCTTCGTGTCGGCGCCCTTCGCGATCTGCCAGTTCTCCTTGCCCTTCTGCACCGTGATCGACGTGTCCGTCACGTCCACCACCGGGCCGGTGACCTGGTAGGTCTTGTCCGCCGCCGTCGCGGTGCCGGCCGCGGCCAGGGCCGCCGCCGCGATCGCCGCGCGCATCCACGTTCCGTTCATGTGAGCCTCCTGGTGAAGGCGCGAATCTAGGCAAGCACACGCCCGCGCGCTACACGCAACGGCTACTCCACCTTCCAGCTCGTCCCCTCGGGACCGTCCATGATCGCGACGCCGCGCGCGAGGAGCTCGCCGCGGATCGCGTCAGCGCGCGCGAAGTCCTTCGCCTTCCGCGCCTCCGCACGCTCGGCGATCTTCTCCACCACCCAGGCCCCCTCGATACCGCGGCGGGCCGCGGCCTTCGCGCGGATCGCGAGGAGCGCCAGGGCCGGCGGCCGCTGGAGGAGCCCGAGCGTCGTCCCCACCATCCGCGCGTCGCGCGCGAAGGCGGCGAGCTTCGCCCGCTCCTCGGGCGCCTTCTTGCCCTTCCGATCGGCGAGCG
>Ga0306923_10006078_pt1 | contig 11848 bp, 8 predicted proteins | sample sta12Can44000108_FD_203841 | JGI IMG/M metagenome (GOLD analysis project Ga0306923, IMG submission 203841) | Lab enrichment of tropical soil microbial communities from Luquillo Experimental Forest, Puerto Rico - statanox.12C.anox.44.000.108 (v2)... | ecosystem: Environmental > Terrestrial > Soil...
AACCTTCCGCCAGCTTCCCATCCTATTGATCGCCGAAAACAGGAATCTGCCGCGTCTCGCCAAAGGCCTCGATCTGGGAGCAAACGATTATCTGATCCGTCCGGTTGATCGCAACGAGCTCCTGGCGCGCACGACTACCCAGGTCCGCCGCAAAAGGTTGCAGGACCGGCTGCAAGAGAGCTACCGACGAAGCCTGTCGCTGGCGCTTACAGATGAACTGACGGGTCTTTACAATCGTCGATATTTATTCGCCCATCTCGACGAACTGATCGGGCGAGTTCAAGAGGACGGCGTTAGTGCTGCCGTCTTGCTGTTCGATATCGATCATTTCAAGTTGGTGAACGACAGCTACGGCCATCCCGCGGGGGACTATGTGCTGCGCGAACTCGCCGCGCGAACAATGAACAGTGTGCGCAGCGTCGACCTCGTTGCGCGACTGGGGGGTGAGGAATTTGTAGTAGTAATGCCCGAGACCGATCTCAGCATCGCCACGGCCGTTGCCGAACGCCTGCGCGCCGCCGTCGCACGGGAGCCCTTCTTGTTGAGAGAAATTGGCGAGAGGCTGTCGGTCACGATCAGCATCGGCGTCACCGCTGCGCGAAGTGGCGATGACGACCGCGACAGTATGCTGAAGCGCGCCGACGATGCTCTCTACGCCGCCAAAACCCGTGGCCGAAACTGTGTCGTCACTCGTTCGCCGGCAATTGCGAGTTCTATCGTCGCTTCATCCCTTGCTGATGACGCGGACGTCGTGATCAGCCCGTGATCCGTGAACTCGCGGTGAGCCGCGTTATTTGATCTTGGCTTCCCTGAAGATTACATGCTTGCGGGCGACCGGATCGAATTTCTTCAGTTCCAGCTTGTTGGTCTTGCTGCGAGGGTTCTTCTTGGTTACGTAATAGAAACCGGTGTCAGCGCTGCTGACGAGCTTGATGAGCACGGTATTCGTTTTTGCCACTGCCAAGGCCTCGCTCAGGGGTTTCGTGTACCCGAAGATAACGCCGGACTGGCTCCTGTCAAGGCGGCCCCGATCGCCGGAGCCGTGGTTGCCACCGGAACCGCTGCGAGGTTGGGACCTGGAGTGACCGCGTGTACCGCCTGCGCGTAGAGAGCAGGGTCCGCAAGTAGCCGCTCCGCCACTGTCAGATCGATCCCATGGTCGCCTTGCCGGGCGGGACAAGATCGGCGCAGTTGCGACCATCCAATTTCGTCGAGTGAAGCACGCGGGGTCGACGAGTTGGCGGAGGACGAAGCGCGTTGGATTGCGACCTGCAAGGAACGGTCATCGTCTCCGAGGTCACTCGTGCACAATGACGGAACGACGCCGTGTTCATTCAGCAGGTACCCGGAGGGTGCGACCAGTTGGGCCCAGGTCAGCGTGAGTTCGCCATCATTCGGTAGGCGCAAGACGGTTTGCACCGTGCCTTTTCCATAGGAGGCGCTGCCGATGACGACCGCTCGCCCGACGTCTTGCAAAGCTGCGGCAACTATCTCGGAAGAGGAAGCGGACCCGCCATTGATCAAGACGACTAATGGCATCCGCGGCGCGATGCTGTCGCCCGAGGCCTCGAAAAACTGGTGGCTCGCGGGGTGACGCCCAACCGTCGAGACAATCGGGCCACTAGGGATGAACACGTCCGAGAGGCTCACGGCCTGGTCGAGCAGTCCGCCCGGGTTACTGCGCAGATCGAGCACGATGCCGCGCAGCTGTGACCCCATCTCACGCTTCAACCTCGTGAGAACCTCGACAATCTGCTGGGTCGTGTTCTGGTTGAAGCTTGTAATCTGAAAGATCGCGACGCCGCCGTCTCGTAACACCGTGACGGTCGGGAGGATCACCAATTCGCGCTGCAGCCGGTACGTCCGTTTCTGCGCCAGACCAGGCCGATAGATAGTCACGTCGATGGGGCTGAGGATGGGGCCGCGCAGCGCATGAACCACATCGCTTTGCGAACGGCCGGCCGTTGGCGTGCCGTCGAGGGCAATCAGTCTGTCGTCGGGCCGAATGCCCGCCATATCGGCGGGACCATGCGGCGTGACCGACGAGATGCGGTATTCGTCGTTCGCGACTTCGAGGGTCACTCCGATCCCGCCGAACCCGTCGCGCACGGCCCGCTGATCACGAGCGACGTCGGGTGAGGCATAGCGGGAGAAACGGTCCAGCGCTCCGGTGACCCCGTCGAACACGGTCTTGTCGATCTGTTCTTCCGGAAGCGCTGCGAGCGTCGGGGAGGCCGCCCTGGCATCAGCGGCGAGCCGGCCCATCAATGCCCCCCAATCATGCGGTTCGTCATGGGCTGGCACCGGGTAGGCCGACATTTCGTACCCGGCGTAAGCGAGCGCGACCCGCGGCTTGTCCCGCTCGGGTGTCTCCAAGACGGAAAGCTTGTCGTCGAGGCGGGAGAGCCGGGCTGCGCCCGCAAGGACGAGTTGCCGGCTGGAAACCCGTGTGATGTAAAGATCAGTGATCTCGTCGAGACTGCGCGCGAAGAGCCGTCCCGTTGGATCGTTGGGAAGCGCCTGACGCTCCGCGCAGGCCGCCAGCGCAACGACAAGGACCACGCTGCTCGCGCGCAAGAGCGCAGAGGCCGGTCGCAGCGACACCGCAGTCACTCCCCCAAGACGAACCCCCAATTTCCTCGCAGCAACGTGCAGAACGCGCTCTGCCAGCTTCGGCGACATTCATTTAACTCTAGTAAGCACATTAGAACGAGCGCACTGCCCACGCAACCGCGTGTAACGCTACTCGCGCTCTCAGCATCGTCCATGCGGTCGCTTCGCGCGGGGTCGCAGACGAGCACTACCCCGGCGTCTTGAGGATTGGACACTGCGGGATAGCGTGCCGGCATCGAAAATATCCCCTTCCTCGATCCGAAAGATCAGCCGCCCGCCGATGCCGTCGGCTTCGACAAGACGCACCGGGGTTTGGTCGCCGAGCCGGAAAACGCGACCCGAATTGCGCCCGATCAGGCGCTGGGCTTTCGCGTCTTGCCTATAATAGTCGCCGGGGAGCATAGACATCGGAACAAGGCCTTCGGCCCCATTCTCGATCAGTGTGACGAACACTCCAAATGACGCGACACCGTTGATCCGAGCTGTAAAGAGATTTCCCGCGGACCCGGCGAGGAGGATCGCGCGATAGCGCTCGATCACGGCCCGCTCGGCCTCGGTGGCACGACGTTCGGTGGCCGAAATATGTTCCGCGATCGCCTCCAGCGGCTCCGTCTCAGGCGGCGGCCCACCAAGGCCGGCGGTCAGCGCTCGATGCACCAGCAGGTCGGCGTAGCGCCGGATCGGCGAGGTGAAATGCGCATAACGGCGGAGCCCCAGGCCGAAGTGGCCGATATTGTTCGGGCTGTAGGCGGCCTGCGCTTGGCAGCGAAGCACGAGGTCATTGATGAGCTCGGCCTGAGGCGTTCCGGCGGCGCGGTGCAGCACCCGATTGAACAGTTGCGGCTTTAGAGCCTGACCTCTGGCGAGCGTCAAACCGGGAACGCCCATCTCCTGGAGAAAGACGCGCAGCGCCTCCACCTTTTCCGGGTCGGGCGCGTCGTGCACGCGATACATGCAGGGCTGGCGCCTTGCCTCCAATTCCTCTGCCGCGGCCACATTCGCCAGGATCATGAACTCCTCGATCAGCCGATGGCTGTCGAGCCGACCGCAGCGCACCATTGCCGTCGGCCGATTTTCGCGATCGAGCACAACCCGGTCTTCAGGGATCTCGATCTCTAGGGCGCCCCGCTCAGCGCGCGCCTTGAGTAGTGCAGCGAAGGCGCCATACAAGGCGGTGACCGCCTCATGCGACAATGCGCAGCCGCCCAAGCCGTCTCGAGCAGCTTGGGCTTCCTCGTAGGTCAGGCGAGCGGCCGAACGCATGAGGCCGCGCTCGAACCTGTGGCGCCGCTTGCGGCCGGCACTGTCGATCCACAGATGGACGGCGAGACAAGCGCGGTCGACGTCCGGTTTGAGCGAGCAGAGCTCGTTCGACAAGGCTTCAGGAAGCATCGGCACGACGCGATCCGGAAAATAGACGGAGTTGCCGCGCCGTTCGGCCTCGCGGTCGAGCGCGCTACCGGGGCGCACGTACCATGCTACATCGGCGATCGCGACGATGAGACGCCAACCGCCCGGGTTATCCGGGTCGGAATCGGGCTCGGCCCAGACCGCATCATCAAAATCGCGCGCATCGCTGCCGTCGATCGTGACGAGCGGGAGATGCCGCAGATCGACGCGGCCGTCCTGGCCCACCAGAAGCGCCGCCTCGGCTTGAGCAATCGCTGCCGCTGGAAACTCGGTCGGAATACCGTAAGTCGCGATCGCGAGGAGGCTCACGGCTCCCGGGTCCGAGACCGGCCCGAGACGGTCGACAACCCGGGCCCGAGGTGCCCCGAGCCTTGCCGCCGAAATCTGCTCTGCGACAACCAATTCGCCGTCCGCGGCGTCCGCTGCATCATTTATAGTTACCCGGTACTCGGTGCGGTCGCGCCGGTCAGCCGGCTCGATCCGGCCGCCCTCGCGCGTATTGCGAAAAGTCCCGATGATCCGCTTGGCGGCGGGCTGCAGCCGCCGGATAATCTGGGCTTCTACATCACCGGATTCGAGCGCAACGAGCCGGGCGGTGGCACGTTCGCCGATCATCAAAGTTCCGAACGCACCGCTCTCGGCGAGACGCAACAATGGAGCCGGACCTGGACCCGGCCAAGCCACCGGGCGCGCAAGCACGACACCATCCTCATCGCGGCCGAAGCCCTCCACGACGGTCACTTCGGGGAGCGGCGCAGCAGCAAAGCGCCCTTTGCCGGCGCGGACGAGCGTTCCCGAGCGCTCGGTATGGCGCAGCATGTCGCGCAGCTCCCGCCGATATGCCGGGGTCACACCAAACGCACGGGCGATTTCGCGCGTGCCTATTGCTCCAGGGCTCTCGCGGACAAAAGCGAGTAGCTCATCCACCGAGGGAAGTGCGGGTTTCTTCGGCGAAGATCTCACTGATGCCCAGGCTGCGCACTCGGTTTCGTTCTGGCCTTTCTCGCGGTTTGCGACGCGCCGGCCTTCTTCGTAACCCCGGCCTTCTTCGCGGCACCAGAGGCCGTACTCGCGCGCATACTTGCCGCCTTTCCACGCGCGGAGCTCGTCGAGGCGGTCTTTCGGTCTCTGCGCTGGCCTTTACGCTTGTCGCGCTGTGCGGCGAGCAGAGGCAATGCCTGTTCGAGCGAAAAGGTGGTAGGGTCGCCATCGCGCGGCAGCGAGGCGATCACCCCGTCATGGCTGATATAGGGCCCGTAGCGGCCTCGATAGAGACCCACGCTGCCGCCCTTCGGATGAGCTCCGAGCTCGCGCAGCAGCTGCGGCCCGCGCCGCCGCTCGGGCGAAGTTTCGGCGAGCAATACGATCGCGCGATTCAATCCGATCGTTAGCACATCGTCATCGATGCCAAGCGATTTGAATATGTTGCCATGCTTGATGTAGGGGCCGAAACGGCCGATCCCCGCGATGATGGGCTCTCCCGTCTCGGGGTGTCGGCCGAGTTCGCGTGGTAGCGAGAGCAGCCGCAAGGCAGTCGCGAGGTCGACATCGACCGGGCTGATCGAGCGCGGCAGGGCTACCCTCTTGGGCTTGGCGTCCCCATTGCCCTCGCCGAGCTGAACATAATGCCCGTATGGGCCTTTCTTCAGCGTGACCGGAAGACCGGTGACCGGCTCGGCGCCAAGCGCTGTCTCCTGGACAGAAGGATCGGCTTCGCCTTCGACTATCAGCGGCCGGGTATAGCGGCACTCCGGGTAGTTGGAGCAGCCGATGAAGGCGCCGAACTTACCAAGCTTCAAGCTGAGCCTTCCGGCTCCGCAACCCGGGCAGAGGCGGGGATCGCGTCCAGTGCCGTCATTCGCGAAGAAATGCGGTCCGAGTTCCGCATCCAGGGCAGCTAAGACCTGGCTGATCGTCAGGTCCTTTGTGCCTTCGACCGCGGCCGAAAAATCCCGCCAAAAGCTACGCAGAACCTCTTTCCAATTGATCCGGCCGCCGGAGATGTCGTCGAGCTGGTTTTCGAGATCCGCGGTGAAATTGTACTCGACATAGCGTTCGAAGAAGCTGGTCAGAAAGGCGGTGACGAGCCGGCCGCGATCCTCTGGTACAAACCGACGCTTTTCGAGACGAACGTAGGCACGATCCTGGAGCACCTGGAGGATCGCGGCGTAAGTCGAAGGACGGCCAATGCCTAATTCTTCGAGTTTTTTGACCAGGCTCGCCTCGGCATAGCGCGGCGGCGGCTGTGTGAAATGTTGGCTCGGCGCCACCTCGCCGCGGGCGAGGCGTTCGGCCTTTCGCATCGCCGGCAGGCGCGTGCCCTCACTCTCTTCATCGGCGATGGTGTCGTCGCGATCCTCCTGGTAGAGCGCGAGAAACCCGTCGAAGAGGATGACGGAGCCGTTCGCGCGCAGCCGAAGCCGCCCGGTGGCGTCGGCGATGTCGATAGCGACCTGCTCGAGCAGCGCCGAGGCCATTTGGCTCGCGATGGCCCGCTTCCAGATCAGCTCGTAGAGCCGTCGCTGATCCTGGTCGAGATATCTATCGACATCCGTGGGCTTCCGGTTGAGATCAGTAGGACGGATAGCCTCATGGGCCTCCTGGGCGTTCTTGGCAGGGCTGCGGTAGACCCGCGGCGCATCCGGCACGTAACGCGGTCCGAACTCGCCGCCGATGAGAAGGCGTGTGGCTGCTATCGCCTCACCCGAAACAGCAACACCGTCCGTCCGCATATAGGTGATCAACCCGACGGTCTCGCCGGAGAGATCGATCCCCTCGTACAGCCGCTGCGCGATCTGCATAGTGCGGCTGGCCGACAGCCCGAGCTTCCGTGACGCTTCTTGCTGCAGGGTCGAGGTCGTAAATGGCGGGAACGGGTTGCGGCGGACCTGGCGGCTGTCGATTTCGGCTACGGTAAACCCGGGGGCCCGGAGAATCGTGTCGGCTGCCGCGCGCGCTTTGGCCTCGGTATCAAGATCGAAGCGGTCAAGACGTTTGCCGTCGAGGTGAGTGAGCCGGGCGGTGAAGGTCTGGCTGGCTTCGGTCTTGAACTCGACCTCGATCGTCCAGTATTCGCGCGGCTTGAAGGCCTCGATCTCGGCTTCGCGTTCGCAGATCAGACGCAGTGCCACGGACTGGACACGGCCCGCCGAGCGGCTGCCCGGCAGCTTGCGCCACAGCACGGGCGACAAGGTAAAGCCGACGAGATAATCGAGGGCGCGGCGCGTGAGATAGGCTTCGACGAGTTCGCGATCGATCTCGCGGGGCCGGCTGAACGCGTCGAGCACCGCGTTTCGTGTCACTTCGTTGAAGACGACCCGCTTAACGTCGAGATGCTTGAGGGCTCGGCGCGAGTTGAGCACCTCGCGTACATGCCAGGAGATCGCTTCGCCTTCGCGATCGGGGTCGGTCGCAAGGAAAAGGCTGTCGGCATTACGCACCGCCTGAACGATGGCTTTCATATGCTTTTCGGATTTGCCGTCGACTTCCCACGACATGGCAAAATCCGCATCCGGCAACACCGACCCGTCTTTGGCCGGAAGGTCCCGGACGTGGCCGTAACTGGCTACGACCGTATAGTCGCTGCCCAGATAGCGGTTGATGGTTCTCGCCTTGGCGGGCGATTCGACGACAACGACCTTCATGGATCCCGTATTGAGAACGTGGGGCCACCCACGAGGAACGACCTGGTCACTGTAATGCAGCCGGTCTAACGCACGGACACCAGATTACCGGGATGCCGTTCCACCCTGCCGGCCAGTTCCAGCTCGAGGAGGAGGGTGGCCACTGCGGCGGCTGACAAGTGGCATTGCCGCACCAGTTCGTCAACCGCGACCGGGGTCGGACCCAATTTTTCCAGGACCATGTCGAGCCCGTTATCGTCTGCGATCGGATGAGTGGGCTCGGCGCGAAGCCAATCCGTCGTGGCCGGGATCGGCACCAGCCGAGCTGGGGGTGGCGGTGCATTGCGCACCTGTGCCGCCAACTGCGACAGCACATCCTCGGCATTCTCGGTCAGGATCGCACCACGGCGCAGCAGATCGTTGCACCCGCGACACCGCGGATCGAGTGGCGAACCTGGTACGGCGAAGACGTCGCGGCCCTGTTCGAGCGCGCATCGCGCAGTGATTAGCGATCCCGAGCGAGCCGCGGCCTCGACGACGATAACGCCGAACGCCATCCCCGAGATGATCCTGTTGCGGCGTGGGAAATGCCTTGCCTGGGGCTCGGTTCCGAGCGGCAGTTCCGCGAGGATCGCTCCCTGACGCGCCAGCGCTTCATGGAGCCCACGATTCTCTTCTGAATAGACGACATCGACACCGCCGGCGACGACTGCCACGCTGCCGGTCTCGAGGGCACCCAGATGCGCGGCGGCATCGATGCCGCGCGCCAGACCCGAGACGACGACAATTCCGGCCTCACCGAGCGACGCACCGAGTTCGCGGCTGATGCGCCGGCCAATGGCTGAGGCGTTGCGGGCTCCGACGATCGCCACGATCGGCCTGGTCAACAACTCGGCTCGCCCGAGCACGGTCAGGATCGGCGGCGCATCCTCGATCGCCGCAAGAGCGCTCGGATAAAGCGGCTCGCCCCAGCAGATCGTCCGCGCCCCGGCGCGGCTGAGCGCAGCCAGTTCGGACTCGGCCGCGGCCCGAGTGACCGGGGTCACGGTTTGCGAGCGCTCACCTCGGCGAGCGAGCTGCGGCACCATGTTGAGGGCTGCCCGCGCCGAGCCGAACCGGCGCAACATCGCGTAGAAGGTGATCGGGCCGATTGTCTCGGTGCGGCACAACCGCAACCAGTCGAGACGCTCTTGCGGGTCGAGTTCGCGTGCAGCCAGGGCCTGCCTCAGCTCTTTTTGAGCGATATTCGGCTCTCCGTGCCCGCAATCAGGCGTCGGATGTTGCCATGGTGCCGCAGGATGATTAACAGAGCGATACCGGCGATCACCAGCGCCGTCGTCCCGTCGGCCACAAACGGCGCAAGCATGGCGCCGGCCGCCGCGCCGACCAGCGCTGCCAGTGACGAATAATGGAACACGACAGCAGCAGCGACCCATAGCAGTGCCGCGACGAGCGCCACCGGCCAAGCGAGGGGAAACAAGACTCCGAGCGCGGTCGCGACACCTTTGCCGCCGTGAAAGCCCAGCCAGACTGGGAACATATGGCCAAGGACCGCGCAGCTGGCAGCGACCAGTCCGGCTTCGGGGCCCCACTGCCGCGCGATCATGACTGCAGCCAACCCTTTCCCTACGTCGAGCAGCACCGTCAGCGCCGCAAGCGTCTTGCTGCCGGTGCGCAATACGTTGGTGGCACCGATATTGCCCGACCCGGTCTGCCGGATATCGCCGCGGCCGGCGAGCCGGGTCAGCAGCAAACCAAAGGGTATCGAGCCAAGCAGATAGCCGAGAACGCCGATGGCAGTGAGCGTCACTCAGCCCTCGCCCTGGAAAATCGTGCGGCCGTCGACGAGCGTGCGCCGCACGCGACCCTGGACCGGGCGTCCGTCGAACGGGGCGTTCTTCGATTTCGAGCGGAAATCATCGGTGCAGATGCGCCACGACAAATCCGGGTCGAAAACCAGCAAATCGGCAGGCGCCCCCGGCGCCAGCCGGCCAACCGGTAAACCGAGAATCCGCGCGGGATTCCAGGTCAGCCGCCGGATCACTTCGAGCAACCCCAAATGGCCATTGTGATAGAGTTCGAGGGAGAGCGGCAACAGTGTCTCGAGCCCAACGATGCCGTATGCGGCCGAACTGAACGGCAGACGCTTGGAATCCTGGCCCCACGGCGCATGATCGCTGGCGATTACATCGATCGTGCCGTCGCGCAACCCCTCGACGACCGCCCGCCGGTCCCACTCGCCGCGCAGCGGTGGGGAAAGCTTGGTGAAGGTCCGATAATCGCCAATCGCTGTCTCATTCAGCGCAAAATAGGGCGGGGCGGTATCGCAAGTGACCGGCAGCCCCTGCGCCTTGGCGCGGCGAATCGCCTCGATCCCCGCAGCGGTCGAGACATGAGCGACGTGATAGCGGGCGCCAGTGATCTCGACGAGCCGCAGATCGCGCTCGATCATGATCACTTCGGCCGCGGGCGTGATGCCGGGCAAGCCGAGCCTGGTCGCGGTCTCCCCTTCGCTCACCTCACCGGCTCCCGCAAGGCTCGGCTCCTCCGGATGCTGGATCACCAGCAAATCGAAGGTGCGGGCGTAGGCGAGGACACGCCGCATGACGAGCGCGTCGGAGACCGCCTGCACACCGTCGGTGAAACCGAGCGCGCCGTTGGCGGCGAGCAGACCCATCTCGGTCAGATCGCGGCCAAGGAGCCCCTTGGTTGCGGCGGCGTAGGTGTGGATCTTGGCAAGTTTGGCCTCGCGCGCGCGCCGAGCGAGGAACTCGACGACGGAGACATCGTCGACCGGCGGGTCGGTATTCGGCAGCGCGACCATCGTCGTGACCCCACCCGCGGCGGCGGCCTGCCCGGCGGTCTCGATCGATTCCATGTGCTCGGCGCCGGGCTCGCGCAATTGCACGCGCATATCGACAAGCCCCGGCGCGAGGCAGAGCCCCTCGGCGCTCACGATCTCCGCTTCGCGCGCAATGGCGAACACATCGCCGCCAACCGCGGCAATCCGATCGCCTTCGACCAATAAATCGCCAACCACGTCGAGCCCGCGCTCCGCATCGAGCAACCGCGCCCGCCGGAACAGCAAGCGATTCACGGCAAGGGCGGTCCATTGCCGAGATCCCGCATCAGAATCTCCAGGCAGGCCATGCGGACGGCAACCCCCATCTCGACCTGCTGGCGGATCAGGCTGCGGTTGATGTCGTCAGCGACTTCGCTGCCGATCTCGACGCCCCGGTTCATCGGCCCCGGATGCATGATCAGCGCGTCCGGCTTGGCCGCGCGCAGCTTGTCGTAGTCGAGCCCGAAAAAATGAAAGTATTCGCGCGTCGACGGGATGAACGCGCCGTGCATCCGCTCGCTCTGCAGCCGCAGCATCATGACGATGTCGGCGTCAGCCAGCCCGGCCGCCATGTCGTGGAAGACATCGACGCCGAGCCGCTCGATTTCGGCCGGCAGCAGGGTGAGCGGCGCGACGACGCGCACGCGCGCGCCCATCGTGTTCAAGAGCGCGATGTTCGAGCGTGCGACGCGGCTGTGCAGGATGTCCCCGCAAATCGCGACGGCGAGGCCGCCGAGGCGGCCCTTGCGGCGCCGGATCGTCAATGCGTCGAGCAGCGCCTGCGTCGGGTGCTCGTGGTTACCGTCGCCGGCATTGATCACGGCGCAGTCGAGCTTCTCGGAGAGCAGCTGCACCGCGCCCGATTCGGGGTGGCGGACAATCAGCACATCGGGATGCATTGCGTTCAATGTCATCGCCGTGTCGATCAAGGTCTCGCCCTTGTGCATCGAGCTCGCCGCGACCGACATGTTGATCACATCGCCGCCGAGCCGTTTGCCGGCGACCTCGAACGAGGTGCGCGTGCGCGTCGAATTCTCGAAAAAGCAGTTGATGATCGTGCGGCCGCGCAGCAGCGAGCGTTTCTTCTCGGCCTGCCGGCTGAGCTCGACATAGCCGTCAGCCAAGTCGATGACATAGCTGATGTCCTCGGGCGACAGGCCCTCGATGCCGAGCAGATGGCGGTGCGGAAAGGGACGGTTGCCGGCAACCTCCTGCATGAGCCCCGGACTATAGGTGGAACGGCCCGGACGGGCAAGGAGCGGCCAGACGCGCGTCAGTCGAGCGTCAGCATCGATAGGTCTGACAGCGAGGAGTCAACCCAACACCATATGTGCTGCCGATGCTATCTCGGTTCCGGATT
>Ga0306923_10006080_pt1 | contig 11846 bp, 9 predicted proteins | sample sta12Can44000108_FD_203841 | JGI IMG/M metagenome (GOLD analysis project Ga0306923, IMG submission 203841) | Lab enrichment of tropical soil microbial communities from Luquillo Experimental Forest, Puerto Rico - statanox.12C.anox.44.000.108 (v2)... | ecosystem: Environmental > Terrestrial > Soil...
GATTCTTGGCTATACCGAAGACGAAGTGGTCTCGACAGATTTTTTGCATGATGCGCGCTCCAGCATCTTTGATGCGGGCTCCGGCATCGAGCTCAATAGCCGCTTTTTCAAATTGGTCAGCTGGTACGACAACGAGTGGGGCTATTCCAATCGTTGCGTCGATCTCCTGAAGCAAATCTTGTAATTGGATCGTACAACTATGGAGAAATTATCAGTCCGCGACTTGGAGGTGAAAGGACGACGCGTTCTTGTGCGCGTCGATTTCAATGTGCCGACCGAGGAGATCGATGGAAAGATCCGGATCACAGACGATACCCGGATTCGTGAGAGTCTACCTACGATCGAGCTTCTTCGTGCAAAAGGAGCGAAAGTCATTTTGCTCGCTCATTTCGGTCGCCCGAAGGGCAAACCGAACCTCAAATATTCACTGAAACCGGTTGCCGATCACTTGGCCCAGATGATTCCGCCGCCGGTAGATTTTTCGCCAGAGGTGATCGGTCCGAGCGTAGAAGCCCTTTCCAAAGCCTTGCCCGACGGTGGTGTTCTACTGGTTGAGAATGTGCGGTTTTTCTCGGAGGAAGAAGCCAACGCCGACAGCTTCGCTCAGGCCCTGGCAAAACTGGGTGACGTATACGTCAACGACGCTTTTGGTGCGGCTCACCGTGCGCATGCCAGTACGGCCGGAGTAGCCAAATACTTGCCCCAGGCTGCTATGGGATTGTTGATGGAGCGCGAGCTTCAATATTTAAAGGATGAACTGGCAAAGCCGGACCGGCCGTTTCTGGTGATTCTGGGGGGCTCGAAGGTGTCCGACAAAATCGCCGTGATCAAGGCGCTGATGGAAAAGGCCAACGTGTTTTTGATCGGGGGAGCGATGGCTTACACCTTCTACAAAGCGCTTGGAATTCCAACAGGGAAAAGTCGGGTAGAGACCGACAAGGTTCATCTCGCCGAAGAGCTCTTGGCACTCGCTAAAGAAAAAGGCGTCAAATTTCTGCTACCCGTCGACGACATCGAAACGGACGAACTGAAGGCTGGTGCACAAAGCCGGAACACTCCCGCGCATGCTTCAGGTAAAGGCATCACTGAGGGATGGCAGGCAGTTGACATCGGCCGGGAGACTATTGCGCAGTACAAGGCCGAAATCGGCAAGGTTAAGACCATTCTCTGGAACGGGCCAGTCGGGATTTTTGAAATTCCAGATTTCGCGACCGGCACCAGGGAATTAGCCGAAGCTCTGGCGGCGTCCAATGCGAAGACCATTATTGGAGGCGGGGATTCGGTGACCGCAGTTAAACAGTTCGGCCTCGCGGGGAAGATGACCTTTATTTCGACGGGAGGAGGCGCATCTCTGGAGCTTCTGGAGGGAAAGGAATTGCCGGGGGTCGCGGCCCTTACGGATCGGTGATTGGGATCGGAAAAGAGAACATATGCTTATAGGAGACTAAAATATGAATATCGAAATGAGCGGAAAAGTGAGCTCGATCTTGGCGCATAAAAAAACCTCCACCGTCTGGTCGATTGGTCCGAATGCGATGGTTATTGATGCCATCCGGTTAATGGATGAGAAGAACGTGGGCGCACTACCTGTGCTGGACCATGGAACATTAGTCGGAGTTGTTTCCGAGCGCGATTACACACGGAAAGTCATCGTGAAGGGAAGGTCCTCCAAGGATACTCCCGTCAGTGATATAATGACTAAGGAGCTCCTAACCGTTAACCCAGGAGACAGTGTTGCAGCGTGCATGCGGATTATGACCGAAAAGCGCGTGCGCCATCTTCCCGTTCTGGAAGGAACCAAGCTGGTCGGGATTCTCTCCATCGGTGACGTAGTAAACTGGTTAATGTCGGCACAAAAGGCGGCGATTGACAATTTGGAACGCTATAGCCTCGCGGAAATAAAAGACAAAGAATAATACTGCTTATGACTGCTTTGTTCGACCTTAAGGATCACGGCATTACGGTGGCCGAAATCCACCGCAATCTACCTCCTAGCGCTCTCTACGAGCACGCCATTCGTTACGAGAAGGACGCCAGCATTGCCGAAAATGGCGCGCTGGTTGCCTATTCCGGAGTCAAAACCGGCCGCTCGCCTAAGGACAAGCGGGTTGTCAAGCATCCCGACTCCGAGGATAATGTCTGGTGGGGCACGGTCAATATCCCGATCACACCCCAAACCTTTGCCATCAACCGCGAGCGCGCGCGCGACTATCTCAATATCTGCGACCGGATTTACTGTTTCGATGGGTTTGCCGGTTGGGACCTGACGTATCGGATCAAGGTGCGCGTCATCTGCTCGCGGCCCTACCACGCACTGTTCATGCACACCATGCTCATACGGCCCACGAAACAGGAGCTGGCGGAATTCGGAAAGCCCGACTTTGTCATTTACAACTCCGGCGCCTTTCCGGCCAACAGTCTCACCGCGGGCATGGGTTCAAAGACCAGTGTCGACCTGAGCATTGAAGACAAGGAATTGGTGATCCTCGGCACCGAATACGCGGGTGAGATGAAAAAAGGCGTATTCACCGTGGCGAACTACTTTGCACCCAAACGCGGGATTCTCTCGATGCACTGCTCGGCCACGGCGGACAAACAGACCGGCCGCTCCTCGCTGCTATTCGGCCTGTCGGGTACGGGTAAGACGACGCTGTCGGCCGACCCCAAACGCAATCTCATTGGCGACGATGAGCATTGCTGGAGTGAGGAAGGCATCTTCAATATCGAAGGCGGCTGCTACGCCAAGGCCATCAATCTGACGCCCGAGAACGAGCCGGACATCTTCGAGGCGCTCCGTTTTGGCGCGGTGCTCGAGAACGTCGTGCTCGATCAGGACCATTTGGTAGATTATACAAACGTCAGCGTTACCGAGAACACCCGCGGCGCCTATCCTATAGAATTCATCCAGAATGCGAAGATTCCGTGCGTTGCGGGACATCCCACGGACGTTATTTTTCTGACCTGCGATGCATTTGGCGTGCTTCCTCCGGTCAGTTCGCTTTCACCGGCCCAGGCAATGTATCATTTCATCAGCGGCTACACCGCGAAAGTTGCTGGTACCGAGATCGGAGTAAAGGAACCCTCGGCGACGTTTTCCGCCTGTTTTGGCGGCCCGTTCCTCGTCTGGCATCCAAACAAATATGCCGAACTGCTTGCCGCCAAGATGAAACAGCATGGCACACGGGTGTGGCTGGTGAACACTGGCTGGAGCGGTGGGGCCTATGGCACCGGGAAGCGTATCAAGCTGGCCAACACTCGCGCGATCATCGACGCCATCCATAGTGGGGCACTCGTCAAAGCGAAAACCCAACGCGATCCGGTGTTCGGCTTCGATGTGGTGAGCGAATGCCCAAACGTCCCGGCCGACATACTGATTCCCCGCAATGTTTGGGCCGACAAGACGGCCTTTGATGCAACGGCTAAGAAGCTTGCGGATCTTTTCACAAAAAACTTCGCGGCCTACGAAGGAGGCGTAAGCGCCGAAGTCAAAGCCGCCGGGCCGGTTTCACCCGCATAAGCCTTGCACGCTGACTTGCTTTACCGGCTGCGCCTCGATTCGGAAAACGCACTATGGTAAAAATAGTTCTTTTTAAGGCATGGCCAAAGCGCTTGGAATGAGGAAAATCGGTTTACTGGCTGGACAGATGTTGATCTATCCCGGCGCGGAAGGCAGGAAGCTTTGGAAGCCGGCCGACTCCTGAAGGCGCACGAATATTCTTTCGATTGTGCCTACACCTCGCTTCTGAAACGAGCTATTCGAACGCTGTGGTTGTTCTCGACGAACTCGATCTGATGTGGATCCCGGTGGAGAAGTCGTGGCGACTGAACGAGCGCCACTATGGTGCTTTACAAGGCCTTAATAAAGCGGCAACGGCAAAACGATACCGGGACGAACAGGTTCATCTTTGGCGCAGAAGCTATGATGTTCCACCGCCGGCTTTGACAAAGGACGACAACCGCCATCCAATTCATGACCCGCGGTATAAAGGTTTGCCTGAAGGGAACCTGTCCTGTACCGAGTGCTTGAAAGACACCGTGACGCGGTTCTTACCGTACTGGAGCGAAGCTCTTGCGCCTTCCCTCCGTGCCGGCCGCAGGTCGATCATTGCTGCTCACGGCAACTCGTTGCGCGCATTGGTCAAGTACGTTGACGGAATTTCTGATGCGGATATCCCCGAACTGGAGATTCCCACCGGGATACCTCTCGTCCACGAGCTGAACGAGAGTTTGCGCCCATTGGCGCGTTATTATCTGGGAAACTCCCCGGTTGTCACACAAGCTCAGGAGGCCCTTGACCATGTTGTTCGAAACTCTACAAGCGTGCCGTAACCAGCGCACTCGCGCATCTTGTCAGCAACTGGGACAGTATTGGATCGTTTCCGTGTGAACACAGGAAACTGCCGCTTATTTTAACAAATAAAACCCATTGTTGGTTACTATTAATTATGAAATCTCCCGTGAAAGTCGCGGTGACAGGTGCTGCAGGCCAGATTGGTTATTCGCTCCTGTTTCGTATCGCTTCCGGCTCGATGTTGGGTCCGGATCAACCGATCGAGTTGCGCTTGATCGAGATTCCCAGCGCCCTGAAAGCGCTCGAGGGAGTCGTGATGGAGTTGGCGGATTGTGCGTTTGCTCTAATCACGTCGATGATTCCAACCACTGATCTCGACTTTTACAACGCCAAAATTGAGGGAAGACCTGCAACTGAAGTCATCAAGGATGAACCGTGGCTCAAGGAGACCTTTATCCCGATCGTGCAGCAGCGTGGCGCGGCGATCATTAAAGCCAGGGGAGCCTCTTCGGCCGCTTCCGCAGCCAACGCCGCAATCGATACGGTTTGGTCGCTGGTCCATCCAACTCTTGCAAGCGATTGGCACAGCGTCGCCGTCTGTTCGGATGGGAGCTACGGCGTCGAAAAAGGTCTGATCAGTTCATTCCCCATTCGTACTGTGGGTGACGCATGGGAGATTGTTCAAAACGTGTCGTTGAATGACTACAGCCGTAGAAAAATTGACGGGAGCGTCAACGAGCTGAAAGAAGAAAAAGGGCTGGTCGCAGAGCTTCTGGATAAGATGCGAACGCAAAACCGAAGTGGTTTCCCTTTGCAGGGGTGATCTGGTAAACCGGGGTTAACATCGTCTGTCCATCTTCGGTCGCCGTTTGGCGGATGAAAATCCATTTGCGCGGACTTGCACGAGAGCAAGTTAAAGCAGCCATCTTCGGCCGCGGGCGCTGCGCCGTTGAGTGTCAGCGTCAAAACCGGAGTCTTCCCAACACTCGCGGTGCCGGATCCGTAAGCCATACGAGAAACTCGTCCGCCGTTAGAAATGATGACTTCGGTCAGCAGGCTCTTCGCATTTGCCGCGATGTAATCCAGATCGAACTCGATCAGCGGCGCACCCGTTTCGACCTTTCACCTACCTTTACCCGCGGGGTGAAACCTGTCCCTTCAACGTGACAGTATCGATGCCCACATGCATCAGCACCTCGACGCCGCCGGCTGTCTTCAATGTCAGCGCGTGACCGGCAGCATGCTGCTGCACGATCTCGCCGGCGCAGGGGGCCCGCAGGATGTTGTCGATGGGATCAATCGAAATTCCGTCCCCGGCAAGTTTCCGCGAAAAAACCGGGATCGGACACCAGTGGATAAATCACGCCGGAAACCGGCGCCAGGAGGATAAGTTCGTTGCCGCTCATGCAACTAGAATGCTTTATTAGCTATTTCGAAAAACAATTATTTTCAACGCTCGATGTCATGGGCAAAGGAGCTCCCAATAAATAGGTGTTCCCCTGCTCGACACTTAGAGGATTACGGTGTCGTCGCCATAGTTGGCGATTGGCTTGTAAACCTTTGGTCGCAGCTGGGATAAGATAGGAATTCCGTGCAAGTCGTTTCCATCGAAATCTATCACGCGAGCCTTCGTCCAGATGGATGAAGCTCAACACACCCCTTTAGGAAGCTCGTTTTGTGCCGTGACATTCCGCCAACTGAAAGCTGCAATAACCCCTGATTATTTATGAGCGCCGCCACACACTTGTTTCCCAACTTATTCTCTGCCGAGACATGCCACCCAACTTCGGACAGCTCATCGGGTGCGGGGGATTCGTCCCCCCGATCTTTAACAAGGTTTCGGTCCCGTATTAGCGGGGCGGTCTCGTCCAAGCCGCAGCTGCCTACGCAACCTGAATACCGTTACAATTTCTTGGTCGGAGGGGAGGTTTTGCTAGCCTTATGAACTGGCTCCTGCAGATGCACACAGCGCAGCCGGTTGCGCACGCCATCGGCGTCCTCGCCCTGGTGTGTGTGGCGGGAATGGCGGTCGGTAGCCTGAAGGTGCGCGGCGTCGGCCTGGGGACTGCCGGCGTGCTGTTTGCCGGCATCCTGACTGGATACTTTGGCAAACCGGTGGATCATGCCACGCTGGAATTCGTGAAGGAGTTTGGCCTGATCCTGTTTGTCTTCACCATCGGTCTGCAGCTTGGACCCGGTTTTTTGGCTGCCTTGCGCCAGCAGGGCCTTGCGCTCAACGCGCTCGCTGCGACGGTAGTCGTTCTGGGCGCACTGACCGCACCGGCCCTGGGCTGGCTGCTGGGCATTGACCCTGCCGCTGTGCTCGGTCTTCTGTCCGGCGCGACGACCAACACACCCTCCTTAGGTGCTGCACAGCAGACCCTCACGACCCTGCCCGGTATTTCGCCTGACCGACAGGAATTGCCGGCATTGGCCTACGCGGTCGCGTACCCCGTAGCGATTGCCGGCATCATCGGCACCTTGCTGGCGCTCAAAGGGCTCTTTCGCATCGACACGCTGAAGGAGGCCGAAGCATTTGCCGCTGAACAACGCCGCGGCGCTGAACCGCTGGAACGACGCACCCTGATCGTCGAGAACCCGCACCTGGAAGGCGTGGCGGTCGAGGCTATTCCCGGCCAGCTGGAAACGGGGGTGACAGTTTCGCGGATTCGCCGGGCTGGCGAAGACGAGGTCCGCCTGGCCGCAGGCGCCACCGTCCTGAAGAACGGCGATCGGATCGTTGCCGTGGGCACCGGCGCGATGCTGGACCGGTTCCAGCAGGTCGTGGGACGTCGGAGCGACGAGGACTTACTTCAGGCGCCCGGCGGCCTGACCTCCGTGCGGGTCGTGGTGACCAGCAAGCGTGCCCTCGGAAGGACGGTCAGGGAATTGGGGCTGGATCATTTGTACGGCGTGGTCGCCACGCGGATGACGAGGGCCGACCTGGAGATGAGCGCCGTGCAGGACCTTCGCCTGCGCTTCGGGGATGTGCTCCAGGTGGTGGGCAACCAGGAGAGCATCCAGAAGGCGGCAGTTTTCCTGGGCAATTCGCTCAAAGAACTCAATGAAACGCACTTCATTCCTCTGTTCATCGGCATCGCGCTAGGCATTGCGTTGGGCACTGCGCCCCTGGCGATGCCGGGTTTACCGCAACCGCTACGCCTCGGCCTGGCGGGTGGAGCGCTCATCGTGGCGCTGGTGCTGGGACGCCTGGGGCGGATTGGCCGGTTAGTCTGGCACATGCCGGCCAATGTGAACCTGGCGTTTCGTGAGTTCGGCATTACCCTGTTCTTGGCAGCTGTGGGCCTGATGGCTGGACCGAAATTCTTTTCGACTGTCTTTAGCCCGGTGGGTGCGCTCTGGCTTTTTGCGGGGTTGTTCGTCACAGTCCCGCCCATCCTGGTGGTCGGCGTGTTTGCGCGCGCTGTGCTGAAGATGAACTTCATGGCGCTCAGCGGTTTGCTGGCAGGCAGCATGACTGATCCGCCGGCACTCGCGTTTGCTTCGAACATCAGCCGCTCGGATGCTCCGACGGTGTCCTACGCCACCGTGTATCCGCTGACCATGGTGCTGCGCATCCTGTCGGCGCAAGTCCTCGTGCTGCTCTTATGTGGATGACGCCTCCTCCTAACAATTGCCTCTCGTGAGTTGCGAGCTGCGCCCGTTAAGAGACACCTACCCCCCACAAATTATGCCACTAACGTTGTGACGTATCAGCTGATCGCGCGGAAGATTATCCCGCGGATCGAATCATACACACTATTGCCTTTCGCATAACTAGTTCGCCCGACTTTCTCTCTAAGCTTCCTACCAAATGAATGATCAACCCCGCAGTTTGAGCATCACACCAAGATACCGCGGACCGCGAACCGGGCTGGCCGTAGAGGATATAAAGCAGTCATTGATCGACAATCTATTTTGCAGCATGGGCCGCGTGTCAGCCATAGCAACGCGCAACGACCTCTACGCAGCGCTCGCGTTGACAGTTCGTGACCGTGTGTTCCACCACGGCGTACACACAATCGAAGGCCTCGGCAAGCAACAGCCTCGCGGAGTCGTAGCTGTGTCCGAGCTCGGCTGCGACCTCGACGCACGGGCTCGCGAATTTATTCTTAACGTAACGCCCATGGGCAAGTTTTCCTCCGACCGCTCAATCGGCGAATGTTGCGAGCAGATCTGGGACGTGAAGCCCGTACAGGAGGAGGTGGGACGATGAATATAACTTCCCTCGGCGAGGCGCGATTTCCCTCACCCGTTCGACACACAGTCAATGACCAGGCCCAGATTCCAGCCGTTATTGTACGCGATCCGGCTGCGCCCAAGCGGGATGAAGTGCTCTTTGAGCTCGCCGGCCCGCGCGCGAAGTTGTTCTTTGACCCGGCCAAGACACGCGCCGGTATCGTAACCTGCGGAGGCTTATGCCCAGGCTTGAACAACGTGATCCGCGCGTTATTCCTTGAACTCCATCATACCTACGGAGTGGCCGAGGTGCTGGGGTTCAGGGGCGGCTATCAGGGTCTTGATCCTGCGCGCGGCCCGGAACCGATGGTAATCACGCCCGCATTTGTTGACCAGATCCATCAGCACGGCGGAACAATACTCGGCACTTCTCGAGGTCCGGTCGATACGGCGGCCGCTGTGGACAACCTTATCCGGCGCGACGTTAATATCCTGTTTACCATCGGCGGCGACGGCACCCAACGCGGCGGCAACGACCTCTTTCAGCAATCTAAGCGGCGCGGCCATGCGCTCTCAGTTGTAGGCATTCCGAAAACGGTGGACAACGACGTAGCGTTTGTGGCCCGCACTTTCGGTTACTTTACTGCGATTGAGGAAGCCGTCAAAGTTCTCGACTGCGCGCACACTGAAGCGCGCAGTGTTCACAACGGCTTGGGGCTCGTGAAACTTATGGGCCGGCACGCCGGGTTCATTGCGGCCGGCGCCACGGTAGCGAACCAGGACGTGAATTTCACGCTGATCCCGGAGGTACCCTTCAAGCTGGACGGTCCGAAGGGATTTCTTTCAGCATTGAAAGAGCGCCTCAAAAAGCGGGCCCATGCTGTCATCGCGGTGGCCGAGGGTGCGGGCCAGGAGCTTTTCGAGGATGCGGCAACGGACCGCGATCCGTCCGGCAACATCAAGCTAAAAGACATCGGCTTGCTGCTCCGCGAACGAATCGAGGCTTACTTTAAGGAGGCGAAAATTCCGATCGTCATGCGATACTTCGACCCAAGTTATCTAATCCGAAGCAGCCCCGCCAATGCTGCAGATGCGGTCCTATGTGATTTGTATGCGCGCAACGCCGTGCACGCTGCGATGGCTGGCAAAACCGGCTTAGTTATCGGATTTCTTCATGATGTATTTATCCATATCCCTATTGAGATGCTGGTCCTTGAGAAGAAGCAGATCAACCCCGATGGCTTTTGGTGGAAGGCTGTTTTGGCCGCAACCGGGCAACCGGCGCGATTCGAATAAAGTGTCCTTTCCGGAGCGCTCGCCCTTCTTCAACGCCCGCGACAGGAGTTAACACGCTGGAATCATTCAGAACGTCGACCGTCGCTATTGCGCTACAGGTGCCATGGCTCGCCACTCTGCTGGTCGTTCGCCTCGATCGCCAATGGCTCCACAGGGGGACGTGCCGTATACTCGAGTTTCTAGCCTTTCTGTTTTGGTTGCACGCTATCTTCCCTGCACGGAGTGGGACCGGCGCGGAGGTCATCACTTTTGAAATCATCGCCGCATTTTGCACAGAATGGGACGCGATAGAACAGCGCGAATGCAAGGCGGTCGTTTTTGGGCTGACTAATCGGGCCGGAGGGTATCGACCCAGCGATACTGGCCTGGAGGTTCCTTTCGGTGCGTTAAATTTTGGGCGCAAACAGAAATGGGAACCTGCAATAGAGAAATCAGCCCAAAAATTAGAGCCGGAAATATTGGGGCAAGCGCACAATAATTGAGGTACGGGTTGAATGAGAACGACCTGTAGGCCGACTAATTCGCTATGGGATTCTGCTTCCACAAACGCCTACGGCTCGGAAAGGGCCTCTGGATAAATCTGAGCAAAACCGCAGGGCCATCCCGCCACCCAGCAGCGGCGATCCGGTGAGCGCTCCGCTCAGGGGCAGTACCGCTCGAAGTGCCGATGCAATTGGCCATGCTTGAATTCCGGCTTTCTCGGCGGGGTTGATAGACGTGAAACGTTGCGCCCAGACTTTCCGTCTTTCCCGCCAGTCCGTGGTCAATGCCGGAGAAATCCCTGAAACCTTTCCCCAGGCTGCGATGTCCGTAGGGATCGGTGTAAGTGATACCGACCGGCCCAGGATCTGCATCGACTCTGCGCCCTGAACCTGCGGTGGCGAAGCTTTGAACCGTACCGTCTTTTTCCTGGCTTTTTAGGGAAAAGCGAGGAAAAACAGATGGAGCCCTATTTATGGCGATGGACTACGAGGTTTTGATTATTGGCGGAGGAGCCGCCGGAAAGGACGCGGCCTTCCTAGCCGCCCGAGCTGGCCTAAAAACCCTCTTGGTAGAAAAAGAAAAGCTGGGAGGCACTTCTTATCACAAGGGTTGTTATGTCATTCGGGCCCTGCAAACGTGCGCCCAGTCGTTTCGGGCCAGCGACTATTCGGAGAAGGATCCGACGAAAATGGGCATTGGTTATGGGTATATTACCCAAGGTTGGTCAGATTGGAACAATGTACGTCTGGACGTGACCGGGCGGCTAATGAAGGAGTTGGAGGAGGAATTAGCCAAAAGCGAAATCCCGGTAAAGATCGGGAGCGCCAAATTCCTGGACAATCACACTCTCCAGATTTCGTCTTCAGACGGTACGTCGGAAAACGTTACGGCTGAGAATATCATTATAGCCACCGGTTCGGAGCCTTCCTACCCTGGAGACGGCAGCACCTTTCCGTTTTTAAAAGAGCGCAAAGGTCTAAAGGTTTTTAACAGCACACAGATCCTGGAAAATTCGGTGCCCCCCACCCATTTGGTGGTCGTAGGGGGAGGGCATATCGGATGTGAACTGGCTTCGATTTACAGGACGTTAGGCTCACGTGTGACCTTGGTCGAAGAGAGGCCCACAGTTCTGTGGAACTGGGATCCCCTGGTCGGGCAAAGGGTTTCAGACAGTCTGACGAAGGCGGGGGTCACAATAGAGACAGGACATGGCTTCGAGCCGCGAATGCTGCCTGCGGATTGCGACATGGTCCTCGTAGCGACCGGGCGACTGGCCAATACGAAGGACCTGAACCTGCAGCAGATTGGCGTGCAAGAAGGACAATTTATTCAGCCAACTCCGGAGTTGCGGATTTGCGGTTCGAAGTTCTCGAACATCTACGTAATTGGCGACGCGAACGGGCTCTTGCTCTTTGATAGCGCCGCCCATGCTCAGGCTAGTGTCGCTGTCGAGAATATCAAGGGAAACCCCACGGCCCTGCGATTGTGGCTGGTTCCTCGTTCGATTAACACGACCCCCCCAGCGGCGTTTGTCGGTTTGACCGAAGCGGAAGCCAAGGCTTCCGGCGAATCCTGTGAGGTCATTACCGAGGATTTC
>Ga0306923_10006081_pt1 | contig 11845 bp, 19 predicted proteins | sample sta12Can44000108_FD_203841 | JGI IMG/M metagenome (GOLD analysis project Ga0306923, IMG submission 203841) | Lab enrichment of tropical soil microbial communities from Luquillo Experimental Forest, Puerto Rico - statanox.12C.anox.44.000.108 (v2)... | ecosystem: Environmental > Terrestrial >...
AACCTCCGGGCCCCCCGCCCGAAACAAGATAAACAGTTGTGAAGTCGCCGACTGTCCAGAGGGTGGAGAGCAACGTGCAGACGAGATAGAGGTTCGCCAGCAGCGGAAAAGTGACATGGATGAAACGGCGGGCGCCGGTTGCTCCATCGACCTCCGCCGCGTCATGGATGTCGCGGGGGATCTTGATCCGCACGGCGAGGAATATTACGGTCCAGAACGGCATCCATTTCCAAATGTAGACAATGATGTTCCACCCGAGGGCGAGCCATCGGTCATTGAACCAGATCGGACCGTAAATCCCGAACAGCCCCGACAATAGGCCGTCAACCAAACCCTGGTCCTGCAGCATCCAGTGGAACGAGACACAGGCTTGTGCCGCCGCGATTACCCAGGGCAGGACATAGACGCCCAGCAAGGCCCTGATCCACCGGCGCCGGCGCATGAAGAAGCCGGACAGCAGCAAAGCCAGGAACATCTTTATGTTCACGCCGAGGCCGACGAACAGCAAGGTATTGACGACCGTCGGCAGGTAGGACCGATCTGCGACAAGTTCGGCGTAAAGCGACGGCTTGCTCGCGATCCATAGCGCGTAGCCGAAGGGATAGACGACGAAGACGACGAAGACCGCCGCATAGGGGAGAACAAAGGCAATCGCCCACCTAAAATCCGCGCCGCGGAGTTGGCGGTACCCTCGCGGCCGCCGTGGCCCGTTGACCGATACGGGCGGCCCGGCTGCGAGAACCTGCTGCATGCTGCTCATCCCCGCCTCCAAAGTCGAACCTGTTCCGAGCGACATCCGAAGCGCGCCGGCGCAAATGCCGGCATCCCCTCAATCCTCGGCGTCCTCGCCTTTCCAGGCCTCACGGCCCTCTTTTGTCAACAGCCAGATAATGACGAGAGACGTGGTGGCGTCGACCCACCAAGCCCCAAGCGCGAGCTGCGCCAGAAGTCCCGCCAGAACGACGAAGGACAGCCAGCCGCAGGTAATGCTTTCAATCGCCTCGGCGCGCAACGCCCGACTGTTGAGTGCCTCGGCGAGCCGCAATTTCCGCCGCGACAGAAGCCACATGATGGGGATGGCTACGAGGGTGATCAACAGACCCGGCCAGGAGAATTCCGCCCCCTTGGCGTGCCCATATACTCCATGCGGCCGCCAGCACGATATAGGCCGCGAGCGCAAGCAGCAGCGCCCCGCCGATACGGCTTGCCGCGCGTTCGGCCGTTGCTGCGAACGCCATGCCGTGGCGCAACTCGACATTGAGCCGCCAGATCAGCACGTCCGCCGAGGCCAGCTCGATCACGCCTATCGATGCCGAAGGCAAGCAACGTGATCGAGCGCGCGGCGACGCCGGAGCCAATCGCCACGACCGCCTCAACGACCATCCAAGCGAGAGTGACGTATTCAAGAAAGAACGTCTGCCGCACCAGCGCCCGGCGCCGCCGTTCGACCATTGCTGCGTCAGTCATTTCTCGTCCTCGACACGGGGCCGATTACTACGCCACACCAGGATTTTATGCGATTTTGACAGGCGGCGCAGGACGCGGCAAAGCACACCATGTAGTAAAATCCGGAGAAGCTAAAGATGGACGGCCAAGTGCCTGCCATATTGCTTGGAATCGCAATACCGGCGCTGATGTTGTTTTGCGGTTCGGTTGTCTTGTTCTGTGCAGAAAAAACTCTGTGGTCGCTCCTGCAAATGCTCGGCGCAGGATGTCTAATAATCGTCGTGCTAACCCCATATCGGGAAAGCATTTGACCTGCTCCCTTGGATGCGTTGGGGCCGCGAAAATAGTATGGGTCATTTTCTCGATCTGGGTGGTGCTACCCTTGGACTCAGCTTGTTTCCCGCAGGGTATTTGATGGATGTGCTGACAAGGAAAAGCGCATTGCGTTGATGTCGCGGAGGCGTGGCTCGGCACGCGGGCCGCAGCGAAGACCTGCTTTGCGCCAACTCGGAGTGACGGGTACAATAACGTCGCCTCTACAACTGAGCGATAGCGCACAGCGTCGGCTCGGCTGCGCTCGGGATCCGCAAAGTAATTAGAGGTTTGACTAACGATGAGTATGTCATCCGAGCAAAATTCAGCGCCCCCGGCGGCGCTCGCCGTGTATCGCGCCATACCACGCAGCGTTATTGCGCTCGGTTTCGTCTCGCTCTTTATGGATACCTCTTCCGAGATTATCCATAGCCTGCTTCCGTCGTTCCTCGTGACGGTGCTTGGCGTGAGCGCTCTTTCGGTCGGCATTATCGAAGGGACCGCCGAAGCAACCAACTCGATCGTCAAGGTATTCTCCGGCGCCATCAGTGATTGGTTAGGAAGGCGAAAGCCTCTCGTGCTGCTCGGGTACGGTCTCGCGGCGATGGCCAAGCCGCTCTTTCCGCTTGCGGACGGCGCGAGCCTGGTGCTCGCCGCGCGCTTCATCGATCGGATCGGGAAGGGTATTCGTGGCGCGCCGCGCGACGCGCTGATCGCGGATGTAACGCCCGCTGCGCAGCGCGGCACCGCATTTGGCCTGCGTCAGTCGATGGACACAATCGGCGCTTTCCTAGGGCCCATGCTAGCAATTCTACTAATGGCGGTCAGCCACGACAATTTCCGGCTGGCATTCTGGGCCGCGGCGGTTCCGGCGACCGCCGCTGTTGGCCTCGTCATCTATGGGGTTACGGAGCCGATGGTGCGGCGGGCCGGCGAGAAACGTGTGCTTCCGGTTAGCCGGGCCAACTTGGCGCGTCTGGGCGCCGGCGTCTGGTGGCTTATCGCGGTTGCGACGGTTCTTGCACTGGCACGATTCAGCGAAGCATTCCTCCTGTTAGCTGCGCAAGATGCCGGTGTGTCGGTGACGCTTATTCCTGGGATTCTTGTCGTGATGAATGTTGTGTATGCGGCCTCGGCCTATCCCTTCGGCCGCTTGGCCGACCGCATTAGACGAAGCACTCTGCTTATGACGGGGGTGGGGTTCCTGATTGCAGCCGATATTGTACTGGCCACGGCCGTCACCGTCTGGCAAGTGGTCGCGGGTGCGGCTCTGTGGGGCGTACACATGGGGGCAACGCAAGGTCTGCTGTCAGCACTGATCGCCGATGCAGTGCCCGAAAATCTGCGCGGTACGGCTTTTGGTCTCTACGGGCTGATTACTGGTGCCGCGGCGCTCGCCGCCAGTGTGATTGCCGGTTGGCTGTGGACGGATATTGGGTCGGCGGCGACTTTCACAACTGGCGCTGCCTTTGCGGCGGTGGCTCTGATCGGGATTATGATCCAGACGCGAAAACGCGCGGAAACTGTTCGATAAACCTGCGCGGTTGGGCCAGCAGAAAATTCATCGCGTCCAGCGAGGCCGGATGAAAGTGCAGCGTGCGCGGCGTCATAGTGCCGTCAGATCGACAGCCAAAGCATCCCGGCCAGCAGTGTGAGGAGCATCAGGGCATGCCGATCCGGCAATAATCCCATAACCCGATCACGACGCCGCTCGCGGCCGCGCGCTGCACGACGATCAGGTTGGCGATCGAGCCGAGCACCGTTAGATTGCCGGCAAAAGTCGAGGCCATTGCTACCGTCAGCCAGGCCCGTTCAGGGTCGGGCAAGCTGCCGATGAACGGTCTGAGCATCAGCACCGCCGGAACGTTGCTGACGAGATTGGCCAGGATGGCGGTCAGCGCGCTCAGCACCGGCAGGCGGTCGAGGTGCAGGCGGTCCGCTGCGGCGATGACGTCGCCATTGAGCAAGCTGTGCTCGATGCCGGCGACAATGACAAACAAGCCGGCGAACATCAGCAGCAACGACCAGTCGATCTCTGCATAGACCCGCTCGCTCCGTACACGGCGGGTCAATAAGAGCAGCCCACCCACGATGATCGCGACCTTCGCCGGCGGCTGTCCGGCAAAGAACAAGGCGACGACGAGGGAGGTTGCCACCAACCCACTTCTGCGCGATTAACGTCGGCACGATGGCGCTGGCGATCACCGCCGTAACGAGGATCGTGTATTGACGTTGATCGATGATGTGATCGGTCAGCCCGAACAGGGCGGAGATGCTCCCGAAAGTAAGCCCGGTCGACATCAGCAGCGTCGTGTACATGCCGTCGCGCGCCTCGAACTTGATAGCGTCTGGTCAAGGGCAGGATGCCCAAGAATTTCGTGATCATTTTCAATGCGAGGAACGCTGCGATAAGTCCGGCCGCGCGGATGACCGGGCCTCGACGAGCGACCCGGCCTTCAAGAAGTAGAATGGCGTCAGGAAGGCAAAAGCAATTGCGCGAATGCGATGCTGCAGCTCTTGGTTACTGACAAAGATCGGGGCGACCACCATGCCGACAAGATAAGCGGGCAGCACCGCTTTGCTTTGTGCCATGTTGGCAAGGCCGCCCAGGCCGAAGAGGATTAGGAACATGAGTTTCATCTCCGGCTCGCTGACGCGCCGCCCGAGTCGAGCAAAAAATCAGCGCGAAAGCCTTGGGAGCACACCAAGCACGGCGATAGTGACTACGGCAAACAGAGCGAGCCATTGATTAAAGTTCGCGAAGACAAGACCGAGCGCCAGAACTGTACCGAGATCATTGATGAACACGCAGCGAGAATTATTTTCCCTAGCTCACTCTCATTCAAGCCGGTCTCGACCATTACCGCGTAGACGACGGCGACCCAAGTTGTGGAACGGGAAATAACTGCGATTTGCGCCTGCGGCCACGGCCAGAACAAGACGAAGCGGGCGAACAGCATCACCCCGAGATACGGCGCAAGAAACCCTGTTATTCCGATGCTCATGCTCGACCAGAAATGCCTGCGCACAACACTCGGGTCGATCTCGGTTCCCGCCAGAAAAGTCAGGAGTATTGCGCCGAAGCCAGCCAGGTAATTTACCCACGGCGTGAGAGGAAGGCCGAAAGCATTGCCGCCGATGGTACCGATGATGATCTCGCTCAGCGCCACCGAGATCGCGAACCGAATTGAACAGAGGGACGCGATCAGCGCGAGGCCGATCCATAGAGCTAATTCAAGCCAGATATTGTTCACTCAGTCCTCCTTTTCGGTTTCCACCAAACCGCCACCAAGAGCAGGCAGCGAGCGGTTCGGCGGCGTGGGCCTACCGTGACGTCCGGGATCGCGTGAAGGAGGCAAATAAAAACCCGCCTCACGGCGGGTGAGCGACCAAGACCCCACCGCGCTTCACGCGGTAGGAGTCATCAGCCCTCGCAGGCGATTACAGGGAGAACTCCATTCCCTTCAACACTCCGGTCCTAGCGACGAAAGTTGACGGAGGCCAGAGCCATTTTCGGGGATGTCAGAATGCGTTAACGCCGCTGGTTAGGTGGGCAAAGAGCCCAGGTCTGATAGGGAGGGTTCACGGCCGATCGGCACCTACGAGCGCAATACGGGCAAAACTTCTGCTCGGCGAGCTGAGCGGCGCGTGTGGCGATCGCGGCACCTTTTATCCCGCACGCCCTCGGTGCCATGACCGTCGCAGCCCTAGCACCGGGGGCCTTGTTGGTTCTGACGCGCATTCCGCGCCGTCCGGCGGCGCCTAAGGACGGGCGGTGGGATCAATCGTGTCCTTGCGCGCTGGGTGCTCTTCGAGCAAGCGCTCGGTTTTGCAGTTCCTGCGGTGGTTAGCTTGCTTGGCACCTGGCCGCCAGCCATTTCAGCACCATAGCGGATGATGGTATCCGCCCCCCGGTTGTTGCAGTTCCTGGTCGGCGAGAGCGTGTAGCAGGTCCGAGACGCCGAGTAGGCCGCGATTCAGTGCCAGAACGCACGGCCCATCGGGCGCAGAACTCCATAAACGGCTCCGCGCCCGTCCGCCGCGCGACCCCAGTCACAATTTGCAAATCGCAGAGGTGCCATGTGCGTTTGATGGAGACATGAAAGCGGCCGGTAATCCCGGCTCTGAACAATTTACGCCATTGCAGGAGTGAAACACGGCAAAGGTGATGAAGTCGGAGAAAGCGATTCTCGTGGGCATCAGAGAATGCCGGCAAGAAGAGCACCACCTGCTACCGTCGTGAGGCCTCCGGTCAATCGGACTAAACGCCTATCCGACGTCCCAATTAGAAAGTCGGCGCGGATTCCAGCAAGATGCAGTATATCCGTCGCGATCATGAAACCAGCAGCACAGGCGAGGCCGCCCGCATCATCCGGGATTTCGGCCCCCGCAAGCGAGGGAGGGTTAGGATGAGGTCCATCAAGGGCAAGGACCCGTACTTGCCTCACGTGCTGCGCAAGCGCATGGAATATCCCGAATTGAAGCGCGCGGTATGCGAGTAATGCGCGGCCTTCGAAGCCAGTGTCGTATTGATCGAGGACAAGGCCTCCGGCACCCAGCTGATCCAGGAGCTGATCGAGCAAGGCCTGCACGCGGTAACCCGCTACCAAATAGGCGGTGTGGCTCGCCGAAAATCTGCACGAGCTTACGGTGTTTCCGAAAGGCGAGCACGACGACCAGGTCGACTCGACCACCCAGATGCTCGACTGGTTCACGGCGCGCCGGCCAGGAGCCGCAGGACTGGATGTGGCAACAGTATAAACAAGCCCAGGCGCGCGGCCCGCAGCCCACGCGGCCCGAGCCGTTATCGGTGATGGCGAAGAGGCTAGGTATCCTCCGGCTGTTGTGACGACGATTGTCGAAGAGATTTCCGTCGGGCGCGAAAACCGTTGAGCAATGTCAGCCTTCCATGTCTTCGCCGACAGTCGGAGGAAGATGTTAATCGGCGGAGTTGTGCCAAATCCAGACGGGCGATAATTGCGGTCGCATAACTGATCCATTCACTCTGTGGCAAGTGCGACCGGACACAGCGACAAAATGAATACTATTGACCGTACAGCGGTTCGTTGGGAGTGGTCTCATCGGTGCCGGTAGCGGGGCCGCAATCGGGGCTGCCGTTGCCGAAGGGCATGATGCTGCCCTGGACGCCGCGGTTGGCGGAACGGTCGGTGCAGTGGGTGGCCTGATTCCGACGCCTCCACCTCGTACGCCTATTAGACGGCGACAGGAGACCGTCTTTCTCGCGAATCGTACTGGCGCGTTCATCCCGCGACACGGGTTGCGTCAAAAACGTGACATCCGTCACAGCCAGGTTGATTGCGCTTGGTTTTCGAGAGACGATCTCTCCAGCGACGACTTAGATTGGCGCAGTTCAGTCCGTAGAGCACAAAAAATTGCTTAATAAGCTTAGAGGTATCCGGGGCTCTGTCCTCCGTCGGTGATTGTTCATTGGCGATGAACCGCGATTCACTTAGTGACCGTCGACACAGGCCCTCCCGATGATCAAGGATTGTGATCGCACACGGCCTCAATCGTGCCACAAGGTGATGAGGACCGGGAAACGGGCTTTGCTGACCTATCTCGTTTTAATCAGTCTGGGGGCGAGTTCGCTCTCAGCCTGTATCGGCCAGTGGCCCTATTCACCGTGGCAGTTCTCGGCACCGCAGTCGCAGGCATCCGTGTCACCATCTTCTAGGCCGATACACAAGCATAAGCCGCCCGCGACGACTGACACCCCAGCGCCTAGCGCTAGTGGTGAGGCGCTGGCAAGGGCCGAGCCGGCACCAGCTATTTCAGCTCCCGCCCCGACCTTCGCGTTCACGCCTCCGGGCCCAGCCGGCCCCCCGCCCCCCGATGCCCAGGCGACCCGCTCCCCATTGTCCCAACCGAGCGAGTTGGTCGGGCTAGACCAACCGGAGGTAACGCGTGTGTTGGGGGCGGCAGCAGAACAATTTGAGCGACCACCTGCCATGGTCTGGCGATACAAAAACGCGACCTGTGAGCTCGACCTGTTCTTTTACCTCGACCTGCGCAGCAACCGGTTGCGGACGCTGCACTACGCGGTGAACGGGAACGGCGGCAATCCGGCCAGGCGACAGGATTGCTTGGAATCGCTGCGCGTGGCTCGAAGCAACTAGCGCATTCCGTGATGCCCCATCTCCTACTTGTCGACGACGACCTATTTCGCGCGTCGCTCGGCCTCAATCTGGTCGACGAAGGATACGAGGTCACGAGTTTCAACAACGGCCGGGAGGCGCTCGCCTATCTGAACGGCGGCAGCGCTGATGTAATGCTGTTGGACTGGCGGATGCCAGGTCTGACGGGGATCGATGTACTGCGGCGAATGCGTGGCGCCGGCATCGCCATCCCAATCATCTTTCTCTCTGTGCTCTCCGACGATTTCTATGAGCAGGCGGCGCTCGACGGGGGCGCTATCGATTTCATCGACAAAGCGCGCCGCCTGCCGATTTTGCTAAAGCGGCTGCAGCTGATTGCTCAAGGACGATCTGCCTCGAGCAGGCACCGGTACGGGCGCCGTCGCTTCGCCTCGGCCAATTGATGCTGTGCTTTGACACGAATCGCGCATTGTGGGCCGGTCGGGCGGTGGATCTGACTTTAACGGAATTCAAGATTGTGACGCTGTTGGCTGAAAAAGCAGCATGCGATGTCGGCTACCGCGAGATCTACGATCTCGTCCATGGCAAGGATTTCATCGCCGGGCACGGCCCGGAGGGGTATCGCGCCAACGTACGCACTTTCATCAAGCGTATCCGCAAGAAGTTCCGTGATGTCGACCCCGGTTTCGACCATATCGAAAATTACGCCAGTTTCGGATACCGCTGGACCGCGGCAGACTGAAACGCGGCGAGGCAGCCGCTGGATATCGTCGCTCTCGGCGAAAATAGCGTTTCTTGCCGTCGTCTTCCTCCTGGTTCCAGTGTTCCTCTACCTCGAATTCCGGCGGGCCTACGAGGAGAGCCAGGACCTGCTGCTGAGCAGCGTGCGGGCCGAAGGACGCGCGATCAGCCAATCCTTGCTGCCGCTACTGGAGACCGCCGACACCGACGCGCTTCCTGATCTCGGACGCCACCTCGCCCGGTTCGCGAGCGAGGTGACGACGATAAAGCTGCTCCTCAAGCCGGTCGATACTAGCGCTGGAAAAGATGCGTTCTACTATCTGGCGTCCTGGCCCGCGGTCACGCAAAGCAATCTTCGAGCGGAACACGACACGCTCGTGCAGCAAGGCGTCCTCGAACGCCTTGCCGAAAACTGCCGCGGCGAAATGCCGTTCTCGCTGATATATCATCGTCCTACCGGCGGCGCCGAGATCATCACCGCGGTAACACCGCTGTCGACCCCGCTGGGCTGCTGGGCGGTGGTTGCCTCATTTTCCGTGGATGCATTCCCATCGGCTCATCTCGGCCAGCCGTACTGGGCGACGCCAGTGGTCCGCATCGCGGCACTCGCTTACCTTGCGATGGCAGCCGTCACCTTTTCGACGTTGTTCAGCATACGCGGTGGCCTGCGCAGATTCGCCGAGCGCGCGCACCAGATTCGGGAGTTGGGCGCCAATGCCGGGTCGTTCTCCAGCAGGACTAGCCTCCCCGAGCTGGCCTATGTCGCGGCCGAGTTTGACCGCATGGTCGACGCCTTGCATCGCTCCGCCGCCGAGATCCGATGTACGGCGGAAGAAAATGCTCATGCCTTCAAGACGCCGATCGCGGTCATCCGCCAATCTCTCGAGCCGTTGCGGCGGGCCCTTCCCCGAGACAATCCGCGCGCTCAGCGCGCGATCGATTTTGTCGACCACTCGCTCGATCGACTGGACGGGCTCGTTGCCGCCGCCCGCAGGCTCGACGAAGCTACCGCCGATCTGCTCGCGAAGCCGCGGGTACCGGTCAATCTCGGACAGATCATCGGCGGGCTGATTCAGATCCAATCCACCCTTCTTGCGAGCCGTAACGTGACCATTATTCTTGCCAGTCACGAACTAACGATGTCAGCGGATCTTATTCCGGGGCTCTTCGTGCTCGCCACCGAGGAGATGATCGAAAGCATCGCCGAAAATCTGATCGACAATGCCGTTTCGTTCGCCCCGGCCGGGAGCGAGATCCTGGTGCACCTGGCCCGTGACGAAGGCTTTGCCCATCTTACTGTCTCAGACCAGGGCCCGGGAGCGCCCACCGGACAGCTCGAGCGCATCTTCGACCGTAATTATGCCGAGCGGCAAGCCGAAGGATGTAATCATTCCTTTGAGAACCGTTTCGGGACAGCGTTATCAATCGTGCGCCGCAATGTCGCGGCATTGGGCGGGACCATCGAGCCGGAAAACCGAACACCACACGGATTGGCAGTGCATGTTCGCCTTCCGCTGGCGCCGAGCAGGGACTAAGGCAGGGTTGTCACGGCGGACGATGAAGGTGCGGAGTTCGGCGGTCTTGCCAAACCGGGACCCCGTCGATTGTCAGTGGGCAACGGTGTGCGGCAATTGCTTTTCCAGCAAGCAAACCGCTTGCACCCAATTCGGCGTTCAACACCCAAATGTTGCGGAGGGTCTGGCGGCTTGCTGAACTTTTCGTGCGTTCGTTGGTTATTTTTCTTTCCCGAGCTGTAGTTTAGCCGAGTCCCGAGCAAATCGCGTAGTTCCAATTCCGGCGATCGTCGGCCGTTCCGGGGACCATCCCGAGCCGACGATCCGGACAGGCAAATTGGCCGTCAATCTCGATGCCCGAATTGTCTCTTTCGACGACCAGCAAGTGCACCTGACCGGCAAGGAGGACGCCATCCTCGAACTCCTCAGCCGGCGAGCAAAACGCTCGTCCAGGCGACCGGCGGCGATCACTACATTGAAGCGGTATACGACCGCGGCTATATGCTTCGCGACCCAGCGCCAACGGCGGCTACTCGGACATACGCGCGATGATGTCGGAGGGGTCGCTTAGCGACAGCTCGCATCGATGACCACCAGGCATGGTTCCTGTAAAGCCGAGGCTTGGTTGGTGTCCACTAAGGGATGAACCTCACTCTAGGCGAGGGACCGGCTTGGGCCGGCTTAGCCCGTTCGCTCTAGGGACGGCCGGTAATAATAACTGCTTTTGACGCATTTGAGCCGCCGACTTCGCCTTCGGCTTGACCTGGCCGATTGTGCTGAAAAACCGGCGGTAGGCGCCGGACGGATATGGTGGTGGACCCGAGTTGGCGGACAGGTGAACAGTGTTACTCCCTCTCAGGTGAACGCGGTCGCCTGCGGCCGGAAATGAGGTTGACGAGCTGACCCAGGTTTTGGACGGTGGCGGCGAGGTGGAATTCATCACGAGCGCCGGAAGGACCGGCAACCGCAGACGACGGAAGCTCAGGTTGGGCTTGGGATGAGCGAGCAGCATCTCAACCCTTCCCGCTGGTGGCGTGAGCCCTGGGAGGCCTTGGTCTTGACGATGTGCGGGCCAGGCCGGGTGCGCCTTCATGGATACTGAGGACTTCGTCCGGGAACGGCCGGCCCGCTCCGACCAGAACTCGTCTCAGGGCGAAGGCATCGGCGGGGCCATGTCGAGAGAAGGGTCGTCCGGCTGTGCTTCGACGTTGATGACCTCGGCATTGCGCGGGCAAAGGCTGCGCAATTCATGGCATATTGGTCTGGCATCGCTTTTGTTGTCGAAGACCTTCTGCCGGTTTTGATCGGTCGACCAGCGACCGTCGCTGCCGTCGTACCAGCCGGTGATCCTTGCATCGGCTCTGGATCGAAGTGTAATGCAGTAGGGCATAACGCACTCCCTTTCCCCCAAAGGGTACTCGCGTACATCCAATTTTTCGAACGCTCGCCCACTCCAATCGTCACCATCGAACCGATTGGACCAAAAAAAGACACATGTTTGAAAATCGGCTTACATGTGCCTCTCCGTCCGCCTACGGCCAAGGGATAGCTCAAGATTATCTGCGTGGGTTGAAGATCATCCGATATTCTTCAACCAAGAGCCCAAGAATTTTTGGTTTTCTTCCGAGATAACGTCAGGTTTTATAAAATTCGTTAATGAACCTTAACCTGCAACAGGCCGGAAAAAATCAACCCAGGCGGCTTCTTCGCCGTCCG
>Ga0306923_10006082_pt1 | contig 11844 bp, 14 predicted proteins | sample sta12Can44000108_FD_203841 | JGI IMG/M metagenome (GOLD analysis project Ga0306923, IMG submission 203841) | Lab enrichment of tropical soil microbial communities from Luquillo Experimental Forest, Puerto Rico - statanox.12C.anox.44.000.108 (v2)... | ecosystem: Environmental > Terrestrial >...
GCCACCGCGGCCGCGGCCGCCGCCACCATGATGACTCCCCGTCGTCTCGTCATGCGGCGAGGATCGATCCCCGCCGTGCGCTCCGCTTCACGCCACCATTGCGGATTGTGAAGCAGCCGGCGGCGCCGGCAGCGCGACGGTCATGGTCGTGCCCACCCCCACCGTGCTCTCGGCGGTGAGTGACCCGCCGTGCGCCTCGACGATGCGGCGCGCCAGGGTGAGGCCGAGGCCGACGCCGCCGGTCGCGCGCGTCCGGCTCCGGTCGGCGCGGAAGAACGGCGTGAAGAGCCGCGCCAGATCCTCGGGCGCGATCCCGTCCCCTGAGTCGATCACCTCGATGGCGACCGCTCCTTCCCGCGCGGCGGCCCGCAGCCGGAGGACGCCGTTCGGCGGGGAGTACTTGCGCGCGTTGTCGAGCAGGTTGTCGAGCGCGCGGCGCAGGAGCACCGCGTCGCCCTCGACGTCGGGGACCCCGGGCGCGACCTCCACCTCGACCTGGCGCTGCGGGTGCCGGTGGCGCAGGCGCTCGGCGCAGCTCGCCACGAGGTCCCCTATCGCCACCCGCGCGCGGTGCAGCGGTGGATCGCCGGTCGGCGCGCGGTGCGCCGCCAGCTCCATGCGCGCGGAGGCGAGGATGTCCTCGACCAGCCGCTCCAGCTCGGCGAGGTCCTCCGCGATCTCCGACAGCGACTCCCGCGCCATCGCCGCGTCGCCGTCGTCCGCCAGGTCGAGCGCGACGCGGATGCGGGCGAGCGGCGTGCGCAGCTCGTGCGCGACGTTGGCGACGAGCGCAGTCTGCGACTGCAGCAGGCCTGCTACCCGGTCCGCCATCTCGTCGAACGCCTGCGCCACCGTGCCGAGCTCGTCGCGTCGCCGGATGCCCGTGCGTGCCTCGAGACGTCCCGCGCCGAGGGCGCGCGCCGCCGCGGCGAGGCGATCGAGCGGGCGCGCGATGGAGCTGCCCAGGAAGGCGGCGGCGACGCCCAGCCCGACGAGGAAGAGCGCCAGCGGGAGCGCCGCGGTCGGAGGCGGCCCGTGCCCCTCCCGCTCGACCACGAGGTACCCCGGCGAGCCGGCGGTGCCCTCCAGCGCCACGGCGCTCTGGCAGTGCTCCGGCTCGCACGCGCCCCGCTCCAATGAGCCTCTGCGGGCGAGCGCCTCCCGCTCGGCGGCGGTGAGCGGCGCGAGCGGCTCGGGCGAGCTCGAGGCCACCACCGCGCCATCCCACCCGTACACGGTCCCGCGGAGGTGAGCGAAGCGGCGCAGCGCCTGGAGCTCGTCGGCGATGGCGGGCAGCGACGGCCAGCGGTCCGCGATCCTGGCGGCAGCCCAGCGTCCCGCCTCGGCCGGCATGTCGTGCGGCGGCGGCGCGGGCCGGCTGGCCCGCATGAGCAGGAACGCCGCGAAGCCGGCGCCGAGCACGGCGGCGACCGAGACCACGTAGATGCGGAGCGCCAGGCGGTGCCGCCCGGCGACGCGCTCGCCGTCGTCGCGATTCACGGCTGCGCCCCGCCGTCCGCCTCGAGCAGGTAGCCGGCGCCGCGGACGGTGCGGAGCAGCCGCGGCTGGCGCGGGTCGTCGCCCAGCTTCTGCCGCAGCCGCGAGATGTGAGCGTCGATCGAACGGTCGAATACCTCGTCGGCGCTCCCCTTGGTGAGGTCGAGCAGCTGCTCGCGGCTGAGCACCTGCCCGGCGCGCTCGGCCAGCACGCGCAGCAGCACGAACTCGGCGGTGGTGAGCCGCAGCGGCCGGCCCGCGCACGTCGCCGTGTAGCTGCGCGGCGAGACCTCCAGGTCGCCCACCCGGAACGCGTCGCGCGGTGGCCCGACGACGCCGCGCCCTCGCCGCACCAGCGCCTTGAGGCGCGCCAGCAGCTCGCGCGACGAGAAGGGCTTCGCCAGGTAGTCGTCTGCACCCGTCTCGAGCCCGAGCACCTTGTCCGCTTCCTCGCCCAGCGCCGTCAGCATGATGACCGGAACGCTGCAGCGCGCCCGCAGCTCACGGCACACCTCCATCCCCGAGAGCCGCGGCAGCATCACGTCGAGCACCACCACGTCGTGCCCCGTGAGCGCCTCCGTGAGCCCCTGGCGGCCATCGGCGACCCAGGTGACCTGATGCCCGTGCGACTCGAGGTAGCGGGTCGTCATCGCCGCGAGGCGCTCGTCGTCCTCGACGTAGAGGATGCGAAAGCGCTCAGGCTCGGCGCTGGTCGTCATGCCGGAAAATCCTCCACGAGGTCGCGCGAGGGCGCACGACAGCAGGGTCGACTGACGCGGCCCGCCGCGGACCGGCCAGCGGACGGGAGGGAATCGCCGCCGACCGGCCCGCGCGGAGCGCGGGGGCGCTGCGGGGTTTGCGCCCCGTGCAACGAGAGCACCTTCCCCCCGCCCCGTCGCCGACAGATGACCGTCTCGTTGCGAAATGTTTCGGCGCGGCCGCCCGCCTCGCGCACGGATCAGCACGCGGCCGTCAGCCGTTCCCGGGCGCCAAGGATCCGCCGAGTCGATCTGCGCAAGACCGAAGGCTCGCGCCAGCCGTCGGAGGCGCGGCACGACCTCGAGTTCTGGCAGGACGACTTCCCTGAGCTGAAGGCGTAGCGAGGCCGGGATCCGCGCATCGTTACGCTCACCCCCGACGCCTTCGTCCTGACCGTCGCCGCGGGTCAGGTCGCCGCCTCGGTGGTCCCGGTGGACGCGCCGCCGCTTCGGGTCGTCTCGACCGCCCGTGTGATGAAGGCGATGGACGAACTCGACCGCCTCGTCGCGCGGAAGCCGGCCGAAGCCAAGGAGGCGCTCGCCAGCATCATCGAGAACATCGTCCTGATGCCCAGGCCGGACGGCTACACGGCGAAGCTGACCGTCAGAAATGGAACAGGCCGCGCTCCGGAGGGAGGCGGCCTGTTCGTTCAGAGTGGTTGGGGGGCGCGCAACACGAGCTTCAGCAGAGTCCGCGCCCAGTGTTTACAGGGGTTCTGGCGAGGCATCGCTCGTCGGTCGTGTTCGCCTAGCTTCTCGGTGTTGAAGTCGCGTCGCCACGGCACGGCGAGAGGCCGTCAGATCCAGCGCGCGGCCGCCGCCCCGGAATCCTCGGGACGGCTGTTGAAGGCGATGGCCGCTTGTGGCGCGGCACTGTGGATGGCGTTGACCACCGCCTCAAACAGCATCAGCCGGTTCGGCGGCAGGCGGACACCGGCACCGACCACCACGCAGTCGTAACGGCCACCGGCCAGGCGGCGCTCTACGGTCGAGACCGCCGTCTCGTCTGGGCGGATGAAGCAGATCTCGGCCTCCCAGCCCCGCGCGGCCATGTCGGCGAGCGCGAGCTTCACTCCGGCATGGATTTTCTCCGCGGTCATGCCCGGCGGCAGCGCCGGGTCCGAATAGTCAACCGCCCCCGGATCGAAGCCGACCAACAGAACTCGTTTCATCGCGCACCCCCGTGAGTTTATGGTGCGTACGCTGTTTAGCAGCGGCAACGTAACGGCTCTTCACGGCTCAGCCGATTCGCCATTGAGTTTGATCTCGGGGGCGACCCTGGCGACGGCGCTCTGCTTGATGGCCAGCTCGTCCAGATCGGCAGGCACCGCCCCATAGCCGACGTCGCCGGAACAGCGCACGGCTTTGCGGTAGCGCCCCAACAGAGGTTCGAGGCCTCCCTGGAAGCAGCTGCCCCCACGAGACGTTGAGCTCAGCGCCCTTCAGACGCGCCTCGGTCGGTGAGGCTGCGGAAACCCTGCCCTGATGCCTCGCCTCCCTGGTCCGCCGCGCACCATCGACCCCCTCCTCCTCGGCCCGCACACGGTCCGCGAGCTGATGCAGCTCCTCGACGAGCGTCCCGTGGCCGTGAAGGACTACGGCGGCACCTGCACGACCTGCGGCGATGCCGAGGCTCACGCCTTCCTCCGGGCCCTGCTGCCAGGAAGTCCCGACAATCCACGTGAGCCTCGATGAGCACCATTGCCGTCGGCTACACGGTTACTGGCTTGTTCTCGGTGGCCATGCTGCTGGTCGCCTGGAGGTGGCCTCTCGCCGGCCGGCTCCTGTACGCGGTCCTGTTCCTCACGGCAGGGGTCGTCAACGGTATGACGGCGATGCGGACGCCCAAGGTGTACATCGAAGGGTTCGCGCCACATGCCCTGCCTCCGATGCGCGAGTTCATCGAGCGCGTCTTGGCGCTGGCTCCGGAAGCATTCGCGCTGTCCATCGCAGCTGGCCAAGTCATGGTGGCCGTCGCGCTGGCGCTCGGACGATGATGAAGCGCGTGGCAGTCGCCCATGCCCTCGACCGCTGGCGACGCCACCGGCGGCTCCCGCATGTGCTACCCGCTTCACGTCGCAGCGGCGGCGCGAAGTAGTACCGCTCGTACCCTGCATCACGCGCCACTCTCCTCGGCCGCCGCGGAACCCACGGCCAGTTCGGCCACGGTCCGAGACTTACAGCCACCTCGGTTCAGGGCTCGCCCGGCTTGAAGGGCGGTTCCTTACCAGCTGGAACACCTTCCTCGGCCATGGCTAGGAGCATGGCCACGGTCACGTAGGTCCCGGTCACGGCCGTCAGGTCCACGACCTGCTGCTCGCCCAAGACCTGCTTGGCCCGAGCGAACGTTTCGTCCGAGACCTGATGTTTCGTGGACAGTTCAGTCACGAAGTCATACACGGCCGCCTCGTCCGGCTTCATGTTTGCCGGCCGCTTCCGCGCCTTGAGATCGGAAATGATCTCGGGCGAGAGTCCCGCCTTCAGCGCCAGCGGGGCGTGGGCGTACCACTCCACCTGCGACCGCCAGTACCGGCCCGTGATCAGGATCGCCATCTCGTTCAGGCGAAGCGGCACCGACGAGTTCCAGCGCAAGTAGTAGAGCAGGTCGAACATGCGTTGACCGAGGACAGGACTGCGCAGGAGCGGGTTGTACGGACCACCCAGGCCGACGCTGGACACCTTCAAGACTTGCTCACCCAAAGGCTTCTGGTACGTGTTCAGTTGCTCGTACGTGAGCTGCGGGAACCGGGACGGTCTGGCTGTGGGCGCAGGGTCGTCGGCTACACCGGGGAACGCGAAGATGACGAGCACGAGCGACAGAACCGAGCGGACCTGATTCGTTCGCATACAATCCTCCTCTGGACAGCCAAGTAGACTACTGCGACGGCCTGACCTCGCCCGACGGGCGTAGCAGGTCGTGACCTGCGGCGGACCTGCAAGTCGTGTCGGGACGGCGAGGCCCGAGGTTCGTGGCCAAGCTGAGGACCACCCTCAGCCGAGATGGACGGCTCTCGCTACCGCTTGGGCCCGGCTCGCAACCGCAGTCAGGTTTTGCCTGGGGTGACTACCCCTCACTCCCTTTCTTCTCACGCCCAAGCCCTTCAAGGCACCGCGGGCACGTCACGCGCTGGCCCACTGCTCTGGTTGGGAGTGGTCGGGGCGGCGTGCTTCCTGGTTGCCATCTCGTGGCTGGGCGTGGGCGCTGCGTTCCCGGCAAACCTGGTCATGGCTGCCGGCGTCCTCCTGCTGCTCCGAGGGCGGCCTCGTTGCGGCCGCTGAGCAGGCGCATGTAACCTTGGGTGTTCTCGGACTGGGGGTGATGTGGTACCGATGCGTGCCATGTCCCTCGTCAATAGCGTCGCCCAGCACCTCTACACCGCGCGCACCGCCCGGAAGCTCTCGCAGGCCACACTCGCCAAGGCCGCCGGTGTCTCGGTCAGTTACATCTCGATGCTTGAACGCGGCCAGCGCTCGCCGCCGCTGGAGACGCTGGAGGCCGTCGCCAAGGCGCTTCGAGTCTCACCGCTGAGCCTGTTGGCGGAGCCTTCGTCCGGGCGGTCTCGTTCACGGCGACGGCAGTAACCGCCGCTGCCGGGCGTCGCGCGCTGCCGGCCCGCTCGTGGCTCCTTGACGGTGACCTACGCCTATGGGCTGACGGCTCCTCGGTGTATCGTCGGGACCGTATGTGCGGGCGGTTCACCCTGACCACACCCAACCTCGAAGAACTCGTACCAGAGTTCGTCGCGGAACTCGGCGCCGAAGCCGCGCGCTTGTACCGGCCTCGTTGGAACGTGGCGCCGACGAATGTGCACCCGGTGCTGAAGGTCCAGGACGGCGTGACGCGCCTCGTCCCGGCGCGGTTCGGCGTGGAAGCTTCCGGCGGCCGCTTCGTCATCAACGCACGCAGCGAAACCGCAGCCGAACTGCGCACGTTCCGCCACTCTTTCCAGGAGGCCCGCTGCGTGGTCCTTGCCGACGGCTTCTACGAGTGGCAAGGCGGGCGTGGAGAACGACGGCCACTGTGGTTCCATGACCCAGCCGGCGGTCTCCTGTTCTTCGCTGGCCTCTCCTTCAAGAACCACGACGCGCACGCGTTCGTCATCCTCACGGCGCCTGCAAACGACCTCGTGAGCCCGGTCCACAGCAGGATGCCTGCCCTACTCTCGCGCGACGCTGTGCGAGCATGGCTGGCGCGTCCGGACCAAGGACTGCTCGCCTCCGCGCCGAACGGCGCCCTTGCCTCGCGTGAGGTGTCATCGCTCGTGAACGATGTTGCGAACGATGGGCCCGAGTTGCTGGACGCGCCGGTGCCGACGCGCCAGCTGACGTTGGTGTAGCTGCGACTCCGCGCTCGCCTGGAATGTTGACGCCGTGACTGTGAGTCAGGCAACTTCCGCTACGACAGTTACGTGCTTCCACCACCCGCACCTCATCGACGTCTACGAAGCCGGCACCGGGTTGTCAGACCGGCAGGCGCGCGAGTGGTTCGTCCGTGGCGACGTGCGCCTCGATGCGAGCGAGGCGCTGGCCAGGCACTTCATCGACGACGTCGGGGATCGGTACCACGCCCAAGCCGTCGCGGAGCGGTTCGCGGCCGGTCGCCCGCCGCTGAGCGGCCGGATGGTCGTGAAGGCACTCAAACCGCATCGCACCGCGGGACGCCGGCGGTGAGTTGCAGGGGCGCTTCGGCCCCGCGGGGAGAGGGATACCAGCGTCGGGACGCCCTGAGTTCCGCCGCGCTACGCGGGACGGGCCTCGTCCATGTGGGCTCACGGACTCGGCTGCGGTGAGACCGCAGGAGCCGAGGCCGGTGGCGGCACATTCCAGTGAAGCCTGTCGCACTCAGCCTGGTCGCCGTGGGTACAGGCGACGGCACTCCTGCACTTGCTCGTTTTCGAGTAGCCGTACCAGGCGGACACACCTCCTACGCCCGCAGCAAGCCCGCCGACGACGCCGGCGCCGATGGCCTCCATGCCTCGACCCATACACATCTCATTCGGCGGGCAACTGTACGCAGCTCCAAGCGCCAGAGCGACCGCCAGACCCGTGACCGCAAGAATGGTGTCAACGATTGGCGCGTCAATTGACTCAGTGCAGTCGATGCTTGGCGTCGCCTCCTTCGGCGCCTCCTTCGGTGGTCCCTTGACCACGACGTAAGAGCATCCCGGCGCGGCCATAAGGAGCGCGCAGCAGTAGAAGACAGCCACCGTCCGGCGCCGAGTTCGTGCCACTGGAGTTATCCGTACCATACGCTCAGCCAGCTACTGCGCGGGAACGACGATAGTTGGCCACGGGCTACATTCGCACCTGGCGGGCATTTCCGTGTATTCAACGCATCGCAGGGTGAGGCCCGGAATGAAATAACCTTCGCAGCCCTTTCCGCCGGCTGTTTGCGGCGTGCAGTTCACCGACTCCCAGCCGGTTCCGCCGCAAGCCATGAGGCCCCCGTCACTGCTACAGACAACACTCCCCTTGCTGCAAGTCGGGTCGTAGGCGGGTCCACCACCATTGGCGGGTCCACCACCATGAACGAGGTCGATAAGCCCTGGTGGCAAGCTGTCTGGCCCTGACACGATGGGGCCGCAACCAATTGCGATCGTCGCCGACACCAAGAGGCGTCTCATACGCGCCTCCTCTGACTAGAACCGTTCGCCTTTTTCCAGGCGCCGTCGAAACGCCATGCAGGGGTGGCCTGGAAGGCTGCAGCAGGCCGGACACCTTGCCGCGCCCAACGCGCCACGCTGCGTCGTTCGCGTGCATCTACGCGCACGACCCGTGCCCCGCGCACGACCGCGGATGATGATCGTAAGCGCGGCCGCCATCGCCGTGGTCGATGTCGCGCAACGCGGGGCGGGGCAAGTCTTGGGCGCCGATTCAGCCACGCACGCCGCAGAACTCCCTTGCATTACGCATGTACACCCCGGCACCGAGAAACAATTAATGTCAAATTCTACCCAGTGATAATTGTCGTTCCACAGATTGCTGCAGTACTGCGCGTGCTTACCGAAGCAACGTTCGGCGCCCTTCAGACATTCGTCGCCGCCACCACAAGCAGCGAGCGCCGCCACTCCTGCCACAAAAAACAGGCCGAGGCGCATGGCTCACCCCCATCCAAGTATACTGTTCGTGAACAACGCCGGGTGTGCGGCCCCGCACCGCAGACGCTTGCAAGTCAACCCGCGAGGTCCGAGCCGTCTGGCCGCGACCAAGCCTCCGGCTCGACAGCAGGGGGTTCGCTCATCTCATCGCGGCGCTGCCCGAGATGTAGTCCACGCCGGCGGGGCAGCCCTTCTAGTGCGGGATGATGGTAGCCCGCGGCGTTTTTGGTGGCCGGTGGCCGCGTACGGCCGGTTCAGCTTGCTAGCCGTTGCCCTTGGGCGGGAGCGGCTGACGAGGAGGCGCCACCGGCCGCGGTGCCGTCACCGTCCCCTCGATCATCCCGCACATCGTCTCGCGCAGCGGCTTCCCTTCCGGCCCGCGGCGCGCGGCCTCCGCGATCTCGGCGAGCTGCTGCGGCGTGAGTGGGCGTCGACGGGGCATGGCGGCAGTCTACTCGCGGCGCTGACGTCGCGATCCAGTTTGCTACTTCGTCGCAGGCGGGACGAGGTCGACGACGACGGCATGCGTGTAGGTGACGTCGAGGTCGTCCCCCACCTTGAGGCCCTCGAGCCCCCTCGCGCTCTCTGCCTTCACGACGAGCGTGCCGCCATCGGGCCCCTCCAGCGTGACCGACGGCTTCTTCGTGTCGATCGCCTTGATCTTCGCGGCGACCCGGACCGTGTCCATCTCGCCGACGTCCGTCTTGTCGGCGCCGGTCACCTCGGTCCCCACTTCGCCGGGCGGACCCGACTTCGGCCCCCTGAGCGAGATCGCGATGGCGTCTACCGCGTTCACGACCACGTTGTCGCCGACCTTGACCTTCTTGAAGTTGAACTTTTTCGACACCTTGAACGTCTGCTTGGCGCCGCTCGCCGCCTGGAGCGTGACGGTGTGGTTCTTGGGGTCGATCGCCGTGATCTTCGCGCCCTCGGTGACGCCGACGGTTTCGCCGCCGAGTTCCGCTACGGTCTTGCCGGAGCCTGGACCGGCGCTTTGGGCGAACGCGACGGTTGCGAACGAGCCGACGAGAGCGGCGAACAGGTACTTGCGCATACGTCCCCCCTGCGAATCGAATTCCATGACGCTAACCCCCGCTGGGCGTCCGCGCGCGAGTCTGCACAGCGAAGCTACGGACCAAGCAGGCGCTAACGCGCGCCCCCACACTCCGCGCGAGTGTCAGGGCGTATTCGTGTCTGGCTCGTGCGCACGCGGCGAGTTGCCTCTATGGTGCGATGCCATGTCGAAATCCACGAATGGCTCGCCTGTCACGGCTCACGTGCCGATTGTGAAGCACCACTGCTCCTGGACGGATTGCCACCGGGTCGCTCACACGCCCGCAGGGGACCACCCTCATCACGGCTGGACAACGGTAGGTGGCGGCATCTGGTTCTGCCCCGACCATGCAGCGCAGGGGCTTGGAGAAGACGTCACCTAGGGGGAATGCTTCCCCTGCGCACACGCCCGTTTGTGACGAAAGGAGACACCATTGAACGTTCGGATCCACTGGAAGCATCTCACCCGCTCGCATGTGCTCGAGGAGTACCTCGAGCGGCGGCTACGGTTCGCGATCGGCCGGTTCGAGGATCGCGTGACGGCCGTGCGCGTGTGGCTCGAAGATGTGAACGGACCGCGCGGCGGCATCGACAAGCGCTGCGCGATCGAAGTCGATGGCGCGCTCGGCTCGCGCCGCGCCGAGGTCTGCGACGCCGATCTTCGCGTAGCCGTGGACCGGGCGGCGCGCGCCCTTGGGGGCTCCATCGCGAGAGCCGCGGACGCACGGCGCGCGTACGCCTGACGGTCGGGCCACAAGCGTGCAAGTCGGACGTAGAGCCGAATCCCGAACGCAGCGGGATTAAGGTTGAACGGGGGCCGCTCCGGCGACGGGGCGGCCCCCTTCACGTTCGGGCAGCTCGCGCTGACGCCTGGACGAAGCGGCGGAAGCGAGGGGCGCCGGTCACCTGATGGTCACCTGACGCGATTTCCGAGGTGACTCAACTGCAAAACAAAGCCCCCGGACCGCGGTGTTCACCAGCGAATCCGGGGGCTTCAGTGCTTCTAGTGGTCGGGGCGACTGGATTTGAACCAGCGACCACTTGCACCCCAACGGCCACGCGCGGCTTTACATGCCGTCGCACGGGATCCACAGGCGTCCATCCCGCGGAAATTACTGGGCCCGGTCAGCGGGCTGGATCGCATGGCGTGTCACGGATCCCACCCGCTATGACGCCGGTTCCTGCGCCGGTCCTGCGGACCAGAGAGCGGTTCCTGACGCCTGCGGACGTTGCCGCCGTGTTGCAGGTCTCGCGCGCAACGGTCTATGCCCTCATCGAACGCGGCGAGCTTCGCGCTGTGCGCGTCGGCCTCCAGCTCCGCGTCGCGCCGGGCGACCTGCAAGCCTTCCTGGGGTGGCAGTAGCCGCACGCCTCTAGCCCGGCGACGGGCTGCGAGGACACCGCCTAGGAGTCCCGTCGCGTCGAAGCCGGGGGGGGGACGCGATTCGCGTGACGCTGAAATAGACCGACCCGGCAGCCCTTGTTCAGGACGGCCGGGTCGGTGACTACCAGAGTGGTTGCGGGGCCCGCACCAGGGGATTGCGAGCCCCTCGAAGCTGCCGATGTTCACGCGCCCATTCGGCCTCGCCTCAAGGCCGCGACGGTGAGATGGCGAACAGCAGACCTACTGGATCGTTCCGTTAGAAGTGTTGAGCTTGGTGATGAGCGGCTGCATATCCGCGGTGGTGACACCCGACTTGTTCGCGGCGGTGTCATCGACGAACGCCGTCATGGCGGCAGCGAGCCCAGAGGTGCCCGCGGTCGCCTGCATCATGCCACCGCCCATCATGCCGCTCATGCCTGCCATCGAGATGGAGGTGCCGCCCATCTTGCCGTCCATCACGCCATCAGAGGCGTCGTCTGCCATCGCCGTGATCATGCTCGAAGAATGAGGCATCCCGATGGTAGCTGCGTACTTCGACATGGCCGCGATCGTCATCCCGTAGTTCTTCGAGTCCTGCGAGGCCCCGGAACCGGAACCGGGCGAGAGCGGGTTCATCGGTGAAGCGTGGATAATGTCGGACACCGAGAAGTAGCTCCCCACCGCAGCGTTGGCGCTGGCGATGTTCGCGTCGGTCATACCGCCCGCCATGTTCTGTGCGCGCGACTGGGCCATGGAGGTCAGCGGCGTCACCTGGACCCCGGTCGTGCTTGAGCCAGCGGCTACGGAGGTGATGACGCTCGTCATCACATCGCCCGACTGCATGGTCATGGTCGTGCCGCTGGCAGCGTCGGTGTACTTCCCTCCACTCATCTGGAGCACCACGGGGCCGGCATAGTTTCCGATCGACACGCTGAACTTCCCTTGGGTGTCGATGGTGGTGCTGCCAAGTTGCGCGCCCATCATCCCGCCGGTGATAGCGACGGCGGTCACGGTGCCGCTGGTCATGGGCCCGTACACAGCGGTCCCACTGACCGTGCCGCTGTGTACGGGCCCA
>Ga0306923_10006083_pt1 | contig 11844 bp, 11 predicted proteins | sample sta12Can44000108_FD_203841 | JGI IMG/M metagenome (GOLD analysis project Ga0306923, IMG submission 203841) | Lab enrichment of tropical soil microbial communities from Luquillo Experimental Forest, Puerto Rico - statanox.12C.anox.44.000.108 (v2)... | ecosystem: Environmental > Terrestrial >...
TCGGCCTTCACCATCACCCTGCCCACCGCCAATTTCTGCACCGTGCCTGTCGAGCCTCCCGAGGGTGGCCTCAATCCAGCACGCCGAATCCTCGTGGTGGATGACGAAGTGCTGGTGCGTAACGCGCTGGAGCTGGTGTTGGCGGAGATGGGCCATCAGGTGGAAGGCGCCGAGACGGTAGAAGAGGCACTGAAGAGCAGTCGCGCCCATCGTCCCGAGTTGGTAATCGCCGACTTCCGCCTGGCCGGCGGCACCACCGGCATCGATGTGATCCGGGCGGTCCGCGAAAATTGCGGCTGTGACATGCCGGCGGTGGTGCTGACCGGCGACACCGACCCGGCCACCATCCGCCGCATCGTCGACGAGGGCCTGCACCTGTTGCACAAGCCGTTGCGGCTTGACGCCTTGAAGGGGTTTTTGAAGCAGGTGGCGTGAGCATCCGGCTCTATTCAATAAATTAGAGCGCGATGACATTGACCTCGCATCCGCCGCCTGCTTCCCTAGGCGTCCGTTCCCGCTTTCCGGAGCACGCCCATGCTCGCCGAATGCCTTGCCGGCACCCGCGTCCTCGACCTCAGCCAATACATTCCTGGTCCCTATGCCACCCAATGGCTGTCCGACATGGGCGCCGACGTGGTGAAGGTCGAGCCGCCGGCCGGTGATCCCATGCGCACCATGGGGCCGCTGGACGCCGACGGCACCACGGCCTGGTACAAGCTGGCCAACCGCAACAAGACGGTGGTCACCCTGGATCTCAAGACCGAGGCCGGCAAGGCGGGCTTCGCCAAGCTGATCAGCCGCGCCGACGTGCTGTTGGAATCCTATCGCCCCGGTGTGCTGGATCGCCTGGGGTTTTCGCGCGCCGAGCTGGAGCGGCTCAACCCGCGCCTGATCCATTGCTCGCTGTCGGGCTACGGCCAGACCGGCCCGCTTCGCCTCGCCGCCGGGCACGACCTCACCTATGTGGCGCTGTCGGGCGGCCTGTCCGCCAACGGCACGGCCGACCGGCCGGTGATGACATTCCCGCCGCTGGCCGACCATGCCGGCGCCATGCTGTCGGCGATCGCCATCCTGGGCGCCCTGGTGCGCCGGGGCGTTTCGGGCAAGGGGGCCCACCTGGACGTCAGCCTGTCGGAAGCCGCGCTGGCCTGGATGCCTGGCATCCTCACCGCCGCCCACCGCTGGGGCGGAGAGCGCCGTGAGGGCGGCATCATCAACGGCGGTGCCGCCTGCTACCGCGTCTACCGCACCAAGGACGCCCGCTTCGTCGCCCTGGCGGCGCTGGAGGAAAAGTTCTGGCTCAAGTTCTGCGAAACCGTCGGCCGCCCCGAATGGATTCTCCGCCACAACGAGCCCACCCCCCAGAACGAGTTGATCGCCGAGCTTGAGGCGCTGTTCCTCACCCGCAACCGCGATGAGTGGGCGGCAATGCTGGCACCGGCCGATTGCTGCTTCGAGCCGGTGCTGGACGCGTCCGAGGTGCCAGCCCATCCGCAGTGGAAGGACCGGCAGCTGGTGCAGAAGGACGTGGATTCCGACCGTTTGGTCGAGGTGTTGTTGCCGGTGCTGCTGGATGGTGCCCGTCCGCTTCACCGCCGTCCGTTCAAGATCGACAGCGTCGAGGGAGTTCTGGCCGGATGGCATTAACGCCCCCCATGTCCAACCTTCCCATACACGGCGGCGACCTGGCTGCAGCCGAGGCGCGCTGGGGCAAGCCGGCCGAAGGTTGGCTGGATTTGTCTACGGGCATCAATCCCTGGCCCTATCCGATTCCCGCCCTGGCGCCCGAGGCGTGGACCCGGCTGCCTGGCGCGGGCGAGGACCTGGCCTTGCGACAGGCCGCCGCGCGGCGTTTCCGCGCCCCCTCGGCCGCCCATGTGCTGGCCGGACCGGGCACCAGCGCGCTGATCCAGGCGCTGCCGCGCACCCGCGCGCCGGGCCGGGTGGCGGTGGTGGCGCCCACCTATGGCGAGCATGCCCGCGCCTGGGCCGCCGCCGGCCACACGGTGGAGGAGGTCGCCGCCCTGGAGCGGGCCGAGGCCGACGTGGTGGTGGTGGTCAATCCCAACAACCCTGACGGCCGAGTGGTTCCGCCTGCAACCCTGCTGACCTTCGCCCGTGCTCAGGCGGAGAAGGGCGGCCTGCTGCTGGTTGACGAGGCGTTCGGCGACATGACCCCGGCGCTGTCGGTCGTGCCCGATCTGTGCCCTGGTCTGGCCATGCTGCGCTCGTTCGGCAAGTTCTATGGCCTTGCCGGCCTGCGCCTGGGCTTCCTTGTGGCCGAACCAGGCGTGCTTGCCGCCGTGGCTGGGCAGTGGGGCCCGTGGCCGGTCTCCGGTCCAGCCCTCGCCGTGGGGCATGCGGCACTGGGAGACGATTCCTGGGCGGAGGCGACCACGGCGCGGCTTTCCGAGGAAGCTGCCAGCCTGGATGCGGTGCTGGAGCGGGCCGGGTTCGCCATACTCGGCGGCACCACCTTGTTCCGCCTGGCACGTCATCCCGACGCCGCGGCGTTTTACGACCGGCTGGGGCGCGCCGGCATCCTGGTGCGCGCCTTCGATGGCCGTCCCGATTTGCTGCGCTTCGGCCTGCCGCCCGACGGCGAGGGGAGGGACCGGCTGGCACGGGTGCTTAAGTGAGCGTCACCGCCATCGCCTTCGACGGCGACGACACCCTGTGGCACAACGAGCCGCTGTTCTGGGCCTCGACCCAGCGCTTCCAGGAATTGCTGGCCCCTTACGCCGATGCCGCCACGCTGGCCGAGAGGTTGCAGGCGGCCGAGATCGCCAACCTTGCCCTGTTCGGCTACGGCATCAAGGGCTTCGTCCTGTCCATGATCGAGACCGCCATCCAGGTTTCGGGAGGGCAGGTGCCCAACACGGTGATCCAGGAATTCATCGACCGTGGCAAGCACATGCTGGCACACCCCGTCCATTTGCTGGAGGGCGTGGCCCACACGCTCGCAGCCGTGCGCGACATGGGCTTCAAGCTGGTGCTGATCACCAAGGGCGATCTGTTCGACCAGGAAAGCAAGCTGGCCCGTTCCGGCCTGGCCGACCTGTTCCATGCGGTGGAAATTGTCAGCGAGAAGGACGAAGCCACCTACCGCACCCTGCTGGCCCGTCACGGCGACGGGGTGGAGCGAGCGGTTATGGTGGGCAATTCCGCCCGCTCGGACATCCTGCCCATGCTGGCGGCCGGCGGTCACGCTGTTCACGTGCCCTACGCCAGCACCTGGGCGCACGAGCTCGCCGAATTGCCCGACACTCACCCGCGCCTGCACCGGATCAAGGGGATGGGGGAGTTGGTGGCGCTGCTGAAGGGTTTCTAACCCTGCTGGCTGTTCAGCGCCGCGCCTAGAAGACTGCGCAGGCGCATGGGGTCCAGGGGTTTGCGCAGGACCAGCAGGTCGTCGTCACCCACCACGCCCACGCCGGTGTCGCCGGTGAATACCAGGGCGGGGATGCGGGCGCCGATGCGGTCGCGGATGGTGGCGATGGCGTCCACCCCAGACTGGTGCTGGTGCAGGTGCAGGTCGGCCAGGATGACGTCGGGGCGGCGGCTGCGCCCGGCCAATGTGGTCAGCGCCTCCTCGGCCGTGGGCGCCACCACCGGCTGGCAGCCCCACTCGGACAGCAGCAGGGTCAGCGCGTCCTGGATGTCGCGGTCGTCGTCCACCACCACGACGACGGCCCCGGTCAGTTCGGGAACCTCGTCGTCGTCCTCGTCGTCCGCGCCGCACGGCATGAAGTCCTCGGACAGCGGAACTTCGATGGCGAAGGTGGAGCCGTGGCCGACCGTCGAGCGCACGTCCACCGAGTGGCCCAGCAATCGGGCCAGGCGCTGGACGATGGCCAGGCCCAGACCGACTCCGGTGCCCCGGCCGGTTACGGTAGGGGCGGCGCCCTGGCGGAACTCGCGGAAAATCTCCAGACGTTGGTTCTCCGGGATGCCTGGGCCGGTGTCGCACACGGTGATATGCAATCGCCGCCCGCGGTGGCGCACGCCCAGCAGCACGCCGCCGGACCGGGTGTAGCGGATGGCATTGGACAGGAAATTCCCCAGGATGCGGGCCAGCAGGCGGGGATCGCTGATGACGGCGGCGCTGCTGGGAACGATCCGCAGCTTCAGGCCGGCGGCCTCGGCCTGGGGCGCATAGGTGGTCTCCAACTGCTCCAGCACGTCGTTGATCTGGAACACCCGGGGTTCCGATTTCATCACCCCCGCGTCCAGCTTGGACATGTCCAGCAGGGAATCGAACATTTCCTCCATGCCGCGCAGGGCGATTTTCAGCGACTGCACGATGGTGCGCCCCTGCGGGGTGGCGACGTGGTGGTCGAGCGCCGAGGCGAACAGGGCCATGGCCTGCAGCGGCTGGCGCAGGTCATGGCTGGCGGCGGCCAGGAAGCGCATGCGGGCGCGGATGTTGCGCTCGGCCTCCTCGTTGGCCTCGGTCAGCCGACGTTCCTTCTCCTTCAACTCGGTCACATCCTCGAACACCAGCACGATGCGCTGATCGCCGCCCGTTTCGAAGCGCCTGGTCGATGCCAGCAGCCACAGCAGGCGGCCATCGGGGCGGCGTGCCTGCACCTCGGCACGAACGAAGTCCCGTTCACGCATCTCCTGGCAGAAGACATGGGGGCCGGCCTCGCCTTCGGCGGCGAAATCCTCGACCCGGCGGCCGGGCAGGCCGCCCGGGGGCACGCCTAGGGTGTGCTCGGCTTCCTCGTTGGCCCGCCTGATGGTGCCGTCCATTGCCACGGTGATCATGGGCAGCGGAATGGCACCGGTAAACGCCCGCAGCCGCGCCTCACTGGCGTCGCCGGTCGCAGACGATTGTCCGTTGTCTCTTTGGCCCATGGCCGGAATCGCTCGAACGCCAGAAGGGGGCTGCATTGTTTGGATCATTGGATCATAGCCGACGGCGGCGGCCAGTGTTGGAGGAATTGGAGGTGTGGGGCAATATCACCAACAGCAAGGTTGAATGAAGCATGGTGTCAACTGTTGCTAGTTTTTAGATCTGACCGAGTACCACCGCCTTATTCGTTTGGATTAGTACGCTTGGTATCGGGTTATTAGCATAAGGTATACGACTTGAAGAGTGACTTACATTTGACGTGTGAAGGATATAGATTTCGTCCGTATTATGATCTGCCAAATCATGCTGGAGCTGTTTCACGTCCCTTGTGGAGCCGCGACCAGCGCGGGCGACCCATCGCCCCAAGCCTAGGGAAACGGCCAGGAGAGTGCGACATGCTGCGGAACAAACAGCACTCCATGACGGCGCCGCAGGCGTGGAATTTCACGGCGGGCGAAACGGATCCTCGACTTGAGGTGCTGGCCGAGGTGGTCGACGGTCTCGACCTTGCCTCCTTCCTCAACGATCCCGCCTACCGCCGTCGCCTGAACGAGCTTCTGGAGCACTTCAGCGACGAGGAATTCGACGACTTCGAGCGCCTGTACACCCGCCGTTTCACCATCAACTGAGGGAGGCAGCCCATGACAACGGCGCAGCTGCCGATCTCCGCCCCTCATCGGCCAATGCCGTGCGTCGCAGTTTTAAACCTGAGACGGGGTGCTTCATGATCGACGCGACCTTGAACGAAACCCCGGCGGCGCAGGCGCCGGTGGCGCTGGCCGTCGAAGACACGCACATGGTGAGCGAGATCGTCGGGCGGTTCGAACCGGCCGAACGGCAAGATGTGCGTATCCTCGATGACCCCAGGCAACTGGTCGAGCATCCGGAAGCCGCACCGGGCGAGGTGACCATCATCTCCTACCCGGTCATGCGTCAGCTGGCCAAATACCATCTCGATGAGTTGGCCGAGTTCTGCCGCAACAACAAGGCGGTCCTGCTGATCCGCTCCCCCGAGTTCCTGGACTCCATCGGCTTCCTGGAATTCGTCGACGGCGTCATCTTCGCCGACGCCACCATGGAGAGGGTGCGCGACATCCTGCAATTGTCCAAGTCGGGTTATTCCATCCTGCCCTCGGCGGCGGTGATGGACATCGTCACCGACCGGCTGCGCTGCGATACCTTGCAGAAGCTATCGTTCATCGAGCTGTCCATCCTCGACCAGGTGCGGCTGGCCAAGACCAACCGGGCCATCGCCCGCTCGCTGGGCCTGACCGAGGCCAACGTGAAGACCAAGGTGCGCGCCATCCTGAAGGCGCTCAAATTCCAGAACCGCACCGAGGCCGCGGTGTTCGCCGCCCGCCAGAACGAACTAATCCGCCAGAGCCTGGGACGGCGCGGGCGGGAAAAGGCCGAGCCGCAGGAAGGCAAGCCCTTGCCGCACTGACACGAAAACGGGGCCCCGATGATCAGGGCCCCGTTTCGCGTTCAGGCCTCTTCGCGTCCAAGCCTCCGGGCAGGTTCACACGCCCGAATTGGCTTCCATGGAGGGGGTGGTGCCGGCAGCACCGGGCACCCCGCCGCGACGTGGCGGAGGCAGGGCGGCGTTCTCGGCCGACAGTCCGTTGTTCAGGGCCCAGATGGCGGCCTGGGTGCGGTTGGCGGCGTTGATCTTCTTCAGCACGCCCTTCAGGTGCACCTTCACCGTCGCCTCGGTGATGGACAGCTTCTTGGCGATCACCTTGTTGGGGTGGCCGTTCAGCAGGCAGCGCAGGATCTGGATCTCGCGCTCGGACAGGCCCTCCAGATCGGGCGAGGCGGTGGCCGGGCGCTGGGTGTCCACCTGGCCCGAGATCAGCATGGCCGCCAGTCGGGTGGGGAACACCTTCTCGCCCAGCAGCACCAGCTTCAGCGACTGCTTCAGCGCGTCGGGCGAGATGTTCTTGAGCAGGTAGGCGTCGGCGCCGGCCTCGAAGCAGCGGGCCAGGTTGTGGATGTTGCGGGTGCTTGCGGCCAGCACCACCAGCTTGAGGTCCTGATACTTCTCGCGCATCTGCTGAAGCACCGAGATGTCATCCGAGCCGGCGTCGAATTCCACCAGGGCGATCTTCGGCTTCATGCCCGCCTCCAGCCGCTGCAAGCCTTCGGCCATGCTGTCGGCTTCGTCGGTGATCTCGAAGGACGAGCCGTCCAGCAGCTTCTTCAGTCCTTCCCGGAACAGCTTGTTGGCATCAATCAGAAGCATTTCCACGTTCTGCATTTCAGTCCCCGTGCGTTGGCCCTTGGCATCGGAAGGCTTGCGTTGGAAAGGTGGCCTGCGGGCAGCTTGATGCCGGTGGAGGGGCGCCATGCCGCTCCTGCGAAATCAATCTTCTGATGCGATATTTATCCGACGGGGCAGTCCGCTCCCACGTTCTGGTGGAGGTAGCCGCGCGTTCAGAATCGGTAGGGCGCACCCAAATGCGCGCGCTGACGCTACCGAAAACGTGTAAGTCGTCCACGCGACAGGGGTGAAAACCGTGGAGGATCAATGTGTTGCGGTGCACACACGCAAATGCGCCGCTCATCCCAAGGGATGAGCCGGAGGTCAGCTTGCAAACGAAAGGGGGGAGTGGGGCGAGTGAGCGGATTCGAACCGCCGACATCCAGGACCACAACCTGGCGCTCTAACCAACTGAGCTACACCCGCCACCGGGAGGCCGAATGTGTACCCAAACAGCCCCCCCGCCGTCAAGCGCCTCTTTTATGCTTTTCTCGTTCTGGCAGCTATCGGATGGCTCGGCTAGGCTGGGCGCACCGCTATGGCCTGGACAGAGGGGCCGGCTTAGCGAAAAACGCGCCCAGCCGCTCTACCGCCGTGTCGATGGCGGCGTCGGTCTTGGCGAAGCAGAAGCGGGCGAAGTGGCTGGGGGCATCACCCAGGTAGAAGGCGCTGACCGGGATGGCGGCGACGCCGGCCTGTTCGGTGATCAAGCGACAGAACCCGGCGTCGTCCGTCTGGGTGCCCAGTGGCGCGAAGTCGGCGGTGAGGAAATAGCTGCCGCCGGTGGGCAGGATGCCGAAGCCGGCGCGGCCCAGGCCGGCGGCCAGGCGGTCACGGCGTTTCTCCAGTACGCCGGCCAGGCCGTCCATATAATCTTGCTGGTGCTCCAGTCCCCAGGCCACCGCTTCCTGCAGCATCGGCGGCGTGGTGAAGGTGAGGAATTGGTGGGCCTTGGCGATGGGGGCGAGGATGTCGGTCTCGGCCACCACCCAGCCCACCTTCCAGCCGGTGAGCGAGAAGATCTTGCCCGCCGAGCCGATCTTGACGCAGCGCCGGCGCATGCCGGGCAGCGCTCCCAGCGGCAGATGGCGGCGACCGTCGAACACCAGGTGCTCGTACACCTCGTCGCACACCGCCATGGCGTCGTGGCGGTCCAGAAGTTCGGCGATGAAGGCCAGTTCGTCGGCGTCATAGACCTTGCCGCACGGGTTGGTGGGGGTGTTGAGCACCAGCAGCCGGGTGCGTGGACCGAAGGCGGCGGCCAGCTGCTCGCGCGGCAGCGTCCAGTGGGGCGGCTCGACCCGCACCAGCTTCGGAATGCCGCCGGCGCGGCGGATGATGGGAAGGTAGGAATCGTACAAGGGTTCGATCAGCACCACCTCGTCGCCCGGCTCGATCAGGCCGAAGAAGCAGGCCGCCAAGGCCTCGGTGGCGCCCGAGGTGACCATCACCTGGTCGGGGGCTGTGGGGATATTCCAGCAGCGCGCTTCGTGGTCGGCCACGGCGGCGCGCAAGGCGGGCGTGCCCATCATGGACGGGTATTGGTGCGGACCCTTGCGGTCGGCCTCGGCCAGGCGCTCCACCAGTGCCGCCGGCTCCAGTCCCTCGGGAAAGCCCTGGCCCAGATTGATGGCGCCGTGGGTATTGGCTAGGCGCGACATGGTCTCGAAGATGGTGGTGCCGCAGGCGGCGAACAGGGTGTTGGCGTGGGGCATCGGATCTGGTCGAAGGCAGTGGAACGGACCCGACTTTTAGCATGGTCAAGGGCTTGGCCGAAGGGGGTGTCCGGGTTTGCCTAAAACATGGGCTGAGATGCCTGAAAATGAGGCAAATTCCCTGCTATTCCGCGCGGTTACCTCGTGTTTTCCCCATGGCCGAACTGGCACGACCCGTGCTAATGGTGTCCCGCGATTGACGCTGGTTCCACGCTTTTCGAAGAGACGCGGTTCATGAAGAAGATCGAAGCGATCATCAAGCCCTTCAAGCTCGACGAGGTGAAGGAGGCGCTGCACGAGGTTGGTCTGCAGGGTCTTACCGTTACCGAGGCCAAGGGCTTCGGCCGCCAGAAGGGCCACACGGAACTGTACCGCGGCGCCGAGTACGTGGTCGACTTCCTTCCCAAGGTGAAGATCGAGCTGGTCATCGAGGATGCCCTCGTTGAGCGAGCCGTCGAAGCCATCCAGCAGGCGGCCCACACCGGCCGCATCGGCGACGGCAAGATCTTCATTTCCCCGGTCGAGGAAGCCATCCGCATCCGCACCGGCGAGCGCGGCAGCGATGCCATCTAAGGGCCCGCCGACAACGGCACTCTTGTTCTCCATCCCAACTGTTCAGGAACTGTGACCATGGCCGACGACGTCAAGAAAGTCCTCGATTTGATCAAGGAGCACGACGTTAAGTACGTCGATTTCCGCTTCACCGATCCCAAGGGCAAGTGGCAGCACACCGCTCAGCACGTCTCCACCGTCGATGAGGGCATGCTGACCGAAGGCATCATGTTCGACGGTTCCTCGATCGCCGGCTGGAAGTCCATCGACCAGTCCGACATGATCCTGATGCCCGACTGCTCCTCCGCCGTCATGGACCCCTTCGCGGCCCAGGCTCAGCTGATCGTCTTCTGCGACATCATCGAGCCCGCCACCGGCCAGCTGTATGACCGCGACCCCCGCGCCATCGCCAAGCGCGCCGAGCGCTATGTGGTCGAATCGGGCGTGGGCGACACCGCCTTCTTTGGCCCCGAGGCCGAATTCTTCGTGTTCGACGACGTCAAGTTCTCGGTCGGCATGAACAAGGGCTACTACGAGCTTTGCTCGGAAGATGCCCCCGAGTCGTCGGGCAAGGACTTCGCCGAGGGCAACCTGGGCCACCGTCCGGGCATCAAGGGCGGCTACTTCCCGGTTCCGCCGGTGGACGCCCATGTCGATATGCGCGCCGAGATGCTGACCGTGATGGGCGAGATGGGCCTGCCCATCGAGAAGCACCACCACGAAGTGGCCTCGTCGCAGCATGAGCTGGGCTGCAAGTTCGGCACCATGGTGCAGTCCGCCGACTGGATGCAGATCTACAAGTACGTCGTTCACAACGTGGCCGCGTCCTACGGCAAGTCCGCCACCTTCATGCCGAAGCCCATCTATGGCGACAACGGCTCGGGCATGCACGTCCACCAGTCGATCTGGAAGGGCGGCAAGTCCCTGTTCGCCGGTTCGGGCTACGCCGACCTGTCGGACACCTGCCTGTACTACATCGGCGGCATCATCAAGCATGCCAAGGCGCTCAACGCCTTCACCAACCCGCTGACCAACTCGTACAAGCGCCTGATCCCGGGCTTCGAGGCCCCCGTGCTGCTGGCCTACTCGGCCCGCAACCGTTCGGCTTCCTGCCGTATCCCGTACGCGACCAGCCCGAAGGCCAAGCGCGTCGAGATTCGCTTCCCGGATCCGGGTGCCAACCCGTACCTGGCCTTCGCCGCCATGCTGATGGCCGGCCTGGACGGCATCGCCAACAAGATTCATCCCGGCGAGCCCATGGATAAGAACCTGTATGACCTCCCCCCCGAGGAGCTCAAGCAGGTCCCGACCGTGTGCGGCAGCTTGCGCGAGGCCCTCGAGTCCCTGAAGGCCGACCACGACTTCCTGCTGAAAGGCGACGTGTTCTCGAAGGAGTTCATCGAGGCCTATGTCGAGCTGAAGTACGAGGAAGTCTACAAGTTCGAGCACACCCCGCATCCGGTCGAATTCGCGATGTACTACTCGGTCTAATCCGAGGAGGGGCCGGGGTTTCGACCCCGGTGCTTCGACAAGGAATGCCCCCGCCGGGACACCGGCGGGGGTTTTTCTTTGGTCATGTCTGCGGACGCAGTAATCAGGCCGGCCAGCCCTTGATCCACAGCCAGACGGTCTACGGCTTTTTAGTTTGTCGCCTGCTCCGCCAGCTACTGGCTATGGCGGGTTCGGACTCTAAATCAGCCTGTCAGGCAGACGCGGCGACGCGTCCTACACGGAGATCGAACGCCCATGGTCATGTGTGCCAAAGCTGAACGCTCGCTCGTCACGCACGAGGAATTCGAGATCCTGTCGCAGACCCATCACCCTGCCATTCTCGATCTGGACGAGAATGCGATCTCGGCTGCGCAGCAGCGCATTCGGGACCTCCGCGGGAAAGAGCGGACGCTGGTGCGCGAGATGCGGCGAGGCATTCGCGGCAAGGCCGCCCCGCGTGGCACGAGTTTTCCCGGGAATGTCGAGAAGCCCTCGCGCCGCAAGCAGATTTTCTCGGGTGCGTTGAAGCGGCTTAACAAGGAGACCACGCGCCGGCACGCCCTTGCCGCACGGGAGGCCTTGGCAGATTCGTCGCGTCGCGCGCTTGCGTTCAAGTCAGCCGAGGGTAGCCCCCACCATCCCTCTCCCGGCTCCTCGAGCCATGCGGGCATGAATCCGGTCGAAAGCGGTCGGCAGCGCACAAAGGTCAGCCGTGCGAAAGTCGGAAGGGTGTCCCAGGCCACGAAGGCGGCACAGGCCGCGAAGGACGCGCGTGACAGTTAGAAGGCGGCGGCGTTCGGCGACATGATTTCTTACCCGACCGCCGCCCGCCAGGCCGGCCAGGCTTCCACCAGTGCCGCCAGGGCGTCATAACCGCCGGCGGCCGGATGTGCGCCGTCGAAGCGGGCGGTCTCGTCCAGCCACACCGCGTGGGTGGACAGCGGCGTGTGCACGTTGAGAAACGGCAC
>Ga0306923_10006086_pt1 | contig 11841 bp, 9 predicted proteins | sample sta12Can44000108_FD_203841 | JGI IMG/M metagenome (GOLD analysis project Ga0306923, IMG submission 203841) | Lab enrichment of tropical soil microbial communities from Luquillo Experimental Forest, Puerto Rico - statanox.12C.anox.44.000.108 (v2)... | ecosystem: Environmental > Terrestrial > Soil...
TCAGGCGGCCAGCGCGCCAGGCGGAGACCTGGCCGCGGCCGCCACCGAGCTCCGCGAAGTGCTCACCGGCATCGAGGACAAGCTGACCGCGACCGGCGTGAAGGGCTGGAACCTGGAGCGAGTGATCAGTACGCGCCCGGTCCGGCTCGACCTGCGGCTGGCAGCGATCATCCTGATGCTCGCCAACGGCGTCGGCGCGGTGCCCCGGTCCAGCCGTGAGGTGGCCGAGGACCTGATCGACCAGGTCGGCACGGTGCTTGCCCGCTTCGCCGAGGCCGTAGACGGGCCCGTCGCCGATTTCGAGCAAAGGCTACGCGAGGCCGGAGTCCCGCTCCTGGACCGCCCGGCGCGGTAGCTGCTGGGCATAGTTTGAGGCCAGATCAGCGACTACGCGCACGGGGACTTCGTTGAATTACGTGATTTGCTTCAGGCGCGCTTAGAGTGGTCTGGGCTTGGCTATTCCAACAGAACATCTACTAGAGCCCGGCAGGTCAAGAGTTTTGGTTAGCAGCCATGGAAGCGGAGTCGCCGATCGAACCGCGGGGCGTAGTCTAGGGATTGGATCCTTGGATACCGTGAAAGCGCAGTGTCTTGCTTACGCGTTCCGCATGAGGAGATCCGATCCTCCGATATAGTTCAAGTGCATCGCGGAGATAACCTCCGTCATAGGCGTGCGTGGTTTCCAGAATCTCGTTGTTGCCGATACCTTCGAGTGCGCGGGCCTCCTCAAGAATCGCGGAGATACTGCGTGCAATATGAAGGGCTTGCTCATGGTGAGTGCGAGCTTGGGCAGGATCCGAGATGGCATAAACCTCGCCGAGGTTGTTTAGTACCTCGGCCTGACCAAGGCCATGACCCAGATCGCGGTAGAGCTTCAGGGCATCGGTCAAAGTGATCTCAGCGGCGAGGTAGTTGTCAGACACGTGCTGCGCTATTCCAAGATAATTAAGCGTATGAGCCTGGCCAAGTCGGTCATTCAGATCGCGATATAGGTTCAGGGCATCACCGTAAAGAGTGACTACTGTCTCATAGTCGCCGGTTTCCTGGTATACGCGCCCGAGGTAGCGCAGTGAGTCAGCCTGGCCGTACCGGTCATCCAGGTCTCGGTATATTTGCAGCGCTTGTTCGTGGCTGTCCCTGGCGGCCTGATAATTCCTGGTCAGTCGCTGCACGCAGCCGAGTTCACTCAATGCGTCGGCCTGGCCGATACCATCAGCCACTTGAGTGAACAGCTCAAGTGCTTGCGCCAGAGTTGTGGTGGCCGTCGGATAACCGACTGTCAGACGCTGCACGATGCCAAGAGCGACGAGAGCTTTGGCTTGGCCGTGCTCATCGGCGACGCTACGACTGGTTTCAAGAGCCTTCGCCAGATTCGCTGCAGCGGCCGCATAATCGCCTGTCAGCCGCTGCACTATGCCAAGGTTCGTAAGCGCTTCGACCTCGCCTTGCCGGTAGCCTGCCGACCGGGCAGTCTCCAGGGCTGTGACATGCAGAACGCGCATCTGCGTCCAGTGACCGTGGGTGCGCAGGAATCCACTCATGGCGGTGGCGATTATAATCCCCGGTGCTGGCCATCCGCGCATGGCGGCGTAGTCAACGACCGCGTGCATATTGGCCCGCTCGGATTCCATCCATGAAACTGCTTCCTGGCGGGTTAGCAGTACGGGAATCCCGGCAGGTGCTTTGCTGGCTGCCGACTGACTGCGGTTGAAATGCCGGGCGATCTCGGAGACAGCGCTCCCGTAGTAGTCAGTCAGCCGGACCACAGCGGCATCGCGATCGTCAGGTTCGTCGGTCTGCACGAGTGCGCGGGCATACTCGCGGATCAGATCGTGCAGGCGATAACGACCGCTTGCGTGTTCGGTAACTAGATGCTGGTCGAAGAGCTCATCAAGGCGACGGCGGGCAGCTGCGAGGCTGGAGCCGTCAAGGGCTGCCGCAGCATAAGAATCAATATCCGTCCCAGGATGCAATCCGAGACGACGAAATAGCCTCTGTTGGTCCGTGGTGAGGTCTTGATATGACAGGTCAAAGGCAGCCGCGACGGACAGATTCTCGGCATACATCAATTCGAGCCGGTCACGGACGGCTTCCAGGTCCTGCGCCAGCCTGGGCGCCGACCATGTCGGATGGTGATGCAACTGACGGGCCAGCATACCTATTGCCAGCGGCAGGTGACCGCACAACCGGTTGATCTTCTCGACGGCTGGGTCCGCCTCGTTGAGGTCAGGGCGGTCTGCTAGCCGGGTCAGCAGCGTAGCGGCCTCACCTGGTGGCAATGTTTCGAGACATATGGAGATAGCGCCGTCTAGAGCAGCTAGATGCCGACGGCTGGTAATCAAGGCCAGGCTTCCCGGTGTGCCCGGAAGCAGCGGCTTGACCTGCTCGTGGCTGGCGGCATCATCCAGCAGCAACAGAACCCGCTTGCCCGCCAGATAGGAACGCCACAGGGTGGAGCGGTCACTCAGCGCCGTTGGGATTTGGTCGGCGATGACCCCTGCGATGAGTAGCAAGCTGGCCAGCGCGTCAGTCGCTTGAACGGGCTGGTGACCGCCCGTGTGGGCATGCAGCTGTAGGAAAATCTGGCCGTCAGGGAAGCGTGGCGCTAGGGCATGGGCCGCGTGGACGGCGAACGCACTTTTGCCGACTCCGGCCATGCCGTCGATAGCGTAAATACCTACCACACCGCCGGCTTTATCCACGGACGCCATCAGCTTCGCTAGGTCGGCCTGGCGACCAGTGAAGCCGCTGATGTCATGAGGCAACACGGGAGTGGTGGCAGCTACCGACCGGGCGCGCGCCCGACGCGGCGCCAGCATCCCCGGCCCAGCGTCAAAGCCACGTGCGGCTGTCTCGAACGCGGCCCGAGCTGTGCCCGACAGGTTTAGCGCATCGGCTAGCAGCCGCGTCGTGTCCCGGCGGGCAGTCTTGTTGATGCCCCTTTCCAGGTCACTGATGGATCGAGGGCTCACACCGGCCCTCTCTGCCAACGTCTCTTGCGTCAGTCTCGCATCAGTGCGCAGGCGTCTCAGCAGCTCAGCGAAACTCGCAGGCTGCTCGGTCACACCGCGACCTTCCCCTCCACACCTGTTGCTGCATGTCCCTCGGTCCACCGCAACAAGGGACAGGCTTCTCATAAGGGTATATGCGGACGTTCTGAGACGGAAGTTCCTGGATACTGCCACATCGGCGTTAACCGCCGGTTTCGGGGCCGGCCCGACCGCCGACGGAGTCACAGGAGCGGATCATGTGGGCACATTTGCCAAGTGCTGTGTGGTGTCAACCACAACCCGGCGGCACGGTGGAATCAACACCGAAGGGAGGTGGATGGGATGCTCAACCTCTTTCTCGTTCTCGCAGCCCTGACTGGGCTGCCGGCTCTTACAGAGGTCGGACGGCTCCTCATGGGCCTTCTGATACGGCTCGTAGGCCTCGCTTTCGTGATGGCATTTGTGATGATCATGCTGCTTGCGATGGCCACGCACGGCAAGATGATCTGATGGACCCAACACAGCGTCACGGACGTAGCAGCTCAGGGCAGCGGCCGCCCGGTTTCGCCCAGCTGCACATGAGGTAAGTGCGCTTGTCCGTTTCGACAGGGCCATGGCGTCGTTCTCGCCGCCCGAATCGACCTGCCACCGCATGTCGAGCCGTCATCCTCCCTCGCGCTGCAACCCGTGGGCTGCAATCCCGCAAGCCATACATGCCGACAACTCAATAAATTCTGTTCGGCTGGAGTACACTTGGCGCCCAAGTGCTGGCCCGATGAACAGCCAAAGCGCCACTCTGGACCGTAAGTCTGGGGTCGGCAAGGCACATTCGTCTACCCGGGCAGGCACGAGGTGAAGGCGAGTTAAGTGTTGAGGGGGCTCTATTGGAGCGGAAGGTAGTTATCGTTGGTATCGGGGTAGCCGGCAGAGTGCATGCCAGAGCCCTTGAGGACGTCTCCGGCGTTGATCTAGTCGCGGGGATAGATACTTCTCCATGCAACTTGACTTTCTGCGGTAATGAGAAACCCGTATATACATCCCTGTTCGACATAGTTTCCGAAAGCAGACTTCATCCTGATATCGTGGTCGTAGCTACTCCGACGCGTACACACGCGAAGGTATGCGGCGAAATCGGCGAATATTTCCGCGAGGCGTCGATCATCGTGGAGAAGCCGGCTGCGGACAACCTGGAGGACGCCCGGCGAATTGTCTACGATATTGGCGGAAAGCAGCCAGTTACCGTGGCATATCACATGGCGTTTTCTCCCGTAGTCGAGTGGGGTCTGGAACAAGCAGCCGAGAGGGCCGATGAGCTCGGTACGCCAATTGCTGTCGAGTCGTGGGGCGCCGATCCTTATCAGTCAGATCTGGCCTCTGTACAGAAAAGCCTGGGGAATAGCTGGATTGATAGTGGTATCAATGCCTTGAGTGTCATCGAGCGTTTCGTAAAGCCTATCGAACGTACATCACTACGCCGTCTCGGAGACCCCTCACGGTCCGTATTTGAAGGAACTTTCCTATGCGAGGCCGATGGCAATCAGCTGTCAGCGACCGTTATGACAAGCTGGTACTCTACCGCACCTTCAAGATGGACTAGGATAAGATACTCTTCGGGCGCGGAACTAGTAATGGATCATAATGCTGTTGCCGGATACATACGGCAGAACGGTGCAGCGTCCGCCGTGTTTGGCAGTGACGGAACCATTCCCCGCCGGGAGGCCCACTACAGAGCCTTGTACAGATCATGGCTATCCAGAAAAGAGGTCTTCGCGACAGATACTAGCATGCGCCTGCACCAACTCCTTCTCAGTATCGAAGATTAACCACTGTATTTCGCTATCCTCACGGAGGCCTGCGGAACGGCAGACTGCCGGCTCGGTTTTCGGCCCCTGCGTTGGTGTTTGACTACCGCAGATTCAGAGCCTAAGAGGTACGATTACAGCCGTGGTCCGGGTGGGCCAAAGGTGCGGTATTTGGCGTGAGGGTTACCCCGTGCCCCCGGAACTTCTAGTTCCGCGCCGCATAGTTCCTCTCCCGATCCCAGCGGAGAGTCTCGCTCATCCGGCATCAGCCAGGATCGCAGCCGCTGCTGTGCCAGCGATGTCTTTCTTATGCAGGAGGACGTGGCAGACACCCTGGCGGTGTACACAAAATCAGACAAGCTGACAAATGTTATACATTCTGTATGGTTCCTCCACGCCTCAGAGCGGTGAACCTATGTGAACATCGTGGAGTTCAGGCAGCGGCTGGCCGCTAGCAGCCGTGACGATGTGGACGCGATTGTGGAGCAGTTCAGACAGGAGGCGAAGCGCCGCCAATCGTTTGCTGACCTGGCGACTCTTGGGCTCCCATACGACGGTGTCGTGCGGTTGCGCGGCAGTGGGCGCGCTCATGCTGCTCGTCCGGCAACTCGGAGACTCCGACCTTGAGGTTTCTCAGGTCTCCACCCTGTGACTCGCATGCGCGCGGTATCACGAGCTTCTCGCATTATTGGCCGCTCGGCAGGTGCCGTGGCCCGGTCGGCGGGAGACCAGGCAGGCCGAGGGCCGGGTTGCGAGATAGGCTCGCGCTAGTGCGGGCCGTCCCTGCGCCGCGGACCAAGGAGCGCCAGATGAGCGTGTTCACCGTGGACCTGAAGAACCAGCCCGGCGAGCTTGCCCGGCTGTGCGAGGCGATAGCCGGTCGCGGCGTCAACCTGATCCTGTGCGCGATGACCCGCGGGGAAGACGGCGCGGTGGCGTTCCTCGCCGATGACGAGGCGAGCGCCGAGACAGCGCTGGCCGACGCCGGCATCGGGTATAAGAGGCGTCCGGCGCTGACCATCCGGATGGAAAACCAGCCTGGCGCTGGCGCGGCGACGTTCCGCAGGCTCGCCGACGCTGGCGTCAACGCCGACCTGCTGGTGCCGGTCCGCGTCTCCGATGACCTGTTTTTCGCCGTGATCTGCGTTGACGATCTGGACAAGGCCCGCCGCGCGCTTGGCGTGCAGGTCATCAGCGAGGGCGACTTCGTGCTGTAGGCCCGCCATCGGGCACGGTGGTTACTGGACCGCCGGGGCTATCCAGTGCTGGCTGCAGGGGCCGGGCGGGCCGTCGTGTTCGCGTCGGCCGTATGGCTTATCGGCGGCTGGTGGTGGCGGCAGGTCAGGTCCATGCCCTGGGTGGCGCACCACAGCTCGTCGCCGGGCCGGAACTGGCCGGCCCAGTGGTACTCGGTGTTGAGGCCGCGTGCCCCGGCTGACGGCGGGCTGAGCGGGTTGAGCGACCGCACGGTGATCGCGGGCAGCGTGGCGGTGGGCTGGGCGAGCGGGAGTGAGAACGTCCCGGGCGCGGCGCCCCGCTCGACCCACTGCACGAGAAAGTCCAGCAGCCTGCTCATCGCATGCTGGGAATCCCCGACCGGGGAACCGCCGCTGAGGCAGTGGTACTGGCCCGGGACCATGTACAGCCTCGTAAATGCCTGGCTGGCGGTGAATCCGCCGGCGTGCTGCACGACGGCCTTGTAGTAGTCGACGGTGCCGAACGGAGAGATCTTCTCGTCCGCCCATCCCTGGTAGATGATGAGCTTTCCGCCGGCCTGCCGGAAGGCGGACAGGTCGGGGTCGGTGGCGTCGTAGACGCCGGCCAGCGGCAGCAGCTTGTCGTAGTCGGCCAGGGTGAAGCGGAAATCGGGGAGCTGGAACGAGGCCGGGGGGTTTTGCCAGTAGCCCATGTACTTGAGGTAGGCGGTCCCGATCTGGTAGGCGAATGTGTCACGCGGCCACTGGGTGTCGGAGGATGGATCGGTCGCCGTTCCGTCCCAGGCCAGCTCGGAGCCGTAGGGCTCGCCGCCCGGGTAGAGGTAGTGCCCGTGTCCGTCGTTAGGCCCGAGATAGAACTCGCGCACGACGTTGACCTGCGCCGGGGTCAGGCAAGAGGACTTGTCCGTCCCGGCTGGGCACTGGATCGTGGCCGGGTTGAAGTCGCAGCTCCTCGGGTCTTCGATCAGGCCGCCGGCGTCGCCGCACGCCCTGACGACGGAGGCGTGCAGGGCGGGCAGCTTCTGGCTGGTGAGGATCTCACGGCCATCGCTGCCGGTGTTGACGGCGATCACCCAGGCCGGAACGACGCCGAGCAGCTGGGCCTCGATGTTGCCGGGCGCCCCGGCCAGGATACCGTTGAAGTCGCGGGGATAACGCTGCGCCTCCACCAGTGCCTCCTGGCCGCCGCCGGAGCAGCCGTTGTAATAGGAGTACGCTGGCGGCTTGCCGTAGTAAGCGGTGATGATGGCCTTGGCTGCCTGCGCCATGGCGTGCTCAGAGGCGTAGCCGAAGCTCACCCGCAACGCTGGGTCGTCCTTGGCCCACACGCCGTCGGTCTCGCCGCCGACGTGTCCCTGGTTGTCGTTGCCCTCCGCCATCGCGTCGCTGGCCGCCACGGCGGCGGTGACCGTGGTGCAGCTCGCGGCCGACGCCGGGCCAGCGGAACCTTTGGGACCGCCCGAACCCGCGGAACCCCGGTAATCCAAGCCACACAGCCCCCCGCAGCCATGTTGCAGGTACCGGCCGGTGTATCCGCTGGCTGGGAGCGTGAGCTGGAACTGCTCCTGCGGCGCGATATACCCGGCCACCTGGCAGACCGCCGGCGCGGGCGCGGGCGGCGTCACCTGGGTGGCCGAGAGGATGACCGTGGGAGCGTCGGGAACATCGCTGAAATCATGGCTCGCCAGCTGGCCGCAGGCGATGACCGGTGCCAGGGTCACCGCGGCGGCCGTCCGCGCCGGGCCGTCGGCCGACGGGCGGGCCGTCACGCTGGACGCCCCGGTACACCCGGTCATCGCGACGGCGGTGAGCACAGCGAGCACGAGCTTGAGAAGCTGCCTCATCGGATGTCGTCACCTCAGTTGCGCTTGGAAGGATGTCACTTGCGGGGACCGTGCGCCCGCGGCCGGGCCGGTCAGGCCGCCCGCCGGCAGACCAGCCAGACGGTCGCGGCGATGAGCAGCACCGACAGCGCGAGCAGCCAGCCACCCTCGATCCACTGGAATGGCCAGAACCGGCTGACCGGCTGGTAGCTGGTCCACTGCGTGTAGCCGTGCTGGGACAGGCACTGCGCGAGGGTTTCGTGCGACGGCTTGCCTAGGGGCCCCACCGCAGGGGCAGGGCAGAGCTGCTCCAGGAGGTACTCGGGGGGCCGGCCGGCGAACGCGAACTCGCCGCCCTTGGTCCACCACTGGTTCATGATCCACGCCGAACCGGGCAGGTTCAGGGTGGTGGTGAGCATTGGTGTCATGTAGTGCTGGCGCAGGACGTTCCCGGCCACCAGGGCCAGCCCGGCGTAGGCGGCCAGGGTGGCGGCCATCGCGGGCACGACCCGGCGGATGAGCATGCCGGCCAGGGCGCCGATCGAGAAGGCGGCCAGCGTCCACGCGGCGAACGCGACCCCCCGCAGGTCGAACAGGCCGGCTGCGAACGGCGACGCCTCGGAAAGGTTCAGGGGCTGGTTGCCCGGGTTGAAGTACGGCTGGTAGTACCAGGAGAACAGCACGCTGAGGGCTGCGGCCGCGGCGGTCACCGCGGCCGCGAGCAGTACCAGCTTGGCCAGCGTCCAGCGCCACCGCCCAAAACCCTGCGTCCAGGTGTACCGGAAGGTGCCGGTCTCCAGCTCCCGGGCCAGCACCGGCGTCCCGGCGAACGCCCCGATCAGCGCGGGCACTAGTTGCAGCGTGTAGCCATTGACCAGAAAGTTGTTGGTGAAGTTGAAGGTGGTAATCAGGTCAGCGCAGGCCGGTGAGGCCGGGTTGCAGGCGGTCGCGGCGGCGTAGGCGTGGTGCAGCTGCAGGCCGGCGATCCACACCCACACCACCACCGCGCCCAGCAGCGCGGCCACGCCGGCCAGCGCGATCCGATGCTGCCGCCAGGTGACCCAGGCCATCCGCCGCCACGGCACCGGCCGCAGGCCGGTGTCGTGCCTGGGACGGGCGGGCACCGTCAGCGCGGTCATTTCGTCACCTCCGACGTGTGGGCGTCCCGGCCGCGGGCCGGGCCGGGCAGCGCGGCGGCGCCGGGCTCACGCAGGTAGGCCAGGGCGAGTTCCTCCAGGCCGACCGGGTGCGCCTGCCAGCCGGGCGGGACCGGATCACCGGCGGTGGCCCGGACCAGCAGGCGGGCCTGCGCCTCAACACGGCGGGCATGCACCACCGGCCGTCCGGCATACCTGCCGGCCTCGGCGGCTGGGCCGGTCAGCAGGCGGTGGGTAGCGAGCAGGTCCTCGACCTGGCCGGCCACCTGCACCCGGCCCCGCGACAGCAGGATGAGGTAGCCAGCCACCCGCTCCAGCTCGGCGAGCACGTGCGAGGACAGCACCACCGACACGCCGTCGGCGGCCGCCGCCGTCAGCACCGAGGCCATGAAGTCGTGCCGGGCCACCGGGTCCAGCATCGCCACCGGCTCATCGAGCACCAGCAGCCGCGGTCGGCGGGCCAGCGCCAGGGTCAGCGCGAGCTGTGCCTGCTGGCCGCCGGACAGCCGGCCCGCCTTCCGGTTCAGCGGGATGCCCAGCTCGCCCAGCCGGGTTTCCGCGTAGTACTGGTCGAAGTGGCGGTTCAGGTTGCGGGTCAAGTGCAACAGGTCCGCGGCCGACAGGTTCCTGTACAGCGGCGTGTCCTGGGCGACGAACGCGATGCCGTCCAGCGCGGCCATAGACCCGGCGGGCCGGCCGCCCAGCACCGTGACGCCGCCCGCGGTCGGCACGGTCAGGCCGACCGCCAGGTTCAGCAGCGTGGTCTTGCCCGCGCCGTTCGGGCCGACCAGCGCGGCCACATAACCGACAGGAATCGCCAGCGTGCACTCGCGCAGCGCCCAGGTGCGGCCGTAGCGCTTGTCCAGGCTGCTGGTCTCGATGACGTTCATGCTCATGCGACGCCTCCGTCTCTCCGCCTGCCGGTCGGGGTGACTGCGGTTCATGGCAGCCAGCGTCGCGGCCGGCGGCGGCGGGCGCATCACGCGCCGGGGGGAGGGCGGGTCCCTCGTTGGAGGGATACGCCGGAGGGCCGCGCGGCGGTAGCGTGCAGGTGTGCTGGACCGCGCGCGACGCAGGGCGTGGGGGCTGTCAGGCCGGCTGATCGCCTCCTACATCCTCGTCACGCTCGTCGTCGTGGTGCTGGTCGAGGCGCTCGTGCTCGGCTTCCAGGTGCCCTCGCTGGTGAACGGCGTCCAGGGGCAGGCCCAGGTGGACGCCGCCGCGAGAAGCTACGCCCAGCAACTCTGGCAGCGTTATCCCGGTGGCGTGCCGGCCGGAACCGTGCTCGGCGACCCCGGCCAGCCGGCGCAGCCGGGCCTGGCCCGGCCGGCCGCGGACGGCACGCTGGCCGTTCCGGCGATCACCGGTCCGATCCACAGCGGCCAGGCGGTCACCGCGGTCGTGGCGATTGCCGCCGACGGCACGGTCCTCGCGTCCTCCGCGCCATCGGTGTACCCGCCCGGACGAGCGGCGGCCAGCGAACTCCCCGCCCTGGCGACCCAGGCGATCGCAGCCGGCGCCACCCACGGCATCATCAAGGTTCCTCCCGCGTCCACGCCGTACGGCAGCGTGCTGTGGGCGGTGGAGCCGGCGGGCCCGGCCGGCGCCGGCCAGCCGCCGGCCAGCGCGCCGGGACGGGTCGCCTACGTCTATGTCCAGGCGCCATGGTCGCCGTCGCCCGCGTTCATCAACCCCATCCTCGCCTTGGACGAGCTGGGTCAGCTCGGTGACGCCGGCCAGCTGTATACCCTGTACGCGCTGCTCTTTGCGATCGTGCCGGTCGGCGTGCTGTTCGGGCTGCTGGCCTCGCGCCGCCTGGTCCGCCGGGTCCGCCGCCTGGAACAAGCGACCCTCGCGGTCGCCGACGGCGACTACACCGTCACCCTGCCCGTCTCCGGCCGGGACGAGGTCGGCCGGCTCGAGGCGAACTTCACCGCCATGACCGGCCAGCTGGGCTCCGCGCTGGCCGCCGAACGGCAGCGCGCCACCGCCGACGCGCGCGCCGCGGAGCGAGCCCGGCTCGCGCGGGAGATCCACGACGCGATCTCCCAGCACCTGTTCGCCCTGCGGATGATCGCCGCCGGGATGGTCCGGGCCGACCCGGGCCATCAGCCGGCCCTGGCGATCGAGCGGATCAGCGAGGAGGCACTGCGCGACATGGCCGCACTGCTGGCCGAGCTGCGCCCGGCCGGCCTGGACGGCGCCGGGCTCGCCCCGGCCCTGGCCGAGATCTGCGCGGCCTGGCACGACCGGCTCGGCATCACCGTCGACGCCAGCCTGGACGACGTCACCGTCCCCGCACCCGTCGAGCACGCCCTGCTGCGCATCACCCAGGAGGCCTGCGCCAACGCCGTCCGGCACGGCCACGCCCGCCGACTCACCGTGTCCATGACCCGCCAGGACGGGCACGTCGAGCTGGCCGTCCGCGACACCGGCACCGGCTTCGATCCGGCTGCCCCGCACGCCGGGTCCGGGCTGGCCCACATCCGGGACCGGGTCGCCAACCTCGGCGGCACCGTGGCCATCGACAGCGCACCCGGGCGCGGCGCGGCTATCACCGTCCGGGTGCCGGTGCCATGACGATCCGGGTGGTGATCGCCGACGACCACCGCGTCGTCCGGGACGGGCTGTGCTACCTGCTCAGCCAGGAACCAGACCTCCAGGTCGCCGGCGAAGCCGGGGACGCCCGGCAGACCGTCGACGTCGTCGCCGCCACCCGCCCGGACGTGCTGCTGCTCGACCTGTACCTGCCCGGACCGGACGGGCACGCCGTGCTCGCCGCCCTGCACCACGCGCCGCACCGGCCCGCCGTCGTCGTGCTCACCTCCGCCACTGACGACGAGCACCTGGTC
>Ga0306923_10006094_pt1 | contig 11838 bp, 9 predicted proteins | sample sta12Can44000108_FD_203841 | JGI IMG/M metagenome (GOLD analysis project Ga0306923, IMG submission 203841) | Lab enrichment of tropical soil microbial communities from Luquillo Experimental Forest, Puerto Rico - statanox.12C.anox.44.000.108 (v2)... | ecosystem: Environmental > Terrestrial > Soil...
GACGCTCGCCTGCGGCGCGATCGCCTCGGTGAGGGACGTGCAGAACCCAGTGACGCTTGCGCGGCGCGTCATGGATCGCAGCGCGCACGTGCTCCTCGCCGGCCCCGGCGCGTCGGCCTTCGCGCGGGCGGTGGGGATCCCGGCCTGCGACCCCGCGCGGCTCGTGACCCCGGCGCAGCGCGCGCGCTGGGAGGCGGCGCGGAGCGCGAGCCGGGCCCCCGTCGGCCACGGCACCGTGGGCGCGGTGGCGCGCGACCGGCAAGGTCACGTCGCGGCTGCCACGTCCACCGGCGGCACGTCGATGAAGCTCCCCGGCCGCGTGGGCGACACGCCGCTCGTCGGCTGCGGGACCTACGCCGACGACGCGCTCGCGGCCGTGTCGTGCACCGGCCACGGCGAGCGGATCATCCAGCTCACCCTCGCGCGCCACTGCGCCGACCTCGTCGGGCGCGGGCTCACGGCGACCGCCGCCGCGGCGGAGGCGATCCGCCTCCTCGGCGACCGGGTGAAGGGCGAGGGCGGTGTCATCGTGGTGGGCCCGACCGGCGCGCCCGGCTTCGCGCACAACACGCCGATCATGACGCGGGCGTGGAGCGACGCGAAGGGCGCCATCCTGGCCGCCCTCTAGGCGTGCTTCCGTCAGGTCCATCGCCCGGCGGCGGTAGCCACAAAGCCCTGTAGTTTCAGGTACATCTTGCGTTCGAGGCCCCCGTCGGGGACACTCGTCGTGTACCCAGACCGCGTGACACGCGCGCGCGGTACACGGAGGCGCCGGATGGAGCGTCAGAGGACGAGGGTGAACGGCCGGAAAAGCGATCGCCCACTCGCACGGATGCTAGCCGTGGCTGCGCTCGCCGCCGCTTGCGGCGCCCCCGAATCCTCCCCCGGTCCCGGCTCGCTCGACGCCTCACGCGAAGCGCTCGCGCGCAGCTCCGGCGGAAGCTCCCTCGCCGTCGCGCCGAACCCGGTGGCATCCCACGCCGCGATGCGGGTCACGGGCTGCGGCTACGCCGCGGGCGGCACGGTCACCGTGAACGACTCCGGCCCCGCGGGCGCGCGGTCGTGGAGCGCGACGGTGGACGCGTCCGGCTGCCTCGCGTCCGACGCCTCGGCGGGAGCCGACGCCGGCAGCCACACGGTGAAGACGTACCAGCAGCTGAAGCGCGGCGGTCAGGCGTCGCTCGTCGCGCAGGCGACCTTCACGGTGCTGCCGGCGCCGCTCGCACTCATCTCCGAGAACTACTCGTTCCGCTGGGACGCGACGAAGGGCTGCGTGGGCGAGGACGATCACCTCGACTGGACGGCACAGGGGACGCTCGCTCCCGGCCACAGCTTCTCGTTCACGCCGCAGTACCCCGACTGCGGAACCTCGCGCGCCGTGATGTTCCACGTCGCGAGCGAGGCGGGCTCGAGCCTGCGCCTTCGCACCGTGGTCCCGAGGTACGACGGGATCTCGAACGACCCGGCGCAGGAGGGGATGGAGATCGTCGCCCGCTCCGTGAACGGGGCGGCGCACCTGTGCATGTTCCCGAACACGGGCTTCTCCGCGCCCGCGGGCTACACGGTCACCTTGACGAACGAGGGCACCACGTCCGCCAGCGTGACGCTGACGGGGAGCGACGAGAACGACTGGCCCTACTACTACTGGAGCCAGTGCCTCGCCGCCGACGCGGACCACGACGGCTGGTCCGACTCGCTCGAGCACGCGATGGCGCAGCTCGTCTATCCCACCGGGAATCACGTGACGGGCTCGCTTCCGGCCGGGACCAACTACCTGCGCGCCTGCGGGACCCCCGGCGCGAACGACGAGTTCGACACGTGGCCGCCCGATCTCGACGACGACGGCGTCGTCACCCAGGCCGACGTGGACCTGCTGGCGGCGCACCTCGGCGAGGGGAACGGGATCGCGTGGTCCCTGATCTCGCCGAACCACGACGTCCCCGAGGCGTACTGGAACCACGTCGGAGCTTGGAACCGCTTCGACCTGAACGCGGACGGGTGGGTCGATTCCAAGGACCTCGATCTCGTGAAGGCCGCGCTCGGGAAGCGCTGCGGCCCCTGACGCCGGAGGCCCCGGGGCGCGCCCGAGGCCTCGCTGGCTCCTCTCATCGGAGGGCGCCGGAGCGCCCTCCCCTGCCGTCGTCGATCACGGGTCGACGATCACGCTGCACGTGTAGGTCCCCGGCACCAGGTTGTCGAGCACCTTGGGCGTGTCCTGGGGCAGCGCGACGTAGTTCGGCGGCGTGTCGCCGGTGCACAAGATCGTCGCCTTCGTGACGTCGGTCACGGTCGGCGTGTCGGCGAGCGACTTGAACGACACGGTGATCCGCGACTTCGGCGTGTTCGTGAACGAGAGCTTCGCCGCGTCCGTCGTGGCGGTGCAGCTCGCGGTCTTGGTGACGGTGACCGTCTTCGAGGCCGTGTCGATGTTGTAGCCCGTCGGGGCGGCGGTCTCCTTCACCGTGTACGTGGTCCCGAGCGGCTTCAGCCCGTCGAAGCAGACCTGACCGTTGGCGTCCGTCGTCTTGGACGTGCCGATCTGGGTCGTGCCGGCCGCATTCCAGAGCTCGAACGTCACGCCCGCCAGCGCCGGATCAGGGCTGACCCCTGCCCGCTTCGCCGTCTTCGTCACCAGGATTGCGCCCGGCTGCCGCGGATCGGTGAACGTGAACAGAGTGGAGCTCGGCACCCCTGCCGTGATCGTGACCACCTGGGTCGGCGCCGTGTCGTATCCGGCCGGCGTCGTCGTCTCGGCGATGCAGTACGTGCCGTTGAAGACGTCGAAGATCGAGCAGTTCCCCGACGTGTCGGTGGTGCAGCTCTTCCCGGTGACCGCGGTGCCGCCGCAGGTCGTCCCGGTGGGATCCGTCGCGACGGCATTGAAGAGCTGGAACGTCGCGCCCGCGAGCGGGTTCGGCGGCGCGGCGTCGTCCTGCTTGTGGATGTTCACGTTCGCGCAGTTGTTGATGTTCACGTTCAACGGCGCGATGAAGTCCTTCAGTTCGGCCGTGAACGAGGCCGACGAGCGGCTCTTGAGATAGGCGCTCGCGAAGTTCACGCACTGGCCGGGCACGAAGACGCCAGCGGCCGTGAGGTTGATCGCGGCCTCTCCGAACTCGAGGCCGTCGACGGGGAGGTTGTTGTTCGTCGGAGACAGAGTCGTATCCCTCGTCTCACAGGTCTTCTTGAGGTTCCCGTTCTGCGGTCCGGTGCAGGTCGCCGACGCAGGGCAGTCCGCGTCGACCGAGCAACCCACGAGCGGGAAGACGGCGCCATCGGCGACGTTGCCGCCCAGCGTGATCCGGTTGCCCCAGCACGGGAGGGCGTTGCTGGCCTCGCACTGGCTCGTCGGGCCGCTCGTGACCCAGCGGAGCAGCCCAAGCACCGGGTTCGTCCCGCCGTTCGTGAAGTCGAACGTGACGAGCATATCGCCCGCGGTACGGACCGGCGTCACCCCGTTGCCGTCGAGGACCTTCGACTGGTTAAACTCGAAGTCCATGTTGGCGCTGCCGAGGATGTTGGCGCGCTCCCAGGCCAGGTAGAGAAAGAAGTTCCCGCTCACGATCTCGTTCCCGACGTAGAAGCGGGTGAGATCGCTCTTGTTGTTCGGGATCGATCCCGTGACGAGGGTCGGGTTGGGAATGTCTTCCTTCGAGCCCTGGCCGAACGAGTCGTCACCGCTCCCCGAAGCCTTGTCCACGGCGAACTTGAAGTTCGGCGCGTTCGCCCAGTCGTGCGCCCCGGTGCCGCCGTCCACCACCAGGTTGCCGTCGTTGCTCTCGAACGAGCTGCCGGTGAGCGCCGCGCTGGTCGCGCCGGTGTCCTTGCTCGTGTCACTGCCGCAGCCGGCGAGCGCGAGCGCCGCCGACAGCCCGATGCCTGTGATCCACGACCACTGCTTCCGCTGAGTCATAGCTCCCCCACTTCTTCGAAACGCGCGTCGTGCGCGAGCCACGAAGAGCGTGCGAGAGATCACCGCTGCCCAGCGCCGCCTCCGCTCAGGTTGCAGCCGTTGGGCCGATCCCCGCGCGGGAGCAGAGCCCCGCGCGCCGTGCGTTTCCGACAGCCACGTCGCCGAACGAGGGATGCCGTCCATTGGGTCGGGGCGATTGTCCCTGGTCTTCCCGAGGCAGGCGGAGCTGCTGCTTCCCGCCGCGCCCCACGACGAAGGAGGGCACCCGCAATACGCCCCGTGTAAACGGGACGTCGCGCACATCAACGTGCCGCGCGCGTGCTAGCACTCGGAGTGCATGCCGAGCGGCCCTGCCCCCGTCGATCTCGAGCTCGCGCTGCAGCGGCTCGGAGCGCGGTCGCGCCGGGAGGACGCCGGCACCGGCTCGGCGGTGGCCCTCGACGAGCGGCTCACGAGCGTCCTGCGCGCGTTCGTGGCGTGGGGCGCCCTCGCCGTCTACGGGGTCGCGCCGTTCCACGACGTGGGCCGCCACCGGCACGTCGTGGCCGCCCTCGTCGCCTTCGCCGCCTATGCGGCGGTGCAAGCGCTGCTCGTCGGGCGCCGCGCGCCGCGCGTGCCGTCCCGCGTGGCGCCCTGGGCCGATCTCGGCTGGACCACCCTGCTGTTCGCGTCGAGCGACGGCTTGAGCACCGTGTTCTTCCCGCTCTACCTCTTTGCAATCCTCTGCGCTTCCTTCGCTGGTGGCGTGCGCTCCGGGGCCGCGCTCACCCTCGCGTCCGTCGCGTCGTTCACGCTGGTCGGCGCGATCACCCACTCCCCCACGCTCGAGCGGGTACTCATCCGCGCGATGTACCTGCTGCTGCTCGGCTACCTCGTGAGCACCTGGGGCGAGCACCAGCTCAGGCTCCGCGCTCGCTTCGCCCTCCTGCGCGACGTGACGGCGCTCTCGAACCCGCGCTTCGGCATCGACCGCACCGAGCAGCGGCTCCTCGACGCGCTCCACCGGTTCTACGACGCGGAGGCCTGCCACCTCGTGGTCGTGGACGCGGAGACCGGCGCGGCGACGGTGCGCAGCACGCCGCGCCCGGAGTCCTCGCCGACGCCGCTCCCGACCGCGCTCGGCTCCGTGACCGCGCGCCTCGCACCCGCCGACCTCGCCACCTCGGCCCTCCTCTACCGGACCTCGCGCCGGCGCCCGAGCCTCGAGGTGCTCGACGTCCCGGCTGGCACCTGGGAGCGCGGGCCCGACGACCGCGGTGCAGGGCTCGCCGAGCAGCTCGGGTTCGGGTCCTTCGTCTCGGTGCCGTTCCGGCACGGACCGCACGAGCTCGGCCGGCTCTACGTGGGGGCGCGCCGGCCGAGCGCGTTCGATCACCTCGACGCGGAGTTCCTGCTCCAGGTGCTCGCGCAGGTGGCGCCGGTGGTCGAGAACGTCCGCCTCGTCGACGAGCTCGCATCCCGGGCCGCGGCCGAGGAGCGACGCCGCATCGCGCGGGACGTGCACGACTCGGTGATCCAGCCGTACGTCGGGCTGCTGCTCGGGATCGAGGCGGCGCGGAGCGCGCTCGCCGGCGGCGATCCGGGCGCCGCGGGCCGCCACCTCGCCCGCCTACGGGAGCTCGGAGAGCAGGAGGTCCACGATCTCCGCTCGTTCGTCGCGCACCTCCGCGCCGTGATGCCCCAGGGCGGGGACGCCCCGCTCCACGCCGCGCTCGGCGGCTTCTGCACGCGGTTCGCGGCGGCCACCGGCATCCGCGTGGACCTCTCCGCGGGCGAGCTGGGCGGCGTCGGCGATCGGGTCGCGGTCGAGGTGTTCCAGATCGTGAGCGAGGCGCTCTCGAACGTGCGGCGGCACACCGACGCGACCCGCGCCGAGGTCGACGTGCGCGTGCGCGACAGCTCGCTCCGGGTCTGCGTGCGGAACGACGGCGCTGCGATGCGCGACGCGCGGCCGTTCTCGCCGCGCTCGCTCTCCGACCGCGCGGCGGCGCTCGGCGGCGCGATCGAGGTCCTGCGGCCCGACGCGCGGACCACCGCGATCCAGATCGAGATCCCGCTGTAGGAGCCGCGCATGCCCGAGCCGCCCGCGATCCAGGTCTTCATCGTCGACGATCACCCGGTGGTGCGAGAGGGGCTCCGCATGCTCGTCGGGAGCGCCCGCGATCTCGCCATCGCCGGGGAGGCCGCATCGGCCCGCGAGGCGGCCTCGCGGCTCGGCGAGACCGGCGCCGACGTGGTCCTGCTCGACGTCGTCCTCGGGCGCGAGGACGGGCTCGAGGAGCTGCCGCGGCTGCGCGCGGCGGCGCCGCGGGCGCGCTTCCTCGTGATCACGGGCGTGCGCGGCGGGAACAGGGAGGCCGAGGCGCTCCGGGCCGGCGCGCAGGGGATCGTGTCGAAGGAGGCTTCGGGCGAGCTCATCCTGAAGGCGATCCGGAAGGTCCACGCCGGCGAGCTCTGGTTCGAGGCGGCCGTGCTCGCGGCCGCGCTGCACGCAGCGCTCGAGGAGAGCCGACGCGCCGATCCGAACCGCGCGCGGATCGCCTCGCTCACCGCGCGCGAGCGCGAGGTGGTCGCGCTCGTCGGGCAGGGGCTGCGGAACGAGGAGATCTCGCGACGCCTCTCGATCGCGGAGAAGACGATCCGCAATCACGTCTCGGACGCGTGCGCGAAGCTCGGCCTGCCGGGCCGCCTCGAGCTGCTCGTCTTCGCGAACCGCTACGGGCTCGGGCGGCTGCTGCGTGGCGAGCCGTGATCAGCGGAGGTGAAGGATGGTCGCCTGCGGCGGGTCGAGCACGTCGTGCGCGAAGAACTGGAAGCCGCCGATGCGGGGACGCACCTCGGGCACCGCGCCTGCGAGGAACGCTTCCTCTGCCGCGAGCAGGCCGTGCGCACGCACCCAGTCGCCCATGTGAACCTCGCCGCGCGTGTACAGGATCGGCCACACCACCGCCTTCGTCGTGGCAAACCACTGCATCCGCGCCGAAAGCGCTCCGCCCCTGGGGTGGACGTCCTCGTAGGCCGTTCGCGGATCACGAACCGGGTAATTCAAGAGCACGTAGTCCGTGAGGCTCGCGATTCGAAGCGCTTCCTCCTTCGTCGGATATCCGAGATACGCGCCGACGCGGATGCCCCGCGGTCGCGCCGCAGCGCGCATCGCCTCGAGCAGCGAGACGAACGGCCCAAAGCAGGCTCTCTCCCCTCGAGCCCCATCACAATCGTTCCAGTACTCGAGCTCGGTGACGACCGCGTCGAACGCCCCTTGCGGATGAGCATCGCCATAGGCCACCACCTCCGCCAATCGCTCGACCGAGGCGATCGGCGCCCCCACCGACTGGACGCGCCCGTCGCGTCGAAGGCGAGCAACGAGCCCGGCGAGGCGACTCGCGGCAGGCTCGCGGAGCGCCGGTCCGGCGTCGTACAGGGTCACAGCGGTGAAACGGTTCTCGCGCACGAAGGAGACGAACGCAGCTTCCTTCTCTGCGACACCGAGAATCGCCGACGTGTGAATGACGTACACGCCGCGCCCTCTCCTCTGCTCTCCGCTCGGCGGAACGCCGTATCCGAGAGACGACGAGACCGCGACCGCGAGAGCGACCACCCGGCGCATGGCAAGCAGCACACTATTGCGCCCCAGGATGTGAGCAACGGCCCGGCACGGCGCCCGAGCGGGCGTGATCCGGCACGGGCCTCGACTGGCCTACACCGAGCGCGCCCACCCATCCCGTCGTCGCGGTGAGCGGGTGTCCGCATCCGGGACGCCTGAGCGATCTTTTTACCGCCTGTCCGGGCCCGCCCGAACTGCATTGAGCGGGTGAGGCAGCCCTTGCTGTCGGTTGATGCGGAAAGTGCGCGGAGCAACGATGGGGCGCCCGAACAGCCACCCCAGCGATGTTTGTCCGGCCGTGGAGGAGTTCAGTGCGCCGTCCGGTCATCACCGTCATCGAGGACGACGAGAACGTCGCCGGCCTCCTCGAGTTCATGCTGCGCGCGGAGGGGTTCGCGCCGTCGATCGTGCGCGACGGTCGCGCCGCGCTCCAGCTCGTGCGGAAGAACGGTCCGCCGGATGCGGTCGTGCTCGACCACCTGCTGCCCTACTGCGATGGGCTCGAGGTCGCGTCGGCGATGCGCGCCGACGCGCGCTGGGCCGCGGTGCCCATCGTGCTGCTCCGCCCGTCCGCCGCGCGGGGAGGCGACTCGCGGCTCATCGACGCCTGCTTCTCGAAGCCGTTCGACCCGACCGCGCTCGTGTCGCGGCTGAAGCAGCTCACCCGGGAAGACGCATGAGGCACGCGCTCGCCGCGATCGCGCTCCTGCTCCCGCTCGCGGCGCGCGCGACGGGCAACGTCGAGCTCAGCCAGGGCGCCGACCAGCTCTCGGGCGGTCGCGCCGCCTGGCGCGCGACGGTGTTCCAGGCGGCATGGAAGGGCGAACGCGGCGCCGCGATCGGCGCCGGAGTCCGCGAGCTCTCTCGCTTCTCCCGCGACGACGTGGATGGCGTGGTCTGGGCGCAGGCGCCGCTCGGCGACTTCGTGGTCGGCGTCGAGGGCTCCGCGAGCCCTACGTGGCGGTTCGTGCCGCGCTGGGCCGTGGGCGGGCGCATCGAGCGCGGGCTCGGCGCAGGTTGGATCGCCTCGGCAGGCATGCGTGCGGCGCGCTACGAGAGCGAGTTGACCAGCTCGACGCCGCTCTTCGCCAGCGCGGGGCTCGAGCGCTACTGGGGACGCTGGCGCGCCGCTGCGACGACGATGGCCGTGGGGCTCGGGAACTCCTGGAGCGGCGGCGGAAGGCTGGCCCTCGATCTCTTCTACGGCAACGACGGCCGAGTGGGCGTGTCCGCTGCCGCCGGGCGCGAGCTCGAAAGCCTCGGAGAGGGGCAACTGCTCCGGTCGGACGTGCTCGGCGCGGCCATCGCTGGCGCGCACCCGCTCCGTGGCGCCTGGGCCGTGACCTGGGAGCTGTCCGGCCAGCGCCAAGGCGTTCTCTACACCCGCATCGGAGGACGTCTTGGGCTCCGCCGGGCCTTCTGAGTCCGTGGTCCGCATCGCCTGGTGGGCGGGCATCCTCTGCCTGTCGCTCAGCGCTGCGCTCGTTCTCCAGGTGCTCCAGATGAGGTGGCGACTCGCGCGGCGCAAGCGCCGGCGCGAGGCGGTGCTCACCGCGTGGCGCCCGGTCCTGTTCGAAGTGGTCGCGGGCGGCTCGCCCCGCCTCCCCCCGGTCGCTCCCGACGAGGAGGACGCCTTCCTCCTGCTGTGGTTGCATCTCCTCGACAGCATCCGGGGCGCGCCGGTCGAGGCGCTCGCAGCGGCGGGCGAGGCGGTCGGCGCGCGCGCGTTCGCGCGACGCCGCCTCCGCGGGGCGGACGCGCTGGGACGCATGCTCGCGCTGCGCACGCTCGGGTACCTTCGCAACCCGGCGGACGAGGCCGAGGTCCTCCGAAGGCTCGACGATCCGAACGCGTACCTGTCGCTCTCGGCCGCCCACGCGCTCGTCCACCTCGATCCGGCGGGCTCCCCGGACGAGATCCTGCCGCGCCTCGCGTCCCGCGCCGACTGGCCCATCCCGCTCTTCACCGGCCTCCTCCAGGAGATGCATCCAGCCCGCCTGTCCGCGCGATTTCGCGCGCTCTGCAGCGAGCTCCCGCCGCTCGGCCTGGCGCGCGTACTCTCCCTGGCGTCCTTCGTCGAGGCGCCCGTCGTCGAGGAGATCACCGGCCGACTCCTCGGCCGCGAGCAGGACCCGGAGGTCCTGGCGGAGGCGCTCCGCCACGTGCGCAGCCCGGCCCTGCTTCCCGCCGTCCGGCTCGCGGCCGTCCACGAGCGCTGGGCGGTGCGCGTCCAGGCGGCCGCCGCGCTCGGCCGCGTGGGCGAGCCATCGGACCGAGAGCTCCTCCTGGAGATGATGTGGGACCGGGAGTGGTGGGTTCGGTACCGCGCCGCCCAGGCGCTCGCGGCCGGCGCCGTCGCGGCCCCCGAAGATCTCGTGGCGCGCGCCGCCCAGCTCCGCGATCGCTTCGCGCTCGACATGCTCCAGCAGGCGCTGGCCGAGGTGCGGGCATGAGACTGGCCGGAGCGATCGAGGCGTTCCAGTGGGCGTTCCTGGGCTACTTCGTCGCGCTCAACTTCTCGTACCTCCTCCTGAACCTCGCTGCACTGGGCGCGGTCCATCGCGGCGCGCACGCCCGGGCCTGGCAGCTCCTGCCCCGCGCGTTCTCGAGCCTCGAGCCCCCGGTGAGCATCCTCGTCCCGGCCTACAACGAGGAGCGCACGATCGCCGCCACGATCCGCTCGCTCCTGCAGCTCGAATACGCCGAGCTCGAGATCGTGGTGGTGAGCGACGGCTCGGACGACGGGACGATGGAGGTTCTCGCGCGCGAGTTCGACCTCGTCCGCTTCCCCGAGGCGTACCGCCGGTCGGTGCCCACGCGCGAGGTCCATCGCGTCTACCGCTCGCTGCGCCACCACAACCTGCGCGTCATCGACAAGGAGAACGGCGGCAAGTCCGACGCGATCAACGTCGGCATCAACGCGGCGCGATTCCCGCTGTTCTGCGTGGTCGACGCCGACTCGGTCCTCCAGCGGGACAGCCTCGCCCGGCTCGTCCGGCCGTTCCTCGAAGACCCGACCACCATCGCCTGCGGCGGGACCGTCCGCGTGGTGAACGGGTGCGGCGTGTCCGGCGGCTTCGTCGAGAACATCGAGCTCCCGCGGGGGTGGCTGGCGCGGGTGCAGGTCCTGGAGTACCTGCGGGCCTTCCTCTCTGGGCGGCTCGGCTGGGCGCCGATGAACGCGCTTCCGATCATCTCGGGCGCATTCGGGCTGTTCCGGCGCACCGCGGTGATCGAGGCCGGCGGCTACCGGACCGACACCGTCGGCGAGGACATGGAGCTGGTGCTGCGTCTCCATCGCCTGTACCGCCTCTCGGGCCGCCCGTACCGGATCTCGTTCGTGCCGGACCCCGTCTGCTGGACCGAGGCCCCCGAGACGCTCCGGGAGCTGCGAAAGCAGAGAGTCCGCTGGCAGCGCGGGCTGCTCGAGTCGCTGACCGGCAACTGGCGCCTGCTGTTCCACCCGCGCGGCGGCGCCACCGGCTGGCTCACCGTGCCCTACCTGATCTTCTTCGAGGCGATCGGACCGATCGTCGAGGTCGGAAGCTACCTCGTCATGACCGTCGCGTTTGCGCTGCACGTGATCTCCTGGGGCTCGTTCGCCGCGTTCCTCACGGCGGCCATCGGGATCGGCGTCCTCCTCTCCGCGAACGTCCTGCTGCTCGAGGAGATGTCCTTCCACCTGTACGAGCGGCCGCGCCAGCTCTGGAGCCTCGTCGTGACGCTCTTCCTCGAGAACCTCGGGTACCGGCAGCTCACGGCGTTCTGGCGCGTGGCGGGCACGGCGAACTGGGCCCTGCGCCAGCGCGTCGCCTGGGGCTCCGCAGCACGCGACGACGCGCCAGCGGCGACCGCGAGACAGGGGTGACGCTCCGCGCCCACGCCCGGCCCGGGCGGCTGCAGCGTGGCGAGCCGTGATCGCGGGAGGGTCCAACAGCTCCGTCCTGCCGCGCCGCGCCGACCCGGATAGATCCGGGACGCCCGGATGAAGCTCGCCGACCTCATCGACCTCGAGGCCCAGCTCGCCCGCGATCGCGAGGCCGACCCCGCGTCGCTCGGGGCGCGCGACCGCGCGCTCCTGATCGGGGCCAGGGCCGACACGGCCGAGGTCCCCCGCCAGGAGCTGCTCTCGCGCTGGCTCGCCGCGCTGCGCGATCGAGAGCCGGGGCGCGCCTGGCCGGGGCAACGGGTGGAGGGCGCGCTGCGCACGACGCGCGCGCTCCTCGTGCTCGCCGGCCTCGCGCTGGGCTGGGCCGCCTCCACGGCGCTCCTCCGCGGCGGGGGACCCCACCCGGTGAACGTGTGGGACTTCCTGCTGGCA
>Ga0306923_10006095_pt1 | contig 11838 bp, 6 predicted proteins | sample sta12Can44000108_FD_203841 | JGI IMG/M metagenome (GOLD analysis project Ga0306923, IMG submission 203841) | Lab enrichment of tropical soil microbial communities from Luquillo Experimental Forest, Puerto Rico - statanox.12C.anox.44.000.108 (v2)... | ecosystem: Environmental > Terrestrial > Soil...
CGGGTCAGCATGTTCGTTATCAGGATCCCGCCATTCGAGCCGCCCTCGGCCGCGATCCGGCCTGAACGAGTCACGCCGCGACGCACGAGGTCCACCGCAACCGCGGCGAAATCGTCATGCGAGGCTTGCTTGCCTTCGCGGCGGCCGGCGTCGTGCCACGCGGTACCGAATTCGCCGCCGCCCCTGATCTTTGCGACGACGCCGGTGCCGCCGCGTTCGAGCCAGAGCTTGCCGATGGCGGAGTTGTAGTAAGGCAATTGGGAGATGCGAAAGCCGCCATATCCCGAGAGATGGACTGGCGCCTCGCCGGTCTCCCCGGGTGGACCCACTTGGACATAGGGAATGCGCGTGCCGTCGGGCGATGTCGCTTCGTGGCGGGTGACGACCAAACCCGACGGGTCAAACGTACGCGGCGCTCGCTTGAGGAGCTGCGGCGTCGATCCTGGCGGGATCAGGTAAAGGGAGGGCGGCGTCAGCGGATCCTGCGCGCTGGCAAGCAGATCCCCGTTCGACTCTTCGGCCCGAACGTCGAATGACCAGACAGCGGCGACGCCGATATCGGGCAGGCCGGGGATGCGCTCCCGCGACCAGCCGCCGTCGGACGGAGTCAGGGCTTCGAAAACCGGCTTCAAATCATCAAGGATCGACAAAACGAGGCGACCACCGGACCAGAAAAACCCCTGCAAGGCACGACGCTCGGCCGGCTCGAACAACGTCGTGAAGCCGCGCTCGCCGGCGAGGAACGCCGGAAAAAAGATACCAAGCACGGTGTCCGGTGGGTGGGTTTCGCTGCCGATCGTCCAGGAGGTTCGCCGTTTGACGGCCAGCCAATCACGATGCCACGTAACCCCGGCATCGGTCGGCCGGTCAATCCGGGTTTTTGGGCCGGTGGGGTCGCCGATCCAGACGACGGCATCAAAAAAGGCGATCCTGTCGACAAAAACCACCCACTCTTGCTCGGTTTCTCGGTCGACGTCCGCCCAGACCGACATATGGTCCGCGGTCGTCTCGAAAATCACCGGAGCCGCAAGCGGGTCGGTTCCGCGACGCCACAGCCGCACCGTGCGCGCATACCCCGAGCTGGTGACCATCTCATCGCCCAACGCGGAGGAGAGGAGCAAGGTGTCACGATCGAGCCAAGCGGCTCCGCCCTTGGCTTCCGGCAAATAAAAGCCTCCCGGAACAATGCTATGGGAGGCGAGATCGAACTCGCGCAGCACGACCGCATCGGCGCCGCCGCGCGACAGCATCAAAATGGCGCGGTCGTCGCTGCCCGGAAGAATGACCGAACCACTCCAGGTCCAGTCCTCCGCTTCTGCTGTCGCGAGCGTGTCGAGATCGAGCAGAACGTCCCATTGGGGCTGCTCATGGCGGTAGCTGTCGAGCGACGTGGCGCGCCACAGGCCGCGCGGGTGCTCCGCATCCTTCCAGAAATTGAAGACCCTTGTGCCGCGCCGAGCGATCAGCGGGATGTTGTCGGGCCGATCGTAGATCGTGGCGAGTGTGTTGCGGTCGGCTTCAAAACGAGCGTCGCCAAACCGCCCGAGAGTCGCCGCATTTTGCGCCTCGACCCAGGCAAGAGCGCGCCCCCCATCAATCGCCTCGAGCCAAAGATAAGGGTCGTCGTCAGGAGCTTCGATGGTCGGTCGCGGATCGATCATTGTTCACTGCAGCTCGGCAACGTGATTGCTTTTTGAATTAACTCCATACCGAAGATATGAACTTTGCGAGGCTAATTTTCCCGCTGACCGACGGACCGCTCATTCCATGTGGCAAAAAATCGTGGACATTGGCCAGCAAAGCTGGCGAGATTAACCAGATCACGAAGAAAACCGCCTCGCAGCTCGCTCCGCGCGCGACGGGGTCTGGTTTAGGGGAATCTGTTGTCGGTGGGTAAAAGTTCCGTAAGTGCGGCGGAGCGGGTGGGCGGACCGTTGGTTCGGTCCGGTCGCGGCTTTTTGTTCCTGCAGGGAATGGCAACGCGCTTTTTCGCACGGCTCGGACAAGCGCTCGCCGGACGCGGCCACTCGGTTTATCGGGTCAATTTCAACGGCGGCGATCGGGCCTTCTGGAGGCTTCCGGGAAGCGTCGATTTTTGCGGGCGCCCGGAGGAATGGCCGGAATTTCTCGATCGGCTGATCGACGACCGGGCAATCAGCGACGTGATCCTTTTTGGCGATTGCCGACCATTGCATCGCGCTGCCATCCGTGTCGCCGAGAGCCGCGCCTTGCGAATACACGTCGTCGAGGAGGGATATCTGCGGCCCGATTGGATCACGTTCGAGCAAGGCGGCGTGAATGGTCATTCCGCGTTGCCGCGCGATCCGAGCTGGTATCGCGAGCGAGCGAGTGCCTTGCCCCCTTGGCGCGACCCGCCACCGGTGCCGGGCAGCTTTCGCCGCAGAGCGGTCGAGGACGTGCTCTACACTACCGCCTCGATGCTCGGAACGTGGCGGTTTCCGCATTACGCGACGCATCGCCCTTATTATCAGCTGATCGAATATGCCGGGTGGTTGCGGCGCCTCGCGCTGATGCGGCGCGCCGAGCGGCGCGCCGGCCGAGCAGTCGCAGACCTCCGCGGGCATTCCGATCCGCTCTTTCTGTTTCCGCTGCAGCTGGACTGCGATTACCAAGTGCGGGTGCACTCGCCGTTTCGCGCAATGCACCTGGCGATTGAGCACGTCCTCGCCTCGTTCGCCCGTCATGGCCCCGCGACGGCAAGGCTGATCGTGAAGCTGCATCCGCTCGACAGCGGCTTGGTCGACTGGGTTGCGATAACCGGCTATCTGGGAGTTGAGCTCGGAATTGCCGATCGCCTCGTCATTCTCGACGGCGGCGATCTGGGAGAACTCTTGGCGCAACAGCCGGCCGTCGTCACCGTCAACAGCACTGTCGGAACCTTGGCGCTCGCCTGCGGATTGCCGGTTGTCGCGCTCGGCAAAGCGGTTTACGACATCGCCGGGCTGACCTTTCAGGGCGAGCTCGACGATTTCTGGAGGGCGCCCACGCCTCCGGATGCGGAACTGTTCGACGCCTTCCGGCGGGTGCTCGCGGCTCGCTGCCTGATCCCTGGTTCCTTCTTCAACGAAGCCGGTCTGAGGCTGGCGGTGGACGGGGCGATCGAGCGGCTCGAAGCCACCTACGCTCGGCCCGTACACAGTGAGGCGGTGCGGTCGGCCGAGCGCGCAACGCCGATCGCGGCAGCCTTGTCGGTGCGGTGACGCATTCTCGCGCCGTCGGGCAGGCGCAGGTGGTGCAAGACTTCGTCCCGCCTTATCCCGAAAGGCCGAGCCGGTCGCTCTCCCCGATCGCTATGTTGCGGACAGCGCGGCGGAACTTCCTCGCAATCTGGGAAGACCGATGCTTCGAGTGGGAGGTGTTTTCGACCCGCGTGTTGTCGCGCACGCTGTTTGTCTGCAACAGCCCGGATACGGTTGCGGCGGCCTTTGTCGAACGTCACGATAGTTTCGAGCGAAAGAGCCCGCAAATGCGGCACGGGCTGGCGCCGCTCCTCGGCGACGGTCTTTTCATCAGCGATGGCGATATCTGGCGGCGCCGGCGGCGTATCGTGGCGCCAATCGTCCATGTCTCGCATCTGCCGCTGTTCGCGCCGCTGATGGTCCAGGCCGCCAGCGAGACTGCCGAACGCTGGGCGACCTCCTGCCCAGACCGGCCGATCAATGCGCTCACCGAAATGGCGACATTGACGGCCGAGATCATCTGCCGGACGGTTTTCGGCCGACAGCTCGGGGCAGAGCATGCGGCGGAGATTGTCGACGCGTTCAGCGAATACCAGCGCCTGGTTGGCCAGTTGGATCTCGCCTATTTCTTTGGTTTGCCAGACTGGATCCCGCGGTTGCATTCGCCGGCGATCCACCGGTCTGCGAAACGCATCCACAAAGTGCTGGAGCAGGTCATCGGCGATTGTCGTGAGCGGCTGTCCGGCGGCGAGGCCTCGATGATCAGGCTTCTGCTCGAAGCACGCGACCCCGAGAGCGGCGAGCCTCTCGACAATGCGGCGTTGCGCAACGAGGCGGCAGTAATCTTTATGGCGGGCCACGAGACGACCGCCAATTCGCTCGCCTGGGCCTGGTACCTTCTGTCTCAGGCGCCGGAAGCCGAAGAACGCCTTCACGCGGAACTGGCAAAAGTGCTTGCCGGCCGCCTGCCAACACTCGACGACGTCCCCAATCTGCCCTACACCCGCGCAATCTTCGAAGAGACGGTCCGGCTCTACCCCCCTGTCCCGCTTCTGGCGCGGCAGGCGCTCCGCGTTGAGACGATCCGCGGCCGGCCGGTGCCGGCGGGATCCCTGGTGATTGTTGTCCCGTGGCTGCTCCATCGGCACCGCAGATACTGGGGAAAGCCTGATTGCTTCATCCCGGAGCGCTTTCTGCCCGAGAACGCGCAGTTTCGCGTCAGGCACGCGTATATCCCGTTCAGCGTCGGTCCCCGCATTTGCGCCGGCGCCGCCTTCGGTCTCACCGAGGCTGTTCTCTGTATCGCCACGCTTGCTCAGCGCGTCCGCCTGCGTCTTGCTCCGGACGCCGTCGTCGCGCCAGTATGCCGGCTGACCCTGCGGCCCGGCGACGATTTGCGAATGTACCTCGAACGCCGCGATCAAGCCGGTCGATCTCCGCCTAAGCCTGCATTAGCGGGCTCAGATGCTCCGGTTTGAATGCACGCCCAATATGGTTTCGGTTCCGCGGCGCCTCGCTTTTGCGCCAAGTCTTCGCAATGAGGGATTAGGGCTTGCAGAATGCCGTCTTCTGGCTTGCCGCCGGTATTGTCATCCCATCTGCGATCGTCTCGCTCTTTTGTGCGGCGTTGTTTCTCGCCAAGCTGCGCATACCGACGAGCGGGCCGTTGGGCGGCATCGCCCTCGTTCTACCGGCGACCGGACCGCTCGAAAATCTTGAAGACCTGCTGGCCGCATTAGGCCGGCAATCGGTGAAGGCGCGACGGCTGATCATCGCGGTTGAGTCGCCCGATGATCCAGCCTATCGACGAGCGACTGAGTTAGCCAAGATCCATGGCGCGCCGGCGATCGATGTCGTTGTCGCCGGCGTATCGAACTGCCGCGGTCAGAAATGTACCAACATATTCGCCGCCCTGACCCGTCTCGCGGATGAAGATCGGTTCGTCATAATGCTCGACGCCGACATCCGTCCGCAGCCCTGGTGGCTCGCCGCCTTGGTCGCGCCCCTGGCGGCGGGAGGCGCCGACCTGGTCAACGGCTACCGTTGGCTGATACCCGAGCCGCCTACGCCGGCTTCCGTCCTCGTTGCTCATATCGATCACGCGCTGGCCGTTTTGCCGCGGCTTCCCGCCGCCGAAATGATGTGGGGCGGCTCGCTGGCGCTGACGCGCGAGGCGCTTGAAATCCTCGATTTGGCCAGAACCCTCGATCGCGAGGTGGTCGAGGACGCTCCGATCGGCCGCCGCGTAGCGGAAACCGGGCTGCGGCTGCTCACCCGGCGCGCCTTGCGCCTTCCCACGCCTCTGGCCGCAGGTTGGCGCGAGCTGTGGGCGTTCGGGCGTCGTCAAGGTCAATTTGTCAGGCTCTACTACCCGCGGCTGTGGTGCTCCGCTTGTCTCGCTGCAACAGCCGACTTTCTCGCGCGCATCGTGCTGGTGTGGCCCCTGCTCGCTGCGGGTTCCTTGCCGGCACTAGCGGTGCTCGCGTTCATCGCGGCGTCGGACTCGATCGCAACTGAACTGCGGCGCGCGGTCGGCCGCAGGATTGGCGCCGCTGATGGGCTTGCTTCCGCGTGTTATCAACATTTGCTCATCTGGGCCATCCTTCCGATCGGTGCCTGCTATGTCAGTTTGATCTGGGCCAGCGCATTCACCTCGGTCGTCCGCTGGGCGCATGTCCAATATTGGCTCGATTGTTCGGGTCGCGTCTTGGCGGTGCGGCGCCATCCTTATGGCCCGCGAGGACGAGAGGTTTAGCGATGTCGGTCACAAAAGCGCTGCCGCCTCTCTGCCCTGTCACTGGGCTCCCTGCCAAGCGGCGCATACAGCAAGTCAGCAGCGCGCTGCTGGTCGCGCTGTGGCGGATCTCTTTGGGGGTCTCGACAACCCGGCTGCTGCACGACGTGAAACGGTTTGGCTTGTGGGAGTCGCCGTGCGGCCTCGCCTTCTTTGATCCGATGATCGTCGGGGACGCGCAATTCTACCAAGATTTTTATCGGCGTCTCGGCGAAGGCGGTCCCTGGAGAGAGGGGCTGGTGCCGCGCTCCGACTTTGCCAGAGTTGCCGCGCTGATCGCCCCGGGAGAGAAGGTATTGGATGTAGGGTGCGGAACCGCACGCTTTGCCCGTCATGTCGAGCATGCCGTCTATGTCGGGCTGGAGGAGCATGTCGCCACGACCTCGGCCGATGTACGCAGCGAGACCGTGGCGCAGCACGCGGCAGCGTATCCCTGTACATACGACGCAGTCTGCTCGTTTCACGTGGCCGAGCACACCAGCGAGCCGGCTCGCTTTGTCGGCGACATGGTTCGATGCCTGCGCCCAGGAGGGCGGCTGTTCCTCGTCGTGCCCAGCTGGCCGTCGGCGCTCACCGATATCCCGAACTTCGCGCCTAATGGGCCACCCCATCATCTGAGCTGGTGGAGCAACCCGGCGTTGGAAGCTTTGGCCGCGCAACTCGGCCTGATCGTCGAAAATGTCGAGCTTCTGCCGCCGAGTCCGGATTCCGGCATTCTTTATTGGATGGCGTGGCTGACGCCGAAATTAACTGGAGAGCGCTTTTTTCGCGATGCCTGGAGCTGGCATGGCAGTCTGATGTGGAGTTCGCTCGCGGGGCGCGTGTGCAGCAGGCTGCTCCGCATCCCGGCAGACGTCAGGTCGTTCGAGCTGTTGTTGATCGCACGAAGACCGGTCTAAGGCGCTGGGCTCGATCGGCGCGAATGATGGCGATCGCCGACGCACTCATTGCGGCATGGATAGGGACAGCGTTAGTCGCGACCTACGGCGTGATCCGCTACCGATTGTCGGTGCGCTCGCTCTCCCCCATAGCCGATCCACCACCGGCGGCAATCATTGTCGCGATAAAGGGCGTGAGCGTAGGGCTGCCCGATTTTTTCGATGCCCTGCACCGACAGATCTACCCCCGGTACCGGATTGTTTTCGTGGTGGAAGCGCAGTCGGACCCGGCGTTCGCCGCGCTTGAGCCCATCGCGCGCTGCGCTGGCGGGCGTATCCAGCTGGTCATTGCGGGCGAGACCTCAGGGCCCGTCCAGAAGGTCCACAATATGCTCGCTGCGCTCGCCACTCTGCAGCCACAGGACCGGGTTGTCGTTTTTGCGGATGCCGATATGGTGCCGCCGGCCGATTGGCTGCAGCAGCTCGTAAGGCCGATCGCGCTCCGCCGGGCGCGGGTGACCAGCGGCTATCGCTGGCAGATCCCGGCCGATCGCCGATGGGTGAGCTGGATTGTCGCGCTCGCCGATATGTCGGTTGCCACCGCTGCTCGTGATTCTCGATGGAACTTGTGCTGGGGCGGTTCGACTGCGATTGAACGCGAGCTACTGGACAGCCTCGATCTGCCGACGCTGTGGTCTCGGGCCGGTACCGACGATCTGACATTGACGAAAGCACTGCGGGCTGCCGGCATCCCGGTCCACAGCACGCTCCGGGTGCTAGTGCCAAGCCCGGTGTGTTACTCGTGGCGCGGCGCTTTCTCGTTTGGGCGGCGGCAATATATGCTCGTGCGATGCTACGCTCCGAGGCACTGGCTGCTGGCCGGGTGGACGCTCTGCGTGCCGGTGGCCGGAGCAACGATCGCCGCAGCCGCAGCTAGCGCCGACAGCCTGGGCGCGGCCCTGGCTCTCGGGGGCGCCATCATGCTTCGATTGCTGCGGCATCGGGTGAGAGTGTCGATCGCGCGGCAAACGTTTTCTCCAGAGATCGTTACGGCGCTCAAGCCGAGCCTGCAATTCGGATGGTGGGGTTGGCCGTTGGCGCATGCGGTTCACACGGCAGCATTCGTCGCAAGTCTCTGCGGCCGCGAGTTTTGCTGGGCCAATATCCGGTATCGGTTGCGGCGCGACGGAAAGGTCGTGATCCTCAGCAGGTCAAGGTGAGGCCGCAAAGCGGGCGAAGGCCGAGGCGAACCACGCGTTAGCGGAAATTGCGGCTGGAGATGACGATGTCGCGCGCATCGTAGCCGGGCGGCTTTATGGCGGGCGCGAAAGGCGGTTTCGCCGGCGACCGGATATCGGTATCGCCGGTCCGGTCGCGCAGTGTGTGGAGGCGCGGGGTCCAGTCCTCGAGCCGATCAGCGACGATGTGGATGACGCTCTGTTCGCGCTGCAATTTGCCGGTGCAGCGCAAGAGCGTGGCGCCGAGCGCGGCGCGGCGAAAGCGTTCGAGGATTTGCGGCCAGACGATCAGATTGGCAATGCCGGTCTCGTCCTCGATCGTGATGAAGACGACGCCGTTGGCGCTGCCCGGGCGCTGCCGAATCAGCACGACCCCGGCGATCGAAAGACGCCGGTCTACCGGCAGATGCACGAGCTCAGCGGCCGTAACCAAGCCCTCGCGGGCGAGTTCGGCACGCAGAAAGGCGAGCGGGTGGCGCTTCAAGGTGAGGCTCAGGCTGGCATAGTCCTCGACGACATGCTCGCCCAACGGCATCTCCGGCAGCAGCGCCATCGCTTTCGCTTCGTTGGAGAAGCCCCTCTCACCCTTCCCTTTCCCCCCCTTATGAGGAGAGGGTTTTTTTAGGGGTTTTTCTTTTGCGAAAAGCGGCAACGGCGGTCCACCCAGCGCTTTCAACACCCACAGCGCACGACGGCGGTCGAGCCCGACAGAGCGGAAGGCGTCGGCCTCGGCAAGGCGCTCAAGCGCGCCGCGGCGAAGCCCGCTGCACCGCCAAAGCGCCTGCGGATCCGGATAACCGCTTCCCCGCGCAGCAGCGAGCCGTTCCGCATTGGTCTCGGAGAACCCCTTTATCTGCCGCAACCCGAGGCGCACCGCTCGCCTCCACCCTGCCCCTCCTCCGCTTGCGGAGGAGGGAGGGGAGGGGGCTGCGGGCTCGAGCGTGCAGTCCCAGAAACTGTGGTTGATGTCGACGGGGCGGACCTCGACGCCGTGCTCGCGCGCGTCCCGGACGATCTGCGCCGGGGCGTAGAACCCCATCGGCTGGCTGTTTAGCAAAGCGCAGGCGAAGACCTCGGGGTAGAAGCACTTGATCCAGGCCGAGACATAGACGAGCAAGGCAAAGCTCGCCGCGTGGCTCTCGGGGAAGCCGTAGGTTCCGAACCCTTCGATTTGGCTGAAGCAGCGCGTCGCGAAGTCGCGGTCGTAGCCATTCGCGACCATGCCGGCGACGAACTTGTCGCGGAACAGATGAATGTCGCCATTGCGCTTGAAGGTCGCCATCGCGCGGCGCAGCCGGTCGGCCTCCTCCGGCGGAAACCCGGCACCGACGATCGCGATTTTCATTGCCTGCTCCTGGAAGAGCGGCACCCCCAATGTCTTCTCCAGCACTTGGCGCAATTCCCCGGAGGGGTAGGTTACGGTCTCGCGGCCGGAGCGTCGTCGCAGATAAGGGTGCACCATGTCGCCCTGGATCGGGCCCGGCCGCACGATCGCTACCTCGATCACCAGATCGTAGAACTCGCGCGGTTTGAGCCGCGGCAACATGGTCATCTGGGCGCGGCTCTCGACCTGGAAGACGCCGAGCGAGTCGGCGCGGGACAGCATTTCGTACACCGCAGGGTCCTCGGCCGGGATGGTGGCGAGCTCGAACCGGCGGCCGTAATGCTCGTCGATCAGCGCAAAAGCTTTGCGGATGCAAGTCAGCATGCCGAGCGCCAGGACATCGATCTTCAGAATGCCGAGCCGGTCGAGGTCGTCCTTGTCCCATTCGATGACGGTGCGGTCCTCCATTGCCGCGTTCTCGATAAAGGTCCGCGGGTGATCACAAAACCGCCGACATGCTGCGAGAGGTGGCGCGGGAAGCCGACCAATTGCGCGGCGAGGTCCAGCGCGAGACGCAAATTGCGGTCGGTCGGGTCGAGCCCGGCCTCGCGCACCCGCAGGTCGGCGATCGGGTCGTTACTCCAGCCCCAGACGATACCGGCGAGCGCGGCAACGACATCGACGCTGAGACCCAAGACCTTGCCGACCTCGCGGATTGCCGAGCGCGAGCGGTAGCAGATCACGGTGGCGGTGAGACCGGCCCGGTCGCGGCCGTATTTCTCGTAGACGTACTGGATCACCTCCTCGCGCCGCTCGTGCTCGAAATCGACATCGATGTCGGGCGGCTCGTTGCGCGCGGCGCTGATAAAGCGCTCGAAGAGCACGTCGATGCGCGCCGGGTCGACTGCGGTGATGCCGAGGCAATAGCAGACGACGGAATTGGCGGCCGAGCCCCGGCCCTGACACAGGATGTCGCGCGTCCTTGCAAACCGCACGATGTCGTGCACGGTAAGAAAATACCGGGCGTAGTCGAGCCGCTCGATCAGCCGCAGCTCGTGCGCGATTAGATCGCGAACTTTATCGGGAATCCCGCTTTTACCGTCATTCCCGCGAAATCGGGAATCCAGGAGACCGGGGTCCGAACGGTGGCCCTGGGCCCCCGCTTCCGCGGGGGCGACGGGCGAGTGAAAGCGTTCGGCGGCCCCTTCCCAGGTAAGCTCTTCAAGGCGCTGTTGCGGCGTCATCCCGTCCGGAACCGGTTCCTCGGGATATTCGTAACGCAATTCATCGAGGCTGAACCGGCAGCGCTCGACAATTTCGAGGCTGCGCTCGACCGCGTCCTCGTGACCGCGAAACAGCCGCATCATCTCCTGCGGCAGCTTGAGGTGGCGCTCGGCATTGGCGGCAAGGCGATAGCCGGCTTGTGCGATCGTGCAGCCTTCGCGGATGCAGGTCAGCACGTCTTGCAGCGGACGCCGCTCCGGTACGTGATAGAGCACATCGTTTACTGCGACGAGCGGTAGCCCCGTTGCCACACCGAGGGAGGCAAGGCGGGCGAGGCGGCGCATATCGTCGCCGCGATAGAGATGGTGCGCGGCAAGATAGGCGCGGCCGGGGAAATCCACCGCGACCCGGGCTGCGATTTCGGGTGACAGGACCACCACAATCTGACCCTCGCCGTGGGCGACGACATCGGCGTAATCGAGATAGCATTCGCCCTTGGGCGCGCGGCGCCTGCCGAGGGTCAACAGCCGTGTCAGCCGGCCATAGGCCGCGCGATCCATCGGGTAAGCGAGCAGGCTCGTGCCATCGCGCAAATCGAGCCGGCAGCCGACGACGAGCCGGATCCCGACCTCTTTTGCCGCGTGATGCGCCCGCACGATGCCGGCAAAGCTGTTGCGGTCGGTGATTGCGACCGCCTGGTGCCCGAAAACAGCGGCAGTCAGCACCAGCTCGTCCGGATGCGATGCGCCGCGCAGAAACGAGAAATTGCTGGTGACCTGCAACTCCGCGTAGCGCGGGGCAGGCTCAGGAAAAGACGCCATGGACAAACCAGCGCGGCGCGCGGTCGCCGCCATGGAAACCTGATCGGAACAGCCAGAAGCGCCGACCCTCTTCGTCCTCGACCCGGTAATAGTCGCGGATCGCATCCGCGGCGCCGGAGCCTCCCGGCTGCCACCACTCGTCGGCAATCCGCTCCGGCCCATCGGCGCGCGTCATCCGATGCCGGCGGCGGCGCCACGTGAAGCGAAACGGCGGGTCATCGGGCAACAGCCAGAACGCCTCGACCGGCTCCGGCGGGTCGAACAACCGTATCGGCCGCGGCGGTTTTGCCCTCATCCACCCAGCGCTTCCCGCCGGGTCCCCCCTCTCCCGCAATGTGGGAGAGGGTCCTGAGCGCAGC
>Ga0306923_10006096_pt1 | contig 11838 bp, 11 predicted proteins | sample sta12Can44000108_FD_203841 | JGI IMG/M metagenome (GOLD analysis project Ga0306923, IMG submission 203841) | Lab enrichment of tropical soil microbial communities from Luquillo Experimental Forest, Puerto Rico - statanox.12C.anox.44.000.108 (v2)... | ecosystem: Environmental > Terrestrial >...
TCAGACAATGATCGCCTCGAAGGCAGCGCGCATGATGCTCGCCGCGCCCGGCAAGCTCTTGGTCGACTTCGGGCTGCGCCGTGCGCATGGCGCTGAGGCGGGCGTCATGGCGGCACGCGCGAGCTACCTCACGGGCTTCGCCGGCACTGCGACCGTGCTCGCCGGCAGGCTCTACGGCATGCCGCTTTACGGCACGATGGCGCATTCCTTCATCGAAGCTTGGGACGACGAGGCGGCGGCGTTCGAAGCCTTCGCGCGCGCACGGCCCGAGAATCTCGTGCTCCTCATCGACACCTACGACACGCTCGCCGCGGCGCGCAAAGTGGTGGCGCTCGCACCGCGTCTGCGCGCCGCCGGGATCACAATTCGCGCGGTGCGGCTCGACAGCGGCGACCTCGTATTGCTGTCGAAGGGAGTGCGGCAGATTTTGGATGCAGGCGGACTCAACGATGTCACGATTTTTGCGAGCGGCGGGCTCGACGAATTTGAGATCACGCGCCTGCTTGGAGCGGGCGCGCCGATCGCCGGCTTCGGCGTCGGCACGAGTCTCACCACTTCGTCCGACCGGCCGGCACTCGATTGTGCCTACAAGCTGCAGGAGTATGCGGGCGTTGCTCGGCGCAAATATTCGAGCGGCAAAGTCACGTGGCCCGGCCGCAAGCAGGTGTGGCGCAGCTTCGGTGCGGACGGACGGATGGCTGGCGACGTGATCTCGCTCGCCGACGACCGACAGGAAGGCGAGCCGTTGCTGGTCCCGGCGATGCGCGAGGGGCGCCGTATCCGCGCGGCCCAGACGTTGGCGCAGGGACGCGAGCGTGTCGCGCGCGAACTCGAGCGACTGCCGGCGCCGCTGTGCGCATTAGATCGGGCGGCGCCTTATCCGGTCACGGTCGGCGACGCGCTCAAGCGCCTCGCGGCCGAGGTCGATGGACGCCTGATGACCGCGGGAGGCAAGCCATGACTATGGCGTTGGCGGACACAGATGTGCTCCTTGCCGTGGACGTGCAGAAGGATTTCTGCCCGGGTGGGCGCCTGGCGGTGCCGCGTGGGGACGAAATCGTGCCGATCGTCAATCGCCTCGCCGCGAAGTTCGCGAACGTCGTACTGACCCAGGACTGGCATCCGGCGGGGCATCTGTCGTTTGCGTCTTCTCATCCCGGAAAGCAGCCGTTCGAGACGATCGAAGTCGCCTACGGACCTCAGGTGCTGTGGCCCGATCACTGCGTGCAGGACACGGCGGGGGCTGAGTTCCGCGAAAACTTGCACGTCCCCCGTGCCGGCCTCGTGATCCGCAAAGGCTTTCGCCGCGCGATCGATTCCTATTCGGCGTTTTATGAGAACGACCGGGCGACACCCACCGGACTCGCCGGTTACCTGCGCGAACGCGGCTTGCGCCGCGTGTTCCTCGCCGGCCTCGCCTTCGATTTTTGCGTGCGCTACTCGGCGGAAGACGCCCACCGCGAGGGCTTCGAGGCCATCGTCATCGAGGACGCCTGCCGCGGCATCGACATGGACGGTTCGGTCGCGGCGACGCGCCGGCGGTTGGCGGAGCTTGGCGTGGGGTGCGTGCGGGAAGCAGACATTTCGTAAAAACTCTCAATCGTCATCGCCCGCGAAAGCGGACGATCCAGTAATCACCGGGCGTTCAAATAAAACTCCGACCGGTGTTTACTGGATGCCCCGCTTTCGCGGGGCATGACGAGTCGGAGTTCTGATCACAACCGCCCTTCTTCGAACTCCTCGATCGAATAGCCGAGCAGCGCGAGGCCCTCCTCGAGGAAGTCGCCGAGCTGCGGCATGCCGAGCAGATAGGTCGCGGTGCGCTTGTTGTGGGCGGCGGCCGCTTCCTCGCGCACGCTTGCCCAGTCGGCGGCGGTATAGTCGTCGCGGCCGAGCCAGGCGAGCGCGACGAGATCGACCTGTTCGTCGACCGACATCGCTCTAATGAAGCCGATGATCTCCTGAACGGTCGGGTCGTCGCGGTGATCCTCCAGCACGGCGGCCTCGCCGTCGTCGGTTGGGTTCGATCCGTCGTTCGGGTCGGTCACCGGGTCCTTGGCGTCGAACTCGCGCGCCTTGACGATGATGAAGAACACCTTCTCGGGCGAGATGGTGAGCACGCCGGCGTCGGTGTCTTCCGGGATATCGTGAACGTGGGTCATGGCGTACCTCTGGAGGCATCGTGCTCCTGCAATCGCGCCGCGCTTTGACGCAAATCAAAAAACGCACCAGGAAGCTTTTAGTTCTTCAAAACCTGGTCGACCGGCAAATAGGCGAGGCCCAAAGCCTCCGCCACGACCGGGTGCACGAGGTGCCCCCCGTGCAGGTTGAGCCCCGCGCGCAAATGCGCATCCTCGGCAAGCGCGCGCAGGCCCCTGTCGGCGAGCGCGAGCACAAAGGGTACCGTCACGTTAGTGAGCGCGAAGGTCGAGGTACGCGACACCGCGCCCGGCATGTTGGCGACGCAATAGTGCACCACGCCGTCCACGACGTAGGTCGGCTGGGAATGGGTGGTGGGCCGCGAGGTCTCGGCGCAGCCGCCCTGGTCGATGGAAACGTCGACGATGGCCGAGCCCGGCTTCATGGCGCGCACGGTCTCGGCGGTAATCAGCTTGGGCGCGGCGGCGCCGGGAATGAGCACGGTGCCGATGACGAGATCGGCGCGGCGGCAGAGGATCTCGACGGTGTCGGGCGCGGAGAAGATCGTGCGCACGCGGTTGTGGAACTGAGCGGCCAGACGGCGCAGCGCGTCCGGGCTGCGATCGACCACGGTCACTTGCGCGCCCATGCCGAGCGCGATGAGCGCCGCATTGCTGCCGGCAACGCCGCCGCCGAGGATGAGGACGTCGGCCGCTGCAACGCCCGGCGTGCCGCCCAGCAGCATGCCGCGCCCGCCGAATTCTTTTTCCAGGCAACGCGCGCCCGCCTGCGGCGCCATGCGGCCGGCAACTTCCGACATAGGCGTGAGCAAGGGCAGCGCCCCGCTCGACGACGTGACGGTCTCGTAGGCGATCGCCGTGCAGCCGGAAGCGAGCAGCGCCTCGGTCAGCGCGCGGGCGGGCGCGAGATGCAGATACGTGAAGAGTATTTGCCCACGCCGCAGCATGGTGGGCTCGGCGCCGACCGGTTCCTTCACTTTGACGATCATATCAGCGCGCGCGAACACCTGAGCGGCGCTCCCGACGATTTCCGCTCCGACTGATTGATAGGCCGCATCGGCGATGCCGGCGCCGGTTCCGGCACCCTGCTCGACCAGCACTCTGTGTCCGCGGGCGACGAGTTCGCGCACCGCCGAGGGAACGAGACCGACGCGGTATTCGTCGGTTTTGATTTCCTTGGGAACGCCGACCAGCATCCGCCTGCCTCGTGGGTTTCGCCGCAGCGGCGGCATCATACCCGAGCGGCCGGCCCGTGTCCTTGGCGTCGAGGCGGATGGGATCAGCTCAGGCAGCGGCCCGGGAGTTTTGCGAGCTGAGGATCGACATAGGGGCTTGCCGGCGGCTCACAGGCCTCGCGCAGGTCCTGGCTTCGTACCCGTTGCATCAAATGGCCGAGCGCGATGCGGCCGCTCGTGTTCGCATCGGGAGCCGGCGAAAACGCCACGGTGAGACGGTCGCCCTTGTGAGCGCGATCGATAACCTGCACGGCGAAGCGATCGCCTGCTGCGCCTGAGGAGCCTAGCAACTGCGCGGCCAAAAGCCCGGCGAGAACACCGCCGAGCGCCGCGGTGAACCGCCCTTTTGCGCCGATCGATAGGTTTTCAGCCATGGTCCTACCCATTCAGGCTGACGCACTGCTCGGGAACCCGAGCGACGTGATTTGAACCGAGACCCCGTTGTCCCGCGTTGACCCAGATCAAGCAGGAGCGCGAACCGCCCCGGCGCTATAACTCGATCAGGGCCGAACGGTTCCGGCCGCGGGGGCTTGGCCGGTCTAAGGGTCGGAACGCAGCGCAGGTGAAAGAGTTGAGATCGATGTGCAGAACCACCGTTCTGGGCGACATCATCCCGCAGTCCTACTTCTCCCGCCACGCGCTGCGCGTGAGCGGGCGGCTGTTTCCGTTCCTCGTCTTCTATCGGATCGCCCTTTTTCCCATCGCCAAGCCGACCGCGCTGTTCCTCAACTGGTAGCTCGGGCCGGAAGGCATCGTGCTGCTCAAGGAGCGCGATTTCCGCGCCCTCATTACGCGTCACGTCGGGGCGACCAGCACCGAGGTCGGGCAGCTGGAAGCGCTCGGGGCGGTTAATTTTCTCGACCTAGACGACATTCCGGTCATCGAGGAAGGCGAGGCGGTCGACCCGCGCAGCATTAATCGGATTGATGAAGGTCAAGCCGGAGCACCCCGAGGACGACGTGATCGACAACGATCTGATTCTTGTCTGGTGGAAAGAACGGCGCATCATCACCGGCGCCGATCTGCTCGGGCGCCTGCTGCGCGGTATTGCGGGGAAGGAGGCTATCCCTTCCCCGAAGGGGGAGGGTGGCGCGCGATAATCATTAGATCTCGTCATCGCCCGCGAAAGTGGGCGATCCGGTAACCACAGACCATTCAAATAGAACGACGGCCCGTGTTTAGTGGATGCCCCGCTTTCGCGGGGCATGACGAAGTGTGTTTGTTTGTAAGGCGTGGATGGCCGGGACAAGCCCGGCCATGACCCTAGCCGTCGACGAACGTGCGCAGCTTGCGCGCGCGGTCGGGCCGGCGCAGCTTCTCGAGCGCCTTCGCCTCGATCTGACGGATGCGCTCACGCGTCACGCCGAAGGTCTCGCCGACCTCCTGGAGCGTGTGCTCGCTTGCGCCGCCGAGGCCGAAGCGCATGCGCAGGATGCGCTGCTCGCGCGGCGTCAGATCGGCGAGCGCCTCGGCGACAAGCTTGCCGAGTTCGCCGGCCGCGGCCGCGGCGAGCGGGTTGTCCTGATCGGGCGCTTCGATGAGATCGGCGAGCGTTGCGTCACCGTCCTCCCCGACCGGCGCGTCGAGCGAGATCGGCTCGGGCACGGTCGTGAGTGCGCGCTCGACCTGCGGCAGCGGAATTCCGGTCCGCGTCGCGATTTCGCCCGGCGCCGGATCGCGACCGTAACGCTGATAGTGGCGGCGGCGCTCGCGCGACACCTTGATCGTCGTCTCGGTCACGTGCACCGGCACGCGGATGGTGCGGCCTTGATCGGCGATGGCACGCGCGATCGACTGGCGGATCCACCAGCTGGCATAGGTCGATACCTTCACGCCGCGGCGATGGTCATACTTCTCCACCGCGTGCATGAGGCCGAGGTTGCCTTCCTGGATGAGGTCCAGGAGGTGCAGCGAGGTGAAGCGCCGGTACTTCTTGGCGATCGCGACGACGAGGCGCAGGTGCGCCCGCACCATCTCCTCCTGGCCGCGGCGGACCTCGCCGCGCGCGTGTGCGACCGCGCGCGCGGCCGCGCCATACGCGTCGAGCGGAAGGCCGACGCGCCGCGTGAAGGAAACGATTGCCTCGCGCAGCTCCGCCGAAACGGCTACGCCCGGGCGCTGGCGATCGCGTTCGATCTGGCGCAGGCCGCTGCGCTCGTGGTCGATCATGGCGATCAGGTCGGCGAGCCGGTCGGGATGCAGGCGCACGGAACCCATCGCGGCGGCGAACTTCGCCAGCAGCGTTTCAAGCCGCGCGTGCCGGGGCTTGGAAATGTCGCGCCCGCGCACGGCGGCGTCGACGCGCGCCCGCGCGAGTTGGGCGATCTCCTTCGCCGGTGCCGACAGCTTGCGTACCCGTGCGAGGATGGCGGCTTCGCGCGCGTCGGGCTCCTGATGCTCGTCAGCTTCCGCCGGCTTTGCCTCGGCACCCTCGCCTGTCGCAGGCGTCGGCTCGCCCTCGGACTGCGAGAGGTCGACGAAGTCACGCAGCGAGCGGTTGCCTTCGCGCAGCTCCTCGCCCCAACGCACAATCTGCCCCACCACCATGGGAATGGCGTAGAGGTTCTTCAGCATCGCGAGCTGCGCTGCCTCGATGCGCTTGGCCAGCGCGATCTCGCCCTCGCGCGAGAGCAGCTCGCGCCCACCCATCTGGCGGAAGTAAGTGTCGATGAGATCGCGCGACAAATAGGCTTCGTCGCCGGCCTTCACGGCGCGCTCGGCGACCGTGGCCTCATGCTCCACCGGCGGAGCGTCAGGCTCCTCGGCCGGCACGTCGCGCACGAGCGCCTTCGCCCGGACGACTTCCGGTTCCGCCTCAGGCATGGCCGGGCGGCGATCTTCCGGCCTCTGCTCCTCCTGGAGCAATCCGCTGTCGCGCGACAAATCCATATCCACGTTCCTTCGCGGCTATCCGCTCGTCCGAGGCGAACTGTTGCGGCGGGCCGAACCGGCCTGCCGGTTTTCAGGCGCCTTGGCGCCAAATCAGGGGGTCTGCCGAAACCATTCCCGGCGTTTGACCCCGGCTCGACCCGCCCCAGGGGCGAGGCTGCCGGGGACGCGCCCCAAATCGCGGTCGAACGCGACGGTTCGCGCACCACGCTCACCGGCCTGAAATGGTATTTTCCTGGCCATATTCAAGCCTTAGCGGGCATTCGAATGCGGCACGATACGCAACCGCCAGAGGCGGCCGCGCCCGCGCCACGGGCTCCGGCAAGCAGTACCGGTGGGCGGGCCTGGGCCCGGCTTCCGGCGCGCGCCAACAAGCACGTCCTGCCGGCTCAATCAAGCGTGATGAGGGGCGACCCAGCGCCGCCGGTCTAACCCCTGCCAACGGTTGTATAATCCCGCCGCACCCATGACCGGCTGGCATTCCCGGCGCCGCCCGGAGTCAGCATCGAGCGCAGCGGAATGCGGGGGTGATTCCCGGATTCCCGCATGCTTTCGCGGGCTCCCGTAACCCGCATGATCGTAGCGACGCGCTCATCCGGGGTACGACCATCAATGCGACATCAACGTCGGCACCGTCATTGAGGCGAGCATGCCCCGGGTGACGCCGCCGAGGATGAACTCGCGCATGCGCGAGTGGCCGTAGCCGCCCATGACGACCAAACCCGCCACGCTGTCGGCCGCGTAGTTGAGCAGCGCGTCTTTGACGTCGAGGTCGCCGCGCGCGATCCGCTGGACCGTGACGCTTACTCCGTGGCGCGCGAGGTGCTCGGCCACGTCCGCGCCGGGCATTTCGTCGCTCTTCGCCTGCGCGATGATGACGACATCGACCTGCTTCGCGCGGGTCAGGAGCGGCATGGCATCGGCGGTCGCGCGCGCGGCGGGTCGGCTGCCGTCCCAGCACACCATGACGCGGTCGAGCTTGAGCCCGCTCTTATGGATGTAGGGCACCAGGATCAGCGGCCGTCCGGATTCGAACAGCGCACCTTCAGCGACCAATGCGTCCGCTTGCTTTTTCTCGGGTTGGTCCTGGCCCACCACCGCGAGATCGAAGCGGCGCGCGATGCTCCCAAACAGGTCGTAGCTTGCCGACACGGTCGTGGTCATGACACGGGGGGCCACGGCCACACCGGCGGCGTCGGCCAGTTTTTCGAACGCCGCCGCCGCCGCGCTCGCGCCTTCCTCGTTCTCCTCGCGCATCCGCATGAAGCGCCGCGAGCCCTGGCCGCTCGGGTCGGGCATAATTTCCGGTTCGTAGGCGAACGCGACGGCGGTGAGATGCGCTTCGAACGCGGCGGCGAGAGAGACCGCGTAGGCGCCCGCGTGATCGGGCGAGGCAAGCGACAGCTTTACGACGATGTCTCTGATCATGGCGGTCACGCGGCTTGCTGGATCGGGGCGCGGATGGCGGGGAAATCATCGGCGGTGAGGGTTTCATGCTCGAGCAAACGCCGTGCGCCTTCGTCGAGGTCGGCGCGGCGCCGGTGCAGCACGTCGGTCGCGCGATCGAATGCCTTGGCGGCGATGTCGCGCACCGCCACGTCGATCTCGCGCTCGGTCGCCTCCGAAGCTTCGATCCGTCCCGTCTGCTGCCCGGTAAGAAACGGCTGCGGCGGCGGCGCGTAGGTGCGCGGCCCGAGCGTCTCGTTCATGCCGTAGCGCGTGACCATCTGCATGGCGATCTCGGTCGCGCGCTGCAGGTCGTCGGCTGCGCCGGTCGACAATTCGCCGTCGAAGATCAACGCCTCGGCGGCGCGCCCACCCATGAGCACGGCGATGCGATTTTCCAAATCGTGCCGCGCGAGGAGGAAGCGGTCCTCGGTCGGCCGCTGCATCGTGTAGCCGAGCGCACCGACGCCGCGCGGAATGATCGAGACCTTGTGCACCGGGTCGACGCCCGGCAGGCTCGCGGCCACGAGCGCGTGCCCCATCTCGTGATAGGCGACGCGCCGGCGCTCCTGCTGGTTCAGCACGCGGCTCTTCTTTTCCAGGCCTGCGACAATGCGCTCGACGGCGGCGGTGAAATCCTGCAGCGTGACCGCATCCGCGCGCCGACGCGTGGCGATGATCGCCGCTTCATTGACGAGGTTCGCAAGATCGGCGCCGGTGAACCCGGGCGTGATCCCGGCGATCTGCTCAATGTCGACGTCCGAAGCCATCTTGATGTTGCGGATGTGCACTTTAAGGATTGCGAACCGGCCCTTGCGGTCGGGACGGTCGACCAGTATTTGCCGGTCAAAGCGGCCGGGACGCAGCAGCGCCGGATCGAGCACCTCGGGCCGGTTGGTGGCACCGAGCAGGATCACGCCGGTGGTGGGGTCGAAGCCGTCGAGTTCGGCGAGCAGCTGATTGAGTGTCTGCTCCTTCTCGTCGTAGCCGCCGACCGCGCCGGCGAGGCGGCTGCGGCCGAGCGCGTCGAGCTCATCGATGAAGATGATGCAGGGCGCCGCCTTGCGCGCCTGCTCGAACAGATCGCGCACCCGGGCGGCGCCGACGCCGACGAACATCTCAACGAACTCCGATCCCGAGATTGAAAAATACGGCACGCCCGCCTCGCCCGCGACCGCGCGCGCGAGCAGCGTTTTGCCGCTGCCGGGCGGGCCGACGAGGAGAATGCCTTTCGGTATCCGCGCGCCGAGCCGGCCGTAGGCGCTGGGATCGCGCAGGAACTGAACCACCTCCTGCAGTTCGAACTTCGCCTCGTCGACGCCCGCCACGTCCTTGAACGTCGTCTTGGTGTCGGTCTCGACGTAAACCTTGGCGCGCGACTTGCCGATCGTCATCAGCCCGCCCAGGCCCTGGCGTTCCGCCATGCGGCGGAAGCCGTACATCCAGATCAAATAGAAAATAAAGATCGGTAACACCCAGGAGAGGATCGTCGACAGGAACGTATTGGTCGGCGCCCCCGTGACGGTGACGCCGTGCGCCTTGAGTCGGTCGGCGAGCGCGGGATCGACGCGCACCGTGTAGAAGAGCTTGCGACCCTCGGAGAGCGGCTCCTTCAACGTGCCTTGGATGGTGTCGCTTCCCACCAGCACGCTGGTGATTTTGTTGTCGTCGAGCAGTTGCTCGAACTGGCTGTAGGGTATCGTCTCGACCTGCGAGTAACGCAGCCACAGGTACTGCACGAACATCACGCCAAGGAACGCGGCGAATATGTACCAGGCGGCAAAATGCTGCTTGCGCTCCTCCGGTTCCTTGCGCGGACGATTGCGACCAGGGCCTTTCTGCGCCTCGGCTTTCTCCGGATAGCCGAGCAATTCCAGCAAACGCTTGGGGAGCGCGGGCTGCGGGTCCTTGGGCGGGTCGTCCTTGGACGGCGTGTCCAGCATGTGAGCCTCCAGACCCGTCCCCCGTTACCGCGATTATCGAGGAGGACGCCGCCTGCCGCAATCGCCGCGCCCTAACCAACGGAGACGCCCGACGAGCGTTCCACCTCCTTGGCGCGCTGGCGCCAAGTGGCTTCGCTCGATCCACGAGCATTAGAGCGAGAAAACCCGCGAGACGACGCCCCGCGGGTTATTCAGCACGTGTTTGTTCGGCCGATGGTGGGCACGCTTCGCCGGCTCAGCCCACCCTAGACATGCTTAATGGTGATGCTTGGTCTCGTGATGATATCTCACGTGGCGCGCGGCTGCGCGACCGCCGCCGCCTCCGCGACCGAGGCACTTGTCGCCGGAGCGCACGGCTTCGGCGCCGTAAGTCCGCATGGCATGTGCGCGCGCGGCGGCATATCCATACTGGGCCACGGCCTGTCTTATTTGATCGCAATTGGCTGCCGACTGGGCCCACGAGTAGCTTGTGGTCGTCAACAATGCAACTCCAACCGCGACGATGATCCGCGTCATGTCGACTGCTTCCTTTCGAACGTCGATTAAGTCCCCGTACCCCGCCGGAAACGTACTGGAATGGGGGAAGGCAGGGAAGGGCGGAATCTATTGAATCGCGGCGGCGGCCCAGGCGACAAGCGCGGCCGCGGTCTGACGGAACGCATCGTTGAGCGCCGCCGCCGCGGCGGGCGCGTCGGCGCCTTTGGCTAGCGCACTCGCACGAAAAGTCTTCGCGTCGACGATCTTGCCGTCCTCGCCGAGGATTTTCGCGCTCAGCTCCACGTCGGCAACGGGCGCCTCGGCGGTCAGAAGCTGAAAGCTGCGGATGTCGACGATGAGCCGATGGTCGGCCTTGAGGTCGTCGGCTTGCCGCTCGACCGCGCGCGCGAGTTTGGCGTTGTCGAAAGTCTGGATCAGCCGCGCCTGGACCAGCTTGGGCAGCGTGTCGCTCCATTGGCCACCCGTGAGCGGAACCGTCGCGCCGAATTTGTCGCGCGCGAGGATTTTCTGCGAGTCGTAGAAAATGGGCGCGGTCGGCTCGCGCACGGCGAGTTGTCCGCGCAGGCTCGCGGTTACGGCAAGGCCGCTCGGCGCGACGAGGTCGAAGGCGGGCGGCGGCGCGAGCGGCGGCGCCGCGCCGGTCATGCGCTCGAGACCGGCGATGATGCCGTCGACCTTCTCCGAATTGCGCGCGAGCGCGCCCGCGAAGGTGTTGATATTGGCGATGGTCTCATGCAGCGGTGCGGCGTTTTCCGCAAGCACCGTGTCGACCCGCATCAGCGCCTGCCGCGCCGCCTGGGTCATGCTTTGCCCCGAGGACGGATCGGCGACGAGCACGAATCCCGGAGCCGCGGGCGCGCCCGCGCTGCCGCCTTGCAGCGCAATCACCGGCACACCGGTGAGTCCCTGAAATTCGAGCCCGACCTGGGTATCGGCGCGGATCGGCGTCGACGGCGCCACCGCGATCGTCGCTGTCACCTGGCGCGGGTCCTCGGCCGAGAGCCGCAGCGCCGTCACTTCGCCGACGCGGATGCCGTTGAACAGCACCGCCGCGCCCGTGAGCAGGCCGGACACCGAGCTTTCGAACCGCACCTGAAAAAGCGCGCGCTGACCCAGGCCGCCAGTGTTGTTGAGCCAGTACACGAAGCCGAACACGGCGGCGATGACGACGAGCACAAAGGCGCCGATGAGCGCATAAGGCGCGCGGGTTTCCATCTCAGCCTCGATTGTCTGCGGGCTTGAGCGCGCGGGCGCGCTTGCCCTGGAAATACGCCTGGACCCAAGGATGTGTGGAGGCGAGCACGTCGGCGATCGATCCGACCGCGACGATCTTGCCGTCGGCGAGCGCGGCGACGCGGTCGCATTCGGTGTACAGGCTGTCGAGATCATGCGTCACCATGAACACGGTCAGCCCGAGCGTCTGCTGCAAAGTTTCGATCAGCGCGTCGAAGTCGCCCGCCGCGATCGGATCGAGTCCCGACGTCGGCTCGTCGAGGAAGACGATCTCGGGATCGAGCGCGAGCGCGCGTGCCAGCGCCGCCCGCTTGGTCATGCCGCCGGAAAGTTCGGCGGGAAATTTCTCGCCGTCCTCCGCCGTCAGCCCGACCATCTCCAGCTTGGCGACGGCGAGCTCGTCGAGCAGGCGCGGGGAAAGATTCAGGTTCTCGC
>Ga0306923_10006097_pt1 | contig 11837 bp, 6 predicted proteins | sample sta12Can44000108_FD_203841 | JGI IMG/M metagenome (GOLD analysis project Ga0306923, IMG submission 203841) | Lab enrichment of tropical soil microbial communities from Luquillo Experimental Forest, Puerto Rico - statanox.12C.anox.44.000.108 (v2)... | ecosystem: Environmental > Terrestrial > Soil...
ATAGAAGAAGCGTCAGCGCCAGAGTGAATAACAAGAACCCGAGCCAATGGGGCAGCCAAAGTCCAACGACCGCGCCGAAAACACGCCACAGAGGGGCTTCTTCACCTCTCCATTCTTCATAGGCGTGTACACTTGAAAATACCCAGTCGAGGCCCAAGATGAGGAAGAGTGCGAGGGGCGAGGGGCCGAAGACCGATACTCGGTCCAAATGATCCAAAATCGCAGTCATGTTTTGTTTCCTTGTGTCCCGATCAATGATGAACCCGCGTGGCTTCAACGGCACTGTTGATGGGGACGATGGCTCGTCCCGAGCGGCTGCAGCGGTCACCTCGCCGAGGCGCCAAAATAGCTCTCCGCTAACGTCGCCCGGCCGAGTTCAGCGGAACAGGGGAAGAGATATTCCAAGAAGCTGCGATCATCGGCACCAAACCACGCGCATGAATTTTGATTCCAATTTGAATCCGAAGCACCACCTTTATCCCTCCAATGGCACCCGTGATGCGGAGCGTCCGGAAGCTGGGAGCCATCCCTCACAAGTCGCTCAAGGATGGACCACCTTTCACTCGTTCGCACCAAGCTCCAGTGCAGGTAGTCGGCGCCGGGCGTCTTATTCTATGATAAGAGGCCGGCGGGGTCGAAACTACCTGCTCTAACAGAGCTGGTGGTCACGTGCTTGAGCAGATTCGGACCGAAATCGAGATCAATTCTCCTCCTTTGCGGGTATGGGAGATCCTTACAGATTTTGCTCGCTACCCGCAGTGGAACCCTTTTATTTTGGAGGTTAAGGGCGTTGTAAGCCCGGGTGCCACGGTTGCATATCGCTTCGAATTTCCCCGAGGTCTACGAGTCTGGGCACACGCAAAAATCCTGCAATTTGAGCCGGAAAAAGAGCTCAGATGGACAGCACACTTTTTGACCCACAGTGTGTTCAACGGTGAGCACTACTTTACAATTACACCAACCTCCGGGTCGAATTCAGTCTTCCGCCATGGTGAAATCTTTTCCGGCCTGACCTTGCCCATTGTCTGGCCGATTCTGCGAGCATACGGCCCCGAGATCTATAAGTCACTGAATGCGGCACTCAAGCAGCGCGCAGAAATGTCTCGCCCTTGAAGTTGCTCTCGGCTGATTACGTCGACAGGAGGCTCCATGACCAGATCCCTGTCTTCGCCGATACAGGCGATGCAAGATAAGTATGATGTCGTTGTGATTGGGTCGGGCTACGGGGGCGGCATTGCAGCATCTCGTCTTAGCCGCGCCGGGAAAGCCGTGTGCGTGTTGGAGCGAGGGGACGAGAAACAGCCCGGCGATTATCCCAACAATGCACTGAGCCTGCTTGAGGAAATACAAATCGACACCCCGGAGAAAAAATTAGGATCCGATGTCGCACTGTTCGATATCAGACATAACGACTCCATAAATGTCGTCATTGGTTGCGGCCTGGGAGGTACATCGCTCATCAATGCTGGTATTTGCCTTCGACCTGCCCCAAACGTCTTTGCAAATCAGAAGTGGCCCACCGAGCTACAGCGAGAGTCGGCGCTCGCGACTTATTTCGACCGCGCTGAGGAGATGCTGAGACCGTCGCCTTGTCCTACCAACTTTTTGGAGTCTGCAAAAACCCGGGCATTGCAGGCGGCTGCAGCGGCCGTCGGCAAGACAGCAGCACCGGTCTCAATTCTTGTTAACTTTCAGCTTTTGGCTGACGACAAAAACCACGTGGGCGTCACGCAGCTTCCATGCGTGGGATGTGGTGATTGTGTATCGGGCTGCAACTATAGCGCAAAAAGCACGATCATTATGAACTATCTTCCTGACGCGAAGAATCACTCCGCTGAAATATTTACGCGCGCCCGTGCGCGGCACGTCGAAAAGACTACTTCCGGCTGGAATGTACATGGCCAAATCGTCGACAAGGACGGCAGCACAACTGCGTTCAAGGTAACAGGCGAAATAGTCATCCTGGCAGCGGGTGCGTTGGGCAGTACGGAAATACTCCTTCGTTCTCGTGACAACGGGCTAGCGCTGTCGCAACGGCTCGGAAGCTGCTTCTCTACGAACGGCGATATGATCGGGTTTGCCTACAACACCGGCCGAGATATCAATGGCGTAGGTTTTGGCGGCCGTAAGGTCGCTGGCATGCCACCTGTCGGCCCTTGCTCCACCGTAATGGTGGACTGGCGTAATGACGACGACGTCAGCAGCGCTACAGTGATGGAAGATGGCGCGATGCCGGGGGCCATTTCCGCCCTGCTTGCTCCAACATTGGCGATCGGATCGGGGCTTCTGGGGGTTGGGGCTAGTCACGGTTGGTGGGACGAGCTGAGGCAGAAGGCTCGTGAAGTCGAGAGCGAATTGTCAGGACCCTATAGCGGGGCGGTCGCGAACACGCTTTTCCTACTCGTAATGGCATATGACGACAGCTCGGGCCGTATGTTTCTTCGCGATGATAGGTTGAGAGTGGATTGGCCGGGTCTGGGGCAACAAGAGCAATTTGTAAGAGCCAGCGCTAAGATGCGCCAAATAGCAGAGGCTCTTGGCGGTACCTATGTAAAAGACCCAATCTGGACCAATTTGACCCACTACAGCTTGATTAGCGGACACCCGCTTGGCGGCTGCGCCATGGCGGATAACGCCGATAGAGGCGTCGTGAATCACAAGGGCCAAGTCTTTAGCGGGGGCGCTGCTGGCGCCGAAGTACACCCCGGCCTTTACGTCATGGATGGATCTGTTGTGCCTACAGCCCTCGGTGTGAATCCTCTTTTTACGATATCGGCGTTGGCTGAGCGAAGCTGTTATGAACTGGTGCGGGACTATGGCTGGACCATAGACTACAAAATTTAAAAGCTCTGCATGGGGTGGCCCCCTACCAAACGGGTTTCTGTTCACGGCTCACACGGGCCCACACCAGCAGGACGTCTTGTAGCCGCTTGCATTCAAGCAGATGAATTGCAGGCCGCTCTTGGGATCAGGACAGTTAGGCTGCATCGCTGCCTCGGGATCGACCCAGTCACCGAACTCGCGGCCGCGCTGAAGGATGCGGTGAAACCGACTCGACTCTACGAGGTCCGACCGCAGATCGGTCCGCTTCAGTCCGAGCGTGCGAACGAGGCGCCTGATCGGACCTCCTGCCGCCCTCCCGGCATGTCGGCGGTGCGCGGATTTACCCGGCGTACATGCGCGCCTAATGGATAGCGTATGCCCTCCGAGTCGGCATCGTAGGTGAACCGATTTCGCGAATCGTCCGCGCATACCCCAGGGATCGGCTCACTTTACGGCGGAATTAGAGGGTCGCCTGAAGGGCAATGGCGGCCCACCATCGCTTCGGCCAAGCTCTGGGCGCCATTCTGTCCTGCTCGCGCAGCGGCAAACTGACAGAAACCCCGGACGTCCTGATGCAGTTCCCGCAACACCAGATAGGTGCTGTTGCGTCCGAGATCACGTAATCCCGTCTGGTCCTCCGCAGGCGACAGCGCGCCGGCTGCGCCCGCAGGAAGCAGTGGACGATCGGTGTACTGCCCTACTCGTTGGGGTATCCGAGCAGAAACTCGCCTTTGCTGACGAGATTGCTGTAGTAGTCCACGTCGGCACCGCTGCGAGTTTGGCGCGTGCCCTGCCAGTCTATCTTCGCCATTTCCGCCCCAACGCCAGTTGCCGGGCGCGTTTGCACCGACGTCGCCCAGTTCTGCGGCAACGAGCCTCGTCGCCCGCCATGCCGGACAGAAACTCGGGCGCGAATAACTCGATAGTCCGCGGCAACGGCCAGATTCCTCAGGCATTGGCCGAAATCGTGATCTGCAGCGCAGTCTGTTGATATACGTCCAGGCGTCGGGAAACGACGTGCCATACACTGCAAGGTCGTCGAGCGTCTCGTCGTAAAGTATGACGACTCGCGCGACGTGCAATTGATCGAAGCGTGCGAAAGGAAACAGCGCATTAGTCGGATCGACCATTCCCGGCGCGCGGTTTGCGCCGGCAAGCAAGGCGCGAAGTGCTGCCCTGCGCCGGTCGAATTGGCGCGGCAACCATGAAGGCCCACAGTGGAGTCATGGCGATCTGCGCCAATCAGAACTGCAGCGCAAAGTCGATCAAGCGCTCCTTGCCCCAGTACACCTTCCCCAAGTACAAACCCGGCGCCTGAATCAGCCGGATTTCATCGCGGATCCAGTGCGCCACCACGGAGGTCTGGGAGTAGTCGAGTACGATGCATTCCTTGCCGTCAAGCCAGCTCGGCGCCTTATAGACGTTGGCAATGATTGCATTCAGTCCGAATGGGCCGATGCGGTTCTTGAGCTGACCCGCTGCCGGGTCGAACACCTTACCTTGCCAGGCGAAATACTTGATGAACGTCGCGATCTCCATGGAATAGGTCGTTCCCGGCGCGATGATCGCGGTGCCATCTGCCTGTCCCTCGGGGATGGGCCCCGCGTCACTGGCAGTGAACAGGGCATCCAAGTCTTGCTGCGACATGCGCAGGAGCTGCTGCACATCATAGGCCATCGGGTTGCCTCCTATCTGGTGCGTTCAACTCTAGAACGCATCACAGGAGCTATCCAACCGCAAGTATTTTTGTTGCAGGATTGCAATATGCGGATGTCGACCGCAGGCGTTAGCCCATGGCATCGGCCAAAATCATGTCGGCCGCCTTTTCCGCGATCATGTACACGGCACTGGCAATAAAGTAGCCGGGAATTCGCGGAAATACCGAAGCATCCGCCACGCGCAACCCGGCGACGCCGTGGACGCGGAAATCGCTGCCCAGAACGCCCCCGGCAGCCGCCGGGCCGATTGCACAAGTGCCGCAGGCATGGTGGCCCCAGGCGTGGTTGCGCACGAATTCTCGCAGATCGCTGTCGGAGGTGATGTCCGGTCCCGGAACCTCCTCCGCGGAGATGGCGCCGGACTTCAGCAGCGGTTCGGCAAGACGGCGCGCGATGCGAATGCCAGCCACCACGGCGCGTAAGTCCGCTTCCTCCGGATCGTCCTTAAGGTCGAAGTAACGGAAATCGACGCACGGCGGCTCGGTTGGGTCGGTCGAGCGAAGCGTCACCTGCCCGGCGCGGTTACGGGTATGCGCCTTCAAAATGCTCCAGGTCAACCGATTGCGCTGTTCTGCGATGGGGCGGCAATAGCCGGGATAGTAGCCCTGGAATGGGGCCATCAGCGACATCACAAACAAGTCGGGAAGGACCTCCTTCTTATCGGACCTGGCCGTAACGCAGACTCCCGAGCCGTTCGAGGCATACATGCCACGTCCCCAGCGCGACCAAACCCGCCATGGGGGGTCGCCGCGCCGGAACTCGGCATTGCGTAGCGACGGCCAAACATCGATGGCCATGCGGTTGACCACGCCGATCTCGTAGCGATCCTGCAGGTTTCGTCCGACGCCTGGCAGATCGACGCGGGGCGTAATGCCGAGCGCTGCCAGCGAAGCCGCCGAGCCGATTCCAGATAACATCAACAGTTGCGGCGTGTTGAAGGCACCACCGGCGAGAATCACCTCGCGTTGCGCCAGCACGATGTGTGTCTTACCGGTTGCCGCAATGGGATGACGATGCGCACGGTATTGATTGCCCCCGCTTCGACATTCGACGCCGACGGCCCTCTTGTCCTCATCCAAGACCACCCGCGTCGCCAATGCTTGCAGCCGCAAGTCCAACAGGTGCGGCCAACGGGCCGCCATGTCGGTCAGCCGCTCCCGCGTGCCATTGCGGCGATGCCGGTGGGTGGCCAGAGGAGTGAAGAATAGTCCCTCGACGGCTTGCTTGAGTACCGCTCTGTCATTTGGATCGCTGAACGAACGTAACAGCACGCGCAGCCGCTGCCGCCAGCCGCGCGGTTGCTTCAGCACCTCCAGCGCCCCAGTCGCCATGACACGCATCAGCTCGCCGTCGTCCAGCGCCTCTCGCGGCAATGCCCGTTCGGTGCGCAACCAACCGTGCCAACCATGTCCGGTGCGGTCGATCCCGAGCAGCGCCCGGGCCCGGGCCAGCACGCGATAGCGGCAGTTCTCCAAGCGGGCGAAGTAGCGCGCCATGTTCGATGCGCGCCATGACGGGTCCTTGGTTTCTTGTGCGATCGCATCCCAGTCGGCGTCGGGAGGCGCAATCAGAATCATCGCATTGTGCGCGGTGCAGCCACCCAGGCACGATGCGCGGGGATACAGGACCCCGTCCACCTGACGACCCTCCCATGTCTGCTGAAACAGTGGGTCGCGTTTGCTCTGTGCCAGATCCGCATAGTGTCGCACGAAGAAATGCCAGGCGATGGCATCATTTTCCGAGGCAAACGGATGAAACGCCGGCACCTCGTAGTCATCGGGCAGGCGGTTCTGCTGTGGCTCGAGCGGGTCACCGCCCTGCAGTTCGCAAGGATCGCCGCCAGCCTCCAGCAGCACCACGCGGAATCCGGCCTCGGCCAGGCGCGCCGCAACAGTGCCGCCACCCGCGCCGGAACCAACCACAATATAGTCGCAGGTATCGGAGGGCCCGGCGTCTGCCTGCTGCATGCGTTGCTCAGAACGTCTTGAGGAATTCGATCAGCGCGAGCTTGTCCGCATCGCTCAGACCCGGCTCCTCGTTAAACTGGTCGGCGCCAAAATAATGGCCGCGATTGACGACCGAGTCAGGGCAGTTGCTGAGTTCATAGAGCTCGCGCCCCAGCGGCTCGAAGATGCGCGCCGCGGTTGCGTCATCAGCGTGGGTGGGCATCACGGCCAGGTCATGCCGCAACCGAAAGGCGATCCTGAGCAGCTTCCAGCCTCGCGACAAGGTCGCGAGCCAGCCCGGATCCTCCGGCAGCGGATCGAGATTGCCGATGAGACCCACCGGAGTGCCCTTCGGGATCGGCCCGATTTTCACGTCGCCGTTCGCGGTAACGACACCGGGAAGTACCCAGCCCAAGAGCGTCTTCTGCCACCCGGGCAGGAAGCCTGACGGTATCGTGACCCAACTTGTCGCCATCGTCCGCTGGATCAGGCCGACGCCCTTGTTACCCAGCACATCATCATAGGCACGCTTTTCCGGCCATAGCATCTGTTCGATGCTGGGTTGGAACACTTTCATGCGCGTCGCGACCGACGGGCTGGCTTCGAAAGGGCCGACCGTGTTGTTCAGCAGGAAGGGCGCCGTGGACCACAGGCTGATCAGCGAGGGAGGGCGCGTGTAGCCGCGTCCGCGTGCCGGCATGGTGAATTTGTGCTTCTCGCCGGTGAAGGGGTCCTGCACGGTAATATCGCCGACCGATGGCAGGTCCTTGTAGCTCTGCGAAGAGAAGTTATCCCAAATGTTGTTGGCCAATGCATTGCGCCCCAGCGGACTGCAGGCGTTGGTCTGCAGCAGGGTCACTGGCACACGAAATTCGCTTGAAAGGTAGTTGTCCCGGAGAAAGTCATCTTTTTGCACGATCTCAAGCATCTTCCGCTTGAACTCGTCGGTTTTGGTCCAAGCCCAATATTTGTTCCAGCAGGTCAGGTAGCCCGGTCCGTTGCAATTCTCGGAGCCCGGCCCCTGCATGCCCACCAATGGCTCGGGCAGCTTGCTGGAATGGCAGCGGGCGCAGCGGTCGGCAAACACCGCCTTGCCACGATCGAGGGTCGCCTGGTCGGCGGTCAAATAGCGTGCACGGTCCGCCTCGGGCAGATCGGCCAGCCGATCAGGCTGCCCCGCCGCGAGCAGAAACTCCGCCATGTAGAGTGTTTGTTGCTCAGTGGCCAGCCAATACGCCGAGTTACGATTCGCGTCGGCGATGCGGATCGGACTCAACCGTTTGAGGCCGGTAAACGGCGCGAAATGCAGCAGCCATTCCTCACTGAACAGCCCGATATTGAGATAGACCCTGTTGAGCGCGCCCAGCGCGCCAACCGAGTCCGAGCCGTCCTTCAGCACACGCGGCGTATAAACGTACGGCATGTCGTAAAATTTCGTTAGCCAGCCGGTGGAGATGAAATCGTTGAACTGCTTGTTGTCGAGCTGGCCACGGGTAAGCAATTCGCGGCCGAACGGCTTGGCATGCTGCAGTCGCACCTTGAGATTGTACACAGCGTTCATCGTACGCGGATTGATGATACTGTCGGACGAGACTAGCGAGGTATCGAACGTGCCGGGCTGGTAGGTGTGCAGAAGCTGGTAGGTGTAGTTGGAAGAATTAGCGCTCCAGACGAATATCCGATCGAGCCAGAGATACTGGGCGCCGACGGTCGAATTCAGGTTCGACCACTTTGGATTTTCCGGATCATCCGGCGGATGAGTCGGACTCGGCCCGACATGACAAAACCCGCATGCCATGCCGACGCGGTAGGGCCGCACCAGGTCCTTCTGCTCATAATAGCTTGGGTCGTTGTAAAATCGTTGCGGGTCCCAACGGCGGCGCGCCGCTTCATCAAAATCCGGGTTGGTAAAGAGCCGCAGTCCGACGATACCCGTCGGCTCGCCGTAGTATGAGCCGACCGGGAGCCCGTCGCTGCCCCGCGCCCTGAGCTTGACCCCAGGATATTTTTTTTCGTCTGCGAACGGGTCAGGCGGGCAGTCGGCACGTCGCTGGTCGAGCCACAAACCGAAATGCTGCGGGTCCGGCCCGGTCGGCTTATCGAAGCAAGGCTCGTTGACAATGCCGAAATATGTCCAACGATTGTCGCGGCTGAAGGGCAATCCGGGCGCCGACGAAATGGTTTTCAGAAGATCAAAGGTACCAAAGGAATCTTTAATTATCCTGTCCCAAAATCGGTCGTTGCCGCCTGTCCAAACGATCCACATGTTGCGGCCCTTGATCTCGTCCGCACCCATCTGGACGCCCAGATCCATGTCATGGAAATAATCGTCGGCGGCAGCGGGAAATGAACTGGCCACACGGCCAGCCAGCATCGCCTCATCTGGTACCTGGCCTGGCTGCGGCCCGCTGTTGGCGAACCAGGTGAGGACCACGACGCCAAGGACCAATAGGCCCACCAAAAACAGGATCGTTCGCCGCATCGATCGCCCCAGTTTCGACGATCGCGCCGGGGGCCATCTGACAAATGATAGAGTAAGGCCACCGTGACGGCGCGAGGACATCACCTGACAGAATCGCGCTTCTACCAAGACGATACTATCATCTCGTATTGCTATCTAGTAGTGTATCGCGTGACGGCGCCGGATTTGGCCGTTATTCCTGTTTGTCAAACAAACGGTGGCGCCTCCATCCTGTCCGAATGAGCGCGAAACGACTACGCAAGTCAGAGCCTAAGCCACGACCGGTTTCGACTTTGGCCGGCGCGTTGTGGAATGAATTCGAAGCCATCCACAAACAAAAGAGGCCGGCGGTGACGGCGAACGGGCCCGATGCGTCGTTACACGCCTACTACGATGCTGCATTGCAGCGGGATCAAGCTGCGTTGTGTCTGTCCGGCGGCGGCATCCGGAGCGCAGCCTTCTCACTCGGCGTACTGCAGGGGTTGGCGCGCGCGGGATTGCTCACCAGCTTCCATTACCTCTCCACAGTGTCCGGCGGCGGTTATATCGGTGGCTGGTTGGCGACGTTGCTGCGCGAGGGTCGCGGTGATGCTGATGCGGTGCAGAAATTGCTGGCCGCCAACACTGCGCCGCCCGAGTTGGACGCGCTGCGCCGCTACACCGACTTTTTGGCGCCACGCCCCGGTCTGATCTCCCCGGACGTTTGGGCCGGCATCGTGTTGTGGGTGCGCAATGTCCTAGTGAACTGGTTGATCTTTCTGCCGGCGCTGTTCGCGCTGGCGATGCTTCCCATACTGTATGCCGACATATTGACGGCGATCGATCCGGCCTGGAGCTGGCCGTTGCTGCTCATCGCGCTGCTCTGTCTCGGTATCGGCGTCTATAACGCCGCGATGCACCTGCCCAGCCACAGCTTTCCTGAGCCATTACGGCCGGGGCGCAGTGTCAGTTTCGTATCGCTGGGTGTCGTGACACCGCTGATGCTGTGGTCTTTCTTGGTGCCACTGGTCGCTGCCCCATGGCTGCGGCAGGTCATGCCCTTTCGCGCCGTGTTGGGCGACCTGATCCCACCACTTGGCTTCGTTGTCATGGAACTGAGCTTCATGCTCGCGGCGGTGCGGGCAAGGGACAAGCGGGACCGCAAGCTGCTTTGGCACAATTTCGGCTGGTGGACCTTGGCTTCGCTCGCAGCCGCAACCGTGCTGTGGCTGGCGCTCAGCTTCGGCATCGGGCACGGACCGCGTGTCATAGCGACGCTCGGGCCGCTCGCCGTGACGCTCGCGCATCTGGTCCAATCATTGATCTATGTCGCGCTGAGGACGGAAGCGTTCCGCGGCGATCTCGACCGCGAATGGCTGGCGCGGCTGAACGGTGAAAAAGTGCTCCCAGCCGTGCTCTGGGCAGTATTCGCCACGGTGTGCCTGTTCCTGCCGCAATGGGTGTTGATCAATCCCAAAACCTATGTCGCGCCGTTTGTTACCAGCGCGTTCGGGCTGCTAACCGGGCCGCTCGCCGCCTATCTCGGTAAAATCTCCAAGGATGTGACGTCAGGCGGCAGCAGCTTCGTGCCGCCGATGAACATCGTAATCGATGTGATCGCCGCGGTGTTCTGCATCACGGTGTTCATGCTGCTGTCGCGGCTCGGCGCGATACTCACCAACGGCAGCTGGTTCGCCGACCTGCTGCTGCTGGCGATTGCGGCGTGGATTGCCTGGTGGTTCGGACGGCGCATCAACGTCAATCGCTTCTCCATGCACGCGGTCTATCGCGCGCGGCTGGTGAGAGGCTTCCTTGGCTCGGCACGCCCAGATCGCGCGCCGGACGGATTCACCGACATCGACCCGAAAGACAATCCGCGCATGGACGACCTGTATCCGAAGACCGCCGACAAAACCGTGTCGTCTCCGGTGGTCACCGCGTTGTTTCCGGTGGTCAATGTCACGCTCAATTTGGTGGCCGGGCGCAACACGGCGTGGACCGAGCGCAAGGGAGAAAACTTCACCATCACCCCGCGCAATTGCGGCGGCGCCTATTTGCATCGTTGCGAGGACGCGGCAGCTGGTCTGCCGGTGCGGGGCGCCTATGTGCAGACGGCTGATTACGCCGGCAGCGAAAAAGAGACCGGCCCGGACGATCCGGGCAATGGCATCACGCTCGGCACGGCGATCACCCTGTCCGGCGCTGCGGCCAGCCCGAGCATGGGGTACCACTCCTCGCCGGCGACGGCTTTCCTAATGACGTTGTTTAACGTGCGGCTGGGTGCGTGGCTGCCGAACCCGGCGACAGCGTCGACGCAGGAACTCCTCAAAGCCAAGCCGCCGAATGCGCTGCAAACCCTGGCGCGCGAGCTCCTGGGGCTGACCGATGACCTAGGCAAGGCCGTGTATCTGACTGATGGCGGCCATTTCGAAAACCTCGGAATTTACGAGATGGTTCGCCGCCGTTGCAGTTACATCGTGGTAGTCGACGCCAGTCAGGACCCCACGGCGACATTTGAGGATCTCGGCAACGCGATCCGCAAGGTTCGCATCGACTTCGATGTTGAGATCGAGTTCGATCCGCCCGTCGGCATCGGTTCACGCACTAAGCCCGTGAAGCCGTTCCGCAGCATCGCGTGCGCTACCATCCGCTATCCCGAAAGCAGCGGCAAGATGGGACGGCTGATCTATCTCAAGCCCTGCGATCCGGCTTACATGCCGATGGACGTGCGCGCCTATCTCAATGGGCATCCTAATTTCCCCCACGATTCGACACTCGAACAATTCTTCACCGAGAGCGAGTTTGAGAGCTACCGCCAGCTCGGTGTGAGTGAAGTCATGAATTTAGCGACCGGTGCCGCCACGCTGCCGGCCCTGTTCCAACAGGCTGACAGCCAGGTGCGCAAGCCAG
>Ga0306923_10006098_pt1 | contig 11836 bp, 20 predicted proteins | sample sta12Can44000108_FD_203841 | JGI IMG/M metagenome (GOLD analysis project Ga0306923, IMG submission 203841) | Lab enrichment of tropical soil microbial communities from Luquillo Experimental Forest, Puerto Rico - statanox.12C.anox.44.000.108 (v2)... | ecosystem: Environmental > Terrestrial >...
GTTCTCACCCACGCCTACCGATCTAACGCGCCCGGACGCTACCGATACGCCGCCAGTTGATGTCGTTACCAAAAATATCGACCGGCCCATCGAGGAAATCGGGCTCGAGGAGAACCTTCGCGAGGCGACGGCCGAAGTCCAAAGGCGCCGGGAGGCAACCGGAGATCCCGGGGTGGACGACCGCGCGCCAATCCAAAAATGGGAAGCGCGGTTCGAACTGACCGGGGAACACGAGAGCCCGCATAGGCGCTGCCAAGCGCGCGGCGACAGCCATCACGGACGCCCGCAAGACCGCTATGGGCCAGCAATATCTCAAAAGCTGGGGGATCGAGGCTACCGACGCGGAAGCCTACGCGGTTGCAGATAACGCGGCGGCTCTTGGAAGAAAACCCAGCGAGGGCCCGATCACGAAGATCACGCCCGTTCGCGACGACGGCTCCGTCGCGCCTCCACTGATTGATAACCAGCCCATCACGGAAGACATTTCGTTTAGAAACTTGAACGAAGCCAAGCGCGCTATGCAAAACGTAAGGGCTTTGCAGGACGTAGAGCGCGAGGAGCTTCTAAACCAGTTTCAACAGAGGCAGGAACAGGCTGCGCAGGTTGAACAGCAGCGGGCGCCCCAGGAGCATGCCGTCGCCGCAGAACCGCAGCGGCCTACCGCTCAATCGCAGGCCCAGCCAGACCCGCTCGCGCGAGAGCGCGCGGCACTTAATCAGAAATATATCGAGGCGACCGCAAGCGCGGAGTACGCGCGCATGTGGGCTGACGAGCGCCAAGCTGCGGACGCCGTGGCGAAATGGGACGACTATGGGCGCCGGCAACCGGAGCTTAAAGATAATCAAGTGCTTGCGAATACGGTCGAGCGTGCAAAGCGCGGGGATCGGGCTGCCGTGGCGCGGTTGAATGAGCTTCATAAGGCCCACCAAGCTCGCGAGCAATGGTACCAACGGTTTAACCACCTCAACCAGGTCCGCGTCACGCAGCAGATGCGGCTGGAACACCACCAGGAGCAGCAACGGCGCGCCGCCTATGACCAAGCCAAGACCCAGGCGGATACGCCTTCAATGCCTGGATCAAAGCAGAACATCCTCACTACGCCACGGAAAAGGGCCGCGCCGAGCTGCAAAGGGCGGCGCGCAGCTACGTGCGGGACGAGTTGAAGATGACCGCTGAGGAACAGCGCCTGCATTGGGAGCAAACCGGTTATCTTCGTAATTTGCCTGCGCAGAAATCAATTGCGCTCGCTGCGATGCAGAAATTGGGGCGCGCCAAACTGAAAGAGCTTCCCTCAAAGCGAATCCCTCCGGTGCAGGGCCACGCGCCAGGAGTTTTCATGGGCGACCTGCGTGGCGAAGATACGGCCCAGGAGATTGCGGCGCTACAGCGCCAGTTGGACGCTGCCCCGAACGAAAGGCAGGCTCTCAAGTTGGCCCAGAGACTCACGAGAACGAAACGGGCCGCGGGACAGCTCGCGGTTTAAGGAGAATATATAAATGGTCACAGTCTACCCATTGCTTGGCGAGCCCTACCAAATCACCGACGCGGAAGAGGCGGAACTGGAAAGGCGGAACAAGTTAGACCCGGCTCATCAGGGCAGAGTAGCGCGGGCCGAGGAAGAGCGGCGGAACGCAGAGCTTACCGATGCCCTGATTGAAGAGGGGATGGCCGCGCGGCTTAAGAAGGAAGCGGAGACCGCACACGCTGCGGAACTGCAGCCACACTTAGACCAGATAGACGCCATCTTCGGGCGCGTGCTCAAAAACGAACTAGCAGCCGAGAACGCTACCTCTCGCGTCACGACGCAGCAGCGAAAAGACTTCGCAATGTTCAAGGCATCGGCGGAAAAATGGGAACTTCCATACCTGCCGGCAGCCCCGCAGATGGTCGTTCTATTTCTGGCCGAACAGAGCGACCGGGGCCTCAAGTATGTCACCCGGTTGTGCCGCTCAATCGCCGCCGTCCATAAGGCGTGCAATTTCCCCGACGTAACGAATGACCCTTTAGTGCGCGGGGTCTTGAGATGTTTGCGCACCGACAAAGCAAACCAGAAAGGTTTAGAAAATGGCCAATAGTGCAGGATATAAAGACCCGCTCCCGAGCGGGAGCAGAGCGACTGTTGTTCGCGGAAGGTCAGCCAGCGTTCGCCCCTACATGGACGACAAGGACATCTTTGGCGGCCAGAACTTCGACAGCGGCAACGCACATAAGTTCGCCTACAGCGCCAAGACGCTCGATACGACCTTCAGTGGCAGGCCCGCGTCTGACAATGGCAATGGCTTGTCCGATTTCAGCCACGGCCTCCCGGACAGGGATGACCAGGGCAGATGAAGCGGCGCTTCAAATGGCGGGAAGGCCAGCCCGGTCCGGATGTAATCCGCCATGCGGAGCACCCCTGGCCCGCTGACCCGCGCGACGATGGAGCGGTGACGCACCTCGATGAGCGTGCGCTCGATAATCCATCTTCGAAACTACGCAAAACAACGGAACAATAAGATGGGACTCGGTTTCGATAAAGCCCCCGCCTCTCGGGCTGGCATCAGTCAGGTCTTTGTCTTGTCGGCGACCTCACAGCCCACATCCACCTTCGGAACGCAGACCTACCAGATCCGCGTTGCCACCACAGACACGCCGTGCGTCGTCAAGATCGGACAGGCAACCGTTGTAGCCGATACCACAAGCGGCCATGTAATGGGCACCAACGTAGTGGACTATTTCTGTGTCACGCCGGGGCAGCAGGCGGCCCTTATCGCGCTGGGCGCCCCCGGCACCGTCAAGGCGGCAAGTATAACGGAAATGTCGTGATGAAGAACGCAGCGAAGAAAAAACCCGTTCGAACGCTCGAAGATCGCGCTAGGGCGTTGGTTGCGGACGCAGAGGCGGCACGCGAGGAAGCCGAAGAGCTCCTCACGCTATTGAGCGAGAAGCATCGGCCTAGCGGACTGCCGGGTCCGATGGTGCGCCGCATGTGGGAAGCGCGCAGTCTGGTGCACGACCCAATTCGGGCCCTCGACTTCGCGCTTAAGGAAATCAACCCGTGAGGTTCGAGAAGGGCAACACTATCGGCCGCACAGGTGGTCGTCCTAAGGGCTCGCGCAATGCCTTCGACGCTTACACCTATAAGGTCGTGCTCGCGCATATGCAGCACAAACGCGGCGATCCGGTACCAGCGGAATATGCGGAGACAAATTTGTGGAAGGCGCTCGATGTCGCCTTTCGCGAAGGAAACTATGCACGCTGGGTCGTTCCGATGCTGCCGAAGCAAGTTTCGTTCGAGAACGTTACTGCACGTGAGCTGGCCGACGAAGAGCTTGCGGGAATGATCTCCGACTTTAGGGAGCGCTTATTCGCTCTCCGTGAGGAACGCAGTCTCGACGCAGCGAGTCAGATGAAGCTGGTGGAACATGTCGGGTGATTCGGAAAAGCAGAAGTTAGAGGCGGCCCTCGAACAGCTAGAGGCGGAACAGCGCCGCCGCGTGGAAGAGAAAATAGAAAAGGGCCACGCCGTGCCCGGCATCCCCTTTGTTATCGGCGGCGTTGAGAGTATCGCTGACTGGAAGCATCCGACCCACGACAGCGACGGCCGAGAGATAGTTTTTGGCCCCGATGACCCGCAATACATCATCACCGGCGTTCCCAGGGCCGACCGAGACGCCGGGTATTGCGCGCGACTGCAACGTGAATACGAACGCGAGGACTACGCGGTACCCAACAAGCCATTGCCGCATCAACCGGGGCCCGAAGGCCAAACCACAGCCCTGCCGCCCTTGCCAAAGCCCACGCCGGAACCTGAGAAGCCCCCAGAGCCTCGCTACATTTACAGCGAGGTACGCGAGCGCTCCAATGATCCCGCCGACGCTGGCGAGATTGTGGAGGGCTATTACGACGTGAAAGGCGGCGTGGTCTTTGTTTGGAATAAGCAGGACTCTAGCCCGATAGGCAACCAAGCGGTCGCACCTGGCGACGATGTCAAGGCGGTGGCGCGGCGCATTCTGCGCGAGAAGTCCGGCAAGCACTCGGCGTTCAATGCACCAATCCGATATCCAAACCGTTCGGTGCATTGATGGCGCCGCGGAAAAGCTCTGGCCGGGTCAGGTTCCCAGATAATGCAAGACTGCGCCGGTTGCTGCCCCGACTGCAAACAAAATCAAAACTGTCCTTGCAGTCGCGCTAGCAGCCGCCGCGAACCATGGTCTCTTGGGCTGGTGTTCGGTCGGTTCTCTTGGTTTGAGAGAAGCTTCGATCCCTTTCAGGCGGCTATCGAATGCGATCATCTGCGATCTTAGGAGGCGCATGTCATCGATAAGGCGGTCGAGCTTGGTTTCGATCACATTGGGGCTGCTCACGGTCATCGGTTCGGGGCTGCTCACGGTCATCGGTGCTAGCTTTCGTTCGCTTCCCTTGAAAGGCGACAGGACAACGGCTCGAATGCCCAATTGAGCCTTGCATTCGCGCACGTAGGTATGGCGCGGGCAGGCCCCGTATTTTATTATGGAGTAGGGCCCGCCCACTTCGGCAGCTACAGGACGATGCTTCCATAGCTACCGCGCAACCAGTCTGCCACGGTCCGGCCTCGGAAGCTGTGACAGCCGTCACGGGTTTAACCCATCATTTTTTGGACGCCGCGTGATCGACGTAGCGTAACCGCACACGGGCTAGCGACCGCCTGCGCCATAGCCAAAAGTACTTAGTAACTTGGTACGTTGTCCAAAAAAACGTAATTGACGGGTGAACCCTGTAAGGTTCGCTTAGTGGGCGGCTGCGGCGGTTCGTTCAGAGGAATGACTGCCATGAAATCAAAGCTGAGTGCGGCGCTTGTCGCCGCAGGGTGTGTGCTGGCTGTGAGTAGTCCGGCAAATGCCATCTCGGTCACCAGTAATCCTGGGACTACTTTCACCTCGGTTCCGGGGGCTGTGCTTTTTGACAACTTTGACTCGGTTCAGAACACGGCCATTGGCACCATCACTGGTGGCGTTGTTAAGGGTCCTGCATCAGGCGGCCCGGGAACGCCCGTTGCGACCGGGAATTTCATCTATGCGGACGGTGCTCTCGGTGCGGCGCTCAATGTCACGGTGACAATGACGGAGCCTGTCAGCTACGTTGGCTTCGCTTGGGGAACGCCTGACTCCTTCAACAAACTCGATGTGTACGATGGTTCTACTCTTCTTGGCTCATTCTCTGGCCCCAGTTCGGGGAACCCCGACTATTTTGACATTCATGCCGACCCGGGAGAGGCTATCACTCAGCTTGTGATGAGTAGCACTCTTGCCGGGCCTGCAGGTTGCTGCTTTGAGACTGACAACTATTCGGCGATCCCCGCCAGCGCTGTTCCTGGCCCCATTGCCGGCGCGGGTCTGCCCGGTCTGATCTTGGCGAGCGGTGGTCTTCTCGGCTGCTGGCGACGGCGGAAGAAGATCGCCTGAAGCGAAGTCGTGTGTCGTCGCAAAACGAGAACCCCGCCCGGGGGCAGTAGGGGCGGGGTCTCTGGAACCCTCATGTACGGGTTTTTGCGCGACGGTTAGAGGGCTCCACTTGGGAAACACATGGGCGCGCCAGAGGTTCCTCTGGGTCGTGCTTTTTCGTTTCTCGCGGCCTCTCATAGGTGCGCCATGCCGATTGCAAGGAGCGCGCCAGCCATGGCAAGCGCCACCGAGGTTGCGAGAGCCAAGAAAAGCATCTTTAGTTCTTCCCACCGTGACATAGGCCCACTCAATCACCTGCACCCGGCCCACATTCTTCCGAGGCACTCTTACTGACTGGACACCACGCGCAGGCGCCGGCTGTCCTCGATCACTCTCGCGCCCTGCCGCCGCCTTGCAGCGCGCGGCGTTCGCCGGGCGCGGAATTCGCCGCGATCATAGGGCCGGGATGACAGCATCATCGCACACTCGGTCACGACACGAGCAGCCTGATCGGAGGGCGGGAGCTTCTCGAAGTCTACCGACCAAAGATACCGGCAGAGGTGCTTCTCCGCATTGGCCCTAATGGCCAGGCCGAGCAGCGTCTTCGGACGTTTGTCTAAGATGTGCCACGCAAGGGCATCGAGCTTGGCCTCGTTGCGCTCAGGCGGGAGCGTGTAGTCCAAGGTCTCGAACAAAGACCCGAGATAGAGCAGTGCCATATCTGGTTCGGTGGGCTGCGGCGGCTGTGGCAGATTGTTCATGCTGTCCCCCGCGCAGGCAGCAGCTAAAAACATACTGTGACACTATGCCGGGGTGCGAGTGTGAAGTAGCTCACACATCTCCCTCGCCTATCCCCCATAAAACCCGGCAGATCTGGGAGCCAGGAGGGGACACGTGGCACCGGAACCAAAACCAGCTAGGTTCGTATTTACCGCCGGGATGGTGTTGACCATCCTAGCGGCCATGACGTGGACGGTGGCTGCGCTGAGCGAGTGCCCGATTTACCAGCCTCAACTTTTGCTTTTGTACTAAGGGGCACCATGCGCGAGCATGTGCTCCTATTCTGTCTGTTGGGTCTGGTGCTCACAGCCACGATCATACTGGTGACCGCACCGGGGGCCCGTGACTTGGGCACTGTCCCTCGTCGAATGAACTTCCCGCCTCCCGCCCCCGCTCCGGGGGGATCCGGGGAAAAGTCGCAATTTCGTGCTCAAGATGATTCGCTTGATGAAGTCCCTTATCTAACTCCGAACTCCGAGCCTTGGCCGCCCTTTCCTTTGGGCGGCCTATTTTTAGCCCCAGCGTTCAGGCGGGAGCGAATGAGTGCGGGTCATTTGCCCCAATCCTCCTCGGCCTCGCGCTTCACTGCTGGCGCATCCGCATTCTTCATCTTGGGCCAATCGGGTGAGGGGCCGGAACGGTAAGCGGAGTCTTTCCGCTTCGACACGATGCCTTCGAGGCCGAGCTTGCAGGCATGGGCGAAACACGACGTCGCCCGGTTCGTCGATGTGTGTCCATAGTCATAGCTAAAGGCTATAGCCGCCGCGAGTCTAAATTTTTTCGATTGCTCGCCCCACTGTGACCGAAGCATGATCTCAAGCGCGCGGCGCTTCGGACGCTGGTGTTCGACGCGCCATTGGGAAGGGATAATCATGAAAACTCGGTACACAGTCCTGTTGTCAATGATTGCAGGTGCCGCTCTTGGTGGTGCAGCCATTCAGGGCCTTCACGCCCAAGCCAAACCGAAAGCGTATTTGGTCACGGAAAGCGAAGTCATCGACCGCCCCTCGGTTCCACCGTATGACCCGGCACTTGCGTCGGCGATGCAGGCAGCCGGGGGCCATTGGATTGGCGGCGCGGGGCCGACCGAAAAAATCACTGCGGTACTCGGCGATCCGCCCAAGCGCTTCGGCGTCACCGAATTCGAGAACATAGACAAAGCGCAAGCTTGGCTGAAGTCATCGGGCCGCGAAGCGATTGCCCCGAAACGCGATAAGGCGATCAAACTCGTTCGGCAATTCATCTTTGAGGGGAAGTAGCAACAACATTGAGTTGTCTCAAAACCTTGCCCCGCTTCGGCGGGGCTCTTTATTACTGCCCGGACAGCCGTGGCGCGCTGGCCAGCGGCCCGGATTACCCTGAGGCACGGCGCGATGAACCCGGCCGGGAGGGTGCGCATACGCAACATAATGCCCACAGTTAGGGACTATAGTCGCGCATCTCAATCCTTTTGATTGCGCGTCTCACGCTTTCAGATGATAGCGCGTCTCACGCTTTGGGATAGTATCGGAGCGTCTTGAGGGTCATTCCCTCAGGCTTTCTCCTTTGGTTAGCTACTAGAAGCCCCGGCACGCCCGGGGCCTTCTTTTTCTCTTTGTGTATCGGCGGGCACCGAACTGGGCGGCAAGCCATGCGTTGGTCAGTTGGCCATGACGCGGCCAGCCAACCTGCGTTTTGGCAAGTCTCGGCCCGTCGTGTCCCGCGGCGGGTCGGGACGCTTAACTGCGCGCGTTGAATTGGATTATGGGCATGCCAAGTGGGCGGATTAAATTCTTTAACCCAGATCGCGGATTTGGCTTTATCGCGCCCGATGGCGGCGGCTCCGATGTTTTTGTGCATGTCCACGACATCGAGGCCGCCGGCATGGAGACATTAGTCAAAGGCCAACTGCTCACGTACAACACCGCCCCCGCACGCGATGGCCGCTTAAAAGCCGTCAATCTTCGTAGCCCGTAGAGGTCAAGAGCAAGAACCCAGCAGCCCCAGCGGTCAAACGCGAGGCAGGTGAGGATTGGGGGAGGGAGCGCTGACGTTATTTTGAGAAGAAGGAGGAGCCAGTGACTACCCTTGACAGCGATTTCCTGGCCTTCGGACGGAGGATCACGGGGTTCAACACCTTTGTCCAATGGAACAACAGGCCCTGTTTCCGTGTGGCGTTGGGGGGCTTGGCTCAACCAATGGCGCTTACGGACGCACCGGCCTCCCGCTCGGACCTCAAAACAACGGACCCTTTTTTGGGTTTTCAGGTGTCTTCGGTGAGTCGCAGAATGATCCCGGCACGGCAGGCACATCCGTCAACAACATCGGCGTCTATGGCCAGACGGAAGAGCTTGAAAGGGGTGCCCCGCGCTTTATTGCCGGTGTTTACGGTGCTGCAAACACTCGGCCGGGCGTCATCGGCTTCTCGAAGACAGGGAACGGCGTGTTGGGCTTGTCAGAAACTTCGTCCGCCGCCGTCGTTGGCTTCTCGACCGAGAACATCGGCGTGGTGGGCATGACAAATAACGCGGACTCCTTAGCTGGATTGTTCGTCGGCAATGTGCGTGTCAACGGCGCATTGACGGCCAATGTGAAGAACGCCGTTGTACCATTTCCCGATGGCACGCAGCGCGTGCTCCACTGCATGGAGAGCCCGGAGCACTGGTTCGAGGATTTTGGTGCAGCGAAGCTCGAGGCCGGTCGCACCATCGTCAAGCTCGACGCCGATTTTGCCAAGGTGGTGGAGCTTAAGGAGTATCACGTGTTCGTCACGCCCGAAGATGATTGCCGCGGGCTTTGCGTGCGCAACAAGACCACTACGAGCTTCGAGGTGCGCGAACTGCAAGGCGGCACTAGCAATGTCGCGTTCTCCTATCGCATCGTCGCACGACGCAAGGACATCAAAGCTCACTAGCGCTTTGACAAGATCACGCCACCGCCTGCCGAGGCGACGCTCGTACCGCGCCCGCCGACGAGGACGGAACGGCGCGCACCCGCCCCCCGCATCGAAGTGCAGGACGGGTCCGTCCTCAGCCGCAAAGCACGAGAGCGCAAGCGGCGCAAGGAGGGCTGAAGGGCCTTCGAATTCTGCTACCCGATTTTTGCTATCCAACTAGACAGCACGGGGCAGAACGGGCCGGTACGGCGATGGGAATGAGTGAACCTTTTCGGCCCGAAAACATTGACCAAGCAGCACGTAATGGAATTGGGCGGGACGGCGCTGGCCGTTTCAGCACACCGCCTTATCACGTGTAGGTGACGGAGTGAGATGCGCCGCGCCGCCGGCGTTGGATGATCGCTCACAACTCACCATCAGATCGCACCATCGGCTGCCGGGTGGTCTTCCGAGAGGAACCATCGCGGTGGCGTGTTGGTTCTTCGCACAAATCAGAATGATTGGGACGCTGGATCCAAGGTAGCGGGGGCGCCGCATCGGGAGTCGAAAATGTCTTCGCCGCATGAGCCCAGTCAACTGCTCGAACCTTCGAACCTGTTGGAGCCCCTTGACCTGACGGAACGACAGCTCGATTTCCCATATCCATCGGCTCGCTCCGACGTAACTGGAACCTCCCAACGCGGGTTCACGCGGACGACCAAGAGCGAATTCATACCGCGGCCGGCGAGAGGGCATGGTCGATCGCCTCTCAGAGCTATTCTGATGATCGTGGGCGCATTTGCCTGCTTTGGAGCGGGCACGGCGATGCCGCAACTCCAAAAACTTACGTTCGATGACGTCAAGTTTTGGCAGATGATCGCCGCGGTCAAACCGGATGCATCGAAGCTGGCGGAGTCAAAGTTGGGTGTATTGACCTCGAGCGCATCGAACCCGAATATTGCTCCGAACGCGAACGGCATCGCGCCGCCTGTGGTCAGCCCAGACCGCAGCGCGCCGCAAGCGGGGCAATCCGTTCCCGCCAGGAAGGATGTGGTGGTCGGTAACCAGCAACTCTGCCCCAAGGACGACTCCAATTGCCTTGAAGGCGCCCCTGCAACTCTTGCGGCCAATCCCAAACCGGTAACCCCAGGTGCGGACGCCGCCAAGTCGCCAGGGACAGCGCAATCGGTTGGGCTGGCTGCAAGTCCCCAATCAGCCGATCCCGAGCGCGCCAGCCCGCGAGCGCCTGCTCGCCAACAGCAGCGCGCCCAATCCTCCCGCCACAACAGGCGCGCAGCCCAGCGCAACCTCCCAACTGTCAGTCGTTCGAGCCGCTGGCAGGACCGCGATACCAACCAAGCATCGAACCGGCCGCGGGAGCGGGCCACAGACGGTGAGGTCGCGGCAGCGAGTCCTTGGGGCTCTTGGCAGGAGCGCCAGGCCGACCAAGCGTCGAGCCGGGCTTGGGATCGAGCCGCGGATGAGAACGTTTCGGCTGCGCGTCCTTCGGACCGCCGGCAAGGTCGCGACCCCTATCACGCATCCAGTTGGCGAAGGGACCGCGATGACGAATATTCCCGCGGCAATGACCGTCGCGTCGTCGACCGAGCTGCACGCGAAAACGATCGCATGACGGGAACAGCTAGGCGCGATGAGGGGCCGCTGATGGCATTTCCTCCAGTCAGATACGGCTGGTGATGGCGTTTCATTTCGATCGAGCGGTCGGACAGGAGATCGGCTGCCGGCGCGGTCCCAGTTATAGGCAGATTCGCGTCACGCCGACTGTTTTCCCCGGCGAGCGGCGATCGCCAGGTCGGCAGCGGCCACTCCGGTGAGATAGGCGCCGTGCGCCGTGGAATAATCGTTGCGCGAACACGCCTCGCCGGCGAAGAACACGCGATCGTCGACGGGCGCCGCGAGCGCGGCTCGGCAGTCGGCCTTGCCGGGCGTGGCATGGGAGTAGGAGCCGCGGGCGAACGGATCGACGCCCCAGCGATGAACATGAAGCGGCTTCACGCGGTGCGCGAAGTCGCTGCCAAGCAAGCCGGTGAGTTCGCCGATGGCGAAGTCGACGAATGCAAGCTCGCCGCCGGCTTCAAGCTCTGCCGCCAAGCGTCCCCCAAAATAAGCTTCGATCTGCGGCCTGCCGAAGGGTCTGAAGTGATAGACCCCAGTGTCGCTGCGGTCGGTGCGGCCAAAAAGGCGGCTGTCTTTGTCGAATTCCTTGGCCTCCGCCAGCGATAGAAACAATTTGTCGGCAAGCCCCAAGGGCAGGCCCATGGCCGCTTCAGTTTTTTCGGGCAAGGGCGGGCTGAAGAGCAGCTTCTCTTCGGCAAGCAGCGCGCTCGAGACGGTGACGATGGCGATATCCGCCGTTATCGCGCCGGCCGCCGTCTCCACGCGCAATCGCCGTCCGCTGCGATCGATCAGCCTCACCGCCTGGCCGAGCACGACCGGCAAGCCGGCACCATGGGCGGCGATCACGCTCCCGTAGCCCTCGACCACGCGCCAGTTTACGCCACTGTCGTCATAGCGGCTGACATCTCGCGCCGAGACCCGCTCAAGCTCCGCCCCGTTCGCGTAGGTGCTGACCGCGTTGATCAAGGCATTCCACTGGCCGAGCGGCTCGAGAAACGTCGCCGCCGGAACGTCCGGCTCTTGCTCGCAAGGGGAGTAGAGTTGCTCGCGGAATTTCTGCAGCGCTTGCAGAAAGCTCGTTTGCTCCGAAGGCGGAAATCCGATTGGAGCCGAATGCCGCGTCCACGGCGGCGGCGTCTTGTCGATCGAGGCGCCCTGCGCC
>Ga0306923_10006100_pt1 | contig 11836 bp, 15 predicted proteins | sample sta12Can44000108_FD_203841 | JGI IMG/M metagenome (GOLD analysis project Ga0306923, IMG submission 203841) | Lab enrichment of tropical soil microbial communities from Luquillo Experimental Forest, Puerto Rico - statanox.12C.anox.44.000.108 (v2)... | ecosystem: Environmental > Terrestrial >...
TTTCGGCAGCCAGACCACAAGCGGCGGGCTGGGCGGCGTCCAAGGGGGCTGCGACTATCAGGTTGGCCACTGGGTTATTGGTGTCGCGGGGGACTATGACTGGTCGAGCGCCAGCACCAACAATCTTAACAACGCGTTCCCGCTGATCACCGACCAGGCAAATACCAAGTCCCTGGCCTCGCTGACCTTCCGCACTGGATACGCCTGGGACCGGTTCCTGGGCTATGTAAAGGGCGGCGGCGCCTGGGTGCGCAGCGATCTCAGCATCCAGACCGCAGGGACTACGCTCACCACGAACAGCGATACGCGCAACGGCTGGACAATCGGTGTCGGCGGCGAATACGCCTTTCTCGACTGGCTCTCCGGATTTATCGAATACGACTACTACAACTTCCGCAGCGATACGCAAAACTTCGCTTGCACAGCGGCCGTCCCGTGCCGCGGCTTCATCAACATCCCGGTCAGCTTCAACACCAACGTCAATGTCGTCAAGGTTGGTGTAAACGTCAGGTTCGGTCCTACGACCCGATGGTAGGAGGCGCAAGCAGCTTCCAATTTCAGATTGGTTCGGAAGAGTCCTCGGCAATCGCCGGGGACTTTTCTTATTCGGCAAGCCGGGGGCTTGGAATTTACATGCTAGACCCGTGGACCTCTTCCTTGTGGCCGCCGGGGCACATACGCTGCCAATTGTGAAGCATTTCCCCGCTAATCAGTTCGCAAAACGGCCGATCGGGATTAGGATTTTTCCATGCTCGAGACCTGCAGAGTTTTCAAGGAGCCGGTTCGCTGCGCTGCCTGCGGCTCGCGACAATATGAGACGATGCTGCGCATAGCCGAAGGCGCACCGGTGACTTGCATCGAATGTCAGCAAGACATCGATCTAGCGCACGACAATTCGGAAACGTTTGCGCGAATGCTCACCTTCGTTCAGTCAGAACTAGCTCGCCCCAATGGTGGCTTGCAAACGTTGTAATTGGGAAGCCCGGCAGGCGGCATTGTCTTTGAGTGGCCGTTTGGCCACGCTTGACGGATATTATCGTACCGCCCTAGTTTCGCCCTCGCACCGCAATATCGACATCGAAATCGCAATTTCCTTCCTCGTTAGCGCGCCCGCATAGAGACGCTTATCCAATGCGTTTCCATCTGCCCACATCGCGCGGTTCGTTTAGGGTCCGGCTCTCGCTGTTCGATGCATTATGGGCGATCGCCTCGCCCCTTCTCGCGCTCTATTTCCGCGATGCCTACATCCTGACGTATGACGGCCTGGTGCCGACCCTCGTCTATTGCTCGCTTTCGGTGGTCTTTTCGCTCATCGCCTTCTCCGCATTCCGCATCCACGAGGGAATGACCCGCTATTTCTCCGTTCATGACGCCATCGACGTGACCAAGGCGGTGCTCGTGGCGACATTCATGACCTATGTCGCAGTGTTTACCTTGACCCGGCTCGAGGGCATCCCCCGTTCGACCCCGATCATTCACGCCCTGACCCTGATCGCGGGTCTGGTCGGGGCAAGGATATTCACGCGCTTGAACGAGGCGAGGCGCACCGCTCTCCCGATGCGCATGGACAAGGCCGTCGAGCATATTTTGATGATCGGCTCAAACCGGTTGTCGCTCCTGTACATCAAATTCATCAAAGCCTACTCGCCGGGTTTGCACCGGGTGATGGCCGTATTGGATGACCGGCCGCACATGATGGGACGCGCCATCGACGGTGTTCGCGTCATCGGTCCCCCTGATCATCTCGAGCCGGTGGTCAATGAGTTCGCCGAGCACGGCGTGCGCATCAACCACGTCATCGTTGGCGGGGACCCGGACATGGTATCCGAGGTCACCCTTGCCGAGATCCGACGCATCTGCGAGGAGCATGAGATCAGGCTGGATTTTGTTCCCGAGCTCATCGGCTTGCAGCGCTTGCAGCCCACAGCCGAGGCCCAAGTCGCGACGGAGCTCGAGGAAGATCCCGCGCGGGTCGAGGTGGCCCTATCACCATACTTCAAGCTCAAACGATTGATTGATCTCGCCGCCGCCGTGACCATCATCATCCTCTCATCCCCCATTTGGCTCGTCGTGGGCATTCTCGCCCTCATGGACGTCGGCTCGCCGATCTTCTTTTGGCAGCAGCGCTTAGGGCAATGCGGCCGGCCCTTCCTGCTTCAGAAGATCCGAACCTTAAAGCCGCCGTTCGACTGGCGCGGCCGCAAGGTCGCGGATGCCGAGCGCCTCTCAGCCATCGGCCGCCTCGTGCGCAAATGCCGTTTCGACGAATTCCCCCAGTTGATCAATGTGCTGGTCGGCGACATGTCGTTGATCGGCCCGCGACCATTGCTGCCGCGGGACCAACCGCCGGACCCCACCATCCGCCTCTCGGTCCGCCCCGGCATCACCGGCTGGGCCCAGGTCAATGGCGGCCATTCCTTGTGCATCGAGGAGAAAGCCGCGCTCGACGAGTGGTACATCCGCAATGCCTCGTTGCAGCTGGATCTGCGCATTATCTTCATGACCCTGGCATGCGTATTCCGTGGAGAACGCCGCTCTGAGGCAGCCATCGCCACCGCGTTCGCCATGCGCCGTCGGCAAGCCGTGGTCTTGCCGCTTGAAACGCTCGTTACTCGTGCCCTTGCAACCAGCAAGGTGGAGGCCAACGCGCCCGCGTCTTGAGGCGCTCCCCGTTCGGCGCTGCGTCCAACGATGATTCCTGAGCAAGTTATGTCGCCGCGCCAAGCCGCTTTTTGGGCCTCCCCCTTGGCAGCCGCGCGCGCTTGGCCGTGAGCTTCCGTGCGTCAGATTCCCATTCGGCGAGCAGGATCGCCCTGGGGAACAGCAGCGCACGCGCCGACCCGCACCTGGTCGCCACGCTGACCACCTCGCATTGCTCCGGCGATAGTTGGGCGAACCGCCTAGCAAACGGCCGCGTGCCCTCCCACAAGTAGGTGAGCTTATGGAGCTTGACGTAGTCCTGAAGCGCCTTCGGGTTTGGAAACTCACGCATCGATCACAGCCCAGCCCTCCCTCGCCCCCATTGAAGGTCGGGCACGTGGGTCTTCTGGCTCGTCGCTCCCACGACCGGCGGGAGCCAGGAATGAACCTTCAGGCTTGCCCTTGCGACAAATCCGTCGGGGAGGGTCCTGCTTATGCTCGCAGCTTACCAATTCAAGGAATTCCAGCTCGTCGCAGGCTTAATCTGCTTTGCTCTGCTTGTGAACACCATCACAAAGCGAGATACGTGCCACGACAGGGGGATAACTGGGATATATTCCAGCGCTTCGATCAGTTCGATGCTCAAGGATTAGCGCCGCCAAGCCTCCACGCCGACGGAAATCCCCCATTTGGAGCCTAGCCGGCCCGTGCAAGCTCTATTGCTGGGATGGCGGCACAGGCGATAGCTCTGCTAGGGCGCCGATGACCCCGACAATTAGCCAGAGCAGGATGATTTTTTCCATGGATTTCGCCCCCCGACTTAGCCCCTGGCATAGAACCGCCGCATTCAGAATACGCGAGACGTCGACGATTTCCTGTAGCTGTACGGTCACACGCAGCTCTAATTCGGAACGCCATCGACCTGAATCATCGAGAAAAATAGCTTCGCGACCCCTCCCCCCAGGGGCTTGGCCAGCGGCCTTAACATCCAGCCCCAGCGTATATTGGTCCGACTGCAAGGGCTGCTCGGGGCCCGGCCGAGAAGGGAAGATGCCGGCCCCCAGCAAACCGTCTCTCTGAGCACTGGCCTCGTACGTCAACAAACGGCGGAGAGGCTTAGGGTCCGAACCCCGCAAAAGCATTGAGAACGAGCACGGCGGCAAATATCGCGCCGAGGCTCAAGCCAAAAATGCGGGCAGCGTGCCGCTCGTCCATAACGCCACATCTTACCGGATTGCCCTCTGCCGCGATGTGACCAAGACCACACAGTGGACGTTTTAATTGCCGAAAGGCATTGGGTTTTTGGACGATCTCACGACGTGCTCGGAGGGTCGGCGTCTGGAGCCACGAGCTACATATCCGGTTGCGACGCGAGCTTCCTCAACAAAGCGTCCCCGGGAGAAGGATGCACGGCGCGAATTGACTGCCGAGAAGGAAATTCTCGATCACGCCGCTCGGCACACCTAAGGTTGCAGAGTAGAAATTGAACATACAATTTTGATCCGTCTCGACTTTTCGCAATGGTCGCTTCTCAATAGCGCTGTCATTCCGATCCACGTCCGCCGAATTATTATTGCACCGCCAACTGGTGCCATGTTCCGGACCAAATTCTCCCGCAGGGGATGCTAAGAGCGGCTCAGTAAGCGCAGGCGGGGAGTACGATGCGGACCGGGGCTCCGGCATCGCGGGGGCATCTAAGAATCCGATTTTCTCTGTTCGACGCGGTTTGGGCGCTCGGCGCACCAATCATCGCGCTTGCGGTGCGCGACGCTGAAATCATCTCCGTCGACGGCTCCGTGTACTGCCTCATCTCGCTTGCATTCACGCTGATCGCCTATTCAGCCTTCCGCTTGCACGACGGCGTTTCCGAGTTTTTCAGCGTCAGGGACGCCTGGAACGTAGTGCGGGCCGTTGCCTGCGCCGAGCTGATGACCTGCGTTCTGCTGTTTAGCTTCACGCGTCTCGACCACATTCCGCGCTCCATACCCATCATCCATGCGTTCATCCTGTGCGCTGGTCTCATGACGTTGCGGGCATTTGTTCGTTTGCAGGAGACCGAGCACGGCGCAGAGATACCGCATGGACACGAGGGGATCGAGCACATCATCATGATTGGCTCGACCAAGCTCTCGTTCCTGTTCGTGAAATTCCTGGCAGCCTACTGCCCCGGCAAGCGGCGTGTCATCGCCCTGCTCGATGGCAGCTCGGGAATGGCCGCCCGCACGGTCTCCGGCATCCGCATTGTCGGACCGCCCGATCACTTACAACCGATCATTGACGAATTCGCCGAGCATGGCGTGCACACCCACCGGGTCGTGATTGGCGGCGACGAGGATCTGCTGCCGGAGGAGACGCTGCGGGAGGTCGAGCGCGTCTGCGCCCAGCGTGAAATTCCGCTCGACTTCGTCCCCAAGCTTGTTGGTCTGACCGCACTCGACGATCGGCTTGCAACGAGTATCGAGGAGCCGGCCGCTGGTGTCGTGGCATCCTCGGTAATGTCCCCTTACTTCAAATGGAAATATGCCGTCGATTTCGTCACCGCCGCAATTATCCTTGTTCTCTGCGCGCCACTCCTGCTCCTCGCCGGCGGGCTTGCGCTCGTCGATGTCGGTTGGCCAATCGTGTTCTGGCAGCAGCGTCTGGGGGCAAGGGGACGGTCCTTTGTGATCTACAAGTTTCGCACGCTGCGGCCACCCTTCAATCAGCTGGGCCAGCCGATTGCGGAAAACGAACGGGAATCGTGGGTGGGCAGGCTCCTGCGACGCACCCGCCTCGACGAGCTCCCGCAACTGGTCAACGTGCTCGTGGGAGACATGTCGTTGATCGGACCGCGCCCACTTCTGCCGCGTGACCAGCCGGCAAATCCCAGCATGCGCCTGACGATCCGCCCCGGCGTCACCGGTTGGGCGCAGGTGAACGGAGGAACATTGCTCACCCCACGCGAAAAAGACGCATTGGATGAGTGGTACGTGCGAAACGCCTCGTGGTGGGTCGACTTTTGTATCGTGATAATGACCTTGCGCGTCATGATCTGGGGTCAGCGCCGACCTGATGAAATACTGGTGACGCGCGCGCCACTCCGCCGACCAGCGCCCTAAAACGCCGCGGTATGAGCGCCGGTCCATTCAGCCGGACAAAGAGATCACCAACCACGGCCGCCAACAGGGCTCCGCTTACGCCGTACAACGCGGCCTCAAAATCGCAACAACGATCCGGCGTAAGAGCCTGCAAGGCTTCCAGCAGCATCGCCGACGCCATGAGGACTCCCCCGACCACAAGCGGCCGTGGCCACGCGAGGCAGAACATCACCGTAAACGCGAAGTAGCCAACGACATGGTCGATCCGCCAACCGAATCCCGTGCGCACTTGCCATTTCGAGGGGCCAAGCGCGCAGAACAGGAGCAGCAAGACCAATACGGTCACGCCGCAAACCTTCATGGACTTATTCGACATTAGCGTCGCGTCCGTGCGAATCCCTAGCGATCGCTAGGAGTACTACACTTCAGCGCGGATAACTGTTACCCGAAAGCAACACCCCCGCCAAAAAGGAGGAACATTGCACCATAAAGCAACCACTAAAAAATCATGTCTTCTTCGATTGAAACCACCTCCGTCCTTGGATGAAGAGCTCAGCAAACACAGCGGCGGCCAGCACTCCGCTCGAGCTGTACAAGGTCGCAAAGAAATTGGACGAGCGATCGGCTGGAATAGCTTGCAAAGGCCTCCAGCACGCACGCGAATACAACGAGGGCGCCCCCGATTACGAACGGCCGCGGCCAAGCGAGGCAGAACATCAAAGTGATAACAAAATAGCCGACAAAGTGGTCAATCTCCCAGCCAAGTCCCGAACGCGGTTGCCATTTCGAGGGCCCGAGACCAATAAGTACGACCAGGACCAATGCGGCCACGCAGCAAACTTTTAGGATGCGCTTGAATGTCATTCGAATATTGAAGTTGAACCCGTCCCCTCACCACGCCTCACAGCGACGGCCTGAAGATTCCTTTACCATCGGCATTATGATACAGGCGCCCACGATCAGGCAATCAGCTTCCGGAGCCGGGCCCTGGACGGAAGAGCCTGGACCGAGATGGCCCGGCCTAAGCCCCGCGTTTGGATTGGCCGAAAAGGCCGCCGCTCGTGTGCAGGATGGCGCAAGCATCGCCAGCATGAAGCACAAAACCGCGCCTACGAAACGGGATTGAAATACTGCGGAAACAACGAGCTGCCATCATACAATTAACGGCGGCTCCGATTACGCTGAACCACGGAGTTGCTGCCAGGGGGGCCGCCGCAAGGGCGGCCTCTGTTTTTTGTGAATGATGTGGCGTCATGCGCGTATTGGGCGGGCACTGGCTAGATCATGATCCCATAGCGTTTGCGGCACTGATAGTCGGGATCGGTCTTGTTATGCTGGTCGTACTGAGCTTTTGATACTGCCCAACCGCTTGCGCACGACGATTGCCGCGTGCCCCCTCGCCCTCCGACACGGAAAGGCCGCCCGGGATGACCCCGGGGCACAGCAGGCAGCGCACTTGCGCTCACTCCCGCCACAATTGAGCTGCCACACTTGAGGTCAAGTTTCGGACCGCGCGCCGAAGCCCCCGGGGTGGGGAACCTTAGGTTGCGCCATCGCGTAAGCTGCAGAGCGGGTAAACTGTCGGTATACATCGTTCGGTGGGATTTCGACATGAGCAGAGTCATTGGCGTCTTGGCATGCAGCTTGATGGTAGCGGCGTGCTCGTCCTCGATTCCGGGCCTTGATTTTCTCAAATCATCGCCAACGACGGCGGCACTACGGTTCGAATCCGAACCGCCGGGCGCCGAGGTGAAGGTCTCAGGACAGAGCTGTCGCACCCCATGTGAACTCAAGCTGCAAGTGGCCGAACTCTCGGCGGCGTTTGCGCTTAAGGGCTACCAGCCGCAAACCATCGCGGTGCGTTCCGAGTCTTCGGTACTTTCTGGCGCAAGCTTTGTCCCCAATCCCGTCCATGCCGATCTTGAGCCAGTCGCAGGGGTGGCCAAGAAGCGGGCAAAAAAGCAAACGCCGGTTGCGGCTTCCTCTGAGAATTCTCCTGAGGCCGCGACTGACTCCTCTAGTGCGCCAGGAACGAGCGCACCTGCAAATACGCCTTTTCCGGCTCGAGGCGATGTCAGATGAGGCCAAGATGAGGCCAACCGCGAAGGCACCATCGAATCCAGGAAGCTGCAGAACTCGGTCGTAGCTCACGATTGATAATATCAACCGCGCTGTTGTGCCGCACACAAGCTCCAAATCTGTTCGCGCAAACCACTTCGGCGGCATCCCCGCAGTGACACTGCGTCTGGTTCTCCTGCTGCTCACCGGTTGCGACGATGGGAAAACCGCTGCCACACCTCTGATCGCGCCCATGGCAATTCCGGCCGCCGGCTGGGCGATTACGCAAAGCAGCCTAGTCGCTTATCCCGGAATGGTACCGCTCGCCTCGCCCTCGTTCGATTTCCCCAATTGCGCGAGCGCGCAGCAATGCTGGATCAGTTACGTGGAGATGGCCTGGAAGACACAGCTGACCAATAGTCCCTCAGTCACGCTGAACTACACCATCACGGGTTCCAATCCGATGTTCGTCAACGATACCCCGCACAACAAGGCAGCGGCCTGCCGCTCGCCGGCGACGCTTGTCCTCCTGATCCACCAAATCGACGATCACGGGACGCTCCCCGCGTACCAATCCTATCGCTGGTTCTCGGCGCAGCGCACGGACCTGGCGCTCGGCACCATCGAGCGTAACATCCCGCTCACGCTTCCCAACTGGATCAATGTCAACGGCCAAAGCACGGACTCAGCCGGCTTTGCCCAGGCGCTCGCCAATCCCGGCAGTCTCGGCATCGGCCTCGGCGGCGGATGCTTCGCGGCACATGGCGTTGCGGTATCACAAGGCTCGGCCACCCTTACAATAAACTTGCTGAGCGTAGGCCCGTAAATGGTCAAAGATCGAAACGGACCTTGCGTGGTAAAGCCCGAAAGCGCACGCCATAGTCGACACGGATGATTAGAAGCACGCATTCCGCGGTCCCCCCGCTTCGGTTATATCATCAAACGGCAAAATCCGAATTAGTAAATACCGCTATCTTGAAGGCCCAGGGCAACGAGGAATTCAACGGTGTCCTGCAATGTTCGAGCCGCTGGTGGCCGGTCGTGAGGCAAGCGTGCGATTTCGAACGCCAGTCGCGTGCATCATTTGCGGGCGTCTTGGTCTCCTCCTTGCGAAACCGCCTGAGCACGCCATGAGAGCCACAGACGCGCCACTGCGTCTTCGGGGGTTTCGCCCTCGTGAGCATTGGTCCATTCCCCGCGCTCAGAGATGTATTCGCACGCCACCCAACAATCACGCTCTCTGCCCAAAGCGCCAAAATTTTCTCCGCATGCTTCAATTAGGGTAGAGAGTGTTGGCAAGCTCACATAATCATAGCCCGCCTGTTGTTGAGCACGCGCGAGTTCGCTTTGTGGAAATCCGGCATCCCTTAAGTTTCGCGCTAGCTGATAGGAAATCATTCGCAAATGCTAGCTCATCAAGGATGACATCACCTAACATAGGCAACTCGTTTGTCTATTATCTGGTTCGGAGACCGATCACAGTTTCATCCATGATCAATGTATCGGATGAGATCGTCAACAACTTCAATCGACCCTGGCTTCGATAAGCACTGTTAATTCAAGGCGAGCAAGCCGATCGGCCCCCGAGATCTTCTGTGAAATGCGCCACATCAGTGACCAATCTTATATCGACATCCATATCGTTGACAATGCAAGTTCAACTTGAAGACCTTCTTTCACGGCCTCGTGCTGGTTAACCGGGCAACAAGAAGGGTCTGAAGCCTTCATTGCATCACTGGCCGTCGTGGCGGCTGCACAACTAGCTCGTACATTACCTCGGTCTGCCCCTTCACCTCGGAGTGCTCGACGAGACCGTCCAGTATCAGCCCCTCCCTGGCTTCTTTTCTGCTGTCACCGTAAGCCCAGCTCCGCAGTCGGCCGGTGTCGTCCTTGACGTAAGCGATCCAATATTTGTCGTACCACCGAGTCAGCGCCGCGAGCACGTCTTCTGTCTCTTCGGGAGACACCTCTGCTGTCAGCGTACCTGCCCTCAGTCTCAGCGTGACTAGGCGCTTCTCGCTCAATGCCGCTGTCCACCTGAATCCGGTCCGCCTTCCGTGCTAGCGTCCAATGTCGTAACGGCTGTATCAATCACAGTACGAACGCAAACAGGGCTGTCCAAACTACTATAATCAACGCTGTCCTTGCACTTCAGCCCGCGCCATATTGGCTCGCGCAGACACGGGGTGTGAACAATGGGGATAACGCCGCGACGGTATTTGATCTCGCTCGCAAAACGGACAGCAATACCGTCGCTCGCCCGCCCAGAACCCCCATCCCACGGGCAGAGCCATTAAGAGCCCTGGCCGCCCTGGTTGGGGCTCCTTGGCGTTGTCATCGACTCAAGTCTCCTTCGGCCTCTCGCCTTAAGGCGGGCGCCGCGGGGTTCTTGCTCTTGATCCAGTTGGGTGAGCGTCCCGAGCGATAGGAGTCGCGCCGCTTTTCGATACGATCCCCTCAAGCCCGAGCTTGCAGGCCTGCGCGAACACCAGGAGGCCATCCTTCTCGTCCAGGTGCTCGTTGAACCGGAGCCCCGGCGCAACACGGGCGAGCAGGCTAGCGAGCGTAGCCTTGCGCACTGCGAGCGGTTCGCGCCGCAGGTCGTCGCCGTTCAACTCGATCAGGTCGAAGGCATAGAGAAAGACGCTTGCATCGTGCCGCCCATAGCGGATACGGTCGAATGACGATATCCCGTCATCCCCGCACGCGACTGCCTCGCCGTCGATAATGCAGGACTGCGAGCGCAGCTTCGCCAGCGCATCGACAATGAGCGGGAAGCGGTCGGTCAGGTCGTTTCCGGGCCGGCTGTAAAGCTTGACGCGGTTGGCTTCCTTGCGGGCGATGACCCGGAAACCGTCGTGCTTGATCTCGTGCAGCCATTCCGCGCCGGAAGGCGTTTGCGGGGCGGAGCTGGGGAGGCACGGCGCGATGAACCCCGCCGGCAGGGTACGCGGATGCAAAGACATTGCATGCGGTTCTGGGACCACGAGCGGGCCGGTCAATGCACTCGGCTCGAGACTGGCATCAGCGCGTGCGACGCATCGAAATCCTAAATGGGGATACGCTTCCGCTCAGCCGGCCAGCGCCGCCACCACCACGGCCGGCGCTGCGCAATCGGTGTGCTGTTGAGTTTCTTCTGGGCGTTCTGGTCACTGCTCGCCAGCGCCGCGAGCCGTAGCTCCGCGCGCCATGCGTCGCCGTGGTCCCGGCACCATTGCGAGTGACCTATCGCGGTTGCTTGCTGGTTCACGGCCGCATGGTTGCGCCGCGGCGGTTGACAGGCCGTTAACGGCAGACGCCTAAGGCGGCCTCGCCACTGCTCGAGGCGGGCGGCGCGACACCTGCGTTGCAAACCACTCGGCCGCCAGCGCAGTCCTGGCAATCACTGCTCTCGACCATTCACAATAAAGTCGGGTGGATCGTCGTCAATCTTGGGATCATTCGCGGGCTTTGACGGACGATAAGCAACCCGAGGGTTCGAGGTTTCATAGCATTTGAACCCCGCCCTACAATCACGATGCCAGTCATGGCTGTCCTGAAAGGACGTAGCTAAAGGGGGAAATGGCATTGTGAGCGCGCAACCGGGAAGCACGGACATCGCTGCGGCCGTGGCGGCAAATTTCATGATGCTCGGACTTCCATGTGCTTCGAAGTTCAGCATGTAATCGCCTCCACTCTTGCGGCGTCTTGGCTGCAGTGTCGTCGAGACCATCTAAATGCGTGTTAAAAAATCTCCTCAAACACCGTATATTGGCAACTTAATAATCCAGGACAGCAAAGGGCATTTAATCGAACCTTTTGCATCATTCATAAATATTGCATGAACGGAACGAAAACGCGCGCTTGCCGACCTCGTATTACATCGGCGAGGGTCGGTTAGCAGGCATTCGCCGTGATCCGGGAAGCCATCCGCAAAGAGGGAATGGTCGCTATCGGGAAGATTGTATTCACGTCGCGCGAGCACATCATTGCGCTGGAAGCGCGGGGTAAGGGTCTGCTCGGGGCCACGTTGCGATATCCCTACGAGGTTCGAAAGGAAGAGGATTACTTTGACGATATCC
>Ga0306923_10006101_pt1 | contig 11836 bp, 8 predicted proteins | sample sta12Can44000108_FD_203841 | JGI IMG/M metagenome (GOLD analysis project Ga0306923, IMG submission 203841) | Lab enrichment of tropical soil microbial communities from Luquillo Experimental Forest, Puerto Rico - statanox.12C.anox.44.000.108 (v2)... | ecosystem: Environmental > Terrestrial > Soil...
GAAGTGGCTTGGCTGGATGACGGCGAGACGCTCACCTATCTGCATTCGACCGTCTCGATCAAACGACAGAACGTCCGGGTGCCGGAAATCCCCATGTATCTGGACGTGCTGCTGGCCGACCAGCCGCTGACCGGTGGGCTGGAGCCGAGACTGGGCGGCAGTCATCTGCGCACCCTGACGGTGGTCGGCTTTCCCACCGCCAGCCATCCTGGCATTCTCGACGAACTCAACCGGTTGGCCTTTCCTTACCGCTGGTCGACCCGGGCGCTGCTGCTCGACAAAACCGACGCCACCAGACTGCTGACCAGGATCAGGCGGCAATGGTTCGCCAAGCGCAAGTCGGTCGCCGCCATCCTCAAGGAGGTGATGACCAACGAGGCCTCGACCCTGGTGGACACCGACGCCGCCAACAAGGCCGCCGATGCCGACATGGCTTTGCAGGAACTGGGCGCCGACGATGTCGGACAAGTCTTCATCACCGCCACCGTCACCGTCTGGGACGACGATGCCGGACTGGCCGCCGAAAAGCTGCGCCAGGTCGAGAAGGTCATCCAGGGCCGCGACTTCACCTGCATGAGCGAAAGCCTCAATGCGGTGGAGGCCTGGTTGGGCTCGCTGCCCGGCCATGTCTACGCCAATGTCCGCCAGCCGCCGGTCAGCACCCTCAATCTTGCCCATATGATCCCGCTGTCCGCCGTCTGGGCCGGGCCGGAGCAGGATGGGCATTTCGATGCTCCGCCGCTGTTCTTCGGCAAGACCGAGGGCTCGACGCCGTTCCGCTTCTCGCTCCATGTCGGCGACGTCGGCCATCTTCTCATCGCCGGTCCCACCGGCGCCGGCAAGTCGGTGCTGCTGGCCCTGATGGCGCTGCAGTTCCGGCGTTACCCGAAGTCCCAGATCTTCGCCTTCGATTTCGGCGGATCGATCCGCGCCGCCGCCCTGGCCATGACGGGCGACTGGCATGATTTGGGCGGCACCGGGTCCGTCTCCCTGCAGCCGCTGGCGCGGATCGATGATCCGGCCGAGCGGGCCTGGGCGGCCGAGTGGGTGGCGGGGATTTTGTCCCGGGACGGGGTGACGGTGGATGCCGCCGTCAAGGAGCATCTGTGGTCGGCGCTGGCCTCCCTGGCGTCGTCCCCCATCCATGAGCGCACCCTCACCGGCCTGACCGTGCTACTGCAATCGGCCCCTCTGAAGCAGGCCCTGCAGCCCTATTGCGTCGGCGGGCCGTTCGACCGGTTGCTCGACGCCGAAGCCGAGCATCTGGGCGAAGCTGACGTCCAGGCCTTCGAGACCGAAGGGCTGATCGGCTCCGGGGCCGCCTCCGCCGTGCTGAGTTATCTCTTTCATCGCATCGAAGGCCGGCTTGATGGCCGCCCAACCCTGCTGATCATCGACGAGGGCTGGCTGGTGCTGGACGACAGCGCCTTCGCCGGCCAGCTGCGCGAATGGCTGAAGACCCTGCGCAAGAAGAACGCCTCGGTGATCTTCGCCACCCAGAGCCTGTCCGACATCGCCGACAGCGCCATCGCCCCGGCCATCGTCGAAAGCTGCCCGACCCGTATCTTCCTGCCCAACGAGCGGGCCATCGAGCCGCAGATCACCTCTCTCTACCGCCGCTTCGGCCTCAACGACCGCCAGATCGAGATCATCGCGCGGGCCACGCCGAAGCGTGACTATTACTGCCAATCCCGGCGCGGCAATCGCCTGTTCGAGCTGGGTCTGGGACCGGTGGCTCTGGCCTTCTGCGCCGCCTCGTCCAAGGCCGATCAGGCCGCCATCGACGAAACCCTCAGCGAGGGTGGGCATGACGCATTCGCCGCGAGCTGGCTGCGGGACCGTGGGCTCGGCTGGGCGGCCGATCTGATTCCCGATCTGACCAATTTGGAGGTGTCGCCATGAGCCGTTTGTCTGCGGGCTGCCGCCCGCGCCTGCTTGGGGCCTTGAGGCCCCAAACCCCGGTTGTTTTGGGCCTTGCTTTGATGCTGGCGACGTCCCCGGTCCAGGCGCAATGGGCGGTGTTCGATGCCGCCAACTTTTCCCAGAATGTGATGACTGCGGCGCGTGAGCTGGAGCAGATCAACAACGAGATCCAGAGCCTGACCAACGAAGCCCAGATGTTGGTCAATCAGGCCAAGAACCTGGAAAGCCTGCCGCTATCGACCTTGAGCCAGCTTCAATCCTCTACCCAGCAAACTCAAGCCCTGCTGGCTCAGGCGCAGAACGTTGCTTTCGATGTCCAGCAGATCGAGACGGCATACTCCAGCACCTATGGTTCCGCCTCGACCACGGCGTCGGACGCCACGTTGGTGGCGAATGCTCAAACCCGCTGGCAAACCTCGGTTGGATCTTTCGAGGACAGCCTCAAGACCCAGGCCGGTGTCGTTGGCAACATCTCCACCAACAGCAGCGCCATGTCGTCGCTGGTCTCGGCCAGCCAGTCGGCCAGCGGCGCCCTTCAGGCCGCTCAGGCCGGAAACCAGTTGCTGGCCCTGCAATCCCAACAACTGTCCGACCTGACGGCGCTGGTCGCTGCCAAGAGCCGGGCCGATGCCCTGGAACAGGCCCGCAACGCCGCTGCCGAATCTCAAGGCCAGGAACAGTACCGCCGCTTTGCCACCCGCAGCGGCTATGTCCCGCAGACCGTCACCATGTTCGGGGAGTGATCCGCCATGGGCAACGCCATGAGTAACGTCGGCGTCATCGACACCTTCCTCAACACCTTCACCACCTATATCGACAGCGGCTTCGGTCTGTTGAAGGGCGAGATCGCTTACCTGTCGTCGACGTTGATCGTCATCGACATCACCCTGGCCGGGCTGTTCTGGGCCTGGGGCTCCGACGAGGACGTGGTGCAGCGGCTGGTGAAGAAAACGCTGTCCATCGGCTTCTTCGCCTTCGTCATCGGCAATTTCAACGCCCTGGCCAAGGTGCTGTTCAACAGCTTCGCCGGCCTCGGCCTGCTGGCCGGCGGCTCGTCCATCACCACCGCCGAGTTCCTGCGTCCCGGACGTCTCGCCCAGGTCGGTCTCGATGCCGGTCAGCCGCTGCTGGATGCCGCCAGCAAGATGATGGGCTTTACCGCCTTCTTCGCCAACTTCGTGCAGATCGCCGTGTTGATGGTGTCCTGGCTGATCGTGCTGGTGGCCTTCTTCATCCTGGCGGTCCAGTTGTTCGTCACCCTGATCGAATTCAAGCTGACCACCCTGGCCGGCTTCGTTCTGGTGCCCTTCGCCCTGTTCAACCGCACCGCTTTCCTGGCCGAGAAGGTGCTGGGCAATATCGTCGCCTCGGGCATCAAGGTCATGGTGCTGGCGGTCATCGTCGGCATCGGCAGCGGACTATTCAGCCAATTCACCGCCGGGTTTGGCGCCACCCAGCCGACCGTCGAGCAGGCCTTGTCCATCGTGCTCGCCGCCCTGGCCCTGCTCGGCCTCGGCATCTTCGGCCCCGGCATCGCCACCGGATTGGTGTCGGGCGCGCCGCAGCTTGGCGCTGGTGCCGCCGTCGGCACCGGACTGGCCGCTGCCGGTCTGGGTGTCGGGGCCGCCATGGGGGCCGGAGCCCTTGTCAGCGGCGGCGGGGCGGCCTTGGCCGGGGCCGGTCGGGCCACCGCTGCCGCCGCTCGCGGTGGCGCCCATATGGCAGGAGCCGCTTCCACCGCTTACAGCCTTGCTTCGGCTGGCCAAAGCGGCGCGTCCAGAGTCGCCTCCGGTCTGGCCGGGGTCGCCAAGGCCGCAGGCAAGGCGACAGCCGGATCGGCCAAACAGACCGCGACCCAGGCTGCCGACAGTCTGAAACAGCGCTTCCAGGCCGGGGTCCGCTCCGGGTTCGCCGCCACCGGCGGCTCTTCGACCAAGGGCACCGTTGGCGGGAGCGAAACCGCTTCCACCTCCGCCGCTGGCGGCTCCTCGCCGCCGGCCTGGGCCCAGCGCATGAGGCGTAATCAGGCCATGAGCCATGGCGCTGCCACCGCCGCCCATGCGGTGCGCTCCGGCGACAGTGCCGGCGGCGGTCACTCCGTCGATCTTTCCGAAAGGAACTCCTGATGTCGCTCTTTCAACGTTCCTCGGTCCGTTACGGCCGCGCGCCGGAGCCCGAGACTCCTTACCAGAAAGCCGCCCAGGCCTGGGACGAGCGTATCGGCTCGGCCCGCCTCCAGGCGAAGAACTGGCGGCTGATGGCCTTCGGCAGTCTGATCCTGTCCGCCGGTCTGGCCGGCGGGCTGATCTGGCAGTCGGCGCGCGGCACCGTCGTTCCTTGGGTGGTGCAGGTCGACAAGCTGGGCGAGGCCCAGGCCGTCGCACCGGCCGCCGCCGACTCTCAGCCATCGGATGCTCAGATCGCCTGGTATCTCGCCCGCTTCATCGAAGATGTGCGCGGTTTGCCGACCGATCCCGTCATCGTGCGGCGCAACTGGCTGCGCGCCTATGACTTCACCGCCACCTCCGGCGCCGCCGCCCTCAACGAATATGCCCGCGCCGACGATCCCTTCGCCAAGGTCGGCCGTCAGCAGATCGCCATCGACGTCTCCAGCGTCATCCGCGCTTCGCCCGACAGTTTCCGCATCGCCTGGGTCCAGCGCCGTTACCAGGACGGCGCCCTGGTCGCCACCGAACGCTGGACCGCCATCTTGTCGGTGATCGTCCAGTCCCCCCACGACGCCGATCACTTACGCAAGAACCCGCTCGGCATCTATGTCACCGCCATCAACTGGTCCAAGGAGTTGGGACAATGAGACCCGTCCGCGCCGCCGGGCTTCCGGCCCTGATGTTTTCCGCCTGCCTGCTGTCGGCCTGCGCCGTCAAGGCGCCGCCGCCGCAGCTCCAGTACGATGACGCCACGCCTGCCGTGCGCACCGCTGATCCGCCCGCTCCGGTCACAGTGGTGACGGTGCCCGAGCCCTTGCCGCTGCCCGGCCAGTTGCAGCCGCTTGCGGAGGCCAAGCCTTCGAAGGCCCCGGCCAATCCCACCCTCCGCGTCACCCAGGCCAATGCCGCCGCCCGCATTGAGCCGGAGCGCGACGGCTTTCTCAACGCCGTGCAGGTCTATCCCTATTCCGCCGGGGCCCTCTATCAGGTCTATGCCGCCCCCGGCGAAATCACCGACATCGCCCTACAGGAGAGCGAGCAGTTGGTCGGCTCCGGCCCGGTCGCCGCCGGCGACACCGTGCGCTGGATCATCGGCACCACCGAGAGCGGCGCCGGGGCAACCAAGAAGACCCACATTCTGGTCAAGCCGACCCGGCCCAGTCTGCGCACCAATCTGGTCATCAACACCGACCGGCGGACCTATCTGCTGGAACTGCGCTCGACGGCCAAGACCTACATGGCCTCGGTATCCTGGCAATACTCCGAGGATCAGCTCATCGCGCTCCGCCGTCAGAACAAGGAGGCCGAGGCCGTCACGCCGCTGGCCGGCGGCATCGATCTCGAAGCTCTGCGCTTCCGTTATGCCATCGAGGGCGATGCTGTGCCGTGGAAGCCGTTGCGGGCTTTCGACGACGGCTCCAAGGTCTATATCGAGTTCCCCTCTGGCATCGCCCAGGGCGAGATGCCGCCCCTCTTCGTCGTCGGTCCGGCTGGCGGCTCCGAGTTGGTCAATTATCGGGTGCGGCGCAATTACATGATCGTCGACCGGCTGTTCCCGGCCGCCGAGCTGCGCATGGGCGACGCCGACAGCGCCCGGCATGTCCGCATCAGCCGCACCGATGGAAAGCCGCAGTCATGAGCGAAACGCCCGACGGCCCAACCGGTGAGTCGCAATTCCGTCTGCGCCCGGAGCATCCCCGTGTCACCCGGCTGTCGCGCCGGGCGCTGATCACCCTCGGCGGCATCTCCGCCCTGGCCATCGCCGCCGCATTGGGCTACGGCCTGCAAACCCGCAAAGGCGCCGAAGCGCCCCGGGAGCTGCTGGGCACCGAAAACCGTCCTGCCGCGGAAGGGCTGGCCAGTTTGCCCAGTGATTACTCCGGTGTGCCCAAGCTTGGCCCCGCTCTGCCCGGTGATCTCGGCAAGCCGATCCTCGATGCCCAGGCCCAGGGCAAGCCGGTGACGGTGCCGGGTCAGGGCCAGGCCGAGCAGCGGCTGGTTCAGGAAACTGAAGCGGCCAGGGTCAGCCGGCTGTTTACGCAGACCGGTCAGCCGGCCGGCAATGCGGCTTCAGCAGCCTCGCGCACAGCCGCCACCGCGCCGGACACCACGCCTCCCGTCGATGCCAGCGCCGCCCAGAACATGCAGGACCGCAAGCTGGCCTTCGTCAACGGCACGGTCGATCGCCGCACCGTCAGCCCCGACCGGCTGGCCGATCCGGCCTCGCCCTACATCGTCCAGGCCGGCACCGTGATCCCGGCGGCGCTGATCACCGGTCTTCGCTCCGATCTGCCCGGCCAGATCACCGCCCAGGTGACCGAACCGGTCTATGACAGCCCCTCCGGCCGATATCTGCTGATCCCCCAAGGAGCTCGGCTGATCGGTCAGTACGACAGCTCGGTCGCTTTCGGGCAGAGCCGCGTTCTGCTGGTGTGGAACAGGCTGATCATGCCCGACGGCAAGTCCATCGTGCTGGAACGCCAGCCCGGGGCCGACACCGAAGGCTATGCCGGGCTGGAGGACGATGTCGATTACCACTGGGGATCGCTGCTCAAGGGGGCGCTGCTGTCAACGATCCTCAGCGTTGGCGCCGAGGCTGGATCATCTGCCCAAGACGACGCCATCGTCCACTCCCTGCGCCAGGGCGCCTCCAACAGCGTCAGCCAGACCGGCCAACAGATCGTTCAGCGTCAGCTCAACATCCAGCCGACGCTCACCATCCGGCCCGGTTTCCCGGTGCGGGTCATCGTCACCCGCGATCTGGTTCTTGAACCCTATGGAGGTTGAGACATGACCAAGCTAAAACTCAGTGCCATTCCCGATGATAGGGCGGTGAAGCTGACTGTCGAGCTACCAGCCGCCGTGTATCGTGATCTGACCGCCTATGCCGAGGTGATTGGTCGGGAAAGCGGGCAGGCCGCGCCCGAGCCGGTCAAACTGATCGTGCCGATGATCCAGCGGTTTATGGCAACGGATCGGGCGTTTGCGAAGGCGCGGCGAAAAAGGAATCCTCAGACTTCAGCGGCCCCTGACGGAACGGCTAAATCCGGGTAGCGCTCGCGGAGCATGGCAAGAAATGGGAGGAGTGTCGGATTGCTATTGCTTTGCCGCCAATAGGCCATGAAAGCTAAACGAGTCGGGCCACTTTCACCATGAACCTCCCGACAAGCCACACCAGAATAGGTCGCACCGGTTGCCCCTTCCGACACCAGCGTGGCACCAAGACCCATCCCGACCAAGCTCAGAAGACGATCAAGGCCGACATCATGTTCAACAACATGACCAAGCCCGGCTCCCCCGAGTCTGCGTATCAGCAGTTCATGAAATTCTGGACCAGGATCGCGTTGGCTGATCAACCAGTTCAGACCTTTCAACTCATTCCATTGAAGGATCTGATGCTTGGAAAGCGGATGGCCCTCGGGAAGAGCGATAACCACACGCTCGTTCCATAATGGAAGAGTTCGATCAGCCCAATTCGGAGCGCGCCCCATCATAATGGCGATATCGATGACATCGATCGCCAGATCCGAAAGCAGGCAAACACGCGGCCTGTCCACCACATAGATATCGACGTCGGGAAAACGCCGTAGATAATCGATCAGGGTGGCACGCAAATTCCCAGCGGAAAGCGCTGAACAGACACCTATGTTCAGTCGCCCATTTTCACCCCGGTGATGGAGTTTCAGCCGCGAAAACGCGCTGTCGACCTCATCAACGATTCTCCGAGCCGCCACGAGGAATTCTTGGCCAGCCACCGAGGGACGAGTGCCGCCAGGGGTACGTTCGAATAACGTCACCCCCAGACGGCATTCCATATCCCGTAACCGACGGCTTAACGTTGATTGACGAATATTCAATGCAGCAGCCGCCTGCCGGAGACTTCGGTGCCGAGACAGCACGATGACCCATCTCAACTCCGAGATCTCAACCGTCACGATGTGGTTCCGTCTTAGCTACGTCTATCCTCAGGCTTCGCATAAAATCACGAGATTGAATAAGCCTGGAAGGCTCTACTGGATGGGGCATAAAAAATGCCAAAAATTAGAGAGGCGCCCCCTTCTGAATATTGTCGCCAATTCCAGAAGGGGGGCCCATGATGCCGTTGGCGGGGTGCTTGGGGGAGCGAACGGCATCATTCTGTCACCATGTAAATGCGGCTCAATCTCCCATCGTCTTAGCCATGAATGCCGTCTTTCTCCGTCCACCACCTTTCCGGCGTAGGGCATCCAGGTAAAAGAGTGTGGGAACCACGAAGACTGTCAGGGCCGTCGAAACAACAGTTCCGAAAATCAACGAGATCGCGAGGCCGCCGAACACCGGATCCGGCACCATGATGGCCGAACCAAGAACGATGGCGAGCGTCGTCAGCAGGATGGGGCGCAGGCGCACGGCCCCTGCTTCACGCACGGCTTCGTCCAAGGGATGTCCGTGGCGAAGGTTGTCCTGAATGAAATCGATGATCAGCAGCGAATTCCGGATGACCACGCCAGACAGAGCGATGATGCCCACCATGGACGTGGCCGAGAAATCCTGCCCCATCAGCCAGTGACCGGGAAAAATGCCGATAATTCCCAGCGGCACCGCCGACATGGCGATCACCGGGATGATAAACGAACGGTAGTAGCCGACCAGAAGAAGGTAAACCAGGGTCAGCGCCGCGCCCAAGGCCACCGACATATCGCGGTAGACGTCCAGCGTCATCCGCATTTCACCGTCCCACAGCAACTGGTATCCGCCGATGATGTCGGGAACTTTGCGAATGAAGGTCAGATTGCCTGTCGTCAGCGGGCGACCATCCGAGGCCGTTTTACCGTCCAGCCGGGCGTTCAGATCAAGAACGGCATAAAGAGGCGCGCCTTCGGCCATCTCGCCGCCGACATAAGCCACAGGCTCGTTGTCCTTGTGCTGGATGGGACGATCGACCGTTGCCTGCTCGACTCGAACGAGTTCGGACAAAGGCACCTGATGCCCCTCCGTGTTTTCAACGAACACCCGGTCCAACCGGCCTGGGTCCACTTCATAGCGGCGCGGAACATAGGCGCGGATATCGACGGGGTTCTTCTCGTCGGCAAGATGCGCGCGGCTGACGACATCACCGCCATAGACCAAACGCAGAACCTGGGCGATCTGCGCCACCGAGACGTTGGATAAGGCGGCCTTTTCCTTGTCTGGAACGATCCGGTTCTCAGCCACGTCGACCGGCTCGCTATCCCAGATATCGACCAGATTGTAGGTCTTGGTGAAAGCGTCCGACACCTGGGCTGTCATGGCTCTCAGCCCCTGGCTATCCGCCCCATGGATTTCCGCCAGCACTGTGGAGCGCACAGGCGGCCCGGGCGCATCCTCGACCAGACGCACCTTGGCCCCCGGATAGTTGGCCCGGATCCCATCCACCACATGCCGCCATTCCCGCACCAGTTCGATGGAGCTCTTTGAACGGTGGTGCTTATCAACCAGATTGATACGGATTTCAGCGACATAGCCGCCGGCACGATCGGCGGTACCCTGCTGCATAGCATTAAAATCGGCAACGCCGGCGAAGCCCAGCCAGCTTTGCATATTTTCCACATTGGCGTCCCGCCCCAACGTCCAGGTGACATCGCGGACCATGCGGGCCGTTTCCTCCACCGCCGTCGTCTCGGGCATGTAGAACACCATGTTGAAGGTGTTTTTGTTGTCCTTAGGCAAGAATCCAAGATTTACGCCAAAAAAGGACTGAGCCCCGCCAACGCCAGCCGGCCGGATGAACTGCCAGGCGCCTTGTAGGATCGAAGCCGTCATCAGCACAGCAACCAGGATGGCCAGCCGGCGGCGCGTCCGCGCGCTGTTCAGCAAAGGAGTGAAAAGACGGCGATATAAAATTTGCAGGCGGTCGGGGTGTCCGTGGGTTTCCTGCTCTTCCTGCACATCTGCATCATGGACCTGATGGCGGCTGAGCCAGCGGTTCGACGCCCACGGCGTGACGATATAAGCGACGACGATCGAAGCCGCCATAGCGATCGGGACATTATAGGCAATGGGATAGAAATATTCCCCGGCCATTCCCGTCACCAGGAACAGCGAGGCAAACACCATCATCACCGCCAGGGTCGCCAGATTGGTGGCGTTGCCGATCTCGTTGGTCGCGACAACGGTGACATGCTGCTTGTCAAGCATATCCCCCTTTGGATTGGCGTGACTGTAGTGTCGATGGATGTTCTCGATCACCACGATGGCCGCATCTACCAGCAGTCCCAACGACAGGATCAAGGCGAACAATGTCACGCGGTTGATGGTGACGCCTCCGAAGAAATCCGCCGCCAAGGTGACGAAGAAAATCAGCGGCACCGTTACAGTGACGATCAGCGCCTCTTTCCAGCCCAGAAAGGCCATCATGATGATGCTGACCGTCACCACGGCGATGCCAAGATGCTCCATCAGGCCGTTGACCGCATCGTTGGCCTTCTTGCCGTCATTGCGGGTCACGACGACGTCCACGTCTTTGGGGATGAAGTCCTGTTTCATCCGCTCGATTCGATCCAATACGCTGTTGGCCACGAAAACGGCGTTGGCCCCCTTCTTCTTGGACACCGCTATGGTAACGGCGGGCATGTTTTCCGGCCCTGTGGTCGAAAACCGGGGATCGCCCGCTCCGAACGAGAATCGGCTCAAACGGTCAATCTCTACCGGCGGTCCATCGGTGACGGTCGCGACGTCGGAAACATAGATCGGACGCCCTTGCGAGACGCCAACGATCTGGTTGCGAACATCGTCGGCAGAGGTGAACTGGCCCTGCAATTTGATGCCCTGGGTCTGGTCATCACGGACCGTTTCTTTCAGCGGCAACGACAAATTGCTGGAGCTAAAGGCCGCATAGCCTTGGCTGATGGAAATGCCGTAGGCGTGCAGACGCTCGGGATCAAGTTCAATGCTGATCTGGCGGTCATGTCCGCCCCGAACCGTCACGACCGAAACGTTATCCAAGCTGTGTAGCCGCTCGGCCATACGGTCGGCCAGACGTTTGAGGCTGTAATCGTCGTAATGGCGGGACGCCAGCGTCACCGCCAGAATGGGGACGTCGTCGGCATCTAGGGAGCGAATCTGCGGTGTACCGGCATCGGATGGCAGCCGCGACATATTGGACATGACCCGGTCGTAGAGCTTGACCAGGGAGGCTTCCTTGGGCTGGCCGACCTTGAACTGGACCTGCACCACACCGACCGAATTCTGGGCAATGGCGTAAGTGTGATCCACCCCGGTCATTTCGCTCAGGATGCCCTCCAGCGGCGTGACGACAAGTTCCTCGACTTCCTTAGCCGAAGCCCCTGGCAGGGATACCACCACCTCGGCCGCGGGAACCAGGATTTGCGGGTTCTCCTCTCGAGGTGTCAACGCCACAGCCAGCACACCCAATAGGAAGACGGCAACGATAAAGACGATCGTCAGCTTCGAGGTGATAAATTGCTGGGCCAGCTTGCCGGCCAAATTGAGCCGAAAGTCAGTCATGGCCTGGACCCGTAATGCTCACACCGTCCCGCAGCCGCTCATCGGTTTGCGCGACGATGCTTTCCCCCGAGTTCAAGCCATCGACGACTTCGATTTGGTCTTGCCATTCGCGGCCCAGACGCAGCCATCGGAAACGGGCAATGCCGGATTGATCGACAACGTACACCCCATCCAATCCGCCTTTGCGCGAGAGCGCGGCCCTCGGCACCACAAGAGATGACGTTTCACCAAGGGGGAACTCCACCCGTCCGAACATCCCT
>Ga0306923_10006102_pt1 | contig 11835 bp, 8 predicted proteins | sample sta12Can44000108_FD_203841 | JGI IMG/M metagenome (GOLD analysis project Ga0306923, IMG submission 203841) | Lab enrichment of tropical soil microbial communities from Luquillo Experimental Forest, Puerto Rico - statanox.12C.anox.44.000.108 (v2)... | ecosystem: Environmental > Terrestrial > Soil...
TGGTGACCATCCGTGCGACCGCGCACCCCGCACCAAACTCCGTCATCAATCTCGACTTCGGCCGGAATTCCGTTCGCGCGGAGCTCCTGATTCCGACCTCCGAGCTGCGGTACGCCCTCGCGGCCGAGGGCATCGAGCGGTCTTCAATCGCTGCGGATGACCCGCCGGTCGCCGCCTATCTCTCCCGGCACGTCGCGCTCGTGGCGCCCGCGGGTATCCGTTGGCACGGCGTAGCAGTTTCACGTCATCTGCAGGCACTTGCAGGCCACGAATACCTCGTCGCGGCGCTCGACTTCACCCCGCCGGCAGGGTCGACGACACGGCGATTCGTCTTTCAAGCCGATCCGGTCACACACGAGGTGCGAAACCATTACCTGATGGTCATCGCACGCAGCGACTACCTCGGGGGGCTGGTCGGCGATCAGCCAGAGTTGATCGGCTTTCTGCAGTATCCAAGTCGTGAGCTCGAGGTGGTGCGCACTGGCGGAAGTACCGGGCGGGGCTTTCGCGCGGCGTTCGCTCTCGGGGTCGAGCATATTGCGACCGGCGCCGATCACCTCCTGTTCCTGCTGACCTTGCTGCTGCCGGCGGCAATGGTTGCTGGCGACGGACGGTGGCGCGGGCGTCGCGGAGCGAAAGCGACGCTGATTCGCTTGCTCGGCATCGTCAGCGCGTTCACGGTCGGTCACTCAGTTGCGCTGATCGTGGCCGCTGCCTCCGGCTGGCAGGTGGCGGCGCGAGGGGTCGAGACACTGATCGCGCTCTCGGTGCTGGCGTCTGCGCTTCATGCGTGGCGGCCGATATTTCCCGGCCGCGAGGCGGTGGTCGCCGGTGCGTTCGGGCTGTGTCACGGCCTCGCATTTGCCCGCGCGCTCAGCGGGCACCTGCCCGATCCGGTAGACACGGCTGGGGCGATTCTCGGCTTCAACCTCGGCATCGAGTGCTTCCAGATGCTGATCGTGCTTTCATCGATACCCTTCGTCATCCGGCTCGCCCCCGCCGGGTTTGGCGGTGCGGCCCGTCGGTCGCTGGCAGCGTTCGCCGCGGTGGCGGCGCTCGGCTGGCTGGCGGAGCGAGCGCTTGACACCTCGAATCCGATATCGACGGCGCTCGGGTTCGCCACGATGTCGACCACGCTGATCATCGCGAGTGCGATGCTCGCGGCTGGAGTGGCTCTGTCGGGTTTGTCCGAGTGGCGCCGGCGCATTCGGCGTGTCGGAGGCTACGCGGTGGCCGCGGGTTTGAGGCCTCAGCGAGTGGGTGGCTGCGCACTCAGTGAGGCGCCCGCCAGCAGCGCGATCGCACCGAGCGTGGTCTGCGCGGCGTTGAGCCCCAGGCGGAAGTCCGCATCGCTGTAAGTCGCATAAACATCCGTCGGCTGGTGCCACTGTGGATCCCAGGGGACGAACGGCGAGGGCAAGGAGCCCTTCACCGACGTTTACGAGAGACAGTCTTAGTTACCGGACCGTCGCGGGAGTGACGCCCTCGGGCGGCGCTGCCGCGGTCCGGACCCAGGGAGTCTTCGCGCCGCCACCCTCGGACAGACTGGCGGCGTGCGCTGTTTTTGACTCAACCGAGCGCAGTGCCTAACGGAACGGTAGACGTGACAGCCCCCGCCCCGGAAGTTGATGCCCATGGCTGACGGTGTTGGAATCTAGCGGCTAACGCCGATGCCGGTGATGCTGGACCTGCCTCCAGGCGGTCGCAACCGCCGCAGCGAGACGATCGATGTCGGCCTCGGCCAGGGAGGACGCAATCAGCGACAGTCGCAGGACAAAATGGCCGCGCCACTCGGCACCACCAGCAAGGCAGATGTTGTCCGCTTGTAGCTGCGCGACGGTCGCTCGCGTCAACTCATTGCATTCAGCTACCGTGCCGTTACCAAACGTCACGATGACCTGGTTGAGCTGGACGCTGTTGAGGATGTTCACTCCAGATTCACCAGCGAGACGCCTTGCCAGCCGGCGCGCCATGGCGCAGTGGCGGCGCACCATCCCGGCCAGACCCTGGCGGCCGAGCGCGCGCAGCTGGGCCCACACCGCAAACCCCCTCGCGCGTCGTGACAGCTCGGGGACTAACTGCCCGGGATCGTATTCGGCTTCGGCCGCTGCGGGCAGATAGCTTGCAGTGATGGACATGGCACGCCGGTGCCACTGCGGGTCTCTGACGATGGCGAACCCGCTGTCGTAGGGGATCTGCAGCCACTTGTGTCCATCGGTGGACCAGGAGTCGGCGTCCTCCAGTCCCTCGGTCAGCTCGGTCATCTCCGGGACAGCGCGCGCCCAGAGACCGAAAGCGCCATCGACGTGCAACCAGGCGTCGTGCTGGCGACAGACCTGCACGATATCCGGCAGTGGATCGAAAGCGCCGGTGTGGATCTGCCCGGCCTGGGCAATGACTATGGCGGGGCCGGCTCCTCGTGCCAGCGCTGTACGCAGCGCCCGGGCATCCATCCGGCCTTCGACGTCAGTCGGTATGCGGGTGGCCCGCAATCCAAATCCCAGATACCGCAGGGCGGCAAAGACCGTCACGTGCGCGTCCTCGCCCACGAATACGCGCACCGCTGGCGCGCCCTGCAGTCCTTCGGTTTCGACATCCCACCCGACGCGCGCGTACACGGCGCCGCGCGCGGCTGCCAGGCAAACGAAGCTTGCCATTGTGCACCCGGTCACGAGTCCCACGGAGCACTCCTCCGGCAGTCGCAGAATGTCGAGCAACCAGCGCACTGCGACCTTCTCTGCCAGCGCCGCGGCCGGCGAGCAGGCGTACGTGCCGGCATTCTGGCCCCAGGCGCTCGTGAGCATATCGGCGGCTACACCGACCGGATGTGAGCCGCCGATCACCCAGCCGAAGAACCGCGGCCCCGCGGATGCCGTCAGGCCAGGCCCCGCCGCAGCGTTCAACTTCTCGATGACGAGCAGCGCCTCCTCGCCGACCTCCGGTGTCGGCCCCTCGAACAGCGCCTGCAACTCATGCGCCGACATCACCGGCCGTGGCGCGCGATCCGCCACGCAGTCGCGGAAGTCGCAGGCGTACTGCACGGCGCGCTCGAAGAGCCTGCGGTGCTGGTTGGTTGCGGCGCAGGGCCTCAGGGGGGTGACCGTTGCCCCATCGGCGGCCAGTTCGCCGCAGCCCACATACTCCTCGCTGCCCGCTCGCATATCAGACCTGCGCCTGATCATTGGAGATGACGGCGGCTCGCCGCTGCGCCGACAGGCGCGGTATCAGCATCGGGGTGCTTTTCCGGTACGCGGTGTACTTACTGCCAAACGCGCTCACCAGGTCGCGCTCTTCGAGCTGGATCGCGATCAGGATGTAGGCGGTCGTGCTGAGCGCGAAGATCAGGTGCGCCGTCGTCATGGTCGGCGCAGCCCAGAAGATCGTCAGCCAGCCGATGTACAGCGGATGCCGCACCACCCTGTAGAGGCTCGGCGTGTGGAACTGTGGTGGGCGGTAGGGCTGTCCCCTCAGGTAGCGCCACACCTGCTTCAGCCCGAACAGATCGAAGTGATCGATCAGAAAAGTCGTGTAGAGCAGTAGCAGCCAGCCGACCAGATAGAGTCCGATGATCGCCGTGCGGGCGAGGCCTTCTCCCGCCTGCCACACGACACCGCCAATCGGCTCCCAAAATGCGAACAGTGCTACCAGGGCGAGCGAGCTCATGAGCACGTAGGTGCTGCGCTCCGCGGCGGGGGGCACGATGCGCGTCCACCAGCGTTTGAACGCCGGCCGGGCCATACCGCTGTGCTGGAGCGCAAACACGGCCAGCAGACCTGAGTTAATCGCCAGCGCCGCAGCCAACGAGCGATGCGGTGCGCCATCGAGCATCGTGGGCGTGACAAATCCGCCGATGAAACCGATGGCGTAAACGAAAACGCCCAGGAACACGCCGTAGCTCAACAGACCGTAGAGAAAAATTCCGATGCGCGTCATTGCTGCCTCCCCGCGGAACGAATTTCCGAGGCAGCATCGTGGACACGCAGGCCGCGGGCCGCATGGGGGCACCGCCCTATCTTTCGCGCGCAGGGCCCCTAGTTTCCGAGCTCATCGAGCAGACCGCGCTCGCGGGCGGCATCCGCAGCCTCACGCCGCGTCGTGACACCCATCCTCGCCATGATCGCGGACACGTGATGCTCGGCGGTCTTCGGCGAGATGCTGAGACGCCGGGCGATCTGGGCGTTGCTGAACCCCTTGACGAGCAATGCAAAGACCTGCGATTGCCGCTGTGTCAGTCCCGCCGGGCCGGCACGTGTCTTGGCAATCGGTCCGCGGGGAATGGCGCGCACACCGCTCGCGCGCAGCTCGCGACGCTGTCGCGCCGCTGCCGCAGTAGCGCCTGTTTTGTCGAAGAGCGCGAGCGCCTCGCGCTGGCCCGCCTCATCGCCCCTCGACAACGCGATCGCCTGCTCGTAGAGGCAACCCAGTTCGGCCCACGCCGCGGCCGCCTCACGCCAGGCCCCGGCGAGGTGCGCACGGTAGGGTCCTCGCAACCGGCTGGCGATCTCCCGGGGCATCGGCGCCGGTTCACCGAGTGTGGTCAGCCAAAAGGCCGTATCGGCCAGATTCCATAACTGCCCGTGAGAGCGAAGCGAGACATCGAAGGCGGCGCGCAGCTGCTCAAGCGCACCGGGACGGGGAAGACCCAACCACAGCGCCTCTGCGTCGACGAGCGCGAGCGGAGCGCTGCGCATGATGTCGCGCTGCGCCGTGGGAAGCGCGCGCGCCTCATCGAGGACGCCGTCCTCGGGCACCCCCGTCCGGATCCGGGCCCGCGCGAGCGCTATCTCCACCGTAAAACGGCCGATGCCACGAGGGTATGGCCCATGGATCACGAATTCAGCTTCCGTCAGCGCCTCCTGCGTACGACCGAGATTGAGCAGCGCAAGCGCCCGATTTCCGCGGAGGTACGCCTCGAGCGGTGCGTTGTCGCGCACCACGGCAGCATTGATCCCTGCGTCGATGTAATCGAACAGCTGCTGATGGCGCCGGTCGTGCACCATCATGTAAACCAGATTGGAATACAGCCGCGGCACCAGATCGGGCTCGCCGCGGCGACGAGTCTCAGCAATCGCCTCGAGAATTTCCCGGCTGCCGGATTCGACATCGGTCGAACAGCGCGCCCCCGTGAGGTTGGTGAGGGCGTGCAGATAAATATCCGAACGTCCCAATCGCTCCGCCAGTGCCATTGCCTCGCTCGCGCGCGCTATGGCATCGTCAATGCGATCAGCGAGCATATCCAGCTGCGACTGGCCGCTGAGGGCCATCGCGTACTGCCAGGTCCCCGCATGGTCACGCAGCACCTGGAGGGCCTCGGCGGACTGCTCCTCAGCCACGTCGGACTCACCACACAGCCAGTGCACGCGGGCCGACATGCGCAGTGCATTACCCAGCCCGACGATGTCGCCGGCGCGCTTGCGCGCAGCGATCGCCTCGTGGATTGCGGCCACTGCGACGGGCAACGCACCGCACTGCTCGCCGGCCTCCGCCTGCTGCTGCAGCACATCGGCACGCTCGGCGTTGGTCAACCACTTGCCGTGCTGCAGGACCCGGCCCAGATGGGCGACACTCTCCCGGTGCGCACCCAGGGCGTCGGCCTCGTGTGCGGCACGGCGGGAAAAGACCACCAGGTCTCCTGCGGCCCCGGCCTGCTGCGCGTGGTGAGCGATCTCCGCCGCCCGCACTTGCTCGCGGGATTTGAGCACCTCCAGCACCGCCGCATGCAGCTCGCGCCGCCTGAGCGGCGACATCGCCTCATGCACCGCGCGTCGCGCCAGCTCGTGGCGAAAAGCGAGTGCCTCCCCGGCGACCACGAGCATACCGGCGCGCATGCATTCCTCGACTCCGGCGTGCTCGACATCCTGCGCGATCACCCGAAGCAGCGACTGATCGATATGGCGGGGGAAAATCGAGGCGCAATCAAGCGTATGACGCGCGCGCGAGCTCAGCCGTGCGGTGCGCGCAAGAGTCGCGTCGCGCACGCTGCGCGGCACCGCGGAGCGGTCGGTTGCCAGGTACTCCGTGACATGAAAGGGGTTGCCGCCCGTGACTTCGTGGATCTCCGGGGCCGTGGCATGGTCAGCACGCATAGCCAGCGTCGCGACAGCGGCGGGCGACAGCCTTTGCAGCTCCACGCGCTCAGAACAGTCCAGTGGCATGTCCGCCCAGAGTGCGGCCAGCCGTTCGCGCGACAGCGTCTCGTCACTGCGAAAGGTGGCGATGACCAGAGTGCGCACCGTGCGTATGCGCCGGCCGAGATAGCGAAACAGATCGAGCGTGGGATCATCCGCCCAGTGGATGTCCTCGATCAGCAGCAGCCCCGGATCACGAGCGGACGTCAAAAGGCGCAGCAGCTCATTGAAGGTGGCGAGCTGGCTGGTGGCCGAAACCGAGAACCGCCCCTTGCTCTCACGCTCGATATCACGGAGCGGTCCCAGGGGCTCTGGCGTGCTCAGCTGCTCGCACCCGCCGACAAAGATCTGCGCGTCGGTACGATGCGCCGCGACGAACTGCAGGGCGAGGGAGGTCTTGCCGATCCCCGCTTCGCCCTCAATGGAGACGATGCGGCCGCTGCCGTTACGCGCAGCAGTCAGGGCGGCTTCGAGCCGCGACCTAGGTTGTTCGCGCTCCAGGAGCATCACATACCGCGTTCATGCCGGGAGCTTAGCGGTATTCGCGACGGTTCGTAACAGGCACTAGGTTCGCGCTCACCCACGCTCGGCGCGCTGCAGCGAAAGACCTCATTGCGCCGCATACCGAAAAACGAAATCGACAAAGACGAACACGACGGACGTGGCGAGTGCGGCCAGCGGCGCGGCGACCGGACGGTGAGATATGAACATGGATGCCTCGATGTGTCGGTGAAAGAAGAGCACATCCCGACGGATCCTCCGGGAGGCTGATCTTCGTAAGCGAAATCATCGGGGACACCTCGCTCATGAACATCGGGGCCGATCCCCCATATTTGTCGCGACGGCCCCTAAATCAGCAACCCGAACGGGCTGCCACGCGCGACATCAGTCCCGCCACCTTCGCTCGGCTGTTGCCAGTCACGGCATGCGCAAGGGCCGAGTGACCGAGAGCCGACGAGAGGAGGTTCTTTTCGGTCGGGAGGTCAGCGATAGTCGAGGACAAGAGCTCTTCAGTCTAAAGGCCCGATAGAGGCGGCCGCTCGAGGTCAGCATTAAGTAGCCAAGCGGTCAGTGGCCATCCAAGCGCCTTCCTTGTAGTCGCCCTCCACCCGCGTGGCCTTCCCCACGCCTTCTCCGGGACCACCACCAGGAACCACCGTGGGAGCTTGTTCAGTCCAGGTCCCGGCGAGCGTAACTAAGAGACCCGCACGGTCTTGGAATAGGCTGCTCTTCATAGACCTATCGCACCGCGCCAAACAATGAGGGCCATATCGTACGTGGCGGTGGTTCGAACGGTCGCAGCTGAGTCACCATGGGGCCGCCGCGGCCGCTCACGCTTCATCGCGCCTCAGGAAGCAAGCCTCGTACGACCAACCGTGGCGGACGACGGTGCTGCGTCCCGTGCTCGAACGCGTAGGCGTGACCGAGCAGATCCCCGTCAGCAACGGCGCGCGGAGATCTCGAGCCCGAACGGCAGCCCGCTGTCATTGAACCCACCCGCTACGACCATCGCTGGAACCCCGATCATGTTTGCCCAACTGGTCACCGAGTAGGGTCCCTCGCTCAGTCGGGGCGTTCTGCGTGTCTATCTTCTACAGGTTCTGCCCTGTTCAATTTGAGGGCAGCGTGCGGGAGCACGGCGACGCAAGGCAGGCTATCGAGGTTTCGCCGCTCATCAGGTCGCGGGCGTGATCGGACCGAAATGTGGTCAGCGAGGTTGGGGCGGTTGCGCGCCCGAGACCGCGAGCATGAGGCGGTTCGCTGGAGATGCCGTGTGTGAGCCTGCCCGCCTCTTCGAGGATGCGGTCTCAGGCGAGCGGTAATTTAAGCGACTCTTAAGAAAGTCACCGTACCATTGCTGGGAGCATGCGGTGCGACGCCGTTCTACAGGGAGGCTTCGCGCTCGGTGACACTGGATTGTCCGATCTGCTGTTCCTTCAGCCGAGCCGCACTTCCAGACTGGGTCAGAATCCTGCCCCTTTGCGCGCACCCCTTTCCTTCTGCCTGGCCGAGTTCAAAGCGTCCATTTTCGTATCGTCGATTGAACTGAACGCTGAAGGCGTCACATCTGTTAAATTCTTCGACAGCAAAGACGTCGCGTAGAAATGCTTCCGGAGGGTTCCGCAATGATTCGGTTGCTCAGGCTTTGGCGAATGGTCGGGAAAGACCTTCACCTGCTGCGCTTCGCGCTAGTCCATCCGCGCCGGCCCTCCTGGCTCGTGCCAGCGCTGGTGCCCCTCGCCCTCTGCGCGCTCGATCCGATTAATTTCGCGCTTCCGTTCATCGGCGCCGTAGATGATCTCGTGGTCATTCCGATGCTGTTGCACCTGTTATTGAGACTCCTGCCCGCGGACATCCGATCTGGCTACAGGGCCTTGCCGGATCGGCAAGCGCTTATCTCACGGATGACGAAGGCCTGGTCGCCGGGTAAGTGAAGAGCGCCAGGCGTTGCGCGGCCCCTCCAGCGCCCGCTTCATGAGACGGGGTCGAATTTTCCAAGTCGCACGGGATCCTTCGACGTGCGCGGTCTCGGTCCGGTGTACGTGCCCGCGCGCGGACCCCGGAGATCGGAGGCATCGCACGCCGATGTCCCTTCGCGAAGGCTGGTCGATCCTGCGTGAGATACGCGATTCCGCTCCAGGTACGAGAGCTGCAAAGTCTTCTCAAGCAGGCGGGCGGATAAGTTGCCGAAAGCCCCGTTCGCTTCCGACCGAAAAAATACCAATCTAGGTATCATAGTAAAAAGAGCAACTCCCTGAATTCGAGTCGGTAGAGCAAAGCGATGCGGAACAACACTCCGAATGGGGACAGGTCCCTGATCACAGCGACGTTGAGCCTGACTCTGGCGGGCTGGCTTGGTCTGAGTCTCACATCGCTGGTATGGGGCGCAACCGATTTACCACCGCCGGCGCCTGATCAGACTGTAATCGCTCATCGGGAAGCATTGCACCACGACCGGGATTCGCCCGTCCTCGGCGACCCCCGTGGCGATGTCACCATCGTGGAATTCTTCGACTACGCCTGTGGTTACTGCAAGGCGATCGAGCCTCGCTTGGCCAGCGCAGTGCGCTCCGATCAACACGTGAAGCTGATCCTCAAAGAGTTTCCTATTCTGACTCCTGAATCGCTGATCGCTGCTCGTGCCGCCCTGGCCTCGAGGCGACAGCACAAGTACCAGGAATTTCACGAAGCGCTCATGGCCTATCGAGGTCCATGGAACGAGGAAGCCATCTTCTCCACCGCTACAAGCGTGGGTCTGAACATCGATCGCCTGCGCCATGACATGGCCGCACCCAGCATTGCCAACGAGATCATCGAGAATTTCAATCTCGCCCGTGGCCTCCGCGTTCTTCCAGACACCTGCATTCGTTGTCGGTGATCACATCCTCACCGGTCCTTCCGCTCAGATTGACTTCCCAGCGGTGATTGGTGATGCGCGCCGGCAGCGGTGATGGGGTTGCCGCCGTGAAGAGACGCTGGGACCTCATGACTCGTAGACCCAACGGCCCCCGAGCATCGTGCGCTCGGGCTTCACGGTGAGGAAGCTCGCAGGGTCGATCGCCAACAGATCGTGATCCCACACGACGAGGTCCGCGAGCTGGCCCGGCTCGAGGGTGCCCTTGATGCCCTCTTCGAACGAGGCATAGGCACCGTGCGCCGTGGAACAACGGATCGCTTCTTCAACCGTAATTCGCTGGTTCCCGCCCCAGGTGTGGCCATGCGCGTCGGTGCGCGTGACCTCTGAACGCAGCCAAAGCATCGGCTCCGCAGGACTTGCCGTGTAATCCGATCCCGGGGCGGTCTTGATGCCGGCGTCGAGAAAATCGCGCATCGCGAACATGTGCTCGAGGCGCTCGTCACCGTAGAAGTGCATCTTCTCACTATGGAAAAAGACGTAGCCGGCAAACGGCAGCGGAATCACGCCGGCGGCTTTGATGCGCCGCACGAGGTCTGGTGTGACGAGCGTACAGTGTTCGATCCTCAGGCGCGGATCGCGCCGCGGGAACTCGCGCTGCAGCTGCTCATAGACGCCGAGGATGGTGTCGATGGCAACATCACCGTTCGCGTGCGTGCCGACCTGCCAGCCGGCCACATAGGCCTTGCGCGCCTGTTCATACAGCGTCTCGCGCGAGGCGCGGCTGATGCCACGGTAGTCGCCGAGGCCCGCATAGGGCTCGGATAGAAGCGCGGTGCGCTCGGAGATCGAGCCGTCGGCGAAGAGTTTGACTGCTCCGACGCGCACCCACTCGTCGCCAAAGCCCGTGTGCACACCGGCTTCGATCATCTTGTCGAGATCACTCAAATCGATGTGGGTATAAAAGCGACCCGCGAGCACCCCGGCATCGCGAGCATCCTGGTACCCCTGGAGGATCGCTGGATTGCCGTCCGCCTCGCAGGCCGAGGTAATACCCCGGCTCGCAAACTGTTTGGAGATCAGCGCTGCTCCCTTGCGGTAGTCCTCGCGGGAGGGAGCTTTGACGGCGAGCGTCAGGATCGCAGCCGCGGCCTCCTCCGCTACGCGCCCATTGTGATGCCCGGCCGCATCCCGGAAATATTCGCCGTGCGGAGGATTCGGGCTGTTCTCTGTGACTTTTGCGAGTTCCAGTGCACGCGAATTGACGAACGCCGTATGACCGCCGCGGTGTTGCACGACGACGGGATGGTCCGGAGCCGCTGCGTCGAGGTCCGCGCGGTCGAGGGGTCGCGGTGTCTTGGTATCGTCGTAGAGGAATCCGACCACCCAGTCCCCCGGCGGCGTCTCTGCCGCCTTGGCGTGGATCGCTGCCTTGATGGCCTCGATCGAGTCTTTCTCGAGCGGCACCTGAGTCAGCATTGCAACCCCACTATCGCAAGGGTGCGAATGCGCATCGTTAAAGCCCGGAGTAACACGCCGCCCCGCCAGGTCGAAGCGACGCGCACCTGACCCAACGAGAGCAAGCATTTCGCTGCTCGTGCCGATCGCGAACACGCGGCTGCCTGAGAGCGCGAGCGCCTCGACCTCACGCTCGCGCCCGCTGAGCGTCAGAATCTTGCCGTTATACAGAACCGCGTCCGGGCGTGTAGTCCAGCTGGCGAAGGCAGCGGCGCTCGCGCCAAGCCCCGCGGCGAGGAAGGTACGGCGGCTGAGAGGTCTTATCACTGATTCTTCTTCAGCCTTTGGGCGGCGGCACGTTGGTCGAGAACATGTCGCGCAGCAGCTTCCACTGGCCGTCCTGGTGACGCCATATAACGATGTACTTGCCTCGATCGAGCACTTTGCCCGCTTTGTCGTGCAGCGCGTATTCCCCCACCTCGGTGGCCGTCGTGCCCTGGCCATACACCTCGACGGTTTTCAGCTCGATGGCAGCTACCCCGGAGTCGAGCGCGCTCTGCCAGAACTTTGCGATCGCCTGAGTTCCGCGGATGGGCTCGCTTCCCGCCGGCATGACGGCACCGTCCGTCGCATAGAGGCCCGCGAGTGCCGCCCCATCTCCCTGCGCGGCGAGCGCCGAGAACCTGGCGTTGGCCGATTCGATCGCCGCGCGGACCTCGGCGGCGAGTGAAGGTGAGGCGAACCCGATCAGCGCCATGACGGCGATGAGACAGAGGCATACACCGTTCTTCATGTGCTCCACCTTGTCGTTGGTAAGAATCTTCGCTCGTGGTCGATCAGGCGGGTGGATGATGCCACAGGTGCTGCGGTTACGAGCTACAGCGAACCCACGCC
>Ga0306923_10006103_pt1 | contig 11835 bp, 8 predicted proteins | sample sta12Can44000108_FD_203841 | JGI IMG/M metagenome (GOLD analysis project Ga0306923, IMG submission 203841) | Lab enrichment of tropical soil microbial communities from Luquillo Experimental Forest, Puerto Rico - statanox.12C.anox.44.000.108 (v2)... | ecosystem: Environmental > Terrestrial > Soil...
GATCGTTTCGATCAGGACGGTGGCGCGGATCGTGCCCCGCGGGATGCCGAGGAAGTCCTGCGTCAGGTTGAACGCGTCGTTCCACATCCGCGCCTCGACGTGGGACTCCATCTTCGGCAGGTAGAAATAGGGTCCCTTGCCCTTGTCGAGCTGCTTGCGGGCGGAAGCGACCATGTACAGCGCGAAGTCCGTCAGCCCGCCGATGGCCCGCTTGCCGTCGATGAGGATGTGCTTTTCCGCCAGGTGCCAGCCGCGCGGCCGGGCGACGATCGTCGCCAGCTCGGCGTCGGGCCGCAGCGCGTAGGTCTTGCCCTCCTCGGACGTGAAGTCGATCGTCCGGTCCAGCGCGTCCTTGAGGTTGAGCTGGCCGCCGATCATGTTCTCCCACAGCGGCGTGTTGGCGTCCTCGAAGTCGGCGAGCCAGACGTTCGCGCCGCTGTTGAGCGCGTTGATCGTCATCTTGCGGTCGGTGGGGCCGGTGATCTCGACGCGCCGGTCCTCGAGCCCGGGCGCCGGCGGCGCCACCCGCCACGACGTGTCTTCCCGGATCGCCGCGGTGGCCGGGAGGAAGTCCAGCATCGCGCCGCCGCTCAGCTCGGCCTGCCGGCGCCGCCGCGCCGCGAGCGCCTCGTCCCGGCGCTCGGCCAGCTCGTCGTGGAGCGCTACCAGCAGCTCTAGCGCCCTCGGGGACAGGATCTCCTCATAACGGTCTCCGGCGGGCCCGGTGATCTCCAAGCGCTCAGGCATCGTGAGCTCCTCCCAGCTGTGGTTGTCCATCCTAGGCATGCGCCCGCGCACAGCACGAGAGCGGGCCGCGCGGACCGCGCCGCGCCGCCCCGCCCTGCCCCGCCATTATGCGGACACCAGCCGATTTGATCGCGATTTCGCTCGTCAGCGCACCGCCGCGGGCAATCAAATCTCAAGTTTCTTGCCGGCCGGTAAAGGAATTCGATTTGTTACGCTTTTACGTCCTTATAGCGACCGAAGCCGGGAACAAATCCGCAGGCCGCGCCTGCCGGGAGGGCGATGAACGGCCGCCCGATCCGTGCTAAGCTGGATAGTCTCCGCCAGCACATAAAAAATGCCAGCGATAACTGGCACTCAGGAGTATATCAACAAATATGGTGGTCGGTCAAAGCGAAAACGCGGCCCCCGATGGCCGCGCCTCTTCGCTAGCGGACGAGCAAGCATACGTGGCCATGCTCTACGGGCTACTCGACCAGGCGCGCGAGCGCAGCGAGCGGGCGCTCACCGAGATCCGGGCGCGGGGCGGCCCTGGCGGTACCCACCAGGCGCGCCTGGAACGAGACGTCTCGGCCGCCGAGAACGAGCGGCGGCTGACCCAGCTCAACAACACCGAACGCGGCCTGTGCTTCGGCCGCACCGACGACGAGCACCAGCTAACCCTGCACATCGGCCGCATCGGCTTGCGGGGCGACGACTACGAGCTGAAGCTGATCGACTGGCGTGCCCCCGCCGCCCGGCCGTTCTACGCCGCGACGCCGGGCAGCCCGCAGGGGCTGGTCCGCCGCCGCCACATCTACACTCGCGGCCGGCGCGTCACCGGGGTGGACGACGAGGTCTTCGACATCGACCGGCTCAGCGAAACCGACAAGAACACGCTCTCCGGCGAGGCCGCGCTGATCGCCGCCGTCAGCAGCCGCCGCACCGGCCGGATGGCCGACGTGGTCGCGACCATCCAGGCCGAACAGGACCGGGTCATCCGCGCCGACCTGCCCGGCGTCCTCGTCGTCCAGGGCGGCCCGGGCACCGGCAAGACGGTGGCCGCGCTGCACCGCGCCGCGTACCTGCTCTACACGCACCGCCGCACGCTCGAGCGCCGCGGCGTCCTCGTCATCGGCCCGAACGCCACGTTCCTCCGCTACATCAGCCAGGTCCTCCCGTCCCTCGGCGAGACAGACGTGGTGCTGCGCACCCTCGGCGAGCTGTTCCCCGGCGTGCGCGCGACCGACACCGCCGACCCGGCCGCGGTCGTCAAGGGCGACCAGCGCATGATCGGGGTCCTGTGGCGCGCGGTCCGTAACCGGCAGCGCGCCCCCCGGCACGACATCACGGTGACCGCCGACCACGTCGACATCCCGCTCGCCCGCGACGCGATCCTGCGCGCCCGCGACCGCGCCCGCTCGCTCCGCAAGCCGCACAACGTAGCCAGGAAGCTCTTCGTCACCGAGTTGCTCGGTGAGCTCGCCCGCGCCGAGGCGCGCGTCCTTGACCGCCCGCTCGACGCCGAGGACCTGCCCGAAGCCCGCGCTCGGCTGTGGGACGAGCGCGGGGTCCGCGCCGCTCTCGACGGGCTATGGCCCCTGCTCACCCCGCAGCGGCTGCTCGCCGACCTCCTTTCCGACGCGGGGCTGCTGCGGGCCGCCGCCGAGCACGTCCTCGATCGTTCCGAACGGGCCGCCCTGGCTCGCCCCGCTACCCCCGGCTCCTGGACGGTGGCCGACGTGCCGCTGCTCGATGAGGCGGCGGAGCTGCTTGGCGCCGACGACTCCGCGCAGAAGGCCGCGCGGCGTGCCGTGGAACGCGCCCGGCGCCTGGAGGAGAAGTACGCCCAGGAGGTGCTGACGATCACGGGCATCGACGAGCTCGGCATGGTGGACGCCGAGACGCTCGCCGCCTGGAACCGCGACATCGGTCCCGCCCTCTCCACCGCCGAACGCGCCGCCGACGACCGTTCCTGGGCATACGGCCACGTCATCGTCGACGAGGCCCAGGAGCTTTCCGCGATGGCCTGGCGGATGGTGCTGCGCCGCAACCCGGCCCGGTCGCTGACCGTGGTCGGCGACGTCGCGCAGACCGGCTCCCCGGCGGGCGCGCGGTCATGGAAGGAGATGCTCGACCCGCTGGTCCGCGGCCGCTGGCGCGAGGAGCGGCTGACCGTCAACTACCGCACTCCGGCGGAGATCATGACGGTCGCGGCCGACGTCCTCGCCTCGATCGCCCCCGGCGAGCACCCGCCCGACTCAGTCCGCTCCGAAGGCGCCGCCCTCCGCGCGATCCGCGTCCCCCCCACCCCGCCTCCCCCCGCAACCTCGCTTTCCCCCGCAACCTCGCCAGCCCTCCTGTCACCACTCGCCTCATACGTCGCTGAAGTCGTCCGCGCGGACCTCGCCGAGATCGGCGGCCCCGACGGCGGCCGGCTCGCCGTGATCGTCCCGGACTCCCGCGCGGCCGAACTCGCCGCCGCGATCCCCGAGGCGATACCGGGAGACCAGCCCGAGTCCCTGGACTCGGCGGCCGCGCTGCTCACCGTCACCCAGGCGAAGGGCCTCGAGTTCGACCGCGTGGTGCTCGCCGATCCGGCCACCATCATCGCCCAGTCCCCGAACGGCGGCCACGATCTCTACGTCGCGATCACCCGGGCCACCCACCGGCTGACCGTCGTCTACGAGGGAGACCTGCCCGCCCCGCTGCGCTCCCTCGAACGCCCGGGAAATCAAACCGACCGATCGGTCTTATTTGTGATATGCTCGCGGCATGATCGACGGGAGGATCGCGCGGGGTGAGCGGACGCGCGTAGCGGTGCTTGACGCCGCCGTGGCGATGGCCTCGGTGGACGGTCTCGAGGCGATGTCGCTGGCCCGGCTGGCCGACGCGACCGCCGTCAGCAAGTCCGGGCTGTTCGCCCACTGGCCGGACAAGGAAAGCCTGCAGCTCGCGGTCGTCGCGCACGCCGCGCGGCAGTGGACCGATCATGTCATCACTCCAGCGCTGGCCGCCCCGCGCGGAGTCCGGCGGCTGTGGGCGCTGCATGAGCGCCGCCTTGAGTTCTACGCCGCGGGCATCTTGCCCGGCGGCTGCTTCTTCGTGGCGGCTGGAGCTGAATTCGACGATCGCCAGGGGCCGGTCCGGGACGCGCTGGCGGCTGCCCTGAGCGGCTGGCATGACTTGACGAGGACCGTCGCCAGGCAGGCGGTGGAACTCGGTGAGCTGGGCGCGGACACCGACGTGGCCCAGCTCGCGTTCGAGATCGAGGCGCTCGGCCAGGCAGCGGTCACGACCATCCGGCTGTTCCACGCCGAGCGGAGCATGGCCCGCTCCAGGAAGGCCGTGCTGGGCCGGCTCCGCGCGCTGTCACCGACGCCAGAGCTGCTACCGGAGGAGTAACCCATGGATGGCGTGATCGAGCCGGTCATGGTCCATTTCGAGGACCTGGACGCGATGGGAATCGTGCATAACGCCCGTTACGTCCTGCTCCTCGAGCGCGCGCTCGCCGCGTACTGGACCAAGGCCGGCTGGCCGTTCGACCCGTCCTCGCGGCGGTTCACGGAGGTGTTCTTCGTGGTCAAGGAGTTCGCGATCACCTACCACGTGCCGATCACCCGCGTCGGCCCCGTGCATGTGCAGCTATGGCTGGATCATCTGGGCGAAACGAGCGCGGTGTACGGTTTCAGGGTGCTCTCGCAGGACGAGACCGTGACGCACGCGGATGGCCGCCGCGTGCAGGTCCGGCTCGATCCCGCCACGCTCCGCCCCGCGGCCATCGGCCCCGAGCTGCGTGCCGCCTGCCGCCCGCTGCAGCGGATGGCGGCCCAGGGACTCGATGTACGCGCAGGCTGACCGGGTCCAGCACCAGGTGCTCGAGGTCCTCGGCGAGCGCCTGCGCGCGGGCAGCGTGCCGGGTCACCGGGCTGACGACCTGCGGATCGCGCTCGCCATCGAGGGCGGCGGGATGCGCGGCACCGTTTCGGCGGGGATGGCGCTGGCGTTGCATGAGCTTGGCCTGGTGCCGGCCTTCGACGCTGTGTACGGCGCCTCGGCCGGCGCGATCACCGGCGCCTGGCTGCTCAGTTCCAACCCCGACGGCCTGCGCGGCTGGGCCGAGCCGTCCTACGCGAAGACGCTGATCCGCTGGTCCTCGCTGCTGCGCGGCCGGCCCGTCGTGGACGTCCGGACGCTGATCGAGGTGGTGTACCAGACGGAGTTCCCGATGGACTTCGCCTCGGTGCTGGCCAGCCCCGTCGAGTACCATCCGCTCGCCACCGACGCGGCCACCGGCGCTTCGACCGACCTGGGCCCGCTGATCGGCGACCCCGCCGGCTTGCGGCTAGCGCTGCGGGCCAGCGCCTCGCTGCCGTTCCTGGCCGGACCGCCGGTGCGGCTGGACGGCCGGCGGTTCTACGACGCCGGCGTGTCCGAGTCGATCCCATTCCGTACGCCGCTGGCCCAGGGCGCCACGCACATCATGGTGCTCCGCACACGGATCGGGCCGCTCCTCGTCCCCGCCGCGGATGCCCTCGCCATGGAGGCGGTCCTCCCCCGGCAGCCTCCCGCGCCCGGACCGGTGCCCGCACCGCGGCGGCCACGGCCGCCTCGCTCGACACGCCTGCTCGCCCGGACCACGCTGCGCAACGAGTCACCCGAACTGCGGGCGGCCCTGCTGACCCGCGGCGCACGGACCGCCGCCGACGTCGCCCGCATCGTCGAACTCGAGGCCGCCGGGCGCGCGCTGTCCATCCGGCCCTCGGCCGCGGCCCCGCCGGTCAGCCGCCTGACCACCGACGGCCGCCTGCTCGCGGCCGCCTTCGAGGAGGGGCGCCAGGCCGTCCTGGGCACATTCAGGGACTGGCCGGTGTTATTCAGGTGACGAGTCGCTCCCGTGGTGGCACCATCGGGGAGACGGCCAGTGCTGGCCCAGGGGCCACCCCCTGGAACCCAGCATAAAAACCGACGTGTGGAGGACAATGACGACAGTCTTCGGCGAGCGGGCCGAGATGCCCGCCGCTACGGGGGAGCTCGACCTGGAGGACCGGCACGCGCTGCGCCGCGTGGCAGGGCTTTCCACGGAACTCACCGATATAACCGAGGTTGAGTACCGTGCCCTGCGGCTGGAGCGGGTGGTGCTCATCGGGGTATGGTCCGACGGGACGCTGACCAGCGCGGAGAACTCGCTGCGCGAGCTGAGCCGGCTCGCGGAGACCGCGGGCTCGGTGGTACTCGACGGACTCATCCAGCGGCGCGGCCGGGTCGACCCGGCCACATACGTCGGCTCCGGCAAGGCGGCCGAGCTGGCGGGGATCGTGGCGGCGACCGCCGCCGACACCGTGATCTGCGACGGCGAGCTCAGCCCCAGCCAGCTGCGCCGGCTGGAGGGCGTTGTCAAGGTCAAGGTCATCGACCGGACCGCGCTGATCCTGGACATCTTCGCCCAGCATGCCAAGAGCCGTGAGGGCAAGTCGCAGGTCGAGCTCGCGCAGTTGCAGTACATGCTGCCGCGGCTGCGCGGCTGGGGCGAGTCGCTGTCCCGGCAGGCCGGCGGCCGGGTGGCAGGCGGCGGCGGTATCGGGACCCGCGGTCCTGGTGAGACCAAGATCGAGACCGACAGGCGGCGCATCCGGACGCGGATATCCAAGCTGCGCGGCGAGATCGCCGCCATGGCCACCGGGCGCCAGGTGCAGCGCGGCCAGCGGCGGCGTAACGCGGTGCCCTCGGTGGTGATCGCCGGGTACACCAACGCGGGGAAGTCGAGCCTGCTGAACGCGCTGACCGGTGCCGGGCTGCTGGTGGAGGACGCGCTGTTCGCCACGCTGGACCCGGCCGTGCGCAAGGCGAAGACCCCGTCCGGCCGCCCGTTCACGCTGACCGACACCGTCGGATTCGTCCGGCACCTGCCGCACCAGCTGGTGGACGCGTTCCGGTCCACGCTGGAGGAAGCCGCGGAAGCGGACCTGATCCTGCACGTGGTGGACGGCTCGGACGCCGACCCGCAGGCACAGCTCGCCGCGGTCCGCGGCGTCCTGGCGGAGATCGGCGCGCAGAACGTGCCCGAGCTGGTGGTGATCAACAAGATCGACGACGCGGACCCGGTGTCACTCAAGGCGCTGCAGCTGCGCGAGCGCGGTTCCGTGCTGGCCTCCGCCAAGACCGGCGAGGGCCTGGACGAACTGCGGGCCGCGATCGAAGCGGCGCTTCCCGACCGCGACGCGGTCCGGGTCACGGTGCCGTACAGCCGGGGCGACCTGGTGGCCCGCGCGCACGCCGCGGGCGAGGTCACCCGTACCGAGCACGGCCCCGACGGCACGCTCCTGGAGGCCAAGGTTCCGCCGGAGCTAGCCGCTGAGCTGCAGCGCTGCGCCGTGGCTTAGCGGGAGTTTAGGAGTTGGCTGAGCATTTGTCAGAAGGGCTTGATAGAAGCCGCTCAGTGCAATAACGTAACGGAACCGAGATGTAGGACGCGCCGCGCAACATGTTGCCAACCGCATACGCGCGTCGTCCGCACTACAGAGCACGGTCAACGCCGACGTCTAACAAAGCATGGCAGGTGGCCGATAATGATGGCTGGAGCCGACCCTCATGGTTCCCGGCATGCGAGGATTTGCCGGTGACTGTCCGTTTGCTGACTAACATCGGTCGGCTGTGGACGGGGTCCGAGATCCTGAGCAACGCCGCCATCTTGACCTATGACGAGCGCATCGCCTGGGTGGGGCCATCAGCCGAGCTGCCCCGCAGCATCCCGGGCGTCGTCGACGACATCGTCGACGTGGACCTCGTAGAGAACCTGGGCGGCGGTCTCGTCACGCCCGGGCTGATCGATGCCCATACGCACCCGGTGTACGCGGGCAACCGGTACGCCGAGCTCGCCATGCGGTCCAGCGGCCTGTCCGAGGGGGAGATCACCGCCGCGGGCGGCGGCATCTCGTCTACGGTCACCGTGACCAGGGGCACCGACCCCTGGACGCTGTGCAATAACGTCCGCGAGCGGCTCGCGTGCTGGCTGCAGTCCGGCACCACGACGATCGAGGCCAAGACCGGCTATCACCTCACCCGGGACGGTGAGCTGGCCGACGTCCGGATGCTCCGCTCGCTGGAGAACGAGCCTGGCATGCCGCGGGTGCACGTGACGTTCCTGGCCGCGCACTCGGTGCCGCCGGAGTTCTTCGGCCGCCGCAGCGACTACATCGACGCCGTGAGCGCGTGGTGCGCCGACGCGGCCGCTGTCGGCGCGGACAGCGTGGACGTCGACTGCGAGGATGGCCGGTTCAACGAGGACGAGGCGCGCTGGATCCTCAACGCCGGCCGGCGCTCCGGGCTGCTGCCCAGGCTGCACGCCTGCGGCCACTCGCACACCGGCGCGGCCCGCGTCGCGGCCGAGATGGGCTGCGCCTCAGCCGACCTGCTGCACGCGGCCGCGGACGACGACGTCGCGGCGCTCAGCCGGGCCGGCGTCGCCGCCGTGATCTGCCCGGGCTCGGCCATGCAGCTCAACGCCAGGCCGCCGGTGCGGTCGCTGCTCGACAAGGGCGTCGCGGTCGCCCTGGGCTCCGACCACACCCCAGGTGGCGTTGGCATCACGTCGATGCCGCTGGTGATCGCGCTCGCCGTGTCCTACCTCGGGATGAGCGTCACCGAGGCGCTGCGGGCCGCCACCCTGGGCGGCGCGCACGCGCTGCGCGCGCCGGACCGCGGCGCGATGGTGCGCGGCCGGCTGGCCGACATCGTGCTCTGGGACGCCGACCACGAGGGCGCGTTCGCCTGGAACTACGGCCTGCAGCCCCGCCGGGTCTGGCGCGGCGGCGAGCCCGTCACGGCCTGACGTCCCGCCGGATCCGGCTGGTCCGACCCGGCAGCGGAAGTCTGGCATGCTTGCCACTATGGCTACACAGGCGCCCGTCACGCTGATCGTGGGCGAGGAGGAGTTCCTCGTCGACCGGACGGTGCGGGAACTGGCCGCGGCGGCTCACGCCGCCCTGGCCGCGACGGGTGACGGCGGGGGAGACCTCCACGACGTGGACGCGAGCGGGCTCACGCCGGGGGAGCTGACGTCGCTGACGTCGCCGTCGCTGTTCGGCGGCGGCTGTGTGGTGATCGTCAGGAACGCGCAGAATGCCGCCAAGGAGGCCGCCGCCGAACTCCTGAAGTACGCCGCGGCCCCCGCCCCGGACGCCGTCGTGGTCATCACGCACGCGGGCGGGGCCAAGGGGAAGGCGCTAGTCACCGACCTGACAAAGGCCGGGGTGCCGGTCGTCGAGTGCCCGAAGCTCACCCGGGTCGCCGAGCGGACCGACTTCGTCAAGGCCGAGTTCCGGCGAGTCGGCCGGACCGCCGACGAGGGCGCGGTGCGCGCGCTGCTCGACGCGGTCGGGTCTGACCTGCGGGAGCTCGCGTCGGCCGTGGACCAGCTCGCGTCCGACACCGAGGGGCGGATCGGCGGGGCCGTCGTGGCCAGGTACTACCGGGGCCGGGCGGAGGCGACGGGATTCAGTGTGGCCGACCATGCCGTCGAGGGACGGCTGAACGAAGCCCTTGAGCAGCTCCGCTGGGCGCTGGCGACCGGCGTGTCCCCCGTGCTGATCAACAGCGCACTGGCCCAGGGCGTGCGGCTGCTCGGCCGGGTCGGCGCCGCCTCGCGCGGGACGAACGCCGCCGCCCTCGCCGCCGAGGTGGGCGCGCCGCCATGGAAGATCGACCGCGTGCGGCATCAGCTGCGCGGCTGGCACCCCGACGGGGTAGCCCGCGCGCTGCAGGCGGTCGCGGAAGCGGACGCGCAGGTGAAAGGCGAGGGCGTCAGCCCAGGCTACGCCCTGGAGCGCGCGGTCAGGCGGATAGTCGCCTCCCGCGCCGGGCGCTGAGCCCGGCCTCAGGCCTGCTGCAGCTCGGCTAGGCGCTTGGCGATCGCGGACTTGCGGTTCGCGGCCTGGTTCTTGTGAATGACGCCCTTGCTCACGGCCTTGTCAAGCTGCCGGGAGGCGACGCGCAGCGCGAGGGTGGCCTCCTCGACGTTGCCCGCGTCAGCGGCCTCGCGGAACTTGCGCACGTTGGTGCGCAGCGCCGACTTGACGGCCTTGTTGCGCTGGTGCGCCTTCTCGTTCTGCTTGTTGCGCTTGATCTGCGACTTGATGTTCGCCACGCGTAACGATCCTTCTCGGTTAAAGTCTGCTGAGTCCGCCCCAGGGAACAGGTCTGCCCGCCTGGGCGGCAGAATGAGGGCGCGAAGATGAAGGATACCGAGTCCGCGCCTCTTCCTCAAACCAGTCCGCCTGTCTGCCCAGCCAAGACAACTTTGCATAGCCGCGAGACTTTGCATCGCTGGCGCACCCACATTCCGGGCATACCGGACACAAAAGGTGTCACCGGCGATGCAAAGTTCACCAGCGATGCAAAGATGTCAGCCCGCCCAGAGGCTAGCGTGCCTGGTGGGGTTATTGAAAAGATGCTCGACCCTGCCGGGGGAGAGGTTACCGTGACGTGTGGGGCGCGCGCCGAAGGGGAGCCGCGTGACACCGCCGGGTATGGCGTCCCGGCTCACCGAGCACCTAGGCGGCGGGCGGGCCACGATACCCTGATTGGGGAGCATGCGCGCGTCGCCAGAAGCAGCGACGCCGAGCGCGTCTTCGCACCCCGCGCAATCGAACGTCATGAAAGCATGGTGGCAATGAGCGATCCGGCTCGCCCGGCCGCGGCGCAGACACCGGCACCTGCCCGTACGGACCAGGCCGTGATCCGCAACTTCTGCATTATCGCGCACATCGATCACGGCAAATCCACGCTGGCCGACCGCATGCTGCAGCTGACCGGTGTCGTCGAGGCGCGCCAGATGCGCGCTCAGTACCTGGACCGGATGGACATCGAGCGAGAGCGCGGCATCACGATCAAGTCCCAGGCCGTTCGGCTCCCCTGGAAGCGTGATAACAGCAACTACGTCCTGAACCTGATCGATACCCCCGGCCACGTCGACTTCAGCTACGAGGTCTCGAGAAGCCTCGCCGCCTGCGAGGGCGCCGTGCTCCTCGTGGACGCGGCGCAGGGCATCGAGGCGCAGACGCTCGCCAACCTGTACATGGCCCTCGAGGCCGACCTCAAGATCATCCCGGTGCTCAACAAGATCGACCTCCCGGCCGCACAGCCCGAGAGGTACGCCGCGGAGATCGCCCAGATCATCGGCACCGACCCCGGCGAGGTCCTGAAGGTCTCCGCCAAGACCGGGGAAGGCGTCACCGAGCTTCTCAACGCCATCGTCGAGCAGGTCCCGCCGCCGGCCGGCGATCCCGGCGCCCCGGCGAGGGCGCTCATCTTCGACTCGATCTACGACACCTACCGCGGCGTCGTCACCTACGTACGGGTCATGGACGGCCGGCTCAGCAAGCGCGAGCGCCTGCTCATGATGTCCACCCAGGCCGTCCACGAGACCCTGGAACTCGGTGTCATAAGCCCCGAGCCCACCCCGACCGACGGGCTCGGCGCCGGCGAGGTCGGCTACATCATCTCCGGCGTGAAGGACGTCCGGCAGGCCCGCGTCGGCGATACCGTCACGAGCGCGGCGAAGCCGGCCCCAACCGCGCTGGCCGGGTACGACCACCCCAAGCCGATGGTGTTCTCCGGCCTGTACCCGGTCGACGGCGACGAGTATCCCGAACTCCGTGATGCCCTCGACAAGCTAAGGCTCAACGACGCCGCCCTCGTCTACGAGCCCGAGACCTCCACCGCCCTGGGCTTCGGCTTCCGCTGCGGGTTCCTCGGCCTGCTGCACATGGAGATCGTCCGCGAGCGGCTCGAGCGCGAATTCGGCCTGAGCCTCATCTCCACCGCGCCGAACGTCATCTACCGCGTCGTCATGGAAAGCGGCCGCGAGATCAGGGTGACGAACCCCAGCGACTTCCCCGGCGGCATCGACGGCTACGCCGCCGCGGGCGGCAGCCCGAAGGGCAACACCGGCGGCAAGATCAAGTCGGTCTACGAGCCGGTGGTCCGGGCCACGATCATCTCACCGAGCGACTACATCGGCACGATCATGGAACTGTGCCAAGGCCGCCGCGGAGCGCTGCTCGGCATGGACTACCTGTCCACCGACCGGGTAGAGATCCGCTACACGATGCC
>Ga0306923_10006108_pt1 | contig 11831 bp, 10 predicted proteins | sample sta12Can44000108_FD_203841 | JGI IMG/M metagenome (GOLD analysis project Ga0306923, IMG submission 203841) | Lab enrichment of tropical soil microbial communities from Luquillo Experimental Forest, Puerto Rico - statanox.12C.anox.44.000.108 (v2)... | ecosystem: Environmental > Terrestrial >...
CGGACCGTCAAAATCGCCAATCGGAACCCAATGCGTGACCACCGTTCCCAGTCCGTCGTTGGGAATCCAAGCGTGCAGATGAAAGGCCGGCGGTTCGATCGTGAAAGACGGCGGCAGGCGCGCGTCAAGATCTAAAGCGACCGCATGATTAGGAGCGGGGCATATGGTGGCCATCGCGCCGACGAAATTCGTCAGCGTGGCGCGGTGCACATGCCCCGCTGCAACCAGCCGAACCCGTGGATGCCGCCGTAAAATGGCGGCAAGGTGGCCGGCATCACGCAAATTCTGCACATCCATGTGACTGATGCCGGTAACAAACGGCGGGTGATGCATGAAAACCAGCGCCGGGCGCGATGGCGAAGCGGCCAAGACACCCTCCAGCCAGGCGAGGCTGTCCGCGTCCAGCGTGCCGTAATCGCGGCCAGGGCTCGTCGAATCCACCAGTACGACATCGACGTCGCCGATGGCGCACAACGAGTGCAGCGCGCCGCTCGGCCACGCATAACCGTCAGGCAGGGCGGCGCGCATCAAATCGCGATCATCATGATTGCCCGGCACCGCGGCGAACGGAATCTCGAGCGGCGACAGCAGCGCCAAGAGATGGTCGTAGGCTTCCTTGGACGGCGAATCGACCAGATCGCCGGAAATAATGACGAAATCCGGACGCGGCAAAAATCGGTTGAGTTCTTTGATGCAGCGCGCCGCCGCCGCAGCGGTATCGACCCGCTGATACGCGCGCTGCCCAACTGGTTTGATGTGCAGATCCGAAATCTGCGCGATCAGCACCCGCGCCGTTGACACCTGCATCGTTACACCGGGTCTGGTGGCAGCAAACGCACGGCGCTTGGATCGATTGCCAATCCGACCCGGTCACCGGGCTTGAGTGGGACCGAGTTCGGCACATCGACAATGATGGGTTTGGCTGCGACCCCGCCGATCGCCGCTCGCTGCCGATCGCCGACAAAGCTTACGGTCTCAATTTGCCCGCAAAGCCTCGCGCCGTCGGCAGCGACGATCCTGATCGATTCCGGCCGGATCATCACCAGGACCCGATCTTTCGTTGTCATATTGTCCGGGCGCGCGGCAAGTTTGCCGCCGGGAAACAGCAGCGATCCGCCGTTATAGGCCGCGTCGATAATATTCGCGGCGCCGATGAATTCGGCGACAAAGCGGCTCGCCGGCGCAAAATAGATGTCGCGCGGCGTGCCGATCTGGGCGATTGCGCCTTTACGCATCACCACGATGCGATCGCCGAGCACCATGGCTTCGCTTTGATCGTGAGTGACGTAGACCGTCGTAATGCCCAAGGTGCGGAGCAGCCGGTTGAGTTCGCCACGCAACCGCTCGCGCAACGCCGCATCGAGCGCGGTCAGCGGCTCGTCGAGCAGCAGCACGCTCGGCCTCACCGCGACCGCACGCGCCAGCGCGACGCGTTGCCGTTGGCCTCCGGAAAGCTGATCGATACGGCGATGCTCGAGGCCTTCGATGCCGGTGAGTGCTACCAATTCGGCGACGCGCGCGCTGCGCTCGGCGCCATTGACGCCGCGGATTTTCAAACCGTAGCCAATGTTTTCCGCCACGTTCATATTCGGAAAGAGCGCATAGGACTGAAAAACCATGCCGACATTGCGTCGTTCGATCGGTACCTGCGTCACTTCGGCTTTATTGAACAAGACCCGCCCGCCGTGATTTGGCATTTCCAGTCCGGCAATGATGCGGAGCAAAGTTGTCTTGCCGCAGCCTGAGGGGCCGAGGAGCACGACGGTTTCGCCCCGCGTCACATCCAAGGTCACCGGACCCAGCGCGTGAGTGCCGTCAGTAAAGGTCTTGGCGCAGTTCTCGACGCGTACGGCGACGCCGTGTCCGTTTGAATGGCGTGATTGTTGCAGACTCATCGGGGCCGTGCCGTCGGACCGCCGCGAAATCCGGCAAAAATTTGCATCGCAACGAGTAGGGGAATGATCATTACGAAAAACACCAGCGTGTAGGCGGATGCAACCTCGAGCCGCATGGACGCATAACTGTCTGCAAGTCCGACTGGCAGCGTTTTCGTTAGCGGTGTGTGCAGCATCCAAGTGAGATTGAATTCGCCGAGCGAGAGCGTGACCACCATCAGCGATCCGGCGAGAATGCCAGGAGCTGCATTCGGCACGATGACGTCTCGGAAACGCCGCCACGGCAAGGCGCCGAGCGAGGCCGCTCCTTCATCGAGGCTCTTAAGGTCAATCGCGCCGAACACCGCCATTACCGAGCGCACCATGAAGGGCAGGGTGAAGACGGCGTGGCCGGCGAGAATGAATAACCAGGAGCGGCGGAAGTCGCTGAAGCCGCCATAGGTCAGGAGCAGCGCCAAAGCGAGTGCAAGGCCAGGGATGGCGAGCGGTAGGGTGATGATTTCTTCGATCGCCCGCGAGATCCGGTCATTACGCAGATGCAGCGCATAAGCCGCTGGAATGCCTACCACCAGCGTGACCGCTAAGGTTGCGAGTGCGATTAAAAAAGAGCGGAATATGGTGTCCGGATAAAGCTGCCATACCTGCACGACCCATTGCAGTGTCAGGCCGGAATGAATGCCCCGAAAATAATTCAGCGTTACGCCAGCCAACATGGACAGCATGGCTGGCACGATCAGAAATGCGGCGACAAGTGCCGTGAATACAAGTTGCGCGGCAAAGAGCAGGCGATCGCGCATTGTCATCCCGCGGCGGCGATGCTGGTGCCGCCATAGCTGCGTGCCAGCGCGAGGATGGCCCAGGTTATCAGCCCCAGTCCGACCGACAGCGCGGCGGCGAGCGCAATGTTCGCGGATAAGGTGAATTCGGTGTAGATCAGCATCGGCAGGACGGCGACGTCGGTGGCGAGCGTGAAAGCGGTCCCGAATGCGCCCATCGCGGTCGCAAAAGCGATTGCCCCGGAGGCGATAAAGGCCGGCGCCAGCGCCGGCAGGATAATGTCGCGCACGACGCGCCATGGACCGGCGCCAAGCGCTCGGGCCGCCTCTTCCAGGCTGGGGTCAAGCTTTTCCACCGCCGCCATGATCGTGAGGATGACGCGCGGAATGGAAAAATAAAGGTAGCCGAGAAACAGACCCTGCAACGAATAGGCGAATACTTCTTTTGTGCCGAAGAAGCGCAGCGTCAAATCACCCAGCAGTCCCTGCCGGCCGGCGAGCAAAATGATCATAAATCCGACGACGACGCCGGGGAAAGCCAGCGGGAAGGTCAGCATCGCCACCAGCAAGGCGTGGCCGGGAAACCGGCGCCGCTGCAGGAACAATCCGCTGATGGTGGCAATCACCAAAGTGGCGATGGTGGTCGCCGCCGCGAGCGATATGGTGTTGAACAGGGTGGCGCGATAGCGTGGGTCGAGCAGAATGGCCGCATAAGCGCGCAATCCATCTTGTCCGCTCGCGCCGGTAAGTATGAGGCGCGCCATCGGCAGCAGAAAGAATGCCGTGACCAGAACGGCCAGCGGCACGAAGCAGAGACCGACGAATGTCCTCTTACTCATGCGCGATTGCGCTGCGCAGGCCCAGCTGGCGGAACGCGATGATGCATCATCTCACTTCAGCGAGGTAACGCTCGGTGAACCCGTTTTGCACCGACTCCATTTTCGCCCAATCGACGCTTTTGGCGCGGGCGTAATCGCTTGCCGGCAGGAATTTGCTTTTGATCGATTCCGACAGCCCGATCGACCGAGCGGGGCGTAGATAGGCATTGGCCCACATCGCCTGACCCTTGTCGGACAGGAAATAGTCGAGGACTTTCTCCGCCTTGGCCCGATCAGGGGCGTTTTTGACGAGGCTGGTGACATAAGGAAACACGACCGTGCCCTCGCACGGAATGACGAATTCAAAATTGCCTGACTCGCCGTACTTCGCGCGATAAGCGTTGAAATCGTAGTCGAACAGGATCGGGATTTCGCCGGACACCACGCGGGCATACGAGGTTTGCTTAGGCACGATTGGCTGGTTGGCATGTAATTGTTTGAAGAACTCGACGGCCGGAGTCATGTCGTTGTCCGTGCCGCCGAGTCCGATATTGACGGCGACCGCACCGACAAATCCCACCGCCGCCGAAGATGGGTCGAGATAACCGACCATGCCTCTATATTGCGGCTTCAACAAATCCTTCCAGCATGCCGGTACCGGATTGCCGCCGAGCGCGTCCTTGTTGACGAACAGACCAAGCGTGCCGGAGTGAATGGTCGTCCAATACCCGTCGGGGTCCTTCAACGCGGCTGGCACCTGGTCCGAGCCCGCCGGCTTGTAGGGGTCGATGACGCCCGCGGCCTTGGCTTTCATGCCGAAATTGACGCCGTAATAAACGACATCGGCGACGGGGTTGCTTTTTTCCGCGATGATTTGTGAAAGCGCCTGTCCCGAGTTTTTGTTGTCGAACGGAATGTCATAGCCGAGATCCGCCTTCACGGCCTTGAGCATCGAAGCAAAATCGGCCCATTGCGGCGGGCAATTATAGCAAATCACGTCGGCTGCTCGTGCAGGCCTGCCGATATGAAATACAGTTAGAGCAGCGAGAATGAAGACTGCGGATAGCTTACGCAACGCCCCTCTCCTACGATCATGCCGGATCTACGAAGAAAATTAGACGCACGATACATTGCAATCCGATGACAGTGGAACGGAACTCTATCGGCAACTTCGATTGAAGATTATCGTAGCTCAATCCCCTTGTGATCGCTCGGCCTTCATTTCCGTTCCGGCTGCGAATTTACTAGGGAATTTTTCCGAAACGAACCACTGTTGCAGTAATTGTTCGTCTAATTGGCTGCTGAAATCAACCGCATGCGAGAGAATTCCCGTTACCGGGCGAGGCAGCGAATTGATTGCCGAGCTAGGGAATTCCCCGGGAATTCAAACCGTCCGGCGCTCCATGAACGATTGAACTTCTTCGTTAAGGCGACCAGCTCGGCGACGCGTCCAAGTCGTGAAGGCATCTCAGCGCCGCTTCCCGCCACCGTGGATCGTCGAAGAACAGGAAGCCTGCTTCGTGGTGCGCGATCACGGCGGTCCCGGAGGGATAGCTTGAAAGGCAGATTGACCTTTGACACACTGCGCGAGCTGGTGGCGGCGATCAAGAATATTTTGTCGATCATTGCGTCGGCGACGACATCACTACGGGGAACCTCATTTCCACTAATCAGCAATCAGCCAGTCGCTGGCGTCATTTCATTTTCGCGGTAATCACGGTCTCGCTGAGCGTTGTTGTCTGTCTGGGATCCGCCGAGATTGTTTTGCGGTTTTTGCCGGTGCCGTCTGGCCCGCACGCCGAACCCGTCGACGCTAAGAACCCAGTCTTTCACTACACTCCTGACTCCGATGTGACCTTCTCGCACGGTTGGAATTTTGAAATGGTCAATCACCGGCGGGTTAACAATGTGGGTTGGGTCAACGATCAGGACTATAAACAGGACGACCAGACGCCACTTCTCGCAATCATCGGGGATTCCTACGTCGCAGCCTTAATGGTGCCTTACACGAAGACCTTGTATGGTCGCCTGGCCAGGGAGTTGGACGGCCGATTGCGAGTCTATAGCTTCGGCGCCGATGGGGCTCCGCTCAGCCAATACCTGATATGGGCTGGACACGCGGTTCGCGAATACGGCGCGCGCGCCGTGGTCATTAACGTCGTCGGCAACGACTTCGACGAGAGCCATGTTGCATACCACAACGGTGAGGGATGGTGGGTATACTTCCCTGGATCATCCGATGGAAATCTGCGTCTTAGATTGATCGAGCACCGCCCCTCGTGGCTGAGGTCCGTCGTCTATGCAAATAGCTCAGTTGCACGATACCTCTTCTTCAATCTTCGATTAGGGACCACGTGGATGCAAATGCGTTCGTTCTTTTTTGGGTCGCCCGCTTTGGCTACCCCGCGGTATGCTGGCAACACGGCCGCCGATGTCGACCCGCCTCGCGTAAGGGCTTCACTTGAGGCGATCGATGCAGTGTTTCGCGACCTACCGACGACCGTCGGTCTACCGCCGGATCGCATTTTATTCACCGTTGACGGCTTCCGCTATCCAGATGCCGAGGCGGAAGGAAAGGAGACCTATTTCGATCTCATGCGGAGGGCGTTTATTAGCAAGGCGGAGTTGCTCGGCTATGAGGTCATTGACCTCGATCCCCGCTTCTTCGAACACTATGCGGCGCATGCGCAGAGATTCGAGTACCCACATGATGGGCACTGGAATGAGATTGGCCATGCGTTAGCCGCCAAGGCCGTGCTTGAGTCGAGGCTGGTCGGCCGGCTGGTCGACCGGCAACCGTGACATAAAGGCCGGAATAAGCGCCTCCATGTCTGTCCAACGTACTCTGCACGGACTGTGGAAAATATGCTCCAAAGCTGCCTCCGGTTTGGCGAGTATAGACGGGAGCCGCCGAGCGTGAACCCGACGGCTCCTGTGGGACCGGCCAGCCAAAGCCGGCACTGCAGCGTGTAGCCTTTCAGTGTGGAGGATAAGCCGCCGCGGCGGCGAGGTCCTATTCGGGCGCGCCAGCAAAATCAGGGGTTTCTGATAGAGCTGCGGTAGGTGTGCTCCCGTTTGTGTCCCCGACGCGAAAAACGCACCAGCGCAGCCCGGCCCGACGCACAAAGCGTTGCGTGAGCGTACCCCCGGGCGCGGGCTCGGCATCTACTCACCGCGCGGAACGTCAGGAAACGTATCTCGCAAGTCTTTCAATAGCACGGCCGCGATCACCCCGTAGCCGGCGTCCGAATAGTGGACATCTTTACCGAACAACGGCACGGGGTCGCGCGCCTGCGCGTCGTTGAATGCCAGCGTCAGATCGAAAAATGGAATGTGGTCGCGCGCGGCCGATTGCTGCAACGCTCGCGCTGCGGGCAATGGCTGGTCGAGGTCGGTTCGGGCCGGAAGGTAAACGACAGCAAAGCGCTGGTGCTTCGCCGCGGTGGCTTTGTTCAATTCGGAAAAGACGCGCTCGGCCAGCGGCACCGGGTCGTAGTCTTGGACGAACAGGTCATAGATCGATCGCGCGATTTGCACGCTCGCCAAGCTGTTCGGAAGCTCATGCAACCAGCCGCGCCGCGCGGCAAGTCCCCAAGTCGGTACGGGCACGTTGGCAACAGTCAGGCGGTCGCCGTTCAGGAACAAGCGCGGCTTCGGGTTCTGCACCAGAAAACCCGATTGCTTCATGCGGCGAAGGTCATCGCCGATGAACGCGAGCACCAGCAGATTGGTGTCGAGCCGGCCACCGTCGCGCATGTAGGACAAATACATCTGGTCGATACCGTAACCGGCGACCGCCATATTAACGGACTCGATCGAGGGCGCCAGCGATTCCATTCGCGCCGGGTACGTGCCGGCGTCGTCGGCGTTGACGCCATAGGTGAACGAATCCCCAAGGAAGGTAATGCGGTAACGCCCGGCCGGAATTGCAGCCGTGTATTCTCTGGTCGCGCGCAGGCCCATGGCGTTCTGCGTGGTCGTCTTGTTCGGGCCATAGCGGTCGACCGCGCGCCGGTTCGAAATGTTGACCCAACCGAGCAGCGGGTCGTAATCGTTCAGCCGTTCGGCTTCGGTCAATCGACGGCCGTATGCCACTCTCAAAGCGGCTTGGGAAGCCGCCTCTACCATCAAAATCGACAGCAGCGCAATGATGGCTAAGAACAAGAGCTTTTTGCGAATGCTCAGCGCCGGCTCACCCGCAGTCGTCGTCATCTACTAAGCTCCACACTTACACAGGCGATAATCACGCGGCGCAATCTTAGAGCAGCGGCGAGCGCCAGCCGGAACAGAAGGCGTGGTCCGGCAAGGGCGGCATCGGGCCGTAAATCCGTTGACAGCGTTCTTCGGTCAGCCAGCCAGCGCGGCCGAGCGCTTCGGCCACGCTCGGGCTTCCACTCGCCATAGACCAGCGCTCACGCCGCATGTCCATGCCTGAACACGCCGCAGGATCGCCGGACGGGTCAGGCGGGCGAAGGAAGCGGCCGCCATGACATGCCGCCCGGCAACAGGCAGCGGGAAGTTCAGCCGCTGCCAAACAAGTGCGGGCGCTCAAACAGGAGCGTAAGAGCGCCCGCCGCAACGGCCCGCGCCGGAAGGGAAGGCGCTCAAACCCACCCGTCAGCACGGCACGCTGCGTTTCTCGTCGCCCCGCCTATCGCGGGAACGCAAAGTGCGTCGTTGCTGCCGGGCGCTGATGCGCACGCGCCGCGAGCGGCCATAAGGCGGCAGCGCCACCAAGGAGGGTGATGAATTTCCGCCGCCTCATGTCAGCCCCCAGACGCCTGCAAGCCGCTATTGCAGGTATTTGCGAATTTTCGCCAGCAGTTGGCGAGGGCTAAAAGGTTTCGGCACATAGTCATCGCAGCCCGCCGTCCGCGCCTTCTTTTCTTCGCCACTGAGCGCGTAAGAGGTGACAGCAATGATCGGGATCGACCGCAGGGTTGGATCGGACTTAATCCGGCTCGTGGCCGTGTAGCCGTCCATGATCGGCAGTTGTATATCCATCAGGATAAGATCGGGCCGCTGCTTTGCTATGGCGGCGAGCGCCTGCTCACCGTCTTCGGCTTCGATGATCTCATAGTCGGTAGGAGCAAGCATATCGCGGATGATCTGGCGATTATCCGGCGGATCCTCGACAACCAGAATGCGCTTGGTCATACCGGCTCCACCTGCCGCTCAACGACGACCGGCAGTGCGAACGTGAACGTCGAGCCTTGTCCAGGCTGCGACGCGACCCGGATTCTGCCGCCGTGCATCTCAATAATGCGCTTTGATATGGCCAGCCCCAAGCCGGTGCCGCCTTTCTTGCGGGTGATGGCGTTGTCGGCCCGCTGAAACTCCTGAAAAAGCTTGGCCTGATCGGCCGCGGAGATGCCGGGACCAGTATCACGGACCGATACATGGAATGAGCCACTGTTGGCTTCGGCCTTGATGGCGACTTCCCCGGCATCAGTGAAATTGATGGCATTGCCGACGAGATTGATCAGCACTTGCGTCAAGCGGCGGCCGTCAAGCACGCGGGAAGTGGCTAGATGTGCGCTCAGGAATGGTACCGAAATAGCTCCGGCGGCTGCGCCTCGCCGCGAAGTTTCGCTGCCGACCGGCGGCCGTGCGCGATGATCTGACGATGGCGGCCGCGGGCGACCAGCCCGACCGCAATGAGGACAAGTGCTAACCGGCGGCAGTGTGTCGGCGCAACGCGGCTACGATGTAATCGCGAATATCTCGGTCGATCCGAACAGCGCGCAACGTAGAGGGGTGGTTGAATGTCAGTTGTTCGAGAACGGCGATGACTTCGGCCGGGCGCAAGTCGGCATCTAGCACTTCCACTCTGGCGAGATCGAATTGACGTTCGTGCGGCGGCACGGCGTTTTCCTCCGCCTTAGACCGCGTGTGGCACCGCCAGGGGCGCGTATAGCCGCGCTACCTATTGGCTACCCGACCGGGTTTTCGGGTAGCACGAAGCGTGAGAAGTACCGATAAAACTGGCATTACTAGCCCCTTTAAGCGCCGAATACCCGTATACCCCCGAAAGCGGACATCGGAACCGGCACGCGTATTACCTTCGGCGCACCAGCTCCGGCAGCTTGGCGATATTCGCCGCAATTCCATTGTACGTGACTGAGCTACGTCTATCATGAAAGCGTGCCCATCGGGCAGACCTTCCCAATGAGGGCGCGACGGGGAATTTAATGCGGCATCTTCGACTAGTGCTCATAGCAGGGGTCCTTTTTGGAGCCTGCAGCTGTTCTCATGATTTGGGTGTCAATTTGTCGAAACCAGATCAAATCAGGTGCCAAGCTGGACCCGATTGCGAGTTGAAATGGAAGAAGGCTTACACATGGGTGCTTGAAAGCTCGGGTTTGAAATTGCAGACCAAAACAGATGGTCTCATCAAAACGGTGCAACCTCCGGGGGACAGTCGAACACTAGTTGTCATTATCACCAAAAACCCTACCTCGCAGTCGAGCATTTATGAGATCGACTTCATTGGAAAATGTTCGAGTATGCTCAGCTGCGTCCCTTCCGTCGCGGAATCCCGCACACGATTTGTAAATTTTGTTTCGGCAGCTGACTAGTGTCATAGGCTTGTTCACCGCGCCTCATCTCACTCCCCACGTCCGATGGCGGCTCAAAAGCTCCGGCAGCTTGGTGATATTCACCGCAATCCTTCGTGCCTCATCCTTGCTGAGCAACTTGGCCGCCGAGGGCCGGCCAGGCTCTTCCTCGAAATAGACGTAAGCGAGCGGTTGTGCACGATCACAACGGACAGGCGTAAAAGGTGGCGTGCGGCTCAACCATAGAAATCATTTTGCGGTGTACGTTCGTCGCAGCCCAATAGCGTTCGCAACGGTCTTACTTACAGGTATTCTGCCGGACAGCATGGCGTTGACGCTAGGGCGCTCAATTCTACGTCGCCTCGCCCAAGCGGCTTGACTGCCATCTTTTTCAATTTCGACCCGCAGTAAGCGGATAACATCTTCCTCGTCAAATATGATACCCGGGCGACCGAACTCAATAGCTGTGCGTTTCGATTTCATTGAGCGTCTCTTCTTCAACATCTCGTGCCGCACCAGCTTGTATGCCGACTAGTGCCCAAACTTAAAGTTCACGCCGACACGGATGATGTTCTCGTTCAGTTTGACAACGTCATTTGCATTCACCAGATGGGCCGCGTTGGCATCATAGCCGCAACTATAGCCGTGATTGCAGACTGCATTCTGCGCCAAGTCGATAAAAAGGTATTCGACCTTGGCGGTCCAATTCTCGGCGAATGCCCATTCCAACCCGGCGCCGACTGTCCAGCCGAATTCAGGGTTGGTCTGCGGCGGCAGGCCGCTTAACCCAGTTTGCACATTCACCCCCGCGCCCCCGGCGGTACCGTAAAGGAGAATGCGGTCCCACGCATAGCCGGCGCGCGCTCGGACCGTTCCGAACCAATTGCTTTGGGTTTTGCAGCTCAATCCGGCGGGGGTCGGTGTAGGAGGCGGAGGACCGGGGGAGGTAAAAATGCTGGTGCAAAAAGCGCTGTTGCTGCTCCCGTTGAGACCTTGCCAGTCGAAATCGCCTTCGACGCCAAATACCCACGCGCCCCACTGGCCACTCACACCGATTGTCGCGCCGACCAGACCGCCATTGACGTTGAAGTTCCCGGTCGAGCTATTGCCCGATGGATTGAAGCTATCGCTCCATTCGCTTTGGCCGAACGCATAGCCGCCGTTGATGCCAATATATCCCCCGCCCCAATCGTAGATCACGGGCACGGGGTAATATGCCGGAGCCACGGGGCGCACGGGAAGATCGGCAGCCAATGCGTGGCCCGCGCCAAGAATCAAAGCCACGGCCACGATGCTAATCCGCCTCATAGGGATTATCTCCAGCGCCCCAATTGGTTCCTCATGTCAGCTTACCGGTTTGGACAATGAAAGGCTGTGGTCAAAAAGCTACACCTAGCGAAAATCGGTGGCCGGGTTCATACTCGAAACAGACATACGCAAGTTGCTGGCCGTCGTGGTCGCGCACGACAAAGCAGGCGGGTAGTTCCTCGACGGACCAGGGCGGCGGGAAGCGGCGCGGCGTCATCACGCCACCGAGTGGATCAGCCCAGTCAGCGCCATGCGCACCGCCTTTTCGAGATCGGCAGCAGTGAAGCGACGGCCACGCCGTTGCAACTGTGCGGCGACGCGGTCGAGAAACACGCTCCGCTTCTCCACCAGATCGGCGGCGGCGGTCATCACCGCTTCCATCTGTGAATCGGACAGGGCGAACATCGTTTGCTGCCTTCGGCCCGGCAGCAACGTGGCGCTGGCGGCCGGACCGGGGCGCGCTGGTGCGTCTTTTCG
>Ga0306923_10006113_pt1 | contig 11827 bp, 13 predicted proteins | sample sta12Can44000108_FD_203841 | JGI IMG/M metagenome (GOLD analysis project Ga0306923, IMG submission 203841) | Lab enrichment of tropical soil microbial communities from Luquillo Experimental Forest, Puerto Rico - statanox.12C.anox.44.000.108 (v2)... | ecosystem: Environmental > Terrestrial >...
TTGGGCCGCTCTCATCCCCGAATGTGAGACACGGGAATGCTGGCGATACCGGCGACTATCCGTCGGAAGAAGTCGCACAGATGGCGCACTCGCTGGCTGTCAAGGCGATCACAAACCCATAACCGTCTGCTGAAGACCCGACTTGTGACGAAGCTCAGAGGTGCTCGGGAGCGCATTCGAGAAACCCAAAGGAAATGTGAGGGGCGCAAGTCCTACGCAGAGCGCCACCCGGAATTGGTGGTAGCTGCGAAGCGCCTGCATCGGCGCTCGCGTAAGGGGCACAGAAGATCACTGAGGGAGATTGCGCGCGAATTACAAGCGATGGGCTACAGCAACAAGCAGGGCACGCCGTACTCGGCATCTTGCGTCAAGTCGATGATCGAGGGGCCGTCGCCTTGAGCGCACGTCGGTGGAACTGGACCCGCAATTAAAACGGTGGCGTCATGCCGGAGGCGTTGGTACACGCTCGCCATCTTGGGCCAAGTACACAATCGTCAACATTCGCTGGAAGAGGACGCAGCGTGACTTCTCTGGTAATTTGTTAAAAACCGCGAAAATAAAGGGCTCCATCAATTCTACTCCGTCAATCTTCCACAAGTAGTGGCAGCATTCCATAAACTTCATTTCGGCAGCATCGCCGCCGGCTCTCAAGAACGGTTCGATTTCTTTTATCGACAGCCCGAGGCCTCGTTTAAGCTCTTCGTCCGCACAGTTCTTCCCGAGCATTGTCAACTCCTGACCCCCGTCACATTGCGTGCGATCCGTCCCACTGGACGATACAGCAAAGCCCATTCACTGACGATTACGGTCGTGAGCTATTAGCTCGCCCAGCCGCGCGCGAAACAATCCTTCGCAGCCATCGGGATCAACACTGTCGGCGTGAAGCGCAGACGACCGGACGGGATGCACGTCGAAGCGACGGCTGCCTGGAAGCATACCATGCCGAGAGCGCGGTGCCGACGTGATTAGCACTCGATCCTAGTGTCCAAACTGCCATTCACCGCATCGGAGCGACGGCTCCGGCGATGGGAGGGAACCGATCTGACTGCCAATCGTTCATTTGCTTGGACCGCCAATCGTTCATTTGCTCATTTCAGGAGGAGTTTCACCAATGACCTTTGTTACCCAGTTAGGTGTTGTGCTTGCAGTGTTGGGGTTTGATGCGGCCGTGGCACAGGAAGGCTATTTAGGCCACGATCATGACAAGTGGCACCACGGCTTTTACCGGACACTCGAACGTCCCGATACCAAGATGCCATGCTGCAATCTTACCGATTGTCGTCCCACCTCAGGGAGACAGGTCGATGGCCACTACGAGGTGAAGGTGAATGGCGCGTGGGTATCCGTACCCGCCGGCAAAATCCTGAAACAGTCAGCCCCCGACCTTGGATTTCACGTCTGCGCTCCTTTCAAATTCGATGGGCAACCGGATCACCTCTACTGTGTCGTTGTCCCGCCAGAAATTTAGGTTCGACTGACTCAGGCGCGGCTTTCATCCATTCGAAGCGCAGCGCCTTGGCAACTCACTCGATCACCTCGTCGGCACGGGCGATCAGCGGCAGCGGAATGGTGAGGCCGAGCGCCCTCGGCTTCGTGCCGATGGTCTTCAACTTCGACAAGCCTGAAACGAAGGACTTCACCGAGACGGTCCGGCTGCTGGCAAGCCTGTCCAAGTTCGTGATTGTCGACATCACCAACCCTCGGTCGGCACCGCTCGAACTGCAGGCCACTGTGCCGGACTACATGGTCCCGTTCGCCCCCATCCTTCAGCAGGGGGAGGAACCGTTCTCGATGTTCGTAGACCTTCAAAACAAGTACGACTGGGTGCTCCAACCCGTGGTCGGCTATCCCTCAGTCGACCGGCTGATAGAGGTGCTAGAGGACAAGATTGTCAGGCGCGCCGAGGCGAAGTTCAATGAACTCTTGGAGCGGCGGACGAAGCAACTTCGCGTCGAGAACGTCTGAGCCGTCGCCGCCGGTTAAACCACGCATAGCTGATTGACCATCATGAAGAGCGGCACGCGGATGGCACGCGCTCCGCCGTGCTCTCTATAAACTTGGCGTCATCCCCGCCGCGGGCCTCCAACATGCTCTTGATCAACTCAATGGCAGCCTCGATCTGCTCATCGCTCATCGCCTTAACCCCTTGCGAATGCTCGACTTTCATTTCCCTCGGCACCAGCATCGCGCAGACTTTCAAATAAGCAGCCGGCGACTCGCGCCGAACCCGCTTGAACACCTCTCGCCCATGCTGCTGCCAATCCTCTGCCAGATCGAGCCGGGTTGCTCGCTACAGCCAGATTACCAACGAAGCCCTCGTGGTCGGATATCGAGAGGGAAACAGGCTCATTATCAACCTAAGCTACTCTGGCGTTCCACGACACTCAGAGAGGCATCAAATCGAATTTTGCATGTTTGCTGTATTACGCATTTGCCGGATGTTGACGGGGCAGAACCTTGTACCACAACACTTCTCGATTGCTCATTTTCGATCGGAAGGCATTTCCGAAATGGCGCGATTTGTCGGAACGAAAGTGGAGTTCGGTGCTGACAAAGACGAGTTTGCCCTAAATGTTGACGCACGTGAGTTGCCGCTCATTCATGCCGATACTCATCTCAATGACCTCCTCCTGAAATATTGCGAAGCGGCGCTAGCCGATAGAAGAGGTGATGTGAGCCAGTTGCGCATGCTTCCTCATGGAAGAGTACTCGTGGAAGACGTTGCTCGCGGCCTGGGAATGAGCGAGAGGACGCTTGCACGAAGGCTTTCGGACGAAGGATTGAACTTCACTGAAATACTACAGCAACTGCGGCGCGATCTGGCGGTTCGTTACCTCGATGACCGCAAGCTGCACGTATCCAAGATTTCGTGGCTGCTCGGATTTCATGAGGTGAGCGCGTTCACGCACGCGATCAAACGCTGGACCGGAAAGACGCCGCGCCAGATGCGGACAGCCGGCGCTTATTGACCAAATGTAAGGCAGGAAGTCCCTCCTCCTTAACAGTTGGACCTGGGACTGGCTTGGCTAACAGTCGGCAGGTTTGCCCCTGTTTGCTGCCCTAAGAATTGCGTTGACCATCAATATCACCGCAGCCGCATCTGCATCTTCCCTTATGACATGCAAATACTTTAATGCCGCTCGTTCTTCGGAATAGCGATCAACTCGTTCCCCCCTATCGCGGATGGTGGCCCGGCCAGCCGTTGCAGTGCGCGATCTCGTGCCGGCGCACAGCCTCGGCCGTGATGCCGTATTCTTTGTATTTTTTCAGGTAAGAGTCGGCGGCGATGTAGATATAGCAGCGCGGCCTGTTGTTAAGCATGAAGCGCACTGAGCACCCAAGCAACCGCTCGGCGTGCGGGTGCGGGCTGCAAAGGTCAGCCATATCAGCCATGTCGAAAGCGGTGTTGTCGATAAGCGCGCCAGCGAAAGGCTTGTCGTATTTCAGGCGGCGGCGGCAGAGCAGCGCTTCCTGCCGGCCAGCAGCGCCCGTTGTATGGCACGTAGGGGGCCGGGCAGTCGCCTTGGCCTGAGGATTCGAACTCGCAGATAGTTACGCGCAAACCGGGCCTTTGACGTGTCGTAAGAAACTGGCCCGGCTTCCGGAACACCTCGTGACGAGAGACTTTTCGCGCGAAAGCTGTCAGCCTTCGACTCGCCACTGCGAGCTGCGCTGCGCCAGGGACGCAGGATTCGAACCCGTCTCAGCCGCGGTGTTTTGGATATTTCGCTTTAGAAAGGCTAACGTACCTCAGCTGCACAATCGGACCGTCGCATGCGCGACTGCTTTGGCGGCGGTGACGAGGTCGCTCAGGCGCACCCGCTCGTCGGGTGTCGGCCATTCCTTGTAGACGCGGATGTCACCTGGACCGTATTGCACGGTCGGGATGCCGAGCTTTTCCTGGATGATATTTCCGTCACCCACATTGCCGAGGCGCCCATGCGCGCCCACCACAGCCGGCGCCCCCGAGGCCATGACCTGGCCCTCTGCCAGCGCGGCGACGAGAGGGTGATCCGCAGGGCAGACCATCGCCAGTTGATTCCAGGTCTGCTCGGTGCCGCGCGCGGGGATTTCGAGCACGCAATTGAACGCAGGATGATCCTGCTTAATGCGCGCCAGCAGCCGCTCGAGGTCGCTCTCGATGGTGGCGACCGTCTGGCCGGGAACGGTGCGGAACTGCAGGGTCAGTTCGCATTCTCGCGTCGAGCGCCCCGTGGAACTTTTGAAATAATAATGCTCCTTGTGCATCACGTCGAAGGTGTGGGTCGGAAAGCCGGGGAGCTCCGGATGCGGCGTAAAAGTCATCCATCCACCGGCATCGATCGGCGTCAGGCTCGGACCAATCCGCCGCACGATCTCCATCTGCTGCTCGATGGGATTGATGTAGGCGGCGCGCGCTTGCGGGCTGTAACGGAAAAACAGTTCCGGGGCCGAGCAAACCAAGCGCACCATCACCACACCAACGCAGACATTGGCGATCGTGTTGTTGGAGTGCTCCATGTTGATGCACAGGTCCGCCGTGACGCCGTGGCGCAGCAGCGCGCGCGTGCCGGCCCCACCAAGCTTGTGCGCAACCACAGGGGTCATCAGAACGTCGCCCTTGAGCCGAATGCCCGAGCGCACGATCGCCTCCAGCGCACAGATTGCGGCCACGCAGCCGCCCTTGTCGTCGTGCGCGCCCATTCCCCAGATCCAGCCGTCCTCGAATTTTGCGCCGTAAGGGTCGACGGTCCACCCGCTCATCTCGACGCCGGGATCCATGTGCCCGTTGATGAGCAACGTCGGCCCGCCCCCGGTGCCCTTGAGCCGGCCGATTGGCTGGCGGCTTTTGCGCTGCCCTTCGAACGGATGCGTCACCTGCTGCATCTCGACCTCGAGCCCCATGTCCGACATGTAGCCGGCATAGAGGTCGGCGATGTCGCCCTCCTCGAAGGTCGAGCTCGGGGTTCGGATCGAGCGCTGCTCGAGATCGAGAACGCGCGTCGGATCGATTGCGGCGAGCGCCGGCCGCGTATCAATTGTCGAGGGCACTGCTGGTCTGCGCGGCTTGCAGCTTGCGGCTTACAACTTCGCTTTTTCGGCCCAGGTCGGCATCGGATAAAGGACCTGACACGACGCAAGCTGGAACGGATAGATGGTGCAGTATTTGCCCTTCTGCACCTGCATCAGGATCGCCCGCACCAGCTCGTTCTGGCCCGTCGTGGCGAATTTCACGCCGCGGTAGGGCACGATCAGCTGGTCCGGGGGGATGTTGGTTGCCGCAAGCGCGGTGCGAATTTTTTCCGGCTCCCTGGAGCCGGCGCGGTTAATCGCATCGAACAGCGTCATGGCGGCGGTGAAGTTGCGCGCCGGAACGTCGGAAAGATCACGTCCGTTCGAATGCTTTTTGAAGATCGCGTTGATCTTGGGAAGAAGCGGAATGTGGCTTTCGAGGTCGGCGTTGTAGGGAGAGCGGGTGATCGCGCCCTCCGCGTCCTTGCCCATCGTGCTGATGAAGGTCGGGTCGGTGAACCCGGCGTTCTGCGCCACGATGAGCTTTGGGTTGTAGTCCAGATCCTTGGCGGTCCGCAGCAGCAGGAACGTATCCGACGTATAGGACGACGGCATCAGAACGTCGGCGTTGGCGGCCTTGAGCCGCTGCACCTCGGCGGTCAGTGACGTCGTCTGCGCCCTGTAGGCGATTTTTTCCAGCACGCGAAAACCGCGCTCGCCGGCAAGCCGTTCCTGGACTTTTGCGCTGTCCGTGCCGTAGGCGGTATCCTCGTGGAAGAGCGACACCGACTGGAATTTCTGGCCGGACTTGGCCGCGAAATCCTTCAGGAAGTCGAACATCAGCTCGCTGAAATTCTCGTCCGTCGGCGTCGTGCGGAAGAAATATTTCAGCCCGCGCTGCGTCAGCGCCGGCTGGGTGGAATCTCCATTGATGAAGGGCACGCCTGCGCGCTCGGCGGCTTGGCTTGCCGCGGCAGTGACCGAGGAGAAGTAGGCGCCGATGAGGGCTTGGACCTTCTCTTGGCTGATGAGACGCTCGGTTTCGCTTTGGCCCACCTCCGGCTTGCCCTGGTGGTCGACCACGACAAGGATGACCTTGGCGCCGCCGAGACCCGGCAAGCCCTTGTTCCTGGCGAGCGCCAGCGGGAGATCGGCGCCCTCGTTGACGATCTCGGCGGCCGTCTTGATCGCGGCCACCGCGTCGATGCCAATCTGCGCGGTCGGGCCCGACAGCGGATCGAGCACTCCAATCTTGACCTCTTGCTGTGCCTGCGCGGATGCTGCGCCGCTCAACATTGCGACGCACGCGAGAGTGACAATTCTGAACCTCATTGCAGTGCTCCGTTCGCTTTCGTATTCGTACCGCTAGTTCGTATTCGTACCGGATCTCTCCTCCGTTCATTCCCCCGCAAGCGGGAATCCAGGGTCCCAGTCTGCGGCCTCTGGGTCCCCGCTTTCGCGAACGAACGGAGAATCTCCCCGGGTTCGAATGCAAAACCGCACGACAATGATAGAGTTGCTGAGTACGTCTGCTTCCAAAGCTCGCCATCGCAGGTGCGACCAATGCCCGCAAATGCCAGGGTCGCTCGTCTGATTGGAGCGCTTTTTGCATGTGCTCGTCAATCGGTTCAGCTGTTTTGAGGGGCGCTAGCATCGATGTCTAGAGAGCTCATCCTGCAAGCCATCATCAGTGGGCTGCTGATGGGGTTGATCTACGCGCTTGTGGCGGTCGGCCTGACGCTGATTTTCGGCCTCATGGAGATTGTCAATTTCGCGCATGGTGAGTTTCTCATGCTCGCCATGTTCATGGCATTCTGGTTCTGGGCGCTTGCCGGCCTCGATCCCCTGGTGTCGCTGCCGTTCGTGGTCGTTCTCCTCGCCGTTGCCGGCATATTGGCGCACTTCGGCATCATCCGGCGGCTGTTGAAGGCACCCATGCTCGCCCAGGTCTGCGGCACGTTCGGCCTTGGGGTGGCGCTGCGTGCCGCCGCGCAATTTCTTTGGACGCCCGACTTTCGTACCGTCACCAATCCGGCCATCGCCGGGCGCGTGCAGATCGGCTCGATCTTCATCGGCCAGCCGCAGCTGATCACCGGCGGCGTCTGCCTGTTGTCGTTCGCCGCGCTGTGGTGGTTCGTCACGCGCACCGAAACGGGTCTCGGCCTGCAGGCGACCGCGCAAGATCGGCAGGCCGCGGCCGTGATGGGGATTCCCACCGAGCGCATGTTCGCGTTGGGATGGGCGATCGGTATGGGCTGTGTCGGGATCGCCGGCACGATGCTCTCGACCTTCTATTACATATTTCCCGACGTGGGCACGAACTTCGCCTTGCTGGCATTCGTTGCGGTCGCGCTCGGCGGCTTCGGCAGCATCGCCGGCAGTCTTCTCGCCGGCCTCTTGATCGGACTTGTCGAGTCGCTTGGCGGGCTCTTGCTCGACCCGTCCTACAAGACGCTGATCGTGTTCGCACTCTATCTTGCGGTGGTCATTTTCAGGCCGCAGGGTCTGTTCGGCCGGTTCTAGCCATGTCGAGCAGCCGGACGGACATGCTCAAGAGCGCGCTGGCCGAAAACCTTTGGCCACGGCCGCCGCTTTGGGTCGGCGCATTCGGTGCAGCGGCGCTCGCGCTGTTGCTCGCCTATCCTTTCATCTTCACCACACCGTTTGCCCATCATTTGATGATTCTCATCTTGTTGTATGCCTTGATGGCCCAGTCGTGGAACGTGGTGGCGGGATTCTCGGGCCAGATCAGCCTCGGCCAGGCGATCTTTTTCGGAATCGGCGCGTACTCCTCGACCGTTCTGTTCGCGAAATATGGCATCACGCCCTGGGCGGGATTGATGGTCGGCATGCTGCTGTCGGCATTGGCCGCCGTTGCCATCGGCGTTCCGACCTTGCGCCTGCGCGGACACTATTTCGCGATCGCCACGCTGCTCATCGGCTCGAGCGTGCAGATCGTCTTCCAGCGATGGGACTGGGTGGGCGCAGCGTCCGGGCTGTACGTGCCGATCGAACGCGCCTCGCCCTGGTTCTATCTGCAATTCCACACGAGCAAGGTGCCGTACTATTACCTCGCGCTGGGTGCGGTGGCGGCCGGGTATTTTGCGGTGTGGAAGCTGCGCCGCAGCCGCCTCGGCTTTCGCCTGCAGGCAATGCGGGATGACCCGGATGCAGCCGCAAGCCTTGGCATTGCGATCGCGCGCCACAAGGTACTGGCCTTCATGATCTCCGCCGCGATGATGTCGGTCGCGGGCACGTTCTATGCGCAATATGTGCTGGTGCTCGACCCGGAACGGCTGTTCTCGGCGGAGATTTCGATCATCGTCCTGCTCATGACCGTGCTCGGCGGGAGCGGCACGTTGTGGGGACCGGCGTTGGGCGCAGCGATCCTGGTCCCCTTGTCGGAGTACAGCCGGATCTGGTTCGGCGGCACCGGACGCACGATCGATCTCATCCTCTACGGCATCTTGATCCTGCTCGTGTGCATGTGGCGTCCGAGCGGCATTCTCAGCCTCTTGGAAGAGCGCATTCGCCGGCGCGCGGAAATACCATGAGCCCGCTGCTGGACGTCCAAGGCCTGACCAAGCGCTTCGGCGGGCTGACCGCCAATGCCAACATCGCCTTCGATGTGAACGAGGGCGAGATCGTCGGCATCATCGGTCCGAACGGCGCCGGCAAGTCGACGCTGTTCGACCTGATCACCGGCTTCCAGTCGCCCAATGCCGGTCGCGCCCTTCTGGATGGCCGCGACATCACCGGCCTGCGGCCCGACCGCATCGGCCGCTTGGGGCTCGCCCGCACGTTTCAGAAGCTCAAACCCTTTGTCGATCTCACGGTCACCGAAAACGTCATGGTCGGCGCGCTCGCTCACACCCCCGTCTTGAAAACCGCGCGCGAGCAGGCGCTGGAGTCGCTCGCCTTCGTGGACTTGCTGGACAAGCGCAATCATTTTGCGCGCGAGCTCTCCACCGGGCAACGCAAGCGGCTCGAGCTCGCGCGCGCCCTTGCCATGAGCCCGCGGCTCATCCTCATGGACGAGGTGACGGGCGGCGTCGACCAGCGCTCCGTCGCCGGCTTGGTCGCGCTCGTGCGCGAGCTCAAGCAGCGGGGCGTAACCATCGTGATGATCGAGCACAACATGCAGGTGATCATGCGCCTGGCCGATCGCATCCTCGCCCTGCACGCGGGCCGACGCATCGCCTTCGGCGCGCCGGACGAGGTGCGCAGCGACGCCGCCGTCGTCGACGCCTATCTCGGGACCATCGACCATGCTGCTTGAGGTCCGCGATCTCGAAGTCGCCTACGGCGACTATCAGGTGGTGTGGGGCGTGTCGCTCTCGGTTGGGGCCGGGGAAAGCGTGGCGCTGCTCGGCCCGAACGGGTCCGGCAAGAGCACCGTGGTCAACACCATCAGCGGTCTGCTCGCGGCCAAGGCAGGCGAAATTCGCTTCGACGGCGCGAGTCTCAAGGGCCGGCCGACGCACGTGCGAGCAAGTCTCGGCATCGCGCACGTCCTCGAGCGGCGGCGTGTTTTCCCGCACCTCAGCGTGCTGCAGAATTTGACCTTGGGTGCGTGGCATGCGGCAGCGAAGGGAGCGCGCCCGCGAAGCTTGGAACGGATATTCGCGCTGTTCCCGCGTCTCTCCGAGTGCAAAAGCCAGCTCGCGCGCACCCTTTCCGGCGGCGAGCAGCAGATGCTCGCGCTCGGCCGTGGGCTTATGGCGCTTCCGCGGCTGCTCATCGTCGATGAGCCGTTCCTCGGGCTCGCGCCGCGCGTCATCGAGCAGATGAAGTCTGTGTTCCAGGCGCTGCAGGCAGAAGGCATCGCCATCCTGTTCATCGAGCAAAACGTCCGCCTCGCGCTGTCCATGGCCGGCCGCGGCTATATCCTGGAAAGCGGGCACCTCGCGATCGAAGGAGACGCACCCACTCTAATCAACAGCCCGGAGGTACGACGGATTTTTCTCGGTGGATGAGGGACAAGTGCGAACCACGCGCACGCAGGCCGTGTGTTGAGTGAAGCCGGCCTTAAGCCAAACCAGTCTCTGGCGAGTTCGAACTGAGTCTCTGAGATAAGAACACGGAAATTGAAAATTTCCGACCAGAGACTAGCGCACCAATTTCGACGAACGCCTCCTTGAAACAAGAAAAACACGCCACAGAGATCCGCCACCGTCTCCGTAAGCCGCGGGAATGTCGCGCAAACTCATGCGGGCGGGACATGGCTCCCAAAGACCGGACTGCGTGGCTGGGCATGTGAGATTAAGGTCGCACAGATTTCCTGGAATCCAGCCAAATTCCAGCCGCAGAGACCATTTCGCGTTTGAGCTGCGCCGGGGATACGCAGCTCGGGCCTGGTTCCTGCGCGGAATTCAAACGGCGGGCCGCCCATCACGGCGAAAGCTGTGGAGAGGCTTGCGCTTGAGTCCGGCGCGCGCCTAACGAGTCACGGCGACCGGCAGATGCTCGATCGCCCGCAGGCCCGGCCGTCTGCGCCACTTGATCTGCGATTCGTCTACGGCCAGCTGCAGTTTCGGCCACCGCCGAAACAAGGCCTTGAGCGCGCATATTCCCTCGATGCGTGCGAGCTGATGCCCCAGACAGAAATGAATGCCGGTGCCGAAGGCGATGTGCCGGTTCGGCCGGCGCTCGAGATCAAGCTTCTCCGGATGCGCATTGGCCTGCGGATCGAGGTTCGCGGCCACCAGCATGGCAATGATCTGCTCGCCCTTCTTCAGCCGGATACCGCCGAGCTCGAGCTCCCTGCGGACGTAGCGCGGCTTGGTGAACTGCACCGGCGAGAGGAACCGCAGGAATTCCTCGACAGCGAGATTGGCCCGGCTCCAGTCCTCTTCTAGCCACTCGCGCAATCCGGGATTTTTCAGGAGCTCATGCACCGAGCCGCTAATGAGATGCGTGGTGGTTTCGTGCCCCGCAAACAGCAGCAGGAAGACCATCGACACCATCTCGTTGCGGCTGATCTGGCCGCCGTTCTTCTCGACGCGCACCAGCTCGGCAATCAAGCCCTCGCCGCCACTTTCGCGCGCGACCTCCAGCTGCCGCTCCAAGTAGCGCCTCATCGCGTAAAAACTCACGACAATCTTCGGAATCATGCTGATGAACCCGATGGTGCCGGTGAAGCGCGTGAAGCCACCGGCCCAGGCCGTGAACTTCGCCCGGTCGGCAAGCGGCAGGCCGAGCAGCTCGCAGATCACTGCGAGCGGCAGCTGGCGCGCGTAGCCCTCGACGAGGTCGGCGGGTATGCCCTGCGCGAACAGTTCGTCGGCGAGCTCGTCGGCGATGGCTAGGATGCGCGGCTCCATCTCGAGGATGGCGCGACGGCGGAAGGCTTCATCAACAATGTCGCGCAACCGCCTGTGATCCGGTTCGTCCATTGATAGCATGTGATTTGCGAGCGTGCGCACGATGCCCGGCATCCACCATCGGACCCCGGCGATGTTGCCGTCGTCCCGGCGCATGCTGAACGTCCCGCTGTCTTTCAAGACGCGATCGGCCATCTCCTCCGTCGTCGTGGTCCAGATCCGGCCGAGGATCGGGAACCGCACCTCGACCACCGGCCCTGCTGATTGCAGCTTGGCGATCGCCGCGGCGGGATTGCGGAAATAGTCCTGACTGGAAAAGTCTACATCCATGAACGATCCGTAGAACGCGCCGTGGCCAAGACGCGTTCACGCGAGATCACAGCAGGGACGCCGCGTATGAGATCGATCAGCACCAGCGGATCGTCCGGCTCCACGTCGGCGCGCCAAGCGACGTGGCGGTCAGGCCGCACAAGGACCAGCTTTTTCGCATAGAGCGCCGCCGCTTCGGCGTC
>Ga0306923_10006118_pt1 | contig 11826 bp, 11 predicted proteins | sample sta12Can44000108_FD_203841 | JGI IMG/M metagenome (GOLD analysis project Ga0306923, IMG submission 203841) | Lab enrichment of tropical soil microbial communities from Luquillo Experimental Forest, Puerto Rico - statanox.12C.anox.44.000.108 (v2)... | ecosystem: Environmental > Terrestrial >...
CAGCCCAAGCCACTACATCAACCAGGACCTCGCCAATGTATGGCTGGATAAGTGATGTTTTGTAATCCGTCGCCCTGAGGAGCCGGCCGAAGGCCGGCGTCTCGAAGGATGACGGTTCAAAGAGCAAGACGGAACACATGTACCGCTATATCGCCAACCGCGTGCTCCTGGTGATCCCGACGCTGATCGGGGCGGCGGTGCTCGTGTTCCTGCTGATGCGGCTCATCCCCGGCGACATTTGCGCGATCCGCCTCGGTTCCGGCGGCACCATGGCGGACCCGCGCGCGATCGCCCGCTGCCATGCCGAGCTGGGGCTCGATCGCTCGATGCTCGCGCAGTTCATCGACTTCGCCTGGGGCTTTTTCCGGCTCGATTTCGGCATGTCGATGTGGTCGGGCAAGCCGGTCGCCGAGGAGATCGCGGCGCGCCTGCCCATCTCGCTCGAGATCGCCATGATGGCAACGGTGGTCGCGATCTTCATCGCCATCCCGCTCGGCACCATATCGGCGCTCAAACAGAACAGCTGGATCGATCACATCGTGCGCATCGCCGCCATCGCCGGCATCTCGACGCCGTCGTTCTGGCTCGGCATCGTCTCGATCCTCGCCGTGCTGGAACTCTCGCACCTGCTGTTCGGCGCGCCATGGATGCCGCCGATCGACTACGTCCCGTTCTGGCAGGACCCGCTGCGCAACCTGTCGATCGCGTTCCTGCCGGCGCTCACGGTCGGCTACCGCTACGCCGCGGTGAGCATGCGCATGACGCGCTCGGCGATGCTCGAAGTGCTGCGCGAGGATTACATCCGCACCGCCCGCGCCAAGGGCTTGATCGAAAAAATCGTGATCAACCGCCACGCGCTCAAGAACGCGCTGCTCCCGGTCGTCACCTTGATCGGTATAGAGTTCGCCTTCCTGATCAGCGGGCTCGTGGTGACCGAGCAGGTGTTCAACATCAACGGCGTCGGCCGGCTGTTCGTGCTGGCGGTGCAAAACCAGGACTACACGCTCACGCAGGCGCTGGTCATGCTCACGGTGGTGACCTTCGTGTTCGTCAATCTCGCGGTCGACCTGCTCTACGCCTGGCTCGATCCGCGTATCCGATTCGGGTGAACCAATGGTCGATCTCCCGTACACCGCGGCCCTCGAAAATACCGTCGAAGCCCCCCGCGCGCGCTCGAGCGTGCTCGACTTCTGCCGGCGCGAGCCGCTCGGCACCTTCGGCCTCGTGTTGGTGGCGGTGATGGCGGTCGCCGGCCTCGGCGCCGAATTGATCGCGCCCTACAGCCCGACCGCGAACGATTTCGCCGCCATGACCGAGCCGCCCAGCTGGGCGCACCTGATGGGCACCGACCAGTTCGGCCGCGACCTGTTCTCGCGCATCGTCTACGGCGCGCGCACTGCCTTCATCGTCGGCTTCTCCTGCGCGCTGGTCGGCGGCTTCGCCGGGCTCGTGCTCGGCGTCGCCAGCGCCTATTTCGGCGGCCGCATCGACACCGTGCTCCAGCGCGTCAACGACGTGATCATGGCGTTCCCGCTCATCATCCTGGCGCTCGCGGTCATCGCCGTGTTCGGCAGCGGGGTGTTCAACGTGATCCTGGCGATCACCGTTCCGCTGATTCCGCGCTGCGCGCGCGTGGTGCGTTCGAGCGCGCTCTCGATCCGCGAGGTCCCCTACATCGACGCCGCGCGCGCCTGCGGCTTCGGCCACGCGCGCATCATCCTGCGCCACATGGTGCCGAACGTGCTGGCGCCGTTCCTGATCATGCTCACCGCCTTCGTCGGCCAGGCGATCCTGGCTGAGGCTTCGCTCTCCTACCTCGGGCTTGGCGTGCAGGAGCCGGTCCCGGCCTGGGGGCTGATGCTGCAAGGCGGCGCCGAGGAATACGCCACGACCGCGCCGTGGATCGCGATCTTTCCCGGCGTCGCGATCGCGCTCACCGTGTTCGGCTTCAGCCTGTTCGGCGACGCGCTGCGCGACGCCCTCGATCCGAAGCTGCGGGACCGCTGAGTCTGGTTCAATACTGAGCAAACCGTTTTCGGGATTATCCATGGTGACGCTGTGTTAAGCTGCCTCCCGCAAGAAACGAAAGCTCGGGAGGTCCCCATGGCAAAGAAGGGCAGCAAGGGTAGCGTTTACCGGGTCATCGACGTAGTCGGCGTCAGTGACGAATCCTGGGAGGATGCGGCCAAGCGCGCGATCGAGACCGCGTCCAAATCGCTGCGCGACCTGCGCGTTGCCGAAGTCACCAAGATGGATCTGACGGTCGACGACGACGGCAAGGTGTTGAATTTCCGCACGCGCGTCGCGCTCTCGTTCAAATACGAGAGCTGATTTCCGTCAAAGCCGACGCCTCGCAACGGTTCACCGCCCGGCGTTGCCTTGTGCAATGCCGGCGGATCGTCGTTGCGCCTGAACTGCGGGCAAATATCCGCGGGCCGCCTCGTTGCGGGCTTACCCGGCGGTCATCCGATCTTCGACGTTGTTGGCGATCTCCTCGCAGATCTCGGCCAATTCGAAAAGCTCGGCCTTGATTGGAGAATCCTGCGCCCCTGCCGCGAGGCGCCGGAATTGACTCGCCTGTTCGCGCAAATAATCGTCGTAGTCCATGTGACGCCCTCATCTACGTCCCACGGGAGCCAGCATTTTACCAGCTTGCCGGGCGTCAATCAACGGATATGCCGCCGGCTCACGCCGTGGTGCCGCCGTCGACCGGCAGCGCCGCGCCGGTGACGAACGAGGCTTCGTCCGAGAGCAAAAACAACGCCGCGTTGGCGGTCTCTTCCGGCCGGCCGGGGCGGCCCATGGCGTTCTGGCCCGCGCGCTGGCGCACCAGCTCTTCCGGGTCGCGGCCGAGCGTACTCTGCTGGTCGGGGCGCGCCACGAACACGCGCAGCATCGGCGTGTCGGTGGCGCCGGGGCAGATGGCGTTGACGCGGATGCCATCCTTGGCGACGCGCTTGGCGAGCGCGCGCACGAAGCCGACCACGCCGAACTTCACCATCGAGTAGACCGGGCTGAACTGCGAGCCGACGAGGCCCGAAGTCGATGCGGTGTAGAGCAGGCTGCCGCCGCCGCGCGCGCGCAACTCCGGCAACGCCGCCTCGGTGGTGACGACCTGCGAGCGCAGATTGAGATCGACCGCCAACGCAAAGTCGGCCATCTCGAGGCCTTCGACCGAGGCCGGGCCGGGATGGCCGAGGTGGTTCCAGACGAAATCGAGGCCGCCGAAGGCATTCGCGGTTTCGCGCACGATGCGCCGCGCGTTGGCGTCCTCGCGCAGGTCGGCGACGATGCCCTTGGCCTTGCCGCCGGCCGCCGTGATTTCTTCGACCACCGCCGCGACGCTCGCGCCGTCCACGTCGACCACGCCGACGCTCGCGCCTTCGCGGGCGAACCGAATGGCACCGGCACGGCCCATGCCCGAGCCCGCCGCCGTCACGATGCCGATCTTATTCTTGAGCCGCATTGCGCCGATCCCTCCGTTTCACCGTGTTGACCTTACACGCCAAGCGTCCCGGCAGCATCTGCGAAGCTGACGTGACGCCGGTCGAACTGCTATGTTGCGCAGTCAGAAGAGCGAGGAGGAAGCCATGGCCCTGACCGTCAAGCAGATGATGGAAGCCGCCAACGCCGCGGTGCCGCGCGTCACGCCGGCGCAGGCGCGCGACATGATGGCCAAGGGCAACACGCTCGTGGTCGACGTGCGCGACGGGTCCGAAGTGCAGCAGACCGGCAAGGTCGCCGGCGCCGTGCATGTTTCGCGCGGCCTGTTGGAATTCCGTGCCGATCCCGAGGCGCCCACGCACGACAAGAACTTTGCTCGGGACAAGGCCGTCATTCTCTACTGCGGCTCGGGCGGACGCGCGGCGCTCGCCGGCAAGCTCCTTAAGGACATGGGATACGAGCAGGTCTATAACCTCGGCGGCTTCAAGGACTGGGCCGAGGCCGGCGGCGCGGTGGACAAATAACGCGTCATTGCGAGGCGCCGCGACGAAGGCACTGTAGGGTGGGGCAAGGTCGCCGTAGCGCTTAGCGCGAAGGCGGACGTACCCACTATCCATCAACAAATAATCATCGTTGGTGGGCGCGCTTAGCCCACCCTACACGCTACATCCGCGCTTGCAAAAATTCGCCGAGGCGCGCAAGCGCCCGGCGACCTTCGGGAACGAACCCCGCGTAGAGATGCCAGACGTGCGGCATTCGCTCCCATAGTTCGAGTTCAACCTGACAGCCCGCCCCGCGCATCTTATCCGCCGCGCGCACCGCGTCATCGCGCAGGATTTCGTCGCTGCCGGCCTGGATCAGCGTCGGTGGAAGCCCGGCCGGGTCGCCGTAGATCGGCGAAATGTACGGATCGCGCGGATCGGCGCCGGCGCAATAGTTGCGCACCAGTTCGGGCAGGTTGTCGGGGTCGAGCATGGGATCGGCCGCGGCGTTCCCGCGCAGCGACGCTCCGGTGAGGGTGAGATCGGCCCACGGTGAAAGCGCGGCGGCGGCACACGGTAATGCGGCGCCCTCGTCGCGCAGCCGCAGCATCGTGGCGAGCAGCAGGCCGCCGCCGGCCGAGTCGCCCGCAAACGCGATGTGGCGCGGCGCGAAGCGGGCGGCGAGCCAGCGGTAGGTGGCTATAGCGTCTTCGAGCGCGGCGGGAAACGGATGCTCCGGCGCCAGGCGATAATCGAAATAGAGCACCTGGGCGCGCGTCGCCGCGGCGAGGCGCCACAAGAAATCGCGGTAGAGCGCCGCGGTGCCGATGCAATAGCCGCCGCCGTGAAAATAAAGCACGCAACGGTCGGCGCGCGACTGCGCGACCGCCGTGAGCAGGCTGGGAACGCCGCCGGCGTCGACCTCCGTACGCTGCGTATATTTGCGCCGGCCCGGCACGAAGGGCTCGAGGCGCGCGATGCGTTCGCGCACCTTCGGCATCGGCCGGCGGTTCTTGCCGACGATGTGTTTTTCGAGTCGCAGCGCCGCGCGCAGCATCCGCGCGCGCCAGCTGATCGAAACACGAAAATCCCGAGGCCCGGGCATGGAAGCAGGCTGCCGGCGTTATCGCATCCCTGACTCAAAACACCTTGGGAACGGATTCCGGCGTTGCTTTACCGGACTTCACCCGCTTTTGATCGCCGCTCGATCACCATCAGCGCCGCGACGCTCATGAGGGCGGTCGCCATCAGGTAATAGCTGGGCGAGAGCGGATCGCCGGTCTTCGCGATCAGCCAGGTTGCGAAAAACGGCGCGAAGCCGCCGAAGATCGTCACCGAAATGCTGAAAGCCAGCGCGCAGCCGATCGCCCGCGTCTCGACCGGGAACTGCTCCGACATCACCGACGGCAGCACGCCGCTGTAGCCCGCCTTGATCAAATTGAGGAAGCCGACCGCGAAGATGGCGGTCGCGAGCGACGGGTATTTGTCCATCAGCCAGAAGCAGGGATAGGACGCCAGCGCGAACAGCCACCCGGTGATCGGCATGATCCGGGCGCGCGGCTTGATCTTGTCCGAATAATAGCCGGCCACGACCGAGAACACGGCGAGCATGACGCCGCCCACGAGCGTGGCGACAAAGCCGGTGTGGGCCGGCAGGTGCAGCGTCTTGATCCCGTAGGTCGGGATATAGAGCAACAGATAATAGGAGCTGTTCGAGACGATGGCGGCGCCGAGGGCAAGCAGGAACGACACCTGCTGCCGGCCCAACAGCTCGCCGATCGGCATGCTCGCGGGTTTTTCGGCAGCCAGGAACTCCGGTGTCTCGCTCATGCGCGCACGGATGTAGAGGCCGACCGGACCGACCAGCAGGCCGAAAACGTAAGGGATGCGCCAGCCCCAATCGACCAGCTGCTGATGGGTGAGCAGCGTTGTCAGGCTCACGCCGAACAGCGACACGACGATCGAGACCATGCCGATGCTGGCCCATTGCCAGCCCGCCACGTAGCCCTTGCGATCGCCAGCATGCTCGACCAGGAAAGCAACGGCGCTGCCGAATTCGCCCCCCACCGAGAACCCCTGCAGGATGCGCGCAAGCGTGATGATGATCGGGGCGGCGATGCCTATGGTGACATAGCCCGGCGTGACCACCATCAGGATCGTGCCGATCATCATGAGACCGATCGACAAGGTGAGACCGGCCTTGCGGCCGTGCCGGTCGGTATAGGTGCCGACAATGAGCGCGCCGAGCGGCCGCACCACGTAGGCAAGACCGAAGGTGCCGAAAGTGATCAGCAGCGACACGTTCGGATCGCTCGCCGGGAAGAACACCTCGGCCATGTAAACGGCGAAAAAGCCGTAGACGAGGAAGTCGAACCATTCGAGCACGTTGCCGATGGTGGCGGCGACGATAACGCCGGGGAGGCTTGGGCGCTGTGCGGCGGCGCCTTCCATTACGGTTTCCATAGCCATGCCCGGTCTCCTTGCTTTCGCGATTCCGCCCGCACGCAGGTTAGGCCGGGATGCTCTTGTATGTCATTGCCGGCTTTCGATGCGATGTTCCGCCGGAACCACGTTGCGCCGGTACAGCCTGTGGGGGATCATTTCCGGAGCGAACTTGAGGAGTGTCCATGCTGCACCGCAGGACCGTGCTGAAAGCCATGGCCGGCGCCGGCGCGACGGTCGCCGGCGGCTTGGCGACGCCGGCGATCTCCCAGCGCGCCGCCGCGCGGACGATACGTTTCGCGCCGCAAGCGGATCTGTCGAACTTCGATCCGGTGTGGTCCTCGACCGTCGTGGTCCGCAACGCCTCGGTGCTGGTGTGGGACATGCTCTACGGCATCGACGAGAAGCTCACGCCGCAACGCCAGATGATCGAGGCCGAGGAAGTCTCCGCCGACGGGCTAACCTGGACGTTCCGCCTGCGCCCCGGACTCAAGTGGCACGACGGCGAGCCGGTGCTCGCGAGGGACTGCGTCGCGAGCCTCGTCCGCTGGCAGGTGCGCGACTCGATGGGACAGATGATCAAGCCCATCCAGAACGAATTGACGGCGGTCGACGACCGCACCTTCCGCTGGGTGCTCAAGCAGCCCTACCCGAAGCTCCTGTTCGCGCTCGCCAAATATATCACCGCGGCCTTCATGATGCCGGAGCGGATGGCCAAGACCGATCCGTTCAAACAAATCAGCGAGTACGTCGGCAGCGGCCCGATGAAGTTCGTGCGTGGCGACTGGGTGCCGGGCGCACGGGCGGTGTTCGAGAAATTCGCCGATTACGTGCCGCGCCCGGAGCCGCGCTCGTGGCTTGCCGGCAGCAAGACGATGCTGGTCGACCGCATCGAATGGGCGATCATGCCGGACCCGGGCACCGCCTCGGCGGCGCTGCAGAACGGCGAGGTCGACTGGTGGGAGAACCCGATTTCCGATCTCGTGCCGGTGCTCAAGGCGAACCGCAACGTCGACGTCGACATCGCCGACCCGCTCGGCAACATCGGCTCGTTCCGCATGAATCACCTGTATCCGCCGTTCAACGACGTGCGCGCGCGGCGCGCCGTGCTCACGGCGATGAGCCAGGAAGATTACATGCGCGCGGTGGCGGGCGACGACACGTCGCTGTGGCGGGCGTTACCGAGCTATTTCACGCCGGACACACCGCTCTACACCGAAGAGGGCGGCGAGATTCTCAAAGGCCCGCGCGACCTCGATGCCGCCAAGCGCCTGCTCGCGGAAAGCGGCTACGCCGGCGAGCCGGTGTCGTGTCTGGTCGCCCAGGACCAGCCGGTGATCAAGGCGATGGGCGAAGTGACCGCGGATCTGCTCAAGCGCATGGGCATGAAGGTCGATCTGGTCGCGACCGACTGGGGCACGGTGGGCGCACGCCGTGCGGTCAAGACGCCGCCCGGCCAGGGCGGCTGGCACATGTTCCACACCTGGCACACCGGGGCGGGAAGCGTGAATCCGGCCTCCAATTTCCAGCTCCGCGCCAACGGCGATGCGGCCTGGTTCGGTTGGCCCAAGAGCGAAGCGGTCGAGGCGGAAGTCGCGCACTGGTTCGCGGCGAAAAATTTCGAAGAGGAGCAAGCCGCGGTGCGCCGGCTCAACAAGGCGGCGTTCGATTATGTCGTCTATGCGCCGACCGGCTTCTTCCTCACCTATCAGGCCTGGCGCAAGAATTTGTCCGGCATCGCCAAGGGCCCGATCCCCTCCTTCTGGGGCGTGAGCAAAGCGTAATTGTTGCGGGCTTCGTCCCCGGGGCGGGTCGCCGCACGTTGCCGACGCGCGGCCGGGATAGCACAATGGCGCGGGCGAACCGAACCGCCGTGCAGGCGGCCGCGCTCGGCCCGCACGGGAGTGACACGCCATGCTCGAAAAGACCGCCGCCACCGCCGCCGCATCGACGGGCCCTGCCCCCGCCGCGGCGCTTGCCGGAATCAAGGTGCTCGACTTCACCCAGTTCGAGGCGGGCCCGTCCTGCACCGAGGCGCTGGCCTGGTTCGGCGCCGAGGTCGTCAAGGTGGAGGAGCCCAACCGCGGCGAGCCGGGGCGCTGGGGCTTCACCGACAGTCCCGATGCCGACTCGCATTATTTCATCTTTTACAATCTCAACAAACGCAGCGTTACCTGCAACCTCAAGAGCGAGGAAGGCAAGGCGCTGATCACGCGCATGATCGAGCAGGCCGACGTGCTGGTTGAGAACATGGCGCCCGGCACCTTCGCGCGGCTCGGCTTCGACTGGCCACGTCTGTCGAAGCTCAATCCGCGCCTGATCTTCGCCCAGGTGAAGGGCTTCGCACCCGAGAGCCCGCACGCGAATTATCTCTGCTTCGACATGATTGCCCAGGCGATGGGCGGCACGATGGGGGTGAACGGCCTGCCCAACTCGCCGCCGATCAAGCCCGGCGCCTCGGTCGGCGACACCGGCACCGGCATGCTGTGCGCCATGGGCATCCTCGCGGCGCTCTATCAGCGCATGGCGACCGGCCGCGGCCAGCACATCCAGATCGCCATGCGCGACGCCATGCTCAACTATTGCCGCACGCCGATGAGCCGCCAAGCCGCGCTCGCGGAGCAGCTGCCGCGCGCCGGCAACACCATCCTCGGCACCGCGCCCGGCGATCTTTACAAATGCGCGCCCGGCGGGCTCAACGACTGGGCCTATATCTTCGCCTCGCGCGGCAACGAGGAGCACTGGCGCCGGCTCGCGCGCGTCATTGGCCGCGAGGATCTGCTCGACGATCCGCGCATGAAGGACGGGTCGACCCGCGCCAAGCACCGCGACGTGGTCGACGCGGCGCTCAGTGCCTGGACCGCGACGCGCACCAAGCGCGAGGTGATGGAGACGATCGCCGGTGCGGGCGTCCCGTGCGGCGCGGTCATGACCACGCTCGAGCTGCTCAACGATCCCGACCTGCACGCGCGCGGCATGATGCAGGTGATCGATCATCCGGTGCGCGGCAAGGTGACGGTGCCGGGATGGCCGCTGCGCATGTCGGATACCCACGTGCCGCTTCAAAGCGCGCCGGTCCACGGCGCCGACAGCGAGGCGATCTACGGCGCCTGGCTCGGCTGCTCGGCCGCCGACGTCAAGGACATGCGCGAGCGCAAGGTGATCTGATAATCGAAGGATTGTAGGGTGGGCTAAGGCCGCCGAAGCCCACTTGGACGAAGGCGGGCGTGCCCACCGCTTAATCAAACAAACGGTGGGCACGCGGGCTGCGCTTCGCTCCGCCCGCTTAGCCCACCCTACGGAATCAACGAATCAAACAAAAACCAGGGGAACTAAGATGAAAGTCGTGCTTGCCTTTCTTCTATCTCTCGTCGCGGTCTTTGTCTGGGTCACCGCCGCCTCCGCCCAGGACTATCCCAACCGTCCCGTCACCATGATTGTGGCGTTTCCGCCCGGCGGCGCCGACGACGCCACCGCGCGCATCCTTCAGGAGCCTTTCCAGCGGGCGCTCGGCCAGCCGGTCGTGATCGAAAACGTCGCCGGCGCCGGTGGCACGCTCGCCGCCGCCAAGGCCGCCAAGGCAACGCCTGATGGCTACACGATCCTGTTGCACCAGAACTCGCTCGCCGCCGCGCTGACGCTCTATCCCCACCGTACCTTCGATGCGGAAAAGGATTTCGTCCCCATCGGCCTCGTCAACACCGCCGCCGGGACGCTCGCGGGCCGCGCCGACTTACCGCCGAACAATTTCGACGAATTGCTGCGCTGGATTAAACGCCGGGCCTGAACGTCAAGTTCGGGCATCCGGGTGTCGGCTCATGGGGCCATCTGGCGGGCGTGCTGATCGTGCAGGAACTCGGCGTGCCGGCGACGCAGATACCCTATCGCGGCGCCGGACCGGTGCTGATCGACATGCTGGGTGGTCAGGTGGACATGGGGGTGCTGTCCGCCATCGCGGCCGCGCCCCAGATCCACGACAAGAAGCTGAAAGCCTACGCGATCGTCGGCCGGGAACGCTTCGCCGGCCTGTCGGATCTCAAGACGCTGGGTGAACTCGGTTACAAGAAGCTCCACTTCGATTTCTGGCATGCGTTGTTCGCGCCCGCCGGCACGCCGCGCCCGATCATCGACAAGCTCAACGCGGCGCTGCGCACCGCCCTCAATGATGAGAAGCTCAAGAAAACCTATGCCGAGGGCGGCATGGACCGATATCCGCCCGAGCAGATGACCCCCGAAGCCGCCGGCGCGCTGCTCAAGCAGGAGATCCCCCTGTGGGGCGACGTGATAAAGACGAACCACATCACGGGGCAGTGACGATATGGCCGCGCTGCGCGGTATTTGTATTTGCGCCCTCTCCCCTTGCGGGAGAGAGCAGCTCGGTCGGTACAACAAACTCGATTGGGTGAGGGGTCACCCCTCACCCAACGGAGCTTGTTGATCATGCGCAGATCCCCTCTCCCGCAGGGGGAGAAGGCGCTATAACGGGCACCGAGGTGTAGAGAACCTGAAGCGACGAATGCGAACAAAAGCCATTCGGGGAACTGACATGACAGTTGTACGTATTGTCATCGTTTCGTTCATCTCGGCGTTGGTTTGGGCCACCGCCGCCTGCGCCGATGACTATCCCAACCGTCCCGTCACAATGATAGTCGCGTTCCCGCCCGGCGGCGCCGACGACGCCACCGCGCGCATTATTCAGGACGCCATGCAGAGGGCGCTGGGCCAGCCGATCGTGATCGAAAACTTCGGCGGCGCCGGCGGTACGCTCGCCGCCGCCAAGGCCGCCAAGGCCGCGCCCGACGGTTACACGATTTTGCAGCACCAGAACGCGTTGGCCGCCGCGATGGCGCTCTATCCCAACCGCACCTTCGACGCGGACAAGGATTTCGTCACCATCGGCCTGATCAATACCGCAGCCGGGGTGCTCGCCGGGCGTCCGGACCTGCCGCCGAACAATTTCGACGAGCTGCTGCGCTGGATGAAGGCGAACGGCCGGAACGTCAAAATCGGGCATCCCGGCGTCGGCTCGTACGGTCATCTGGCCGACATGCTGATCATGCAGGAGCTCGGCATGACGCCGACCCAGGTGCCCTACCGCGGCGCCGGTCCGGCGCTGGTCGACCTGTTGGGCGGCCAGGTGGACTTGGGCCCGATCTCGGCCATCGTCGCCGGGCCGTTGGTCCACGGCGGCAAGCTGAAAGCCTTCGCGACCATAGGCAAGAAGCCCTTCGCGGGCTTCCCGCAACTCAAGACCTTGGGCCAACTCGGCTACCACAAGCTCGATTTCGATTTCTGGCACATGTTGTTGGCGCCCGCCGGCACCCCGCGCGCCATCGTCGACAAGCTCAACGCCGCGCTACGCGTGGCGCTCGCCGATCCCAAGGTGCGGAAGACCTTCGCGGACGGCGGCATGGACGAATACCCGGACGCCGAAATGACGCCCGAAGCAGCGCACGCG
>Ga0306923_10006120_pt1 | contig 11823 bp, 18 predicted proteins | sample sta12Can44000108_FD_203841 | JGI IMG/M metagenome (GOLD analysis project Ga0306923, IMG submission 203841) | Lab enrichment of tropical soil microbial communities from Luquillo Experimental Forest, Puerto Rico - statanox.12C.anox.44.000.108 (v2)... | ecosystem: Environmental > Terrestrial >...
AATGGCGCACTTTGCGTTCTCCAAGACAGAAACGATCATACAGGTGCACGGCATCGGACCCTTTGTAGTCAGTTACGTCGATCCCATCTACGTGCTTCGTGACCAGGGCATCGGCCTAGTCAGGACAGGGGGCAAGATCGAGCGACCCGAAGAGCCGATCCCCTCCGACTGTTTCCCGCTCAGACCGGGTGAACACGTGCGGGGTTCAGCCGGGGAGGGTGTGGTCGTGTATGGCCAATGTTCTCCGGCTAACCACTTAACACAGTATAGGGTCCAGACGGCGAGCGGCGAGCGTTTTTGGGCGACCGCAACAGACCTGATGAAACAGTGACGTTTTGAGTTAGCAGCGCGCGCCCGCGAGCGACAGCCGCGCAGGGTCAAATACGGGTCGGGGCTTAGCGGTGCAACGTGATTTTGCAGCGGTCGATGCCGTGATAGGCTGTGGTTCCTCAAGAGGCTTCGGATAAAGGCGATGTCGCAGGCGGATAATCTGAGGGCTTCCATCAAGGTCTGCATGTTCGACCAGTACGGAACTGTGGTCGATATGCAGACGGGATTGACTGAGGCCGCAGCCCCTTTCCTGGCAGCGAAAGGGTGGAAGGGCGATCCCAATTCCTTTGTTACGTGGTGGCGTCGGACCCATTTCGAGAACTCGATGATCGACGCTCTGCTACACCGGGAACACACCTCGTATCGCGAGATTGGTCATCGCTCTGTCGCCTTCGTTCTGGAGCGAGCCGGTATTCCCTACACCCTCGACCAGGTGCGCGATCTCGTTGCTCATATCGAGCGACTGCGACCGTTTCCAGAGGTGCCCGAAGCACTCGCTCGACTACAAACGCGTTATCCGCTAGTGGTTCTCTCCAATGGTGATCCAGACATGCTGGAAACGGCGAAGCGGTATCACGGAATTCCCTTCAACCGTTTGATTTCTGTGGCGGTTGCCAATGCCTTCAAGCCACATGTCGCAACCTACACCAAAGCAGCGGAGATCGTCGGGGTCCGTATGGACGAGGTGCTGTTCATCGCCAATCACGCCTTCGATTGCATCGGCGCTAAATCTGCGGGTATGCGAACGGCCTTCATTGATCGGCGTCGGCGTCCCTTTGGCATCACGCCTCATCAGCCTGATCTGATCGTGCCCACGATGCAGGATCTCGCAAATGTCTTAGTCTGAAATCTCAGTACTCGTAGTGCAAGGCTTCAGCTTCGGCTAACTGAAGCGCTATAAACTGTTTCCCGAGGTTGCACATTAGGTTGCCAAGAACTCTTTTGGAGAGGCCCATGATTGCTCATGTCTCGATCGGGGTAAGGGACATCGACAGGAGCAAACGCTTCTACGACGCCGCGCTGGAGCCACTCGGATACAAGTGCCTAAGGGCCGCAAGAACGCTGTTGAGTTACGGGTATGGTCGAGCGCGACCTATGCCCGAGCGCTCGTGCTCGGCAACCCTCTGGTCGATCAAATACGAGCCCGCGGCGGTGTCGATCCAGAACGGGTCATTGAGGAGCTTGTTGAAGCGCTACCGCGCGAATTCGGCACTCGTCCGACGCGTATCCCTCTCCAAGCAATCATGATCTTGAGATCGTAAATTGCGGGTGCTCAACGGTCGAGGTCGCAGAGGTTCACCTATTGGACATTCAAAAGCGTCACGATCCCAGCCGCCCAGATCGGCTGCGGCATTATAAGTGCTCTCAAGAAACGACATGAGCGTCGTTTCAGGGTCGCTCGATTTTCGTACCGCCTCGTATGGTAGCAGGAATTCCCCGAGACCCTGATTGAAGTATGCTTCTTTGGGGCTCGGCAGCGCCTCACTGAAACCCTCCGGTGGGGGATACGCATAAGAATAAAAAGCTGGGAAATCGGTTCCTCCGCCTCCCGGCCAGAAGCCTGCGGACGAGACCTCGTGACTGTATGCCTCGCGTGTCACTTCGTCGGGCAACGCCGGTATACCGCCTGGGTGGAGCGGAGCGCGACGCCCCGAGAAGCGCGTCATTGCGAGATCGAAGCTACCCCAAAAGAGATGCACTGGACTGACCTTACCGATATACCCGGTGCGAAATCGATTAAGCACACGATTGATACCGACGATTGCCTGGAAGAAGCGCGTTACGGCATCGGCGTCGTAGGGTCTCGCTTGCCGATCGTCTCGAAACGGAATGGGATTGGGAACTTCATTCGGGCGACCGTCGAACCGCGGACTAGCGCCGAGTTGCCCGATAAGGTGCAAAAAGCGCGCGTGAAACTCGCCAACCGACATCGAGCCCAGCGGAAAGTCCGCTTTGCGTCCATCCGTCGTAGCGCCAATGATTACATGGTCGAGAAGATCGAAGGCGATCTCCACGCCCACCGCACCGTCCGGGATTATGGAAGTCGTTACTCCCCGTGCGTTGACATACAGGGTCGCGTGCCAAGAGTGGTTCACCCAAGGCGTGCGAGCAAGCCGATATTTGCCGACAACCTGGGCATACAGGCGGAGTGCAGAGCACGTCTCGCGCCAAGGTTCATAGGGGATTTCGGGCCACATGGCGCAGAGGCAGTTTGAATTTTGGGCGGCTCTAACTCTAAACCAAAACGCCGAACTCCCGCAACGGCAAGCGCATTTCGCGGAGCCATTGATCGAACAAAGCAAAACTTCATCGATGCGACAGACCCCGGCAGGTTCACGAGATCCGACAGGCAAAATCACCGTATTACGCCGGTCCGCCTACCTCCTCTTGGTTTCCCACGTCGGTATACCCCCGGCTTAGTTCTGTCGAATCGATCTGGGGGGTAAAAAGCGAGATCTACGATCACGATTTTCCGGTCTAGCCGGGGTCCGCAGCCGAATGTTTAACTATCAATTAAGATGACACGCGCCGAAATTTCGATATCTTCTCCGATTGTTGCATAGCATCGGCTACGAAGAGACCAATTCAGTAGTATTCGAGTATTCCTGTGAATGTTCTCCCTAGGGTGTCGGTAACAGCGCATTATAATCTTCTAGGATTTTACGATGTCCTCTTTTCCTAAGCGCATTCTCATCGTCGAGGATAACAAAATCGACGTGAGGCTCGTGAAGGATATCCTAGAAGCGCACGGGTACGACACATTGCAAACCGGCGATGCGTTGGAAGCGATTGATCTAGCGGTTACGAACCTTCCAGATCTCATCCTGATGGACATCCAGTTACCCCACATGACGGGAATGGAAGTGACCCGTCGACTGAGAGGTGACGAGCGCTCGCGGCGGATTCCGATCATCGCTGTAACGGCCTTAGTCACGCAGTGGTATAAACGCGAGGCACTCGACAGCGGTTGTGACGCCTACATGTCGAAACCGATCACGATGTTCGGCCTTCTGAGTACGGTCGAATCCTTCCTTTCATGATTTTCGACTTAGGGAGGCTCATGATCGCTCACGTTTCGATAGGGGTAGGGAATGCCGACACAAGCAAGCGCTTTTACGACGCTCGCGCTGGAGCCGCTCTGATACAAGTACCTGAGGACCGCGAGATCGCTATTGGACTGCGCGCCCGCGAGTATAAGAGGGGTCCGGTTTATCAAGATTGCCCGCGCCGTCGCAACCCGGTTTGTAATCGATCAAATGTCTGACGATAACGATTGCGAAATTTGGAACGCCCCGCCCTGCAAAGATCCGTTCGCGATATTTCTAGTTATCGCAGCGGTTGTATGGGCGATTTTGCGAATCTGGCCGATTTCTGTCCCGGCTCTCGCGTTCGCCTCGTTCTTTATTTGGCAATTCATTAAAGCAGGCTAACAACTCTCGACCAGTTGCACCAAGCAGCGGTATCATGATGCGCATTTCGAAGCTCACCCCGACCAATCCGGTTGTTGCCAAGCTCCGCATCCGCCGTTCTGGCGTTTCTTATTAATGTATACTCGCGCCAGACGATCTGCTATTGTGGGGTGCCCGCCCCGCCAATCACTCTCCAAAACTGTAATTGACTGATCCTCAGCCAACGTCAATAGTTTACGGCCAACCTCTAGGGATCATCATGAAACACCTAGCGATCGTTGTCGTTATCGGTCTGGGTGTGCTCTCGACCGGCAACTACGCGCATGCCGCGGCTTGCGTCAATGGCGTTTATCGGGCGGGATGCACTGGACCCAATGGCACTGCGGTAGTCCGCAAGCCACCACCAGTCCACAGACATGTTACTTGCGCCAACGGCGTCTACCGCGCCGGGTGCGTTGGACCGAATGGTGCCGTTGGCGTCCGCAAATGATCCAAACAGGGGGCGTAACTTTCGCGGCCCCGCCTCTGAGAACTGTCGCCGCATCGTAGGGCGAGCTACCGAGCTTGATCCGCGGGCAACCGTGCTGTCAAACGGTGCCGGAAGGTGGTCACTTAAGAAGCGATTCATCATAAGCTAACACCGCTCGGTGGTTACGCAGGCGTGTTTCCTGATGCTCTATCGCCCGACTTAGGGGTGCCCTCGCCCGACTTTGCCAGCCGCGTCGGTGTCGTCTAGCGCAGCAGTCGCAGTTTGTTTTTCAAACGAAGAGGACTGCACGGCTTTCGCAGTGAACGCGATCGACGCCGCCGAAAACCACATCCTCGTAAATGCCTACGCCTTAACCGGAGGGTCCGGGATCGTTGGGGCGCTCGTCCGCGCAAAGCAACGGGGCATCGACACGGTCAGTTCCTTTAGCCTGACGCCGGGCAACTCGACCATTCGCCTTTAATTAGTTCGTATCTGGCCCCCTGCGACGCTAGGTGATCGACCCGCTGCGTCGGGCACCGGATCTGAATTCGAGGCGTCGGTCGATCCAGAAGCGGGTGACAGAACCGCCATATACACGGGTGGTGCTGGTGATCGCTAAAGCCAATGCCCCCGTATTACGAGGGTTCTGGGCCTGACCAATCGAAGGGAATGTGCTTGCTGGACTTGCCATCGGCCTCCCACTTCAGCCCCAAAGCGTCCACCCTATGCGTCGTGGCCCTGCCCCAGGTAGCCACTTGTCCAGGGCCGACCTCAGAGCCAGGCGCGTTGAGCAATTGCACCCGTTGGCCGGGCGGGGTCATGGGGCCGGTCAGCGCCTCGGCGCGTGCCGATACCTTGCCGGGCACTTCGGCCCGCCAGAAGGCGAGATCACCGGCTACCTCGAAATCAATCGGGACAACTTCCATCCCGAGCACCTCCGGTGGCCCCCAAATCGTCGAAAGACGCGCCGGGGTGCCTCCGGCTTGCCCGCTAAACACGACTTGCAGCGCCTCCTGCTGTTGAGGGTTGGCGCGGCTATCCACGAAGAGGCCAAGCTTGAAGCCGGTCGCTTGACTGGCCCAGAGGTTGCCCTGGAAGGTAGCCACCACCACGAGCTTCAGATCTGCGAGCATCACGTCGCCGAAGTGTCCCTCGCGGATGCGGTACGCGAGCACACCCTGGCAAACGTTATTCGTCGGCGGTTGCCCGAATATGCATGGGCAGGCGATGTCGCAGCTACAGACATCGAACCAGTCTCCAGCTACATGCCACTGTGGAATTTCCGCCATTTTGGCCTCCCGGATTTGATGAGCGGGTCAGCCACGCACGGGCCATCTTTTCGATGGGTTTTCCCGAGGTAGCCTTTCAGACGCGATTGGCCGAGCATCTTTGAAGCTCGTCCGCCCTCCGTCGCTGCCCGAGACCTCATCTTAGCCGATTTGTCGGCTCGCGGCAGCCGAAATAGCGCGGAACCCGCACGAGAATCATCGAAGCGATTCCGCGACCCGCCCGATAATAAAAGGGGATCTACGTCCTCTGCTCGGACCGGAGAGATATGGCAGCGATCTACGGGTTAACGGATTACGTTCTTTGGAGACCAAACCGGGATCTCGGATTAGATTTCCGTCCAACCGGCGAGCACGATCCAGGTAGGCGCAAAATCCAGGCGGCGATCATTGGACCCCAGATCGAGATGCCGCTTCGAATCGCACCTATCCCAACCGGCCTGCGTGATTGGTTCGACCTAGGAGGCAGCAAGGAAAGATTTACGGCGACAATTTTTGATGCCGCCGACGCGCGCGAGGTTCTGTGACAAACACACCAACTGCTTCGATGATTACGGCTTCCCTTCACCAAAGGGAAAGGACCGCCTGGGCTGTTCGTCGCTGGTCTGGCCGAAGCTACCCGTTCAACGCTGAAAGAACATTTACGACGTGCCTATCTCGCCAACCTGAGCAGCGATACCGCGATCCGCGTTTTGCTGATCCCGGCAGTCCGATCCGATCGAAAGGGCGCAGCAGTTACGCAGAAATTGCCGCTGAGCCGCTTGGCGTTCCGCCGTATAACTGCTTAAGGAACCGGAGGACGGCAATTGCGATCTCTTCCGGGCGCTCCGGTGGCAGAGCATGGCCTGCCCCCTCGATCTCGACCAGTTCTACTCGCGACCCCATCTCTTTCTGCAAAAGGCGACCGTTCTCGGGAACGGCAAGCCTGTCTTGCAAACCTTGGATGACGAGAGCCGGGCTTGCCCTGCTCCCCACCAGCTTTCGACGCGAGTGGCTTCCGCCGCTCGGACCTGCATTAGGGCGACGGCGGGTTCCCAGCCGTCTTGCCATACGGCAGGGTCATTGCCTGCCGCAAAGAAGGCGGATCGCACGAACTCCATGCGCGTTTTCTGCGGTAGAGAAAGATCAAAGCAACCACGCAATGCCGCCCGAGATTCCTCTGTGGGCGGTACCTTGCCGCCCGCCGCGAGTATGATGGCGGCGCTCACCAAATCTGGGCGATCCGAGGCGAGCATGCGACATACTCGTTGACCAAAGGCGTGCCCCACCGCGACCGCAGGAATGCCACGCCCAATCTCCTCGACCACTGCCGCCGCATCGGCAGCCAGATCGTGAAGCGTGAGGTTCTCCATCGGCCCCGTGCTCTTTCCGACACCGCGTGGCTCTAAACAAGCCGTGGTGTACCCCTCGGCAGCCAGCCTCGCGGCAAGCTGGGTGAAATCAGCCGCCCGCCGTCCGAGGCTCGGGACCATGACCACAAGTGGTCCCTCGCCATAGATGTGAAATTCGACGGTATTTCGGTCACCGTGCACAACGCGGTTTGCTGGCATGAAGCGTCCCCCCTGAAGAACTGACCTGTTCCCGACCTTTGTATCCCTCGTTTTGCCTAGCGTCATCATATCTGCCGCTTGACACATTGACGGGAAATCGTTGTGTCAGACGTCAGGTGACGGTGACGCTACCTGTTCGCCAAGGTGGCGTATTAGGCTACGCAGCATCCGTTGGGAGAAGCTCATGATTGCTCATGTCTCGATCGGGGTAAGAAATATCGACAAGAGCAAGCGCTTCTATGACGCCGCGCTGGAACCGCTCGGATACAAGTGCCTGAGGGCCGCGAGATCGCTGGTGGGCTACGGATATGGCCGCAACAGTATCGCGCTCTGGGTTGTCCAGGCCGAGCGTCCGGTTCCAGCCGACGAAAAGTCGGGTCTGCACCTCTGTTTTGCAGCACCGGATGCCGCCTCCGTCGATGCGTTTCACGCGGCAGCGATAGCCGCAGGCGGGCACGACAATGGTGCGCCCGGTCTGCGCCCGAATTATGGCCCTGACTACTACGCCGCCTTCATCATCGATCCAGACGGATATCGCATCGAGGCGTACTACGGTCCAGCCGAAACCTGAAGTCAGCCTCGCGAGGTTGCAGATGTTCGCCATACGAAAAGCAGATGGGAATGATGAGGACATCGTTTTGGGACTGTGGAAGCAGCTTATTGATTATCACCGCTCAATCGAGGCTTTTCGACCAGAGCGGTGGGATGTTCCCCCCGAGGAAGTCATCCGCCCAATTTTGACCGCCGCATGGGAGAACCCCGAGAGCCGCGCTGCTTTTGTTGCCGAAGAAGAAGGGAGAGTGTCGGGCTTCGTCTACACGCAACTCAAGCAAGCTGGCCATTGTCCTGCCAACATCGACGCGCTGTTGGTGGAGGGGAACGACAGGAGCCGTGGGGCCGGACAGGCATTGCTCGACGCCGCCTTAAATTGGTGTCGAGAACATGGCGCGCGTGAGGTCTCTCTCGACTGCATCTGGCCTAACGACCTCGCTCGCCGGTTCTATGAAAACCGAGGATTCAGACCATTATTGATTACCTATGTTCTCAAACTCAAACCGGAAGATGCCGTGAGCGAACCAAGCATTCGAGCCGCCAATGCTACAGACGTGTCGGCGGTCGCTCGAATCGTGGATGAGGCTTATCGGCGCTATATCCCTCGCATGGGGAAACCACCCGGGCCAATGCTCGACGACTATGCGGCGCGGGTCTCGGAAGGCGTTCTATGGGTCATCGAGGAAGGCACTGTTATCGTCGGAGTCCTGGTGCTCCTGCCGAAACCCGACCATCTGCTTCTCGACAACATCGCAATCGCCCCGGTGCGCCAGGGGCTCGGGTTAGGTCGGCGGCTCCTCTTTTTCGCCGAAGCCGAAGCGCTGCGGCGGGGCTACCACGAAATCCGCCTCTACACGCACGAGACGATGACCGAGAATCAACGCATCTATGCCACAATCGGCTACGAGGAGACCGGACGCGCCACTGAGGCCGGATACGAACGCGTCTTTATGCGGAAGCAGCTTGGTTCTTGACTCGGGGGTGGAGGGCATCCCTCTGAGAGCAGCGCTGACGGCTAACGCAATGAATTTTGAGCGCGTCACGAGGCGCGCCAATACTATGCCGAACCGGCACAGGTTGGCTTACAGCTATATCATGTCTCGAAAATCAGGCATGTGGTCGTGCCATGGGCGAGCAAACGCCCCTGTCCGTTTGACCTTCAGCGGTGCCCACGCGCCGCCCCCGGCTCATCACGACGCCTTCTGCCGTAATTACTCCCGTTTCAGGCGTGATGGGCCGCAGCAAGGAAATCTTGAATTCGAGAGTCGTCTGAGCGACGCCTTTTTCCAGAGTCGACAGGATAGCCAGTCCCATACAGCTATCGAGCAGCGTCGCCGAGAAACCACCGTGCACCGTACCAGCCGGATTGAGATGGGTCTCATTCGGCTCCGCAGTAATTCGGGCCCGCCCGCTCTCCGCCTCCGTAATGTCATAGCCCAACGTTTGTGCGATCGTGTTGAGCGGCAGCGTCCCATCGATGAGCCCCAGGACGAACGCCAGACCGTTCATCTCCTTCTGTTTATCGGCGGGAACGGTCCCATAAATCTTGTTGGCAACACCGCTCGGCATCGCTTTCTCCTGGCCGAACTAACGTGCGTGGCGTGAGCCTACCGTTTGCATTGCGAAGTCGCTCGCCGGATTCGGACCCCATCCCTGCCGAGGGGTTCGTCCGACTTCGCGTTAGCTGCTAAGTAGGGACTCCGATGATGCTCGATTTTGCCGAATGCGATCGGGCGCGTTTGGCGCGTGATCCGAGCTATGACGGACGGTTCTTCACGGGGTCCGCACCACGGGCGTCTATTGCCGCCCCGTGTGCCCGGCACAACCCCTATCCAAGAACGTCTGCTATTTTCCCTCCGCCGCGGCTGCCGAAACAGCGGGCGTTCGGCCTTGTCTCCGTTGCCGTCCTGAAACCGCACCTTTCTGCCCAGCGTGGAAAGGCACCCGTGCAACGGTTGACAGGGCGGTGCATCTTATCCGGAATACGAGGAGAAGCCCGTGGCCTGGAGGGCGACCATGAGTGTTGTCGAAAGCGATGTGCCCCGCCATAGCGCATTGGGCAAGGATCTGATCGAACGCGCTGATTTTCGTGACGCCTATCGCGCGCCCCTGAGCCGCTCGGACCTTGACGTCGTTGACATCTTCTTCGGAATTTTCGCGCACCGGCCCGGCTGGATGAAGCTGATGCTGATTGCTCGCAACAAGGTCGCAGGTTTAGCTGGCCTGGAGGTACCCACTACCTTGGAAATAATGAACATGGAAAAGAGAGACCGCTACTTTGTCGGCGCGAAGATCGGACCCTGGCCAATCTTTTTTCTCGGCTCTGACGAACTCGTTGCAGGCCGGGACAACAAGCACATGGATTTTAGACTCTCGATCATGAAGGTACGCGACGACAGGCCAAGCGTTGTAGTGTCTACTCTCTGTATGGTTCACAACAAGTTCGGGCAATACTACTTGTCCTCGATAACCCCTTTTCACAAATTTGGCTTGCGCAGGTTGATGGTGAGCGCGCTTGCTGCGCAGCGTCTCTAGTGGTGAAAAATCAGACAGATGAACCCGCATCGAACCGCAGCACAACTCGCGGAGGTGCCGAAACTCAGAGTTCCATCCGTCTGATACTGTCGGCTAGTGGTATCCCAAATCAATGGGCCGGACCGGGATATGAAAGATATAGTAAAGGCGATGCTCCTGAGGGGGACCAACGTTCTCCTTGCTAGGCGCAGTTCAGGGCGGAGGAACTACCCTGATCGCTGGGGTTTTTCCAGGTGGGCATGTTGAAACAGGCGAAGCACTCGATGATGCTCTCGTGCGCGAACTGCAAGAAGAGATCGGGTTGACGCCGCTTGTGTTCTGGAAAATCGGCGAAATTATAGAACCAAATCCGTCGATCAACGGCGACGTCTTATACCATATGTACGCTGTGAACGCCTGGGCAGGAGGTAAACCGAGCATTGTCGGCGATGAACATTCCGAGATACGCTGGTTCAGCATCCATGCGGCTTGCGCCCTTCAGCACTTGGCATTGGCCGAATACGTGCCAATCCTCCGAAAGTTGCTTTAGAAGCTAGCACTCTCCGCCAGGAGCCAAAAGGGTATCAAGCGTCGGGTTTCATCCACTAGCCCGTGCGCTGACATAAACAACCACCGCAAGCATGCGAATCTTCTTTTAGTCGTCGACAGTGCGCTCGACAGTGACGACCCTTGCTTCCAGAGCTTGGAGTCAGTTCTCGGCAACTGTCCCGAGGTTATTCTCCCGTCATCTGAATGCGACCCCAATTCAGGTAGCGAAGAGGGCGCGTGTTCAGCGCGCGAAACGGTTCCTTGACGACACCGAACCGCCGAACATTCCGCCCGGCGTTAATGATGCTGTACAGTCGGCTCAGTCATCCAGAGCAAGCGTGATTTTTGGTGATCTTCAAGTCAGAAAAAAACAGTGATAGCAAGAGGGTTAGGTCAGGCGTCAGGTTGGACGAGAGGACGACTAAAGGAGATCAGATGGAATACCGGGCAATCAGCTTTGCCAAAAGTTTGGCCTATTCCATGAGCAATGGCAGCCAAAAGTGATCGCTGAAATGAACGATTACCAGTTCAAGGTGGTGAAGTTGCAGGGAGACTTCATCTGGCATGATCACAAAGACACTGACGAGACGTTCATCGTGATCGAAGGAGATCTGCGGATTGATTTTCGGAACGGGGTGGTGCATGTCCTGGCAGGAGAGATGTTCGTCGTTCCGAAGGGGGTGGAGCACAAACCGTACGCCGAGAACGAGGTCAAATTGCTCCTGATTGAGCCGCGTGGCGTGCGCAATACGGGGGATGTGGGTGGCGAGCGGACAGCGGAGCAGGATGTCTGGATCTGAAAGCCTCTTGTCCACCAACGGGGCGGGTAGCGATGGCACCTGAATAACAAGGTAAGCGGCGGGAAGAAAGACACCCAATCTGGGATCATACTCGGTCGATCAAGGTCGAGCGGCTGCTCGATCGTGCCCTCGCTGATCGCCGACAGGACGACCCTTGTGAGCGCGGAAGCAGTATCGAGCCCTTAGCCTGCGCCGGGGTGCCGATATGGATCGACCGAGGTGTCAAGATTCGCCCACAGCAAGACGATGGTCAACGACCGTAAGGTCCTCCTTACGACGGGATCAATGAACTTCACGAGCGGCGCGGCACAGAACTCGGAAAAATGTCGCCCTCGTCTCCTCCAAAGCGAATCGCCGCCGCTT
>Ga0306923_10006125_pt1 | contig 11820 bp, 9 predicted proteins | sample sta12Can44000108_FD_203841 | JGI IMG/M metagenome (GOLD analysis project Ga0306923, IMG submission 203841) | Lab enrichment of tropical soil microbial communities from Luquillo Experimental Forest, Puerto Rico - statanox.12C.anox.44.000.108 (v2)... | ecosystem: Environmental > Terrestrial > Soil...
AAGACGGTCATGTCGGTGCCGATCTCGGCGATGACATCCTGGGCGGTGATCACCCCGGTGCCGGGCACTTCGTCCAGCTGGGCGATCTGGTGCAGGTACGGCTCGCACAGGACCTCGATCTTGGCGGTCAAATCCTCGATCCGCGCGGTGTGGTAGTCGATGGCGGCCAGCATCATCGCCAGGACGGCGGCGTGCTCGCCGGTCACGAAGGCGCAGTCCAGGGCTTCTTCGAGCTGGCGGACCTTGCCGCGCATGCTGCCGCGGGCGAGCTGGGCCAGCGTCTTGGGGTTGCGTTCCCCGGCGGCGATGGCCTCCAGCATGGCCCGGCCGGAGACCCCGTGGATGTCGGAGATCACGCTGGACAGCTTCAGGTGCGCGTCCTCCAGCAGCTTCTCCACCCGCTGTTTCTCGGCGGTGCGGGCCTGGGTCAGGTGCCGCCGGTACCGGGTGTGGGTGCGCAGCCGGCGGATCTCCTCCGGGGGCACGAAGCTGCCCGGCAGCGAACCCCGCTCGGTGATCTTGGCCAGCCAGACCGAGTCCAGCTTGTCGGTCTTCGGGCGCCCGGGCAGCGCCTTGACCTGCGCGGCGTGATACAGCACGCAGTCGAAGCCCTCGGACTCCAGCAGGAAGTACACCGGCTTCCAGTAGTCCGGGGTTATCCGGGGTTCGAACAAATTTTTGCCGTGTTTTAGCAGGTCATGGCTGTCGCGTACGCGTCCGTGACGGCCGGGCGGGCGGTTGTGTCATTGCCTGGGTGAGGGGTCGTGTCCGGCGGCGAGCCGCCTGCGCAGGAGGAGGTTCTCGCCGTGTGCCTGTTCGAGGGCCTGGCGCAGGGCGGTGGTTTCCTCGTGGTGGCGGCGTCTGAGATCGGCGAGCTGGGCGGTCAGCGTGCGGACCACGCTGGCGGAAGGGTCCTGGGCGGGGAGAGCGGCGGGACCGGGCTGCTGGCGACGCGGCCGCGCGGAGCGGTGCTGCTCGATCCGGGCCCGGATCGCGGTGTTGCGGTAGAGGAAGTCCAGCGAGACGCCGGCGCGGGCGGCCAGGCCGCGGAAGGTGACCGGCTCGCCGGCCTTGATCATCGCGGTGAGCGCGGTCTCGGCCCGCGCGGCGGCGGCCGCGGTGCGTGCGGCGGTGGCTTTTTGCAGGTTGGCGGGGTTACCGGGCATGGCGGCCTTCCTGGCGGGCGATCGCGGTGTCGGTGCGGGCCGGGACGCCGGCGCCGCGGACCGCGCCCGGCTGGCCGTGCTGGGCGGTTTCCGGCCTGGCGTCCAGGGTGGTGATGATGGCGTCGAGGGCGGCGGCTTCGCGCTGCCGGCCCTCCAGCCATACGTTGCCCGGCGTCATCGGGGTGCCGGTCCGGGCGGTGAAGACGGCCTGGCGGTTGTCGATGAGGGCGAGGGTGCGGTCTTTCTGGGCGCGCAGTTCGGGCAGGAAGGTCGCGTCGGTGGCGAACTTGTCGCAGGTCAGGCAGGCGTTTCCCCGGTCGCAGGACTGGCGGGGCGGCAGCAGGCACCAGCCGTTGGGCAAGATCCGGTCGGTCCGCTGGTCCAGTTGCAGCATGTCGTAGAGGTCGCGGGCGCCGATCTGGAGGTCGCGGGCGTCGGCGGTCAGCTTGCGGTAGCGCAGGAACTCGGCTTCGTGGGTTTCGGCCAGGGTCTGGGCGTAATGCATGGTCATCGCGGGCGAGAGATGCCCGAGGTAGCGCTGCACGACGTGGATCGGGACGCCGGCGTTCAGCAGGCTGGTGGCCTTGGTGTGCCGGAACCTGTGGGTCCGCCGGAAGTCGACCAGCCGTCCGGCGCTGTCGCGGATATCCATCCGCGTGGCCAGTTCGGTGAGTACCCGGTGCAGGGTCGCTGCCACGTAGGGCCGGTCGGCGTTGCGGTTGAACAACAGGCCCAGGAACAGGTAGCGGGGGCGCGCGCCCGGCGCGGCGCGCTCGCGCAGCCAGCTGGCGGCCCATTGCTGCTGGGCCCGGATGATCGCGACGACCTCGGCGTCGACCAGGATGGTGTCCGGCGCGCCGTCGATCTTGGTCTGCTGGTAGCGCAGCCGGGCGGTCATCGCGCCGGGCTCGGGGGCAGCCTGCGGGCTGGCGGCCAGCGGCAGCACCGGGTCCGCGTCCAGCATGAGGATCTCGTTGATCCGGCGGCCCAGCCTGGCCTGCAGCATCATGATCCGCATCGCTTGGGGGTCACCCAGCCCGCCCTCGGCGGCCAGCTCGCCGAGCTGGCCGATCCCCGTCATGATCTTGGTCATCGCGGCGTCTTCGATGATGTCCAGGGCCGGGTCGCGCCGGGCGGGGCGGGGAAGTTCCCGGGTCCGGTAGAACCCGGCGTGCCCGGCTCCCAGCCCGGCCCAGCCCGGCTCGCCGGTGGCCGCCGCGGCCGCGTCCTTGTGGTCGTGCATGAACAGGTAGAACTGCTCAGCGTGGACCAGCACTGTCTTGGCGTGCGCCGGTGATACCCGCTGCCCCTTGGTGGGGCCGCGGGTGGCCCGGCTGGCTCGCACGTGGCCGAGGAAGTCCTGCATCAGCTGGCGCACCCGGGCCGGGTCGGCGGCCAGCCGCGGCTCGGTGACGCCGCACCCGGCCAGGAACGCATCCAGCACGGTCAGCGCGAACACCCGCTGATTGAGCGTCGACCAGCGCAGCAGCCCGGTTTCCAGCGCGACCTTGCCGTGCCACTGCGCGCCGCGGCGCAGCCACGGCGCGGTGATGCGGTGGAAGTGGATGGCCTGGCGTCCCAGCGGCTCATGCTCGCGCAGCGGGATGCGGGGATCTTCCACCGGGTGCCAGGATTCTCGCTGCCACCACGGGCGGGTGTCGTATGCCAGGTCCAGCAGCCACAAGAACCGCAGCAGGACCTGCCGCATCTGCGTGACCGATGACGGGGCCGGGAGTTTCCCCCGGCGCCGGTGCACGGCCAGCGGGATCTGCTGCAGCCAGGTGCGCGCGGGCAGGTCCATCAGCGAGCGCAGCGTCCCGGCCTGGTGGCCGGCGGTGATCTCGGTGAGCCGGCGCGCCAGCATCACGGTGCCGGGCATCTGGACCCGCCCGCCCAGCTCGATGATCTGGAACATGCACCAGGTCACCTCCTGGCGCATCGGGCCGGGAAGAGCACTGACATCGACCACTTCGCGTTGCCTGCCGCCCTCGGCGAAGCCGCCCCGATAGCGGCCGGGAACCGCGTCCGCCGACAGCCGGGGCAGCCGCATCTCCGGCGGCACCGAGGCCCACAGGCGGGCCAGGATCCCGGCGTCATAGGCGGAGCCGGACGCCTCCCAGCAGTCCATCAGCTCCTCGGAGCTGATCCCGTTCACGAGTCCGCCGCGTTCTGCCCGGCCGCCGCCGTCCGCCACCCGCCGGCGAACGCCCGCCATTCCGCGACCGACCGCATGTCGGCGTCCTGGGTCACGTGCGCATACAACTCCAGCGTGGTCTGCACGTCCGCGTGGCCGAGCCGTCGCGACACCACGTGCACCGGCACCCCGGCCAGCAGCAAGGCGGTGGCATGTGAATGTCTCATCCAGTGCGGGGTCCAGGCCGCCGGGACCCGCCCGGCCAGGTCCCGGCGCAGCCGGCCGGCCAGGTCATACACGCTTTCGGGGCGCCACGGCGCGAACCGGGTGCCGCCCGCCAGGTTCACGAAGACCGGCGCGGCGTCCAGGTCCGGCATCGCCAGGTCCGCGCCCGCCTCACACAGCTGCCACAGGTACTCCCCGTAGAGCCGGTCCAGTTCATCGGAGATGAACACCCGCCGCCAGGTCCCGCCCTTGACCCGGACCCCGTGCGGATGCTCGCGGGGCATCACCTCGATGAACGGGGTGTCGCCGCGGCCGGTATGCCAGTCGCGGTGCTGCAACCCCAGCGCCTCGCCCAGGCGCAGGCCGGCCTCGGCAAGAAGCGACCACAGCAGCCGATCGCGGACCTGGCCCGTCCACTGCCCGCTAGCGGCGTCGAACCGCGCGCACGCATCGCAGATCGCCTCGATCTGCCCGGGAGACAGCACCGGCGGCGGCACGTGCCGGGATGCGCGGACCCGGATCACTGGCCGCTGGCGGCCCTTCTTGCGGGCCACGTGCTCCAGCATCGGCTTATAGGCCGCCCGGCCGCCGTGCACCACCCGCACCAGGTCCTCGCCAAGCGCGACGCCGTTCAGCTCGTGGAACCGGTAACAGGAGGTCACCGCGCGCAGCCGGGTGCTGATCGTGGACTCGGCGAACCGCGCGGACCGCGGCTCGATCGTGATCACCTGCGGGCCGTCGCCGCTGCGCAGCCAGGCCAGGAACCCGCCCACGTCGGCCAGCGTCAGCGCATCCCACACCAGGCCGAACACCGCGAGGTAGGTCCACCACAACGCCAGCGCCCGGGCATAGGACTTCACCGTGTTCGGCGACGTGCCCTGCACCCGCAGGTACTCCAGGAACTCCTCCGCCGGCCCGACCACGCCATGGTCCGGGCTGAGCACCGTCCAGGTCACCGACCCGCCTGGCAGTACCACCCGTTGCGTCCGGCACCCCTGATCTACTATCGTCACATCCGTAACATAGCGGCTGCGGATAACACGGCCGCGACGGACACGCCGACCACCAAGAACATCCCCCACCCGCCGTCGCAGACGGCCCTCAAGTGACGCCGGATTACCCCGGTCGATTCCATGCCCACCTTCGCGACCTGCCAGCAGCGCAGCCAGTCCGCCAGCGCCAGCAGATCCTTACGGGTGGTCCGGAACGAGCGGGTCTCCTGCTGCCGGCCACCGCGCCGGGTATCGCTGGGCACCCGGATGGTGACCTCGATCCCGGCCTTGGCGATGTCGATCCCGGCGGCGCGCTCGGCGAACAGCGGCTCGTCTTCTGCTTCAAGCATCTTCGCTCCTACGATGAGAGGGGATACACGGTCGCGGCCGTCCGCAGGAGCTGCGGGGCAAGCGGAAATCTGGTCCGCGGGCTCGAAGCACCAGGTAACAGCCCTGAAAGACAGCTCCCGGCGTTCAGACTGATTAGCGGGGTCAGGCCCGCCAAGGCCAAGCGACGTCAGCGGGCGGCCGCACCCCGATCTTCGCAAACCACCGCGAATGTCTCATCCATGCAGATGCCCGCACGCATGCACCGCGCGTGCCACGGCGCGGCAGCGACCCCAGCCCGCCACCACGCCTCAACCGGCCGCCCCTTTCACGCCGTTACCGCGCCGCCCGCGCCATAGACGACTGATTAGCTTGTCCAGGAGCTGCCGTTACCTGACAAACGGTCACAATCCGAGGTAGCACGCGACGCGATATCCGCCCAATCGGGGCGGCCATGCTGGCACGCTTTGACAGACCGGTGACGGTGCAGCTCTGCGCGATCTGCACGGTCACCAGCGCGGCTGGTCTGTGTGAAGCTCTGGAGTTCCTCTTCTAGCGTTGCCCGCCTGGCCTGCTTGAGGTCAGGACAATGCCGCGCAGAATTCCCGGATTGCTGCGGGGTCACCGTTGAATCCCTGGTGCGGGCCGGCCTCGAAGGTGAGGTTCCCGTTGGCGTCGAAGCGGAGCTGCCCGCTGTCGTGGATGACGACGCCGCCGAACGGGGCCTGGTCGTGGATCTGGCCGGTGTTGCGATTGGCGCCGGTGACGAGATCCACAAAGTCGTTCCCCGCGGCGTGCTCGATGACGTACTTGCCGTTCGCGGTGCCGGTGCCGGTCCAGTGCTCGTGGAGCAGCAGCTGCACCGGCTGGCCCTGGGCGTCGAGGAACACCTGGTAGGTCCCGCTGACGTGCAGGTCGAAGGCGATCGGGAAGGAGCAGCTCGCGGCGTCACCAGGCTCAACAGTGAACTGGTCTTCGTAGGCGAAGCTGCCGGTGAGCGGCGTCGTCGCCCCGAGGGCAGTGGCGGGCGCAGCGGCGAGCACGCCGGCGGCGGCAAGTGCAAGTGCCAGTCGTCGCATGGCAGTCTCCTGTCCGGTAAGCCGGCCCTGGCCGGCCGGTCTCCTGGTCCGACGTTAAGTAGCGCATCCCGGCCGTGACAGCGGGCGCACCCTGGACCTGGCCGAGGGTTAGCCCTGCGCTTCGCGCGGCGGTTCGAGGGTTAGCCCTGGTGGGCGCCCGCCGAATGGCGGCATAGCATGCGGACGGAGGCAACCTGGCCTGGGGGAGGGAGCGGGCAATGGCGAGATGCGCGCGGCCGGTCGTGCTGCTGGCAGTGGTGGCGATGCTCGCCGGCTGCACGGGTCCCGGCTTGGACAAGGCCGGCGGGAGTCAACCGGGCCAGCCGGTCGTGCTGACGTTGGCCAACTTCAATGGCCAAACCGGGGAACTCGACGGGTTCACCAACGAGGTGCGGCGGCTCTCCGGCGGGACCATGCAGATCGACATCAAATACCGCTGGCGGTCCGGTCAGGTCAACGCCGAGAGCGGGCTGATCGAGGACGTCAGGGCGGGTAAAGCCAATCTCGGCGTCGTCGGCAGCCGGGCCTGGGACTCCGTCGGAGTCAGCACCTTCCAGGCGCTCGACGCGCCATTGCTGATTGACAGCTACGCGCTGCAGGAGCGTGTCCTTCGCAGTCCGATGATCGGCCAGATGCTGCAGGGGTTGCGGCCGCTGGGGCTGGCCGGGATTGGTGTCCTGCCCGGGCCGCTGCGCAAGCCGCTCGGGATCACCCGCCCGCTGCTCAAGCCTGCCGACTACGCCGGACTCAGGGTCGGGGTCGGGCAATCGCGGGTCGCTGACGCGACGATGCGCGCGCTCGGGGCCACACCCGTCTCGCATCTGGTGGGCGAGCCGGTAGGAGTCGGTGCGACCGAGCAGCAGATCAGCATGATTCAGGGCAACCAATACGACCAGGTCGGGAAGTACCTGACTGCGAATGTCAGCCTGTGGCCACGGCCGCTGGTCCTGTTCGCTAACGGCAAGGCCTGGGCGGCGCTCACACCGGCGCAGCGGCGCATCCTTGCCCAGGCGGTCACCGACGACGTGGCCGCCGAGACGAAGGTCGTGCGGGCCAACGAGGGGACCGACACCGCGATCTTGTGCCGCAGGGGGCAGCTGCGTTTCCTCACCGCCAGCCCGGCAGAGGTGGCCGCGCTGCGCCGGGCGGTCCAGCCGGTTTACGACCAGCTTGAGCGCGACCCGCAGACACGGCGCTACATCCGCCAGATCGAGGCGATGCGCCAGGGGATTTCTCCGGAGCCGGCCCCGGGCTGCGCGCAGACTCCGCTGCTTGCCGGCAAGGCAGGCCCGCTCGACGGCGTCTGGCGGTACACCGATACGGCCGCCGACCTGCGGGCCGCCGGGGTGTCTCAGGGCGATATCGTGCCGGAGAACTACGGGACATTCACGTTCGTCATCGACCGGGGGCGGTTCGCGGTCACGCAAGAGAACGCGCAGGCGTGCACCTGGAGCTACGGCACCTTCACCGTCAGGGGAGACAGGTTCGAGCAGCTGGCCACCGACAGCGGCGGCATCGCGCCCGACAATGCCAACACCAAGCCGGGCGAGCTCTTCACCTTCCGGTGGAACCGGTACCGCGGCGTGCTGACGCTGTATCCGGTCCAGGGCGCCGTATCGCCGGTGCCCCCCAAGCCCTGGGTCAAGATCAGCACGACGCCGTCGGCGCGGTTCCTGAGCAAGCGCTGCCCGCCGCCGGCGGGTGCGCTGCCGCCCTGACAGTCCTCTGTTCGCTAGGCCTGCTGCGGGGCGGTGACCGCAGGTAGCTGAGCATCGCGAGCACGCGGCGGTGATCGTCGGCGGACTCGCCGACGCCGAGCTTGGTGAAGATGTTTCTCACGTGCCCCTCGACCGTCTTGGGCCCAGAACATGCGCTCGCAGATGCCCTTGTTCGAGCGGCGCTCGGCCATCAGCGCGAGCACCTCGCGTTCCCCGTTCGGTGAGCTGGCCGACCGGGCTGGCCGGGCGGGCGCGGCTCAGCAGCCGGGAGACGATCGTCGTGTCGACCACGCATTCACCCTCGTGCCGCGGGCGAGCACGCCCACCCCGGACACGCGTTCCTTGAGCAGGTAACCGGTACCGCCCGAGTGCTGCTCGATCAGCAGCATCGCGTAGTGCGACTCCAGGTAGTGGGACAAGACCAGCACCCCCACGTCCGGATGCGAGACGCGGATTTCCCGGGCGGCGACCAGGCCTACGCCGGTGGGTAGGCGGCATCTTGATGTCGATGATCGCGACGTCCGGGCTGCGCCAGCTCGACTTCGCGGCGCAGCTCGCCGGGCGGTGCCGGCCTTGCCGGCGACGCCGAAGCCAGCTTCGGTCAGCAGGCGGTCAAGCCCGTCCCTGAGCAGGTGGCGATGCGGATGAGGTCGCGGCGCAGGGTGGCGACGCGGGCTTTGGGGTAGGCGAGGCTGGCCAGGCATCCGGCGCCGCGTAGCAGATCCGCAGCCCGCTGTGGCCAGTTCCGGGTCCCGGCCGGCGGTCGTGTACCGCTACTGCGAGAGTCGGTAATGGTCTTCATAACGGGAATGCCGCTCGGTGAACATGTCCTGGTCGGACGCCCCGAGGTGGGTGAGCCAGAAGACCGGGTCAACTGGACGCGTATGCACCCGATCGCACCCGGTGGTGACCCAGAGCCCGTCCGCGGCCTTCCAAACCGCCAGCCATCTCAGGCGGCGGCGGGCAATGGGATGTGGCTCGGCCGACGCGGGGGGACCGCGCGGCCGTCGGGCAGGAGCTCGCCGGTGTCGTCGGGGACGATGACGTCGTTGCCAGTAGGCTCCATCCCTGCCCGGCGTGGCAGGCGATGGTGCGGGTCGCGTCACGGCCGGGGCGGTCGGCGGGGGGGGCAGGGGCCTGGTGGGGCACATGGGCTCGCCTCCTGGTCTGGGATCGCGGACGTGGGGGCGGGCCTGCTGGGGCCGGGGCCGGGCCGTCGCGGGTGCTGGCCTGCCGGGACGGTGCAGGCTGCCCGCGGCGGACGCCGCCCAAGGGTGCACTCGCAGGGTCAGCTGGCCGCGGTAATGACCGGCCGCGGCGAGTATGAGGTGGCGTTGATCAGCGCCGCGATGGCCGGGTGGCGGCGCATTCTGTCCAGACAGCGGCGGCGGGTAGGACCGATACTGCCGACCGGGATACCCAGCCGGGCGCTGATCTCGGTGTAGGGCACCGGCGGGTCCGCGGTGAGCATGGCGATCAACTGCTGGCCGTGCGGGGGCAGGTCGGCGAACGCCTGGCGCAGCGCCGCATGGCGCTCGGCCGCGAGCACTTCCTGCTCGGCCATGTCGGCCTGCTCATCCGCCAGGTTCTCGCCGTCGAGCAGGTAGACGGCTGCGTGCGGTCCGTGTGCTGCCCGCGCGAGGCGCCCGCACTCCCGCCGGGTGGTGGTCGCCAGCCACCCGGGCAGCGCGGCCGGGTCACGGATCTGGTCCAGGTGGTCCACCAGGTACAGCCAGACGCTCTGGCCGACGTCGTCGGCGTCGGCGCGGCCGAGCCGGTATTTGCGGCAGATCGACCAGATCAGGGGGGCGTACCGCTCGACCAGGGCGTCCCACGCCCGCTTGTCGCCGCCCTGGGCCCGGGCTATCAGGTCGGCGGGCCCAGGGTCATCACGCGCCGGGCCGAGGCCCGTTCGCGTCGGCGCCTGGCACCGTCGATGCTGCGGCCTCACCAACTTGACTGGGACTTCGATGGTCGCGGCCATGATCGCTCCTTCCCGCTCGACCAGGACTTCTTGGACGGTACGGGAGCTCATGTCTCCGCACCTGCTGTCCATTGAGCCGGCCGGGTTTGCTGGTCCTCCGGTTCGAAGCTAGGCAGCGGGGACGGCTCGCGAAACCGGGCGCACCCTGGATCTTCTCCGAGGGTTAACCCTGCACTTCGCCCGGTGGTTCGAGGGTTAGCCTGCCTGGGCGGCAGCCCGACTGAGCCATAGGATGCGGGACTTAGATGACCTAGATCGTGGGGGGAGCCGGCAATGAAGACTCGCGCGCGGCCCATTGTGATGCTGGCAGTGATAGCGGTGCTCGCCGGCTGCACGAGTCCTGGCTTGAACAAGGTCGGCGGAGGACAAGCACGCCAGCCGGTCGTGCTGACGCTCGCCGACTCCCAGGCCGACTCCACGGAGCTCGACGGGTTCGCGGGCGAGGTGCAGCGGCTCTCCGCCGGTGCGATGCGGATCGACATCAAGATCCGCTGGCGGTTCGGTCAGGTCCAGTACGAGAACGGGCTCATTGAGGACGTCAGAGCGGGGAGGGCCGATCTGGGCGTCGCCGGCAGTCGTGCCTGGGACTCCGTCGGGGTCAACAGCTTCCGGGCGCTCAACGCACCCCTTCTGATCACCAGCTACGCGCTGCAAGACCGGGTCCTCCGCAGTCCGATGATCGGGCAGATGCTGCCGGGGTTGCGGCCGCTCGGGCTGGCCGGGATCGGCATGCTGCCGGGGCCGCTGCGCAAACCGTTCGGGATAGCCCGCCCGCTGCTGAAGCCATCGGATTACGCGGGGCTCCGGATCGGGGTGCAGCAATCGCGGGTCGCGGCGGCGACAATGCGCGCCCTCGGCGCCATGCCCGTCTGGTTCCCAGCGACCCAGTCGATCACCGGGCTGGACGGGATCGAGCAGCAGATCAGCTCGATCCAGGGCAACCAGTTCGACAAAGTCGGGAAGTACCTGACAGCGAATGTCAATCTGTGGCCGCGGCCGCTGGTCCTGTTCGCGAACGGCAAGACCTGGGCTTCGCTCACGCCAGCGCAGCGGGACATTCTCCGCCAAGCGGCCGCCGCCGATCTGGCCCCCGAGACACAGGTCGTGCGTGACAACGAGGGTGCCGACACCGCGATCTTGTGCCGCCGAGGACTGCACTTCCTCACCGCCAGCCCGGCGGACCTCCTCGCGCTCCGCCAGGCTGTCCAGCCTGTCTACGATCAGCTCCAGCGCGACCCGCAGACACGGCGCTACATCCAGCAGATCGCGGCGATGAGCAGCGGGGTTCCCGCAGAGCCTGCGCCCGGATGCGGTAATACCGCGCGGCCCGGTTTCGCAGCGGGTCAGCTGGACGGCGTCTACCAGTTCACCGACACGGTTGCCGAGCTGGCCGCCACCGACGGGACCTCTCCGGACCTCGAACCTCAGGAGAACTACGGATCGTGGACGTTCGTCCTTGACCAGGGGCGGTTCGCCTTTACGCAGGAGGGCGACGCAGCGTGCACGTGGGGCTACGGAACCTTCGCCGTCAAGGGAGACCTCATGGACTGGCTGGTTACGGACGGCGGTGGCATCGCGCCCGACGGTGCCACCAACAAGCCGGGAGAGTTCTTCATCTTCCGGTGGAGTCTGTATCGTGGCGAACTCACGCTGTTCCCGGTCAATGGCGCCGTGTCGCCATCGAACTTCAGGGTCAAGCCGTGGCAAAGGATGAGCACGACGCCATCGGTGCGTGTGCTGAGCAGACGCTGTCCGCCGCCGGCCGGTGCGCTGCCGGGCTGACGCGGCTTCTTTGATCTGGGCCTACTCGGGTCTAGACCGCAGGTAGCTGAGGATCGCGAGCACACGGCGGTGGTCGTCGGCCGACTCGCCCACGCCGAGCTTCATGAAGATATTCCTCACGTGCCCCTCGACGGTCTTGGGACTCAGCATGAGGCGCGCGCAGATGCCCTGGTTTGAACGCCCCTCGGCCATCTGGGCGAGAACTTCGCATTCACGCTCGGTGAGCTGGCTGAGCGGGCTGGCCCGGCGGGCGTGGCCCAGCAGGCGGGCAACGATCGTCGGGTCGACCACGCACTCGCCGTCATGAACGCGGACGAGCGCGTCGGCCAGCACGCCAACGCCGGAGACGCGTTCTTTGAGCAGGTATCCGACCCCGCCCGTGTGCTGCTCGATCAGCCGCATCGCGTAGCGTG
>Ga0306923_10006130_pt1 | contig 11816 bp, 10 predicted proteins | sample sta12Can44000108_FD_203841 | JGI IMG/M metagenome (GOLD analysis project Ga0306923, IMG submission 203841) | Lab enrichment of tropical soil microbial communities from Luquillo Experimental Forest, Puerto Rico - statanox.12C.anox.44.000.108 (v2)... | ecosystem: Environmental > Terrestrial >...
CGCCACTCACCGCCCGGATCAGGCGGCGTCACACCACCGCCGCGCTGTCGGCGGTGCAAGCGCATCGCGGAACCGACGGTTCGAATCCGTTCCCCTCCAGCAGACAGTCCGTCTCTCTCCGGATTTCGCGTTCGTTCCTTGGAAAAGCCCGGGTTTTCGCCAGTGTGGGGACGAGGCCAGGCGGCACGGTCGGCAGAGACGCGCAAGCTCCAGCAATATCGCGCTGAGGAACGCGAGTGTCTCTATCGGGCGATATTCCAGTACCGCAGTGTCGCCGATGCGGTTCGCCACGGTGGGGAGGCCCGCCGCCAAGCGCGGTTGGCCGCTCGGGCTTACGCAATATGATGGAGCTTATAGCCGGGATCGGCTCAAGCAAATCCCAGCACGGTCCGCTGATCGTGCCAAGCCAGCGGCAGACGCGAGTGTACCAGCAGCTTGTCTGCGGTCAGATCAGGCGGCTGGCGCCCGTCGAGAATGGCTTGCGTGATATGCACGGGGCGAGATAGCTGAGGCGGACGAGCCGGGTGAAATAGGACGGACTCACACCTTCTTGCTTGGCCAAGGCGGCAAACGGCACGCCATCGCTGCCGGCGAGAGCGGCATTGAACCGGTGCGCTCGGATCAGCAGCTTGATCAGGCGAGCATCGGGTTTGGCCGTGGCAAACCAACCGGTTCCGTCGATCAGCATCCTGATCTCCCGCGCGCGGCGGCGCAGGGTTACCGGGACAGACAGGGTCTGGGTTTCGGCGTCGGTCGCGTGCGGCAATAGCGCAGCGGCAACATCAAGAAGCGCGCCCAGCCCTGTCGGGCGGATATGGATGTCGATCCGATTGGTCCCGACGTCTATACGCTGGATCAGAGCAGTAAGCAGACCACGCTGGCGTGTCGCTGGCAAGCCGGACCAGCTGTCGCCGAGTTCCCTGGCTCGCGCCACAAGCCGGCGCTGCGCTGACGGATCGAGAAGCCGTGTTGCACTGTAGATGCTGCCGGGATCGAGAAGCCATTGGCGCACGCGCCTGGGGACGAGCTGCTCGATCTCCCGGGCGGGGATGCGCAGCCCGGCAGAACTCTCGGTCTGATCTTTGGTGATCAGCGGGCGGGAGACATAGTAGCGGTAGCGGGTGCCCTGTTTGACGGCATGGCTCGGCGTCATCGGGTTGCCGTTGGCGTCGAACAGCATACCGGTGAGCAGGCTCGGCTGGCGCGTTCGCGTGCCGGAGTTGCGCTCAGCGGTGTTGCCGGCGAGCTGGGCTTGAGCCGCATCCCACAGCAGCGGGTCGATGATCGGCGTGTGTTCGCCAAGATGGGATTGGCCCTTGTGAACGATCTCGCCGCGATAAGTGCGGTTCTGCAATATCAGGTAGAGCGCACCACGCGAGAACGGCTTGCCACCGATGACCCGACCCGAAGCGCTCGTCCACGACTTGCTCTTGATGCCCTGCGCTTCAAGCTCGTCCTTCAACAACCGCACGGAGCCGAGTTCGGTATAGCGGCGGAAGATCGCGCGCACGATTTCCGCTTCGCTGTGGATGACGCTGAGCCTGCGGTCCTCGACCCGATACCCGAGCGGCGGCACGCCACCCATCCACATTCCCTTCTTCTTCGAGGCGGCGATCTTGTCGCGGATGCGCTCGCCGATGACCTCGCGCTCGAACTGCGCAAAGGACAGCAGAACATTCAGGGTCAAGCGCCCCATCGAGGTCGTTGTGTTGAACTGCTGCGTGACCGAAACAAAGGAAGCGCCGCGCGCGTCGAGGATCTCGACAATCTTGGCGAAATCGGCGAGCGAACGGGTCAGCCGGTCGATCTTGTAGACGATGACGGTGTCGACCCGTCCCGCACTGATGTCGGCGATCAGCCGCTGCAGAGCCGGCCGATCCATTGTCGCGCCGGAGAAGCCGCCGTCGTCATAACAAGCGGGCAGACACACCCAGCCTTCGTGCCGTTGGCTGCTGATGAACGCTTCGCAGGCTTCGCGCTGCGCCTGTAGCGAATTGAATTCCTGATCGAGCCCCTCCTCGGAGGATTTGCGGGTGTAGACCGCACAACGAACCCTTGCGCTCCGCCGTGTGCCGCTGCTCGTTAATCGCGTCATCGACCGGCCTCGGTGCCGATCAGAGCACTCGCCCGCTTGGTGAGGCCGAAGAACCGCGGCCCTGACCAGTGCGCCCCGGTGATCCGCTCGGCGATGACGGTCAGCGAGGGATAGTGCTCGCCGTCATATTCGAACCCTTTCTCGCGAACCAGCACGGTGTGAGCGTGTCCGCGCCACTGGCGCACTAATGTCGCGCCTATCCTCAGCACGATACCGGGATCGGAGGATCCGCTGCCCTTCTCGAACTCTCGGGCCAGCCTCTGCAGGCGACGCCGCTGCGCCCGGCTCATGCTGCCATGGTTTTCCTCTTGCAGCCGATGAGCAAGGGCTCGGATCAGCAGATCGCGACTGAGACCCTGAGGCGGTCCGGTGCGATGCAATTTGCGCCAAGCTACTCGTAGATCGTGCGTCGACCGATCGGCCAATTCGGCAATTTGACGTTCGACCTCGATGAGGTCCGCACGGCGCGGCCGGTTTTCCCAGTCGCCGCTGCGGCTGGGAACGGGCGGCGGCCCGCCAGCGCGCTGGCGAGCCGAAGCGTCGTTGATTGCAGGCTTCATGCGCTTGCCGCGCCGTTGATACGGTAGACGCGGCCGCGCTCTTCCCTGGCCGAAGCAATGGTCAGCCCGAGCTTCTTCTTCAGGGTGCCTGAGAAGACGCCGCGTACCGTGTGGCGCTGCCATCCCGTGGCACTCGCCACCTCATCGACCGTTGCCCCCTCGGGGCGACGCAGCATTGAAATGACTTCATCCTGCTTCGATGGCCGCTTTGCGTCGGGTTGCGGTTCTGGGTCTGGCAAGGCCTCGATGGCCGACCACAGCTGATCGATCAGCGCCCCGCGATCGCCGACCTTCTTCCGCTTTTCGACACCGGGCAAAGCATTCCACAATGCCAGCAGCCGCTTGCCGCTGAGCGGAGCGGCGTGCAATTCCTCCTGGGACGCGACGGCAATCTCACCGTCAGTAACTGACGCCGGCGCCTCGCTGCACAGTGCAATTCCGTCATTGCCGATGATATAAATGCGCATGGGTGGGGCCTCCTGGTTGGACCCGACGGCCGCTGCCGCCGGTGACCCATACTGACGCTCTCTTCGCCGACCAAAGCCAGTCCATTCTGGGTTAATCTTCCTGGCATTGTTGGGCCACAGCCGAGCATGGAAGTGCTCGAGCGAAGCTGTGCAGAGTTTCTGATTGTCGCCGCCGCTATCGGCTTCGACCCATGCGAACTGATGCGGGCTCTCTCACGCGACCCTTAGCTTAGCGCAAGCCCGTGGCGCAGTGCGGCAGTCCATCACATCAAGCAGCGGATACGGTTGGTTCGTGGCCCAGCCTCTTCTCCCAAAAACTCGCCTCCTTGCTGAACTGCAATGCCGTCGAGGTCTTTGCCCGCGGCGGCTCACCGCGCGGTCCCCCGTCTTCCGGCGCCGGGATTAGGATTTGATGCGATGACTATCCTTGCCCGCTCGTGGCAGCCTCCATTCGCCGGATCATCTCATTCCCAGCGCCACGCCGGTTTCATCCCGGCGCCTCCTAGCGCCGGCAGGGCATCACGGACTGGTCCTCAATCACACCGTCGAGCACGGCAGCAGCGGCCAGTACGCAATCATCAGCGGCTTTTGCCTCTCGCCGATCTTGGGAAAACCATCCCTCGCCAAAGCCGCTGCCACGCAAATCCCCATAGGCCTTACCGCTGACCCGCGGGTTCGTTCTTCGGGGGCTTTCGGACGCCGGCCTCATTACCTGGAGGAAGACGGATTCGAGCTCGCGGTCCCGCGAAGGCAAAGCTATAGGGAGCCACTACACGCAAGCATCGCTGTCTCGGACCTATACCTGTAAGTGGCTCCACCTTTCGTGCCGCTGTCTCCTATGGCAACGCCGAGAAGAGCCTTTCGCCGGTGCGGGACCGAAGGTTCGAATCCAACTCTCGGCTCTTTCGTCATATCAAAAAACACCAAGGATTCCGCCATTATAGACGATCAGATAAATGGGTTTTGTCCCCGGTTTTGTCCCCGAAGGAAGGCCATAAAAGACCCTGGATGGTGCGGACTAGACGCGCCAGGGCAACAATTCATCCATCGCCCGCGAACTTGGCTGTCGCAACCGACGTGGCCAAAGACTTCGAAAACCTTGCCGAAACCCTGGCCACCTTCGTTACCCTCGCCTCCATCCAGCCTGCTCTCAGGCGGCTCGCCAAGGCAGAGCCCGCGCCCCGCAATCCACCAGACGAAGGTCGGCAAATCGCATAGCAAAGGGACCTTCGCCGGGGCGTTCGGCAACGACGGGGATGCGCCGGTTCCGGCCCTTCGAGCTCCACGGTGGAACCGCCGCACACGGGCCTTGGGACATTTGCGACTACCCGGGCGGATGCTCGCCGACAGAGCGCGCTCGGCGTGCACCCAATCGCACAATACACGGCGCTGCCATGATGAAGTTGCCGGGTACGGCCCTCACGTGTCCGTCTTCGCCTATTAGACCAATCACCTGCGGCGGGAAAATCACGGCGGCAGCATCCGCATCACCGGGGCCGGGATGCACGCCGCCTAGCGGGTATTTTTTGCCTGCCTCAGACCGGCCGTTTCGCGAATCGCTCCATGTCGCCAATCGTTCGCACCCAAGGCAACGCGTCGTCGCAAAATATCTCGCGCGCTGGGGTCATCGATTTCGGGTCGTCCAGGGTGCCGACATGAAGGACCACCAAGCCTGGCCGGGTTCCCGGCTCCTGGGCAATCGTCGAGCCGCATTCCGGGCAGAAATGTCGCAGCATCGGCTTCCCGCTGCCGCCCGGGCTAGTGAACGTCTTCGTCATGCCCTCGATCGTCAATGTCTCCTTCGGCACATAAACCAGAGCGGCGAGTGCGCTGCCAGTGAATCTTTGGCAGTCTCGGCAATGGCATACACTGGACGTCAGCGGTTCGGCCGTTGTCCAGTAGCGCACCTTACCGCAGAGGCAACCGCCCCTCAGCACAGGCATTATTTCCTCCTCTGTTAGCCAGTCGTATCCGAGATTGGTTCTGCGTCTGTTTTTGGATTCGACGTCCTGTCACTTCGCGGCCGGCGAAAGAAAGCGCAGTGTAAGAATCGTCGTGAGGCTCACGTGAAACCCGCCGTAGCGCCGGCAAAAAAGGACGCGGAAGGGTGGCAGTCATGCGGTCTCGCCTGCCGCCAGCCGCAGGCCAGACATGTACAGTTCGTGGTGCTCAGGGTTGCGGTAGGGCGATGCGCTCGGCAGGACCACAGGCGTCATCGTTCGCAGCCGGTTGACTACCTCGCGGGCCTCGCCGGGCCGCCCCATATGAGCACAACATGCTGCGAGCCATCGGTAAGTCGGGACCGAGTTCGGAGACTCCTGCAGCGAACGCAGCAGCATCGTCCTGGCCTCGTCAAACTGACGATTGAAGACATGGGCAATGCCGATCCCCAGGAAACATGCCGCGATGGGATCTCGGGGACTGAGACGCAAGGAAATCCGGAAATGCTCTATCGCAAGGTCGGGTTCTCCATGCCACAGCCTGAGCCACCCGCTGCGGAACCACCCGAGGGCAAAGCTCGGGTTAAGCTCCCGGGCGCGGTCGATTAGCGCGATGGCGGCATCTATGTCTTCGCCGAAATATGCAAACGCGAAGGCAGCACGACCAAGCACATCGGGGTCGTCCCTGGCGACCCGGAGCGCCCTCCGCGCAAGATCGATGCCTTCGCCGCGGTTTGCCGCCGGGTCCTTCGCCAAGCCGATAATGTCGAGCACCTGGTGGCAGTGGGCGGCGAGGGCAAGAGCTGGACCGTAACCTGGATCGCGCTCGATTGCCCGCCCAAGCAGTTCCACCGCCTGCTCTGTCCCGGCCCTGCCGCTTTCGTACTGTGAGAGGGCGCGCAGGTAGAGATCGTAGGCAGTGAGGTCGCTCGTTGGTCGTTTCGCCGACCGCCGAATTTCCGCGGCCTGGAGGGCCGGTTCAATGACCCCGGCGACGCTCGACGCCACTTTCTCTTGCAGCTCGAACACATCTTCGAGCAGGCCGTCGAAGCGCTCCGCCCAGAGATGCGCCCCGCTCTCCGCGTCTACGAGCTGAGCAGTGATCCGTACGCGTCCACCGGCTTTGCGCACTGAGCCCTCGAGGACGTACCGCACACCCAATTCGCGGCCGACCTGCTTCACATCGACGGCTTGGCTCTTATACGTAAAGCTCGAATTGCGAGCGATGACGAAGAGCCAGCGGATGCGGGAGAGGGTGGTGATGATCTCCTCGACCATGCCGTCGGCGAAATATTCCTGCTCCGGGTCGCCGCTCATATTGGCGAAGGGCAGCACCGTGATCGACGGCTTGTCGGGGAGCGGCAGCGCTGCCGGTAGTGGGCTCTTGGCGGCAGCACCGGTATCGTTGACCCGGTAGACCCGCACCGGCCGGACGATGTTCTTGACCTGCTGCTCGCCGAGATCCTCGAAGGTAAAGGGCAGCCGGTCGCGCACCTGGTCATGAACCGTGTTGGAGACGAACACGCCGCCGGCATCGGCCAGGGCTTCGATGCGTGCGGCGATGTTGACGCCGTCGCCGTAGAGGTCGTCGGCCTCGACAATCACGTCGCCGAGATTGATGCCGATGCGCAGTTCGATGCGGCTATCCGCCGCGACGCCAACGTTGCGCTCGGGCATCGCCTGCTGCACCTCGACAGCGCAGCGCACCGCATCGACGACGCTGGCAAACTCCACCAGCAGACCGTCGCCGGTGGTCTTGACGATGCGGCCCCTGTGCTCAGCAATCTTCGGATCGACAAGTTCGCGGCGCAGCGCCTTGAGGCGTTCGAGCGTGCCCTCCTCGTCGTCGCCCATCAGCCGCGAATACCCCGCCACATCGGCGGCGAGGATCGCGGCGAGACGGCGGGTCTGGCTCATCCCGCCTCACCGACCGCCAGGCGCAGGCCCGACAGGAGGAGCTCGCGGTCCTCGGGGTTGCGCCATGGCAGCTCGCTCGGCACGATCTGAGGGGTGATGGCGCGCAGCCGGGCGACGATCGCGCGCGCTTCGTCGAGCCGCCCCGTATGGGCATAGCACGAGGCGAGAACCCGGTATGCGAGGGGAGAGCCCGGATTGTCTTGGATGGACAGGAGCAGCTTCGACGCCGCTTCGTCAAACTGACGTTTGAAGAAATAGGCTTCGCCCATCACGGTTAGGTACACACCCATCCGCTCGCGCGGGCTCAACCGCAGGGCGGTCTCGACGTGCTCGATCGCGAGATCCGGTTGGCCGGCAAATACCCTGAGAACGCCGCTCAGATACCAGCCGCGGGCGAAGCTCGGGTTGAGCGTGAGCGCCCGGTCGACCAGCCCGATCATGGCACCGATATCCTCGCCGCATAGAGCCAGCACGAAGGCGGCGTTGGCGAGGATGCCCGGGTCGTTCTCTGCCGCTTGGAGCGCTTGCCGAGCAAGAACGCTAGCCTTGCGGCGGGTTGTATTCGGCTCTTCGGCCCAGCCGCTAGTGACGAGCTGTATCTGGCAGATCGCCGCCCAGGACAGTGCAGGCCCGTGATTCCGATCGATCGCGATGGCCTGCTCGAGCAATCCCAGAGCCTCGAAAATCCGCTCTTTTGCTATTGGAAAGATGGTTGCAAACGCCCGGAGGTAAAGATCGTAGGCGGTAAGATCATTGGTCGGCCGGTTCGCCGATCGCTGGATCTCGGCGACGCGCAAAGCAGGCTCAATGACACCGGCGACACTTAATGCCACCTTGTCCTGGAGGTCGAAGACATCCTCCAGCGAGCCGTCGAAGCGGTCGGCCCACAAATGCGCGCCGGTTTCGGCCTCGATCAGCTGCGCGGTGATCCGCACGCGTTGGGCCGCTTTACGCACTGAACCTTCGAGCACATAGCGGACGCCGAGTTCGCGACCAACTTGCTTCACGTCGACGGCTTGGCCCTTGTAGGTGAAGCTAGAATTGCGGGCGATGACGAAGAGCCAGCGGATGCGCGACAGCGCCGTGATGATCTCCTCGACCATGCCGTCGGCGAAATATTCCTGCTCCGGATCGCCGCTCATATTGGCGAAGGGCAGCACCGCGATTGACGGTTTGTCGGGCAGCGGCAACGCAGGCGAAACTGGCTGAGATGGGCTTTTGACGGCGGCGCCGGCCATCATCACCCGGTAGACCCGCACCGGCCTTGCGATATTCTTGAGCGCCTGCTCTCCCATGTCTTCGAAGGCGAGGTCAAGGCGGCCCGCCGCATCCTCCTGAACGCGGGCCGAGACGCAGATGCCGCCCGGTTCGGCAAGGCCCTCGAGCCGCGCCGCGACGTTGACGCCGTCGCCGAAGATGTCGCCGTCCTCGACGACGATGTCTCCGACATTGATCCCGATGCGCCATTCGAGGCGCCGATCGGCGGGAACCGCGATATTCAGCTCCGCCATACCCGCCTGCACCCCGGTCGCGCAGCGCAGGGCGTCGACGACGCTGGAGAACTCGACCAGGAGCCCATCGCCGGTCGTCTTGACTATCCGGCCACGGTTCTCGGCGATCCTGCGATCGATCAGGTCACCCCGGATCGCCCTGAGGCGCGCGAGCGTATCCCCCTCGTCGGCGCCGATCAGGCGCGAATAACCCGCCACATCCGCCGCGAGGACGGCGGCGAGCCGGCGTTCCACTCGGGGTTGCTCCATGGCGCGCTCCCTCCGCGCCCGCGATCCTACACCCGCCGGCCCCCGCTGTGCATCGCTGGCGACACGGGACCCAGGCAGGATGTGCAGGGGAGGGACCGTTGGCCCGCTGTGGGGGCGCACGATGCGCATGATGCGCATGCCGCTGGCGACCCATGACACGTACGGTGATCACGGGCGCCCGCTTGTTGTACGAGAAGAGCAAATTCCCCGCGCGTTAGGCTCAAGAGGCATGCGCATCATGCGCATCATCCGCACCGCCAGGTCGCGTTGGCGCCGACATCGGAGAAGGTCGTGAAGCGGCCCGCCCCTGATCGTGGGCTCGCCGAGCGCCCGCCGGGGGCGCCGCGCGAACGGCTGCTGTGCGGCGCTCCCTTCCGGGACGGCAACGACCGCTTCGGTGGACTCCAGTCATTCAACCAGGACGCGTCCGGGCGGCGAGGTTGCGCCGAAAGCGGCCAGCCGAGGCACCGCGACCAGAAAGGCTCGACCCCTTGCAAGCATTTGTACCCGACTTCTACGCCACCTGACCGCTTGAATCTAAGGGTGCTGGCTATGCTCGCGAAATTTTGGATCTCTGCGACCGCGCGAGGTCAGCGCGGAAAATTAGCCCTCAAGATTGCTAGCTCACACGGCTGGCCGTGCGGGCTCAAGAGTGTGATTCCATCTTTCGGCAAGACCAATCCGTGAGCGATCGCGCCAGAAGTGCCTCGCGCGCTGCTGGCCGCATTACAGCTGACCAGTCGGGACGGCGAATGCCGGGTCTTATCTCCACCGTCATGCGCCTGGCTCCTAACGTGTTTAAACCGGGTGGCAAGTCGGTGTCTTACCCGCCTGTATCGGCAAACAAGGCACTGATCCGTAGGAGCAGAACACGCAGCAATCACCCGGCTTGGGGCGTACGAGCTCGCCGCAGCCCGTACATTCATAAAAATATTGGCACGCATCGGTCGGCATGGTCTCGGTCTTCGCCGTGCCGCAGGCCGGGCAGGTGATCGTGGAACTCGGGATCACAGCAGGTTCCTCAAGCTAAAGTACGGAGCCGATATCGGATGCCCCGGTCGGATAGGCGAAAATCGTTTGCCTGATATCCTTGGCCGTGAGGTCGTGACATGCGGGATCAGCTTTTCAGCGCCGAGGGATAGCCGGCATTGGTGGTCGCACTGATCAATGCCGGCACGCCGGTTTTGGCGTCATCAAAGGTGACGACCGCCGTCTTGTCTTCGTAAGAGACGACTGCCTTGGCAACGCCCGGCACGGCTTCAAGGCTCGATTTGACCGTAATCGGGCAGGCCGAGCAGTACATGTTTTGCACGGCGAGCGTTACCGTCTTCTCGCCGGCGAAGACCGGCGATGAAGCCAAAAGGCCGAGGCCGAGAAGCGCGGCGGCAAGTGATTTTGTCATGGGCCGTTCTCCTTGACGGCTAGAGGAAAAGCGGTGCGAGCACATCGAGTGCGAGCGCGCCGATGACGAGGATCGTCGCGAGAATCAGGCCGCTCGTGACGATCCGGTTTGACAACGGCCGGGCGCAAACCTGGCTATCCGTGCACGCTCTTCGCCGAGAGCGGTACAGCAGCCCGTAGCCGCCGGCGAGGCAGGCGGCCGTGACGGCAATTAAGTAGGGTTGATAAGGCGCGAGCTGAGTGAGATTGGCGATCCAAGCGCCGCTGACGCCGAGGCCGAACAGCACTAGCGGCACGATGCAGCAGGACGACGCCGCCAGCGCCCCGATCACGCCGCCGGCCGCGAGAAACTTCTGAGCGCGCGGCATATTGAGCGACCTGGCTTCAGGGCGGGCAAGGCGGCTGTGATTTTCGACTTGGCTACTCATACATACTAAGCTACATCCTGTAGTGGCTACAGGATCAAGAGAAATTTTTGGATGAACTCGGTTGCCCCCATTTCCCTCGAAACCCTGTCGATTGGCGAGCTCTCACGCAGTACCGGGGTCAATATTGAGACCATTCGCTACTACGAGCGCATCAAGATACTGCCCACGCCGCCACGCACCTCCAGTGGACGGCGTGTCTACGGGCCGCCTGAAATACGGAGCCTGACTTTCATCCGGCGTTCGCGCGAGCTCGGGTTCACGCTCGACGAAATTCGCGCCCTTCTGGCCATTTCTGCTGAGGATGGCAACAACACCTGCGGCGAGGTGCGCCAGGTTGCAGCGCGTCACCTGGCGGACATTCGGGCAAAGATTGCCGATCTCCGCGCAATGGCACGTGTGCTATCGGATGCTGTGCAGCGCTGCGACGCCGGCGAAATGCCCGGCTGCCCGCTGATCGACACGCTCTCTACTCCCTTCTCCACCAGCGGCGGACGGCAACCAACGCCCAAATCGCTTCGACGAGACCAAATGGCCAAGCGCCTTGCAGGAACCCATATATTGACCCTAAGGCGCACGATCCGGCGAATGCCAAAATAAATCTCCGATGCCGCTCTTCCAAAGCATATGTCACCAACATTGTTATGACAGCGAGCAGGCCAAAGCCGGTGAGAGTGTCCACTCGAGGCTTCTACATCTTGTGGTTTTGCTTTGACGCGCTTGCGGATGAGTGTCGGCGCAACGTAGAAATGTCACCCGGCGCGCAAAGTGGAGATGACACCCCCGGTGGCGGCGGGATCGGGCGGCGGGTGGGCGCGGAGCCCCGACGGGAGCAAGGTCTACGTCGCGAATTCTGCCTCTAACAATGTGTTAGTGATCGACACGGCGACTAATACAGTGATCGCCACCATTCCCGTCGGCAGCCATCCAGTAGCCTTAGGGCTGTTTATCCAGCCGGTGCAAAATTTTAGGCGCAGCGGGGTAGCGAACTGTTGCGGTCACTGCCAACCGCCGCTTACGTGTCCGCCAGGTGCAGCCACGGCAGCCGTTCATCGGGAAATATGTGCCTGGTTGGGCGAAACAACTCGGCATCATCGAACGCACCGACATGGAAATCCGTCAGGGTGGGCAGGCCGACTGTTTCGCAAGTCAGCGTTGATCCACACCGGGCGCAAAAGCCCCGCTCGGTCTTCCCCGGCGTCGACTCGAACTTGGCGATCTCGCCCTTGGTAACGGTGTATGCGGTGCGTT
>Ga0306923_10006145_pt1 | contig 11801 bp, 13 predicted proteins | sample sta12Can44000108_FD_203841 | JGI IMG/M metagenome (GOLD analysis project Ga0306923, IMG submission 203841) | Lab enrichment of tropical soil microbial communities from Luquillo Experimental Forest, Puerto Rico - statanox.12C.anox.44.000.108 (v2)... | ecosystem: Environmental > Terrestrial >...
CGCTTGAGCACGAGGTTGGCCTGTTTGGAGCGCACGATCAGCTTGTGCACGGTGTCGTTGCGGCCGCCCTCCGGGTATTCCTGGATCTCGGTCTCCGAGGCCAGCCCCGAGCAGTCGGAGAACCCCCCTACGGCCAGCCCCGCCAGGTTCACCTCGAAGCGGAAGGCGAGGAACGGGTCGTTGCGGCTGGCATCACTGGCCACTGGGACCTCCCGGGACCACCTGGCGCCCTTGCTCGCCCACGACCTGGACGCCCGCCTCGGTGACGGCGACGCGCACCGTCACGAACTCCGCGGGGATCGGGGGCTGGACGCCGATCAGGCAGATCAGCCGGCCGGCGGCGACGTCATCCGGGGTAGTGGTGGTGTCGTCGCAGCGCACGTTCATCGCATCGGTCGCCTGGGCGCCGTCGAGGGCGCCGCGCTGCCACAGCGCCAGCAGGAAGGCCCGGATCTCGCGCTCCACCGCGGCCTGCAGGGACGGCGTGTTCGGCTCGAACACCAGCCAGGCCAGGCCCGACTCGAGGGATAGCTCGATCATGGAGATGAGCCGCCGGACGTTGACGTACCGCCAAGTGGTCCCTTGATCAAGGGTCCGGGCGCCCATCTGCCGGATCCCGCGGCCGGGGCGCACCGTGATCACGTTGACCGACGCCGCGTTCAGCCGGCCATGAGTCGCCTCGTCGACCGCCCACGCCACATCACGCGCGCCGACGACGGTCGCGTTGGCGGGAGCCTTGTGCACGCCGACGGTCAGGTCGGTGCGGGCGAAGATGCCCGCGAGATGGCCGCTGCCCGGCATGGCTAGCACGGCGCCTGCCTCCTGCAACGGATCGGTCCCGAGCAGCCAGGGATAGGTGAGGCTCCCGAACGCGGCCGCCGCCGAGCCTCGCTGCAGCGACTGTGCCCATGCGATGGCGTCATCAGGCAGGTCCTGGGCGCAGGGCTCGTCGAGCAGCGCGAACCGACGGCGGCCCGCGCAGCTGACCAGCAAGGCGTTATAGAGGTTGGCGATCCGCTCGCAGCTGAACGGCGGCGGCAGCTCCCCGGCCGCCGCCGGAGCGGGGCGGCTGACGGCGTCCGGGATCGCCACGATGCCTATTTCCTCGACGTTGTCCAGCGCGCCCAGGCCGCACGGCCCGTCGTCAGTGCTGATGTCACCGGTGAAGTGCCCGAACTGCAGGCCGGCCAAGCCGTCCGCGCCGCCGGACAGCGCCACCGTTCCGGTGCCGACGCTCGCGCCCGTGGCGGGGCGGAGGTTGACGACCCGCGAGCCGCGCGCGGGGTCGTTGATGACCGTGCCGTAGAACTGCACGTCCGCGGAGCTCAAGCTCAGCTCGGGCCATACCTCCCGGGTCCCGGGGGCGTCCACCAGCAGGGAGAACCGCCCGCTACCGAGGTCGACCGTGGTCAGCTGGGTGCCGTCGGCCCAGCTGCCCGGGCTGCTCGCTTCCGCCTCGACGGCCGGCTGGCCCGCCCCGGCACCGGGTGCCGGAACGAGCGCCGCGCGGGCGGGCTGGGCCGTGGCCGGATCGACGACCCGGACTACCCAGCACGCGTCGCCGCCGTTGGCGAAGTAGCCGTTGACCGCGTGGGCGAGCCAGCCGCGTGAGTCGTAGCCGCCGAACACCGCCTGGAACTGGCTCCAGCTGGTCAAGCGGACCGGCTGATGCGCCGGCCCGCGCTGCGCCAGTCCGACGAATCCCGCCACGTCCGTACGCACGGCGGCCGGGACGGGGATGTCGGCGGAGAGCCACTCCACGCTGACCCCCGGTGCCCGGGCGACGGCTCCGGCCGTCACGGGTACGGTCATGACAGTTCCAGGCCCTCGTGGCAGATCTCGAGCGTCTCGATCGCGACCTCGTTGTTCTTGGCGTTGAGGGTCGGCCCTTCCCACTTGCACGGCCAGCCCGCGGTGAACTTCCACTCCAGGGCTGGTTTGCGTCCCTCGTCGAGCAGGGTGATCGATCCGGATCGCCGGTCGGTCTTGCCGATGATGACGTTCTTGCGCCATTCCCACAGCTCCTTGGCGCTGGTGTAGCCGCGCTTGAGCACGATGTTGGGGTACTTGCGTAGCCCGGGGAGCTTGGTGACGGTGATGTCCGCGTCCCCGGTGCGGTACTCGATATGGTCGGTCTCGGTAGTCAGTCCCGAACATTCGGAGAACCCGGCGACGGTGATGCCGTCGATTTCAATGCGGAAATTGAATGCGCTGTACGGGTCGTGGCGAGCGGCTGTCGCGGGCATATGGGTGCCTCCCTGATCGCGGCGAAGGTCAGGACGTGGTCTGGCCGGTGGTCTGGCTGAACCGGAAGATGACGAATTCGGCGGGCTTGGCCGGCGCCATGCCGACCAGGCAGATGAGCCGGCCGTTGTCGATGTCGTCCTGGGTCATGGTGGTGTTGTCGCAGCGGACGAAGAACGCCTCGTCCGGTGTCGCCCCGACCAGGGCGCCGCTCCGCCAGACGCTGGTCAGGAAGTCACTGAGGCTGCGACGCACGCGCGCCCAGGTGATCTCGTCGTTCGGCTCGAAGACCACCCACTGGGTGCCCCTGATGACCGACTGCTCGACGAAGATGAACAGCCGGCGGACGTTGACGTACTTCCACTGCGCATCACTGGACAGGGTCCGCGCCCCCCAGACCCGGCACCCGAGCCCGCTGGCCCGGAAATCGCGGATCACATTGATGCCAATTGGATTCAGGATCTCCTGATCGCCCTTCGATATCGTGTACTCGAGGGGCTTGATATTGCCTGGCAGGTCGTTGATCAGGATGCCGGCCACCTCCACGTTGGCCGGCGCCTTGTGTACCCCCCGGGCCTCGTCCGTGGCGGCATAGATGCCCGCGATGTGACCTCCGGGCGGAACCAGCATCGTCGCCTGAGTGACCGGATCGACAACGCGGATCCAGGGGTAGTAGATGGCCGTGTAGGACGAGGCAAAGGGCGGGTGGATGCGCGAGATGTTGGACATGGTCCCCGGTACCTGAAGGATCGCGAAGCGGTCCTTCAGGAGCTCGCACTGAATGCGGATCTCGCCGGTAATGGTCCCGGTAGCATCGGTGACTTCATTCGGCACGCACAGCAGCGACACCTCGTCGAGGGTCGCCAGCGCGGCCAGCCCGGTCCTGCTGTCGAGCGGTTTGGTTTCATCGCCAATGTAGTTCTGGTCTACCAGCGGGTACCCGTAGCTGCCCGGGCTGAGCGCGGTGAACTTGATATTGGCGGGAAGGGCCGGCTGGGCCGCCCCGAGGTCCGGGGGGGCGATGAGGGTGGACGCGCCCAGCGCGGCCGTGATGTCGCCGGCCTGGAGGTTGTCGTAGTCCTCCACGATAGTGGGGTCGCGCCGGTTGGGATTGCGCAAGTCGGCCGACAGGAGCGACAAGGGGTCTACCAAAGGCGTGGGGGGAGCGACGTCGTAGAACACGATGCTGATCCGCGTCCGGGTCGGATCTGGGTTAGTCGGATTAGCCGGATCCCGCTGCGTCGGGTCCATCACCCGGACGAAGATCTGATTGGTCAGGTCCGCCGGGCCCGCCGACTGGATCGTCAGCGCCGTCTGTCCGGCGGTCTTCGGGGAGAGCTGAATCCTGGCCGGGCTGTCCCCCGACGGGGCCGGCGGTGCCGGTCCCGGAGCCGGGGCCGGTCCTGGAGCGGGGGCCGGCGGGGGTATGTCCCCGACGACCCTGGCCATGAACAGCCGCTGGCCGCCGTTGTCGAAGAATCCCTTGGCCGCCCAAACGGTGTAGGCGAACCCCGCCTTGGCCCAGGTGGCGAAGGCCGAGGAGCCCCCCAGTTCGGTCAGGCCGCCATACCAGAGCTGGAACTCCAGCCACGAGGTGACCAGCTGCGGGTGCGTCGGCCCCCGTGGCGTCGGCCCGACGAAACCTGTCGTGCTGGTGCTCACTCCCTCTATCGGGACCGGCCCCGTGCTTATTTCCTCGGCATAGACGCCGGGGGCGAGGTATTCAGGCATGCCAGATGCTCCGTTCGCTGGATCAGTGGGGAATGAGCACGGGAACGGCGATCGTCGTGGATGCCGTGATGGTTACCGTCGCCGAGTCTGTGGCACCCGCTGGGTCACGGGCGGTGAAGGTGATCCGCCCGGCCCCGGCGTCGGGGATGGCGAACACCCACTGGCCGGTGCCGTCGGTTATGTAGGTGTCGGACCAGTTGCCTGCCGCGGCCGTTCCTGTGACCTGCGCCTCGCCGACTCCGGCGCCGCCCGGGCCGGTGCGCACCTCGCCCCGGACCAGGGAGTACCCGGCCGGAGTGGCGGGGAATGGGTAGCCGTAGCCCGGCGCGAGCTGAACCGGGACCGGGACGACCGGGGTCGAGGGCTGCGCCGGGTCAAGGTTGACCAGCCGCAGGCCAGCCAGGGACGTCGGCCGGTAGGCCGGCCCGGTCACCGTGACGTCTACCGCCAGCGGCGGGCCGGTCGGCCGCGATTGCCGTCCCGATGGGCCGGCGATGATCCCGTAGCTGATGAAGGCGCCCGAGGTGCCCTGGGTGACCGGCAGCGTCCAGCCCGGAACGAGCGACCGGCGCGCGGGACCGCTGCCGATCCCGGTCAGCTGGAAAGTGACCGGCCCCCGCGCTTGGCGCGCTAGTCCCGCCCCGTCCACACCCCGCAGGGTCACGAAGCTGTCCGTCACGGAGAAGATCGCGCAGGCGCGGGTGATCCGCCGCTCGGCCTGAGGCGTCGTCATGGCACGCCTGCCATCATGGTGCCCTGCGTGTAGTCCGTCGTCATCTCCAGCACCGGGTGGACGGTCGAGCTGAGCGTGCTGTCCACCCGGGTGACCCTGACCTGGTAGCAGACGGACAGCCGGTAGGGCTCCTGCAGCGCCTCCCACACCCGGCTCAGCTCGTCCAGCGTGCGCCGGAACAGGTTGATGCTCAGGTCTTCGGCGACCTGCGCTGTCGGGTTGATCAGCGTCGTCCGGGCGTTGTCGTATAGCGCCTGCATGGCCCGCCCGAGAATGAGCAGGTCCGCCTCGGGTGAGGTCACCGGAGTGAACGGCGTGAGCAGGTAGTACAGGTCGAGCGCGAGCGGCGGGAACTGCTCTGTGTTGTCGGCCACCCGCTGCGGCGGGGCGTTCTTGATGAACTCGTTCTCGGCGATCAGATACAGCCAGAGGGAAACGCGGTTTCCCGAGTCCTGGGCGGTCTCTTTCGGGTTCAGGAACACGATCGCCTCTTCGGTGCCGACCAGCGGGCGCACCACCGGATCAGCGGCGAACGAATTCCACAAGATCCGCCGGATCGCGCTGCTCACGGCAGCGAGGACCATCGGGCTGCTCATGCCCTTGAGGATCGCAACGGCCCGTCACCGGCGCGTTGCGCTGCCGTCGTCCCGCGGGTCACTCAGCAGGCAGGCGCAGCCCTGGGAAGATGGTTGTGTCACTGGCTGCGGCGACAGGACCATGCGGCATGGTCATGTGCGCGAGACGGACATGACGACAGGCCCGGCGCTGCGGGACACCGACCCAGGCGCTTCAACGTGCGACTGAGCTGATCGTCCCTGTTCGCACCGCGGCTCGACCAGCGCACGTGCACCCCGCAGGTCAGTGACGAACCACCAGGGCCATGCCTCGCGCCCAGGCAGCCTGGCCTATGACGGAACAACCCACCGTCCCTGCGCGCCAAGTACTAGGCCATCGCGGCGAACGCGGCATCCACCCTCAGGTCACCGGTACTCCGTGGGAGCTCTCGCCCAAATCCGCGCGAGCGCTTGAGCCCCCTTGCGATGCAAGACGCTCGTGTAGTCGTCGTCCAGCATCTGGGCGGCTACAAAGCGCCAGACCCCGCTCAGCCGCTTGCCATCTTCGATCATCGCGACAGCGCGGCCGGCCGCCTGGTCAGCGGACTCGAACGCCCGGTCGCCTAAGCAGGTCCTGGGCCGGGGACATTAGTGGCGGTGGAGGTCGCCGCACCGGGTGGCGATGCCTGCAAAGCGCTGATGACCGCTGCCGACGACGCTAGGCGTGGTCAAGAGGTTACGTCAGCGCACAGACACGTTACATAGAATGGGTGAAGAGCCGCAAAAGAGTGGAAATCAGACAGGGCAGAATCTAGCCGGACGGAACCGAGCTCACCTTGTCGTAAATGCACGCCCGCCGCCCATCTGCCTGCATGGCTGGGCACGCATTGCATAGCGGCGGCATCGAAGACCTGATTAGTTCTTCTCCGAAGCCTGGCCGGGTCAGCCGCAATTGGTCGCCGGTCATCATCAGCGATGCCATGCCGTCTTGGTCGACCAGCAACCCGCAGCGATAGGCCCGGCCATCCGGGAGTATCTGCAAATTGGAGAAGTCATCCAAAGCGCATCCGACCAGTGGATCGCCCTCACCCAGGAACCCTCGCTCAATTTCCACAAAGAAGTCAGGCCGCGTCCCCACCCGCTTCGTCGCCATAAGGACGAGGCCATGCCACTCCTCGCGGTCCGGTATGTGGTCGACGGCCAGTTGGGCTCCGAGCCCAATGCTCGACGGCCAGTGCACGTTGACCCGTCGGCAACCCGCTTCGTCAGCGAACTGGATCAGCGCCCCGATCCCGTCCAGCACAGGCCGAACACCCGTGACGTTGATGTCGAATAGGATGCTTCTGTCACGCAACAAGCGAATCGTGTCCATGGCATCCTGCCAGGCTCCGCGGCCGCGGAAGGCGTCTTGCAAGGTCTCGTCTAGCGTGTCCAGGCTGACTGCGACTCGGTTCAGGTTGCACCGACCGATCAGTCCACTCTCCACCAGACGCCGGAACCGCCGTGCCCCGTTCGTGACCACACGGACGGCCAAGCCCTGGCTATGGGCCAGGGCCACCATCTCCGGGAACGCGGGATGCAGCGAGGGTTCACCGCCAAGGAAGGTGATCTCGCCGACGTGGTGCCGCAGGCACCAGGTGACCACGTCGGCAAAGGCCTTAGCGCTCATCCGCTGACCCGAGCTAAAGAAATCTGATGGCAGGAAACAATAAGTACACCGGCGGTTGCACTGCGAAGTGATGTATACGTCGACAGATTGGAGGTCGTGCTCCGCTGGGAGCTCGACCAGGCCGTCAAACGCGGTGCCAGTCAGGCGCTGCCCCACTCCGCTACCGCCTTGCCTGTTGACCAGTACGATTGACAGAGCGACCGGAGAGTAAGGCGAGGCCGCCCAGAACGGGGGAAGCTTACCGCACCTCAGTGGCAATAGATACTATCAACCCCTGCATTGAGCAGGTGGCAACTAGAATGCACACTTGCCGGTGGCCAACCACTCCGAATGACGACCTATCGGACGTTCAGCCACTCAACCACTGCCTTGGCGATAGCCGCCACCGCGGTCGGCGGCAGTTCACTGACCGACCCCTGCAAGATGGCATCCACATTGCGCAAAGTCGGGTCAAGCCCTTCCCCGAAGCCGGGGTTCAGAGCCGCCGGGAGGCGAATGGCTGTCGTAAGGAGCCACTCAAGCAGGTCTGCCCGATCCGATGGCGTCCGGTTCGCCAGGTAGGTGGACAACATGGACCGATCGGTCCGTGCGGACAGCGCCCGCTCCTGCCACGGTGACCGATAACTGGGCATGGGGATGGGCCGGAGATAGATGTGCCGCACCCGCGATGACAGATCGTCGGAACAGCCCCGGTGGAAGGCTTCCCACAGCGTTCGCTCATCCTCCCCGCCCAAGGTGATGACAGAGCCGCCCATGCCGACCGGCGACTGAGCAAGGATAAATGCGATCTGTTTCTCGAAGACCAGCCAGTTCCGCAGCGGCGTGAGCAGTCTCTCGGCACCGAGCGACTCCGCGTTCCGCAGCAGCGCCTGGACGCTTTCTTCGGCGTTGATGGTGTACTGCAGCGGCGAAATCACTTTGCTGGCGACCAGGAAATCAAGCACGCCGATACGTGGGTTGAGATAGTCGGCGACGGCCGACCAGCCGCGCTCCATCAGATACGTCTCCGTCAGGACTTCCGAGTAGAGCCCGGTCGACAGTTTAGTATCGTCGCCGGAGGCGAAAGCTACCCAGGTTCTTATCCGGGACTCGAGTTCGTCGCACAGGTCACGGCTCCGGCGGTCGCTCATGGCGAGATCGTCGAGTAGCAGATGCACCGGGAGCCCCGCGCGGGTGGCGGCCGCGGCCGCCAAGCTGAAAACACCATGCACCAGATTGGCTTCCCGCACCCGGTGCACCCAGAAGACCCCGGCGGGAGGTCGTCCATTGGATTGCAGCCGCGGCACATCGAAACCGCCCAGGCGTAGTAGCTCTACCACCTGGTCATAGCTCATGTCCTGCTGCCGGGGCCAGCCCCATACGTCAAAGGCCTCGCCCTCCATGTACCGGCTGCGCAACAACCGCCGGAGCGCCCTGTCCAGTTGCTCGGCCTGCAAACGCGTGGGTCCAGCGTGGTCATCGCGGCCGTTTTCCCACGGACGGTAACTGGCGTAGCTTACACCGATCTCGGTGGCGATCTCCCGCTGGCTCAGCCCGCACTGCTGGCGCCACTCCAATGTCCGAGCCTGGGCCCGCGCACGCTGCTCTGGTGAAAGGTGAGCCGGCCTCTCGACCGGGCGCCCGCGCGGTGCCATAACGCTACGGTATATGCCCAGCATCTTCCCCGTTAATTACGTAGTTTTTAACACAGTTACATCGCAGTCCCGGCATGTTTTCCTGAATACATGAGCCAAGTTGGGAAGGCCTCCGGCCAGGGCGGCAACATCGCCCGGGTGACCGGACGGCTGGTCCGCCTGGTCAGAGCAGCCGGTGACCGGCTGTTCCAGGCCGAGGACATACGTGCTAGCCAGAATGGCTGGCAGATCACGGCCCGCCGTGGCGGGCTGGCCCGGACCTACCGGGACCCACGGTTCGACCGCTTCCGCAACTGTCCGGCCTGCCACGGCACCGGCACCGGTTCCGCCGAAAAACCCTGCAATCGTTGCGACGGAACAGGCCGGATCACGGTCTCCCAGGTGCCCTTGGAAGATTGGCGGCAGGGATAACGCTGTCGCGCCGTCCGGCCAGCACTCGGGACGCCCGGGCCGCTTTTGAGTATGCGATCGGAACGATGTCCCGCGCCAACCCAGTCGTCGCCACATGGCGCTGGCGCTACGAATTGGTAGCCGCCGCCGCGTTCGTAGCTACCTGGATAGCGCTAGGCATCACGACCGCGGCCGCATTGACGGGCGGGCTGACTGCCGTGCTAGCCCTCACCGCCTCCTTTCCGCGGGGCCGCACGTTCCTCTTGGCCCGCGCGTGGTGCATCGTGACGCCGCACCGGGTCCGCGCCGGTTGCGCTCAGGCGTGGATCCATACCCGCTATGGCAAGCTCCCCTTTATCCTGTGGACGCGGAGCCGACCGTCCGGCGAGCGCGTCTACCTGTGGTGCGGTGCCAGCAATAGCGCGGCGGATTTCAGTTCGGCTCGCGAGCTGCTGGCCGCCGGAGCAGGGCTACCTGGATACCGACGGCGGGATGATGTTCATCGGCCCGGAGGCCGAGCGGCGGTTCGGACACCGGCACTTCATGAGCCTGATGGCGGTGTTCACCGCACCACCGGAATTCACCGTGCTGCACGGCCGCGACGAGATCGGGCGGGTAGACCCCTCGCCTCGCTGACTGGGTGGAGGGTCCGCGGCTGCTGCTGCTCGGCGGCCGGTCATGGCGGGTGACGTGGACGGACTGGAAGCGTCGGCGCTGCTTCGTGGAGCAGGCCGAGGGCGGCGGACGGGTACGGTGGTTGTCGGACGGGGTTGGCGGGCTGTCGTTCGAGATCGCGCGGTCGATGCGGGATGTGCTGCTCGGCGCGGATGTGCCCGTGTCGCTGACGAACCGGGCTTCGGGGGTACTGGCCGGGTTGCGCAGTGACGCCATCGGCCGCGTGCATGGCGGCGGGCTCGTGATCAGCCGGGGCGAGGACGACCTGCGCTGGTGGACGTGGGCGGGATACCGGGCGAACGCGACGCTCAAAGCGACCCTCGGTGGAGTCGCCGACGAGGCCCAGCGGGTCGACGACCTCAGTATCAGGCTGCGGTCTGATCTGCGGCCGTCGACCTGGCGTGACGTTGTGGATGCAGTGCGAGACCGGCTATGCCTGCCGGAAGTGGACGAGAAGGCCCTTGCCGGGCTGAAGTTCTCCGACGCGCTGCCGCGGCAATTGGCGGTGGCTACCCTGGCGGCGAGGCTGGCGGACCTGGATCACGCCCCAGGGCGTGCTCATGGAGCCGGTACGGTTCGAACGGTAGCCGGGCGGTCGCGCACTTCGAGGCTTACGACTTAACTATCCATGTGTCCTGTGCCAGTTGCCACCCTGCATCAGCATAGAGATCATGTTGCTATGCGGCTTAGGCCAAGCGGGGATCCGCTGTGGAAGTGGTGGTGGCCGATCGGCGGTGCCGCCATGGCCGCTTTGCTTGCTATCGGATTTAGTACGGGCTGGTCTGCTGACTGGTGGGCAGCCACTGGTGTGGTGGCGGTCGTGTATGTCGGTGCCCCCGTGATGGCGGTTAGTCTTGAAGACCTCATTGCCAGGCGAAAACAGCAATCGCTGCCTAGTTTCTCCGAAGCCGAAACGAATCATATACGCCCCTCACCGGACGCGCTAACTGGAGGCACAGCTGTGTCAGTCCCCGAACCGCCCCCTCAGCCGGAGACCGCTAAAGTCATCGCCATGACAGGGCGGTCACCGCGGTCGTCAGGACAAGCCCCCGCCCGACCTTGGCGTAAAGTCGGATCCGATCAGTTCGCGAACCTCGTGAACAAGCTGAGCAGCGCGTTGCCCTCAGTCAAGCAGGCAGAAGACACGGCGATCATTTCCGGGGTGACCGCTCATCTGATCAGAATCGGAAACAACGATACTGCCCAGCAGCGCTGGCAGGCAGTGCTCCAGCAGGCGATCGACGACGGGGTCGACGATCGCGTGTGCGAAGAAGCGCTGAAGTTGACGAAGTCCGAGCAATTGGCTACGGCGGTTGCGGATTGGCGCGGGGAACCCGGTGGCCCGTAACGACAAGCTGACTTCATGGGCAGAGGGGGCTGAACCGTGAACAGTCCGCCTCGTGGAGAGCTGACGTTGTCGGACCTGGACAAAGTCGTTGGTGCGGTGGCAATAGCCTTGCCTAATGAAAATGAGCCCAGGCAAATTGCCGAGTTGGCTGGCATGACCGATCCGCCGACAGTGAGCGGCACCACCCGGTCAAAGGACCGTTGGATTCCGGTCTTCGAAGCCGCCCTTGAGGAATCGCCGGAGATTCTCGCGGCGCTGCTGATACGCATTCGCGGCCGCATTGGCTCAAGCCGAAAAAGCAAACTTGATCTTGCCTTGCAGGAAATGAAGATTGATTGTGTACGTCGCGTTACGCGCACCTCGAACCTGAGTCTCAACGACCAGATTGAAGATCTGTCCAGCTCGTTCCCGCCGGAGACGTTCAGGGAGCCAGCCGAGAGACTTCGTAACACGGCCCTAGGCGTACGACGACTGCTGATGCGCCCGCTTCTGGCAGAGACTTTTCTGCAAATGGAACAAGAGCTGGACTTCGCCATTGCGGAACCCGATTGGCTGCGGATCCAGCCGGCCAATCAGGCGGTGAACGTGGTCACGGCCCTCGACTACCTGCTGACTCTGATGATGATGCCGGACATCACACCGTCACAACTGGTTCTTGGCGGGCCGCCAGGTTCGGATCGTACCCAGGGTCGTACCGACGAAGAGGCGTATGACTGGCTGACCCGACGACGCCTGGATGCCCGTGGCACCGCAGTTCGCGAGGCCATGCGCCTCCTTGTGATGCTACGCAGGGACATCGCGATCGACTGACGCCGAGTGAAGC
>Ga0306923_10006147_pt1 | contig 11798 bp, 11 predicted proteins | sample sta12Can44000108_FD_203841 | JGI IMG/M metagenome (GOLD analysis project Ga0306923, IMG submission 203841) | Lab enrichment of tropical soil microbial communities from Luquillo Experimental Forest, Puerto Rico - statanox.12C.anox.44.000.108 (v2)... | ecosystem: Environmental > Terrestrial >...
AATGTTCGGTCAGTGGTTCGACTGCCAGTTCCACTCAACGTTGCTCGACTTGGCGGACGAACCACTCATCGAGGAGCCCTATTAAATGCGAGCTGAATGACATTCGGCGTGTCGAGCGAGTTTCTGGACATTACGGCATGAGCCGCAGGGTTGCAGAATCAAACGAAGAACCGCCTCACGATCGAATTATTGGACACTACGCGATCGCAAGCGCGCGGAGGTGCACGGCGCGTCGGTGCAGAAGGCGGTTAAGGCCGGCGTGAAGATCGCGTTCGGCACCGACATGGGCGGCATCGAGTGGACAGAGCCGATCGCTCAGGAGTTCCCGTACCTCCTGCAGTTCGGCCTGACGCCGATGGCGGCGATTCAAGCGGCGACGTCGCGCGCGGCCGAGCTGCTCGACATGAAGGGCGATATCGGGGTCGTCGCGCCGGGCGCGTACGCCGACATCATCGCCGTCAACGGCTATCCGCTGCAGGACATAAAAGCGCTCGGACGCGTGCGCTTCGTGATGCAGAGCGGCAGCGTATTCCGGCGCGAGCCCTGAGATACGGCAGCGAGGGGAGGACTTCAATGGACCAAATCGAAACGCTGGTCAACGCCTACGAATCCCGCGCGCTCTCGCGGCGAGAGCTGATCGCTGCGCTTGCCACCATGGTCGCGCCCGCCGCGGCAACGCCGGCGAACGCGCAGACGCCGGCTGTCGCACAGGCAGCACAGGGCCGGACGCTGAATCATGCATCGCTCGCCGTCAGCGACGTCGCCGCGGCGGCGGACTTCTATCAGAAGCTGCTCGGTCTCAAAGTCGTCAGCCGGCCGGGCAACGGCGGCATCAATCTCGGACTCGGTGACGGCTTCCTCGGCGTCTACAAGCTCGCGAACCCGGGAACGGTCAATCACATCTGCATCGGCGTGGACGACTTCGACGCCGAACGGATCGCCGCGCGGCTGAAAGAGATGGGAATCAACGCGACGATCGATCGCAACCCGGCGAACCGCACGAGTGGCGGCGATCAGCTCTACTTCATCGGTCCCGACAACTGCCGCATCCAGCTCGGCGCAAACGGATATCAGGGGTGATGCGATGACCTGGTTGTTCGCTGCGATTCTTTTCATTGCTGCCACGCCGCCAACCGACGCCGAGCACTCGCGGCTGAACGCAATGGTCGTTATCTCGTCCTGTTCGTCATCGAGCTGGCCACACGCTCAGGCCGAGCTGGCACGCGCCGAGATGCAGTCCGAGATCGTGGGGCACCTCAACAAAGCGGCGGCAGACCTCGAGCCTGCGGGATGGCGGCTGAAAACGCTCGAGGTGCTGGTCGAGCTGACGCGTTCGGCCCAGAACAATACCTCCTGCATTCCCGCGAACCTTGCGGAACTTGCCGACGTCCTCAGCGCCTGGCGCGACACGAAGGGCGCGCCCTGACAAAGGCCGGCTTTTTGGCCTCTCGATTCCCGAGGGCTACTTCGATCCTGCGAAGACTGCCGCTGCGCGCGCCGAGGACCGGTCCGCTTTCGTCGCCGTCACCGACGAATCAACGGGTGGGCGCCGAAGGATGATACGAAACGTGCTCCCGTGCTCCGGCTCGCTCCATACCTCGATACGCCCGTTGTTGGACTCGACGGCCCAACGCGCGATCGACAGGCCAAGGCCCGTCCCTCCGCTCGGGCGTGACCTGTCGACGCGGTAGAAGCGGTCGAAGATTTTGTCGAGATGTTCATGTCCGATGCCCACCCCTCTGTCGGTCACCGTGATCGTCACCAAGTCCGATTCCGAGCTCACGTCCACGAGGATCGTTGAATGCCGAGCGCTGTACTTGATCGCATTGTCGACCACGTTCACGATGGCCTCTCGCAGGACCATCCGATCGGCCTTCAAGATGACAGGCTCCTGGGTCGTGACCGTGATCGCCTGATGTTTCTCTTCCGCGAGCACCGACAGACATTCCGTCACTTCCCGGACGAGCGCCGACACGTCAAAGAGCTCGACGTTCATCTTGACCAGATGTGAATCTCCGCGGGCGACGGTCAGCAGCCCGTTCACGAGACGGCTGAGGCGATCCGCTTCCTCGAGCACGCTCCCGATGATCTCGCGATACTCGGCCTCTGTCCGGCGCTCGCGAAGGCCGACCTCGCCAACGCTCCGGATCGCGGTGAGTGGTGTTCGGAGCTCGTGAGAGACATCGGCCGTGAACCGCTTCAGCTGGGCGAACGACGCCTCGAGCCGGGCCAGCGTGTCATTGAACACCGCGGCCAGTTGACCGAGCTCGTCCTCCGGATTGTTCACGGCCAGACGTTGCCCAAGGCGTTCGGCCGTGATCGTCCGCACACGTTCCGCCATCGCGGCGATTGGCAAGAGAGCCCGCCTGGCCAAGGAGTAGCCGCCGATGCCGGCCACCACGACGCCCATGGGGAGAAGGACGAGCAGCCCGTAGAAAAAATGTTGCAGCTCGTACCGCAAGCCTTCCTCGGAGCGAACGACCCGTATGACCGCCGTGCGCCCGAATACAGAGAACGGTCGGCTGAGGACACGCGCGCGGATGCCGCCGGTGAGCAGCATGGACGTCGGACCGAAGGGCACCAACGGAGGAGCGGCAGGAGCATGCGGCAAGTCGACGGTCAGGTCCTCCGGGTTGGCGTACAGGAGATGCTCGTCCAGGCTCCAGATCTCGAGCCACCGCCAGTTGCCCACCGGCTCGAGCGTGGTCGTGGCATGGCGCGGCACGAGATCGCCCGTCCGGCCCGCAGATTCCATGAGCTCGTCGGCCACCTTGTAGTCCGATTCGAGTTGCCGATCGATTTCCCGGTAGAGCCCCTGCGTGAGCAGTTGATACGCTCCTGCGGCGAAGAGCACGAGCGTCACGGCGAGCGCAGCCGCATACCACAGCGTCAACCGAACGCGCAGCCTCGCGTGTCTCATCGGCGAAGGCGTCATGGTTCACCCTCTCGAAGAATGAACCCGACGCCCCTGACCGTGTGGATGAGCCTCACTTGAGAGTCCTGGTCCACCTTGCGGCGCAGGTGCGCCATGTGCACGTCGATGACGTTGTCGAGCGGCGTGCCGCGTGCCGGCTCTTTCCAGACATCACGCGCGAGCATCTCCCGGGACACTATCGAATTCTGATGTCTCACGAGGTACTCGAGCAGCTCGAATTCTCGCGTGGTCAGCGCGAGCAGGTGCTGGGCCCGCACGGCGCGCCTCGTGACAACGTCGATTTCGATGTCGGCGGCCTTGAGGCAGAGCGCCTGCTCTACACGTCCGCGTCGGAGAAGGGCACGAATCCGTGCAAGGAGCTCGGCGAACGCAAACGGCTTGACGAGGTAGTCGTCGGCGCCACGATCCAGACCAACGACTCGATCTTCGATCGCATCGCGGGCGGTCAGGATGAGAACCGGGATCTGCAGTGAACGTTTGCGGAGAGCGGTCAGGACCTCTAAGCCGTCGCGTCCGGGCAACATCACGTCGAGGACGATCAGATCGAAGGTCTGCTCGCTTGCAAGGAAGAAGGCGTCTTCTCCTGTCGTCGCCACGACCACGTCGTAGCCTTCGCCGGTGAGCCCCTCGCTCAACGCCCCGGCAACCTTGGCTTCGTCTTCGACCACCAGAATGCGCGCCACGTTCCTCCAGATGTCGAACGAAGCCACAGCCTACCACCGACGACTGCAGTATCGGCGCGTTTCGCGGGCCTTAAGCGAACTTCAGGAAGATTTCAGTAGGAGGATGTCGGTGGTCTGCGTGATAAAGGGCCGCCCGCCGCACCCGGGAGGGAGATGCAATGGCCGGCCTCAGTGTCGCTTCTCCGAAGGTCCTGAGCGCGGGACGCGCTCTTAGAACCGTCCTGATCGCTGCTGTCGTGGCAGGGTGGGGCACGAGCAATAGTGTCCGCACCTTCGCGATGTCGAGCTCTGGTCAGCGCGCAACGACTCCGGCCCCGAAAATCACAGCTGTCAGCGGACGGGTGGAGGATCCGTCGGGGGCGGTCATCGTCGGAGCAAGTGTGACATTGACTCCTTCGGGCGCGGGAGAGCGCTACGAGGCGAAGACCGATACGAAAGGCGTCTATCGTTTCGATCATGTGCAGGAGGGGTCGTACCTGGTTCTCGTTTTCCGGGACGGCTTTGCCCCTCTCACGCAGGAGCTGGTCGTCACGCCGGAGCAGGAGCTGACGCTCGACTTCAAACTCGAGATAGCCGGCTTCAAGGACGAGGTGACAGTGACATTCAAAGCCGACACCGCAGCGGGCACTCTCAAGCTGGACACGCCGCTCGCAGACGTCCCGCTCGCCGTTCAAAGCTATACGGGATCCTTCATGAAGGCGATCGAATCCACCAATGTCGGCGACCTCTACAGCTACACCACTGGCGTTTCCCGCTCCGGCAATACGGGCATCGACTTCGTCATCCGTGGGGTTCGCGCGTCGAACGACGGCAACATCCAATACAACGGCTTGCCCGGCCTTGCGGCGCGCTTTGGCTCTCCCTCGACGGCCAACGTGGAGCGCATTGAGGTGATGAAGGGACCGAGCTCAGTACTCTACGGTCAGGCTCAGCCCGGCGGCCTGATCAACATCATCACGAAGAGGCCGCAGGCCGAGCGAGCCAACGTCATCGACATTCGGAGCGGCACATTCTTCGGGGCGGGACTAGGGTTCGGCGACCGGAACAAAGGGCATTTCGCCGCCGATTTTACAGGGCCAATCGACAGCGCCAGAAAGTTCTTGTATCGCTTCGTGGCATCGTATGACGATGCGAATGACTTTCGCGCGTTCGCCGAGAACAAGGACCTCTACATCGTCCCATCCGTGTCCTGGCTGGGTTGGAATGGCGCTGTCGTCAACCTGGAATTCGAGTACCGCCGGACACGCACGGCCCTCGACAGCGGTCTGGTCGCGCCCAGGAACGACATCGCCCTGGTGGCGCCAATCACCGTGCGCTACCAGGAGCCTGCCGATTACCTCAACGAGGACGGCAAGACGGCGACGCTGTGGGTTAAGAAGACCTTCGCGAAGGACGTGACCTGGACGCTTAACTTTCGGAATGTCTGGCACGGTGACGACACGAAGGGCTTCGAGAACGTCGGTGTATCCGGGCTCGCGACCGTCAACAGGCGTGATCGCCACCAGGTCAACAGCCGGCGCTACAACTACCTCGACACGACGTTGGCGAAAGGCCTGGTCACGGGCTCCGTCCGGCACAAGTTCCTGTTTGGTCTGAACGGAGGGTACTTGCTGACCGATTTCGACCGGCTGCAGTTTGCGACCGGCGCTAGCCTCAACGTGAATCTCTACAATCCGGTCTACGGGGCAACCGAATTGCCGCTCAAGCCCGACACGCACCGCATCGACACAGCGTGGGACTGGGCGGGATACGTGAATGATCAGATCGACTTGACGCCGCAATGGAAAGCGTTGCTGGGGCTGCGCTACGCCGGGCGCGACTCGCAGGAGCAGGAGCTGCGCATCAATCCGTACGTGAAGGACAAGTCCAGCCGGGCAGTTCTCCCGTTGGCGGGATTGGTCTTCGAACCCAACCGCGACTTTTCCTTCTATGGCAGCTTCGCGACCTCTTTTACCCCACCGCCCCCCGGCGCCGTGGACGCGCAGGGCAACAATCCCTTCACTCCTGAGCACGCGTGGCAGTTGGAGGGTGGCGTCAAGGCAAACCTCAACGCCCGCGGGGAGGCGAGTCTCTCGTGGTTCGAGATCACGAAGAACGATGTCTTGATCACCCTTGTCGCGCAAGCGATCAACGACCAGATTGGACAGGAGCGCAGCCGCGGCGTGGAGGCGACATTCACCGAACGACTCCTGGACAACTGGCAAGTCATTTCCGGCTATGCCTTCACGAACTCGGAGGTCACCAAGGACTCTGACCCTGTTAGGGTCGGGTCCCTGGTCCCAAACGCGGCGAGGCACGCGGCGAACGTCTGGACCCGTTACGACCTCGGTGGTGGTGCGCTTCGCGGACTTGGCTTCGGTCTCGGCCTGGTTTACACCGGAGAGCGGGCAGGGACGATCAGGGCGAGTACCTCGACGCTGCCGGTCTTGCGTCTGCCGGGCTACTTCAGAACCGACCTTGGCATCTACTGGGTCGCCTCCCGCTATGAGGTGACGGGGCTCATCGTGAACCTTTTCGGCGAGCGCTACTACGAAAGCAATCTCGGCACCAGCACGACGAGCCTCAATATCCGTCCAGGGTCTCCCCGGGCGGCGACGATATCGATGCGCCTGAGATTCTGAGTCCACCCATTACAGTTACGGTGCCCGGCAACGATGCGTGAACTGTCATTAATTGGAATCGCGATCGGAATGCAAATCGGATGCAGCGCAGCCCCACGGACGTCGGCCTCGGCGCCTGCACCGACCGTGAAGCGCGTCGTGCTCATCAGCGTGGATGGCCTCCACTCGCTCGATCTGTTGAAATGGGTGAAGAAACACCCCGATGGGACATTCGCGCAACTGGCTCGGCGCGGCGTGATCTATACGAGCGCTTCGACGCCATTCTCGGATTCCGCGCCAGGTCTCATCTCACTCGTCGCCGGGGCTTCGCCCGCCACGACCGGCGTGCTCTACAGCGATACGTACGATCGAGCGCTGTCACCGGCCGGCTCCAACTGTGCGACAAGGGGGGCCCTCGTGTTGTACGACGAGCGCGCCAACAAAAATCCCGACGCGCTCGACGCCGGCGGCGGCCTCGATCCTGGCAAATTGCCGCGCGACCCGGCGAATGACTGCCAGCCCGTGTACCCACATAGTTACCTGCGCGTCAACACCATCTTCGAGGTCGCCAAACACGCCGGCGGGCGAACGGCGTGGAATGACCAGCATCCCGCCTATGCCGACTTCCTGGCAGGGCCGTCCGGAAAAGGACTCGACGACATTTACGCTCCCGATGGACATGCGCCCGGAGTGAAGCAGAGCGTCGAGAGGTCAGAGGCGTTCGACGACCTCGGCGTCTCGGCAACGCTCAACGAGATCAACGGCAGAGACCACACGGGCCAACTGAGCGTCGGTGTCCCGACGATCTTCGGGATGACCTTCGTTTCGGTCAGCGTCGCCCAGAAGCTGAAGGACAACGGGTATGTCGATGCCGACGGCACACCGAGCGCGGGCGTTGTCAACGCGTTGCAGTACGTCGACACGTCGATTGGCCGGATGGTCGACGCGCTGAAATCGGCTGGGCTGTACGATTCGACCGCCGTTGTGGTCAGCGCCAAGCACGGCAACTCGCCCATGGACGTCAGGCGGCGACGGCTCGTGGATGAGGATCTGATCGCCGGGCTGATCGACCAGGTCGAGAAAGACCTGGCGGCGCACGTAACCGTTGACACCGTGGCCCTGATTTGGCTGAAGGATCAAACGAGAACGCCGGAAGTCGTCGCCAGGTTGAGGGCCCACGCGGGGCGCGCGGGCATTCTCAAGGTGTACTGGGGCGACAGTCTCGCGCTGCGGTTTCGCGATCCGTCCGTCGATTCGCGGACGCCCGACATCATCGTACAGCCCGAGCTGGGCGTCATGTACGTCGAGCCGACGTCCACCAAGCTGGCTGAGCACGGCGGGCAGTTCGACGAGGACGTGAACGTTGCGCTGCTTGTGTCCGCGCCGGGGATCGTCGGCGCGCGGATAACGGCGGCGGTTCAGACGACCGAAGTTGCGCCGACGATTCTGAAACTGCTCGGCTTGGAGCCGCTCGCCTTGGTAGGCGTCAAGGCGGAAGGTACGCCGGTGCTCCCAGGCTTTTGAGACGTGACAGCGAGTCCCCGCGCAACGGGGAGGTGAGACATGCAGCGACTCATCCCGTTCGTCGTGATTGCGCTGGCGGTGACGCCCCCGCGCCTCGGCGCGCAACGTCAAAGGCCGGCACCCGAGCCGCTCTACAACGCGAGAGTCGACCCCGCGCTCCCGCAATACACACCGACCGCCCCCGTCATTGGCGCGCTGAAAGGTATTTGTTCGGAGACGTTTCCCGATTTGATGAAGCTGTGGGTGGACGGCTTTCGAAAGCACCATCCAGGCGTCACGATCGATGTCGCGGCAACGGGCGGGGGGGTTGGATCCAAAGCGCTCGCCGACGGACAGGTCGATTTTGCCGCAGTCACACGCGAGGTCAGCCCCGCCGACGAAGAGGCGTTCGTGAAGCACTACGGCTACAGACCGCTCGAGGTCGCGGTGGTTGGCGGGAGTTATCGATCCTACGGGTTCACCGACGCGCTTACGTTCTTCGTCCACAAGGACAATCCAATCGGGCACCTGTCCTTCGCGCAGATTGGCGGGTGGGCCGACAAGCCGATCCACGCATGGGGTGTTCAGCCGTGGAACGGCTTCGAGCAGTTCATCCGGTTGCGTGTGTTGAAGGGTGGTGAATGGCGCGAGGGGCTGAGCACGGAGAAGCTTGTGATCCCACTGCCCGATCGCGTCGCCGCCGATCGGTACGCCATCTCCTATTCGGGGATTGCCTATCTCAAGCCCGGCGTCGCCGTGAAGCGGATCGCGGTGTCCGAGAACCCTGACGGGCCGTTCTTGAAAGGGACATTCGATGAGGTTGCCGCACAAACCTACCCACTTGCGCGAGTCATGTACTTCTACCTCAATCGAGCGCCGGGCCGGCCGATTGATCCGCGCTTGCGTGAGTTCCTGCGTTACATCTTGAGCCGAGACGGCCAGCAGGCCGTTGTGCAGGATGGGATCTACACGCCGCTCCCGTTCCGGTTCGTGAACACGTCGCTCGATCTGCTGCGGTAGCGAATGGAGGTAGCACCGTGCGAAGATTTTTTTGTCTGACTGCGGTCGTCGCGAGCACCAGTGTGCTCGTGGCCCAGCACGCCATCAAGGGAGAGTTCCAGGAGAACCTCCATGCCAAGGTCGATCCGTCGCTCGCCTCCTACAAACCAGCGACGAGCGTGAAAGGAGAGATTCGAAGCATCGGCGCCGACACGATGGAAGAGCTGACTAAGCTCTGGATCGCCGGGTTCACCAAGTTCCAACCCGGGGCGACGTTCACAGTGGAGGCGAAAGCCTCGGGCACAGCCGTGCCGGCCTTGACCGAGGGCAAGGCGGACATCGGCCCCTGCGCGCGCGAGGTCCTGCCGCCCGAGCTCGGCCCGTTCCGACAGAAATTCGGTTACGAGCCATTTGGCGTCCGCGTGGCGTCGGGCAGCTATCGAACCCCGGGCAAGACCCACGCGATTGCGTTCCTCGTGAACAAGGACAACCCGATCGACAAGCTCACGTTCTCCCAGCTCGACGCCGTCTTCTCGACAACCCGCAAGCACGGCGCGAAAGAGGACATCAAGACCTGGGGCCAGCTTGGACTGAAGGGTGACTGGGCGGCCAAGCCGATTGCGCTCTGGGGGCTCGTCCGGCCCAACGGGATCGCGAACTTCGTTCAGGGTCGCGTGATGGCGGACGGCGAGTACAAGGGCGGCATCAACGAGCGGACGACGGTCGGCTCTCTCGCCGCGCTCGACGCAATCGCTCAGGGAGTGGCCGCCGATCGTTACGCGATTGGCTACGCCGGCTTCGGCAATCTCATTTCCGGTGTCAAGGCCGTGGCGCTGGCCGAGAACGACGGCGGACCGTACTACAAAGGGACGTTCGAGGAAGTCGTGAACCATAGCTACCCCTTGAGCCGCTACATTTACATCTACGTCAACAGAGTTCCGCACAAGCCGATCGACCCGAAAACGAAGGAGTTCCTCGACTACATCTTGAGCAAAGACGGGCAGGAAGCCGTGGTGAAGGAAGGCATCTTCCTGCCGCTCCCCGGCACAGCCGTCAAGGAGGAGCGCGCCAAGCTTCAGCAGCCCTAGCAGACACATGCTCACAGCCGCCGAACGAAAACAGAAGATCTGGTCCGTCGTCCGCGTCTCCAGCGGCAACTTCCTCGAGATGTACGACTTCTTTGTTTTCGCCTATTACGCGTCCGCGATCGGTCGCGCGTTCTTCCCGAGTCACAGCGAGTTCGCGTCGTTGATGTCGTCGTTCATGACTTTCGGCGTCGGCTTCTTGATGCGTCCGCTCGGGGCCATCGTGCTCGGTGCCTACATCGATCATCGCGGCCGCCGCGCGGGCCTGCTGCTGACGCTGGGCCTGATGGCAATCGGCACGTTGTCCATCGGGTTGACGCCTGGAGCTGCGGCGATCGGTCTGCTTGCGCCCTTGTTGGTGGTCGCCGGCCGCCTGCTCCAGGGATTCTCCGCGGGCGTCGAGCTCGGCGGCGTCTCGGTCTACCTCTCCGAGATCGCGACGCCGGGAAACAAAGGCTTCTACGTCGCCTGGCAGTCCGGCAGTCAGCAGGTCGCGGTGATGTTCGTGGCGCTGTTGGGTGTCATTCTCGGTCGCACTCTTGGTCCCGAGCAGATCGGGTCGTGGGGATGGCGCATCCCTTTCCTCGTCGGTTGCCTGATCATTCCGTTCATCTTCCAGATCCGGCGCTCGTTGCCGGAGACAGATGAGTTCCTCGCTCGCCGCCATCGTCCGGACACGGCTGAAGTGTTGCGCACGGTGGCGGCCAATTGGGGATTGATCATCACCGGCGTGTTGATGGTGATGATGACGACTGTGTCGTTCTACTTCATCACTGCGTACACGCCGACCTTCGGCCAGCAGGTGCTTAAGCTTGCGAGCATAGACAGCTTGATCGTCACGCTGTGCGTCGGGATGACCAATCTCGTATGGCTGATCGTCGCGGGCGCTCTGTCCGACCGGATCGGACGACGTCCCATCCTTCTCGTGTTCACCGCCCTCGCGCTGGCGACCGCTTATCCAGCCCTGTCATGGCTGGTGAGCCAGCCGTCGTTCAGGCGCCTCCTGCTGGTGGAGCTCTGGCTCTCCTTCATTTACGGCAGCTACAACGGCGCGATGGTGGTCTATCTCACCGAGATCATGCCCATTGAGGTGAGGACGGCGGGCTTCTCCCTCGCGTACAGCCTTGCCACCGCCCTCTTTGGAGGGTTCACGCCGGCAATCAGCACGTATCTGATCCAGGTCACGGGTGATCACGCGATGCCGGGAGTGTGGCTATCGATCGCCGCCGTGTGCGCGCTCGGCGCGGCGCTGCGCGCCGCGCCGCGGCCGGCGAGCGTCCCGGTCCCGCGTGCCGCGCCCGTAGGCGATGCCTAGGTCGATCTATTTGGCGGGGTCGAACAGCGCCTTGTAGCTCGGGATTTGCTTCTGCAGACCATCGCGCATTGCGGCCGCCTGCGCCAGATACTCTTTTTCCGCCTTGCCGCTCATGGTGGGGTTCTTGAACGCGAACACAATCAGGCCGACGTTCTCGCCGGATGCGTCCCGCAGCGGCATCAACACGACGAATTTCCGTTCGGGGTCGTTGGTCCGGTGCCAGCGCGGATCGAGAATCGTGATGCCCTTCACGGTGACATCGATATCGTCCGGATCGTCGGGGTTGCCGATACGTTCGGGGAACGATCCGGCGAACATCGTGTACACCTTGTCCATGCCCGGCGGAACACCGTGGAAGGTGACGCTGATCAGCTCAGGATGCTTCGCCATGATGTCGTCGGACAAGACTTGCGCATGAATCTTGTAACTTGGGGCGGTCCAGTTTTTCGGATTTGCGGGCGCGGCCGGCGCTTGGCGTAATGCAAACAGTGCCACGTTGCCGAGCGCGACGAAGGCGACGACCGTCATGACAGGGAGTGTCCTGACCGTGATTCTCATGGTGCCCCCGAGAGAGTTGCAATCTGACTGGTGACCGTGACGACTGCGGAACGCATCATAAAGAGCGCGTCTCCGTGTGGCACCTTAATTCAACCTGAAGTTGTGTTCAGATGTGAAAGA
>Ga0306923_10006149_pt1 | contig 11793 bp, 8 predicted proteins | sample sta12Can44000108_FD_203841 | JGI IMG/M metagenome (GOLD analysis project Ga0306923, IMG submission 203841) | Lab enrichment of tropical soil microbial communities from Luquillo Experimental Forest, Puerto Rico - statanox.12C.anox.44.000.108 (v2)... | ecosystem: Environmental > Terrestrial > Soil...
TCCGCCGGAAGGGGCCGGCGCGGGCGCCGAACCGGGCGCCTGGTTTTGGACGGAAACGTTCTGTTGTTGATTTGACTTTAGATTGCCAGCGGCGGAAGCGCGCTGCCGCATCACCTGCACTGCGTTCATCACGTCCTTGGGAAAATTGAAGTAAGCATCGCCCAACGCGGACGTCCAGGAAAGGTTTGTCGCCATTTGATTGAGCACGTCTGGAAATTGAGTTAGGCCCTTGATGCTGTTGTCCCATTGCTGTTTGTCGACGGCCTGCATAAGCTGATCGCCCTTCAGGTTCGAGTTCTGTTGGAGCCACGTATGCGCGGCCGTGACCTGATCGGGATAGGTGGAGGCTGCCAGAACCTGGGCCACAAGATTGTCGGGGAACAACGCTATCGGGGCCACCAACTGATAAAGCTGGTCGGCCGTGGGTGTCGCTTGCGTGGTTGGCGGTGCCTGCTGATTTCCTTCTTGTGCCTGTTGTGCTTGCGTGGAGGACGTTTGCGCCGCGGTATCTCTGTCCTTTCCGCATCCTTCCAGGGGAGACGTGGCCAACGTCACGCTGAAACTCAAGATCAGCGCGAGTGTTTTCTTGTTCATTGCTGTGCCTCTCTGTTTCTTCGATCTCTATCTGTTCGCCTAAACCCCCTAGCGAAGTGTGGAATGTCAATTCGAAGCACCTTTTGGCGCTGCGTGTTTCACGTAATTTGAGCTTCACCGCGGTTTCTACCGGCAGTGAAATATCGCGCTTGTTTCCCTATCGCTCCTAAGAATTGTTCCTTTTTTGGCAAACCGGATCACCGAATACATATACTTCCCGGCAGTAGGCGGCCAGCGAGGGAACTGCTCAGGGGTAGTAACGGACGGACGATACTATAAAGAATCCCGAAAATACAGCGCTCGTCAGCGAGTTTTCTCATGACGAATTGCGCGTCCGATGCCGCTGCACTACGTAGAGCATACGGGTTCTGGCGCTTTGCGTTTGTCCAGAAAGACGTGGCGAAGGCCGCCCAAACCTTCATCCATTTTCCGCCGATGCAGGAGGGCGCAGGCTTTAACCTGGAGCAACTGAAAGAGGAACTGGGGAAGAAAGCAGCAGCGCACTCCTGGGGAATAGGCTCACCGCGTGGATGGATTTAGTCGTGGCGGGAGCTGTCAGGAATATCTGGATAGGTCCCAACCGCGACGTCACTTTCTGATGCATTGAGACCCGCATGAAGTCAATTGAGTACGAGATCTCAATCATGCCGCAAACGCAGCGAACTGTGTTTACTTCGTCTTGACAACTGGGGGCATGGCCCAAGAGCCGTCGATTGCAGCCGGCCGCGGCGAGTAGAGCCGCGCGTGGAGCGAGAACGCCTGGGCTGGTACCGGCAGCCAGTTGGAATCCTTGTCGGCGCCCGGGCTCTCATTCTGGAGGTAAATGTCCACAGATCCGTCGGCATTGGGTTTCAGGTTGCTTCGATCCCCGAGTGAATAGCGGTCAGTTGGACTAGGGACGGTGAACCCTTGCAAATCGTAAACCGTCACTGACCAGAATTCGTCGACAGGCGGCAGTGCACCTTTGGCGAAGTGCATTACGTAGTTGTTGTGACCATCCAGTGGAGTGGCCGCCGTGTCCGGGTAGATGGAGTCTTCGGGCAGATTCATCCCGATCTCAAACATTGGCAACTGCAGCACGTTTTAGGTAGTTCGCACCATAGACGCCGGAATCAGTGTTCATGACCCAACCGTTGGCAGTGCGCCCCACTTTGGGCCATTCGGCAATAAGCGCCTTCTGCGCAGTGGCCGGTGCCGCCTGCAGCGCTTCACGGATAACCGGGTCAACCTTGGCGGGATCAAAACTTTGACCGGCTTCGATGCCCAGACGTTTGATCCGGGCCAGGGTAGGCTGATCGATGAGGTGTGGACTGTTTACCTTCAACAGCTCGGCGGCCTACGCAAAGTAAGCATCTGGAGTCATGTCTTCAACCTGTTTTACCGGCGGCGTCTTCATGTCCACTGAAGGGTCGATCTTGACCGTGATGGCTTGCAGCGGCTTGCCCCACTGTGAGAGCAGGGTGATCTTGTAACCATCCTGCACCTTATGAACGGCGTCGTAGTCTTGAGGGCCGTCGGTCCGCGTGCGACCGATGACCCAAACGAACGGAGTCGGGGCATTGATTCTCTGCAGGCCTTGGGGCAGCTCACCCAGCCAGCTAGGCCCAACCACGGCAAAATTGCCGGTGGCCGTGCCGGTGGTGCGCTTCCCCACCCCAGCGAACGAATCCGTCCACATATCGAGCAGTTGCAACAGGTAGTAGCGACCGTGCGTGTCCGGCACCGAGATGACGACCGGCTCCTTGGTCAGATCGAGCCAGCCCACGGAATAGAGGGTGTCGAAGTTGGCGTGAGTAGCTCCCCGGAAGGTCGCGGGCGGAAACGTGCGTGCGTGCGAGAATGTGTTCATTGGCCCGCGAGCAAACATCTTGCCCGCCTCGATGTTGGTGAAGTGCTTGCGCGACACATCCATGATCACAAGCGGATAGAAGTAGATGTACGCGTCCTGGGCGATGGCCTGGGCCTCGGCGGAGCTTGCATCTTGAGCGTGGGTGTCGGTTGTCGTGAACGCCAGAGCGCAAGCGAGTGCGGCGGTGAGGATGTTTTGTCTGCACATGAGTTTCATTGTCGTGTCCTGCTTGTATTCGGAGGAACAATCAGCCGACGATGATACCCGTTATATGGACGCTGTCTACCCGATAAATGTGATTCAAGGATTCGAAATGGACAAATGCGCTCGCGGGTTGTAGTAGGTAGGACTTACCGGAAGTTGAACGAACAAGCCAGAATACGGTCACACCTTTGAGTCTGGATGCTGCGCGCAGGCCCATTATTCAGCCCAAAATTTTGCAATGAGAGTACGTAGGCTGCGTGAGAGCCGAGGAGGCCGCTAGCAGCAACGCGGCAAGGACGCTCTAGCGACATAGACAGTTCACGATTCGTTTGACCCAGGAGCATTCTGCCCACCGGTTGCGGCTTACAGAATACCCTCATTTGATGCGCCAACATTGCGAGCGCGAGGTGAGCTGGCGGCTAAAATGCACAATTATCATGTTCGATGGCCAACACTCAAACGCAGCGGAAAATGATCGTGGCCACTTCTTTTGCTCTTTGGCTTGTCACCGCACGCTCTACTCTCGAAATCTGTGTGTCCCTCTTCCTCTTCCCCGGGTCACAGGTCACGAGTCACGCAGTTCTGCCCTGCCACGCCCGAAGTCGCGGCACCCACGCTCTCACGTTTCGGCAATATTCCTCATATTCTGTGCCGAACATTTTTCGCAGCGTGGGCTCTTCATACAGCCGCACGAATAGAGCGACGCACAGGACCACAGCCAGAACTGCAGAGATCAGTGCCCAATTCACGTGGCCAAAGACCACCCACAGCCCTGCCCATCCCCCAAAAAATCCCAAGTACATCGGATTCCGCACGTATCGATAAAACCCCACCACCACGAGTTTCTTCGGGGGAGCCACCGGTGCGGGCGTTCCGCGGCCTGTCCATCCAAAGTCCCACACGCATCGCAGCGCCACGCTGAACCCGAGCACCGAGAACACCGCTGCGATCCAACGCCATCCCAACGCGCTGGCCCCGGCGGTCTGAAATCCTAGCCACGATGGCAACAGCCAGAACCACAGGGCAAAAAACGCCGTACCCACCATCAGCGAGGTGATCGCCGTGACCCAACGTGTCCCGCGATCCGTATGCTGCATGCTCCCTGCCTGCGCATTGACCATAAACGCCTCCACCAACCTGTCATCCGAGATCACCGGGATGCGCTCTCATTGTGTCTTACGTGGAGGCTGATCGCAGGTTACATGCCCGAGCTCGCTTCGGCCTCGTCAGCCCGATCGCAGCACCATAGTTAAGCCCCGCAGCGCGTTTTCGTGGTGGTTCTTGTCGCGGATCAGCGGGCCGCTCCCGCGGGCTGAGTTCTGGCTGCTGCTCACTCTTTGTCTGGGGGTAGGACCAAACGTCTCCCTTTCCAGAAGGTGGAGATATTGGATGTGCCAACATTGCGAACGCGAGGCGAGCTGAAGGCTAGTAAAGAAGCGCTACGATTCGGTTGGGCGAGTTGGGGAATTCACGGTCGTTTCAAAAAGCTAACTGATTGTGGCGAAGCGCCTTAGCTTTAGTGTTTCCTCGTTCGCAACGGGTATAAAGGAATCAGAAGTTTGCGCCACGCACGTGTGCTTCGCGAAAATTCCGTCTGACTTCAAAAATCAACAGAATACGTGAGGCTGCGTAGCGTCGTTACATGGACGAATTCGGGTCGGAGGGCACCGACGTTGAGTGTTATTTGACTCCTCAAAACTCAATCGCTGGGAGTAGTCGGTTCCAAGGTCTCCATCGGTACTCCAGTACTCCATTTAAGGGCACCCTCTTACTCGAACGACTACACTGCCGCCCGTTGGGAAGCGCCCTCTGACTCAAGTGGCACACGAACATGGATTCTTGTCCCACCCCATCGGCTTCGATTCAACGGCGATCGTTCCCCCGACCAGCCGAACTCGCTCCTGCATGCTCGTAAGTCCAAGACCTTGGCCTCGCCTTGCTGCTTCGATGTCGAATCCGTTACCTGAATCACTAACGATGATATGAATCTCACCGGAGTCTTCCCGCAGTTGTATTTCAACCTGTCTTACCCCGCTGTGCTTGATAGCGTTGTGCAGGGCTTCCTGTACAACTCGAAGCAGGGAAAGTCCGACTTCTGGTGGAAGGACGCTGGCAACATTAGTTTTGAAATCGATCTCCATTCTCTGGCGCTCGCCGAATTCCTTGCACCAACTCTTTATGCCTTCGACAACGCCCAGGTATTCCACTGTACTCGCCGAATTGCGTACTTGGCACGTGGCGTCCAAGGGTTTCCCGTCGTCGCTAGCCGGGCCCCGAAATTGTACCGGCGAACCCTGGTCACTCGTGCATCGCCGCCCGTTTGCTCGAAAGCCAGGAACGCCGTCGAGGAGGCGATGCGGCATAGGCGGCGGCAGCGGGAATTGTTAATTCAATTTCCGTTCCCGATTCGACGCTACTCCACAGTTCGAGATTGCCGCCAATGACTTTGGCCCGTTCGCGCATCCCGCGCAAGCCCCAGTGACCGGGGCGACCGGCGCCATCGACAACCTGCGATTCCATTCCTTTCCCATCGTCACGAATTCGCAGCCTCAACTGGCGCTCATCGTAGTGGATCTCCAGTTCGATCCGTCGTGCCCGTGCGTGACGGAAGGCGTTGCGTAGCGCCTCGCCTGCAATGCGGTAGACTTCGTCGCGCAATATCGCGTGGAGGCCCCGCGGTGCTCCTTCCACCTGAACATGAAATTCGGGAGAGTTCTCGTTGACTTCACTCGATGCAAGCTCCTGTCCAAGCGCTCTCAAAGCGAGGGCCAGATCGTTTGGCGCTGTCGTGGACGATCGCAAACCTTGGACAGCTTCGCGACCCTCGGTGATGGCTTGGGCCGCTTGATCGATGGCGTCATCGAGTCTTTGTTTCGCCTCCTGTGGCGGAAGCAGGTTAGAAACGGCCTGAAAACGAAGCAAGAGCCCTTGAAAACTCTGCAGCAGTGTATCGTGTAGATCCCTTGCGATACGAGTTCGCTCGCTGACTCGCTCTTCCAGGCGCATGTTGAATTGTCTGGTGAACTGGTACAAGCGATAGCGGTGCGCGCACCACGCCAAAAGAAGAATTAGTGCGACGCACGTGGCCCGGAACCACCATGTTTCCCAAAATAATGGTTCAATGACAAATCGCAACGCACTGTCCGAGCCGTTCCACTGGCCTTCTCCGTTGCGGGCGAGCACCCGGAAACGATACGAGCCTGCGCCAAGGTTCGTGTAGATAGCCTCCCGGGTTGCCACCGGCTCGCTCCAGCCGCGGTCGTAGCCTTCGAGAAAGTATCGAAAGCGAACCCGCTCGGGAACAGCGAGACTCAGCCCCGTGTACATGAACGTGATTCTCTTAGGCGAGGGAGGAATGTGAACCGGATCTTGGAGACTGATGGGGCTGCCATCCGCAGAAAGCGCTTCAATCTGTGGGATCGCGGGCGCCGAGGTGCCCGTGACGCGAGACGGGTCGACAACCGCAAGTCCACGACTCAGCGAAAACCAGACCCTCCCGGAGGGATCTAAAATCACCGACCTGCTTCTTTTCACTCCCTCCGTGCTGCGCAGGCCCTCTTCCGCCCCGAACTCGCGAAGATCCGAGGCCGCAAGTGTGCCGGTGGCGATTTTGTCACGTTGTACCCGCAAGACGTGCTCCGCGGTCGCGATCCAAAACCATCCAAACTTGTCTTCTGCCATACCGAATATTCTTCCGTGCAGCAACGCCGGCAGGTTGCGGGGAGTCTGAACATGACCGGAGCTAGAAAAGGCCAGGCCATCCGATGTTCCCATCCACAACGTACCTGACGTATCTTCGAAAAGGCAGTTCACATCTTCCGAGGGCAGACCGTCTTTTGCCGTGTACGTTCTCCACTGCCCGTTTGACAACGAGTTCAGGCCATTTGCAGTGCCAAACCAAAGGGTACCGTCATGCGTCTCCAGGATCGAAGTAACCGTGTCGGAAGCCAGGCCGGTCACAGCCGTGTAGTTAACGAATCGTCGGCCATCGAATCGGCTCACTCCGCCGCTGAGCGTCCCAGCCCACACCGTCCCGTCACGGCTCTGGTAAACGACGTACACGCTGTTTTGAGCCAACCCATCGGCTTCTGTATAGGTCTGCATCGTTGGAGTACCCCGGGCGTATACAAGGTGCGTTAGCCCGCTTCGCTGCCAGCCGATCCAAAGTTCTCTGCCGCTGCCGGCGATCGAATAGGCTACATCCCGGTCCACTCCGTGGATCGGCATACTCCCATTTTTTTCTCCTTGCAGCCAATGTAACCCACCTCGAATTGGAGCAAACCACGTACGCCCCTCGGGGTCGACGTAAACGGGTCCGGTGCTCTCCGACCGCAAGCCGCCCCCGGAATAGCTGGTGAACGCCCCCCTGCGTATACGCTCGATACCCCACGGCCGACCGACCCACAGATTCCCTTCTCGATCTTCGAAGAGCGCAGTCGCCCGCCCTGCCGGCGTTGGAACCTCCCCGGTAAAGGCAGAAACTCCTGTGGCGTCGAAGCGAAGAAGCCCGCGACTCGTACCTAGCCAGATGATCGAGTCGCGGTCTCGAATCATGGAAAACACCTCGGCATGCTGGAGGGACGCTGGCACACCCGCGCGAGTGAGCGCGGTCCCGTTCCAGCGCAACACGCCTTTGCTTGTTCCGATCCACAATTCAGAGTTCTCGAGCGGCACAAGGCAGTTAATTTTCGCGTTCGGCAATCCATTTTCCGGTGCGTAGACGCGCCCTTCCCGCAGGTAGAAGAGCCCTTGGTTCTCTGTCCCCAACCAAATCTTGCCGTCGGCGGTCGCCGCTACGGACACCACCACCGAGGTCCCTGACGCCAGGCGGTCAGGCATATTACCGTACGACCAACTGAAGCGAGCCGATCGTTCGTCGGGAATTTCCCGGTGCGCGGCGTTTCGAGAGTCAGCCGAGCGAGGCGCAGGTAACGCGGGGACAAACTGCTTACCGTCGTAGGTAAGAACGCCCATGGCCGCGGACGAGAGCAGAACTTGACCCGAGGTCCCCAGAGCCATGGCGGTAGTGCCGTTCTCAGCCTCGCCGCGGATAAGTTCGAATGTTCCATCGTGGTAGCGAAAGAGCTTGGTATCTTGCACCAAAATCCACAGGCTTCCGTGGGCATCCTCCAAAAGCGCGCGTACCGGACCGATCGCAAAGGAACCGGGGCCGGCCTGTTCGAATCGGCGGAAATTCAACCCGTCGAAACGAACCAGGCCTTTATCCGTTCCAATCCAGAGATAGCCGTCGGCGGTCTGCGCGATGGTCGATACGGATCCGACCGGGAACCCTTTCTCCGTTCCCCAGAAGTCGCGCAGGTATTGCGATAACATTCGATTCTGATCGGTTGCTGCGGCTGACTCGGCGAAGTACAACATGGCCAATCCAACCATGGCCCATCGCCACAGCCAGCCCCTTCGCTGACCAGCTTCACGGAAGGTATTGAAACTTCTCAATCACGACCTCGCTGGGCTTCTGCAGAGGATTTTTGTCACTTGCCACGACATAAAATATTAGGCGGGGCTTTGCCTCACCCGGCGTAGGTATACCCGAGGTGAACTCATGTTCAGCAACGACCGGCGCTCCCGTGGATGTTCCTCGGAAAGTCTTGAAGCTCGCGTGTCCGGATTCCCACCGCAACAGATAGGTGAGGGTGCCGGGGGGCGCCGCGAATGCAAACAGGTTCCCCGGAATGAAGAACGGTTGAACTACGTATTGTGCGTTGTTCTTGCTCGCGGCGTCTCCCCAGCGGCTGATCTCCACATCCATTTCGCGATAATGTTGTTCGCCGCCCCATTCCTCGAATGTAAACATACTAAAGACAGCGGCGGGTTCCAGGCGAGAAGTGTCGCGCACCGTTACTGTATAAGTGCCATACCCGAAGCTGCGATTTAGGAATATTTCCGCACACGACCACCGGCCCGATTTCCTCTTTATTTGCAGATGGAGCGCTCCGCCGGCGTCGGTCCAGGCATTCTCGGGATCATACAGATTGTTCGTACCCCCTTTGTCACTCGCAATCGTGCGAACGCCCCAATCGTACCCGCTGAACCTAAGTGATCCTGTTGGGGCGAATTGCGGAGTTCCCGTGCCTTTTACAATCGTTACCAGCGCCACGGAACCACCTTGCGTCGGCGTTAAATCCAAGGTTGGCAGTGGATGATAGTCCGGATCGACCAACAGCGCGGCATACTCGAATCCCAAGTGCGTTTCGGTACTCCATGTTGAGTCCGCTTGAATCGGAACCAAAGCACGATCAGGCCAAGGTTGCACCCACCACGGCCCACTGTGCGCATAGATAACGATCTGCTGGCCTGGGCGAGCGTTTCTGACCCGCCCGGCGATCGTGTCAACCCTCTCCCGCCCGCCCTGCGCCGCGGGCGGAATCTTGGTGAACTCGACCGCGGGGCCCGTGCTGGTTTTCTCGGAGTGACACCCATGCAGCGCAAGGCTAAAAGCCAAAGTCAAACGAAGCGCTCGCGCGAGCCTTTTCCTGACGAGGTCTGAACCGCACACTGCATTTCGTCGAAGGTCGTACCCCAAGAACATGTCGCCATCCGGGAATCGTTACGCTGATTATGGCGCAAATCAGTTTCGTGAACAAACCCATACAAAGATGTTTGTGGGCAGCGCTTACGCCACGAAGGCGTACGAACCTTTCCGGCACGACAAATCGGGCACTATCCGCTGGGTCCACTGGGTGTGCGGCCTTGCAGACCTGACAAGCGCAGCTTAAAATCGACGCCCATGACTCCTTGCAAGCTATGTGTCTTGCCCTTCTTGCTCTTAGCTTTCGCCGTCGCGCAGACGCCATCCTCGAAAGAAGTCGCGAGCGTTTACCCCGAAGCGCGTACCCTCTACCTCGATTTGCATCAGAATCCGGAACTCTCGATGCACGAAACTCAGACCGCCGCCAAGTTAGCGGCGCAATTGCGCAGCGCGGGCTATGAAGTGACTGAGCACGTTGGAGTCACTGGCATCGTCGCCATTCTGAGAAACGGCTCAGGCTCCACAATCATGCTTCGGACCGAACTTGATGCTCTCCCTGTCGAGGAAAAAACCGGACTCCCCTATGCGAGCAAGGTACACGCGAAAGATGACTCTGGAGCTGACGTTCCGGTCATGCACGCCTTGCGGACACGATCTGCACATGGCTTCCCTGCTCGGGGCGGCGGAGATCATGGCACGAAGCAAGAACACGTGGCATGGAACCCTGGTGTTGATCGGGCAGCCTGCCGAGGAGACAATTTCGGGCGCGGCCCGGATGATTGCAGATGGCTTTTTGACACGCTTCCCGAAACCTGATGCCGGTGTGGCGCTGCATGTGGGCAACGGGTTGGAGGCGGGAATGGTCGGCGTCGTTCCCGGGATCTACGACACTAATGCGGATTCGCTGCGCATCACCATCTATGGCAAAGGAGGACACGGTTCCGCACCGCACAATGCGATTGATCCGATCGTGATCGCAGCACGAACCATCCTCGCTCTCCAGACGATTCCCTCTCGCGAAGTGAAGCCCGGCGAATTCGTTGTCATTACGGTTGGCTACATACGAGCGGGAAACAAAAACAACATCATCCCCGATGAAGCGGAATTAGGCCTGACGGTGCGCACATACAAAACGGAGATCCGGAAGCAGGTCCTGGCAGCAATAGCGCGCATTACGAAGGCTGAAGCTTCCGCTGCGGGCGCACCGCGCGAACCTTCGATTGACCACTACGAGGGAACAAATTCCGTCTACAACAATCCCGCGTTGGCCGGGAGGCTCAAGACGACTCTGGAAACTGCGCTGGGCAAAGAGCACGTGGTGACGGATGAGCCTCACACGGCGTCTGAGGATTACTCGGCGTTTGTCGAGCAGGGCATCCCAAGCTTCTACTTCGACCTGGGAGGCGCGGATCCCCAGAAATTCGCCGAAGCTAAAACAGCTGGGACGATGCTGCCCTCGAATCATTCGTCATTGTTCGCGCCAGATGTGGAACCTGCGCTGCGAACCGGGATCACTGCAGAAGTAGCGGTCCTTCGTGACCTCTTGAACATGTCGCCGGAGGAATTACGGCGCTTGACGTCTCCTGCTCAATCGAAATGAGAGCGAGAGCCGCGCTAGGCCTGCAATTCCTACCTGTGATTCTTACCCGTTTTGTTGGTCAAGAAAATTGGATACGTCCTGGTAAACGTTAGCGCTTTATCGAGACGCGCATTGTGGCGGGGGAGTATGGGCAGGCAGGGCTCTCCGGGAGCGTTCGATAAAGCCGTTTCAACGTGGCCGCCCGGTTTGCGGCAGACGCGGGCGCTATGTCAATTCAATTGTGGGACGGAACAGTGTGAAGGTGTGCCGAGGCTGTGCCGGAGAGCCCAGCGGCTGAGGGCATGGGCGTGAGAGAGGACTGCTGAGAAAAGTGCAGCGGAGAGTGTGATTGGAGAGGCGGAAAGAAAGGATCCGTCCGTCGTGCAGGCAAAGAGATGCGGAGCGCGCGGAAGCACGCGGAGGGTTCGGATTGGAGAGATGAGTTTCATGCCGCCGCGCTGGTCCGGGGTGGAGAGCGAAGTTGGATTTCCGCAGCAGTGAGCCGCTCGATGACCCTCATCGGTCCACCGCAGTTAGGGCAGGGGTAAAGGTCGGGGGAGTCTTCCGTGGAGGAAGTGTGTTCTTCGTGAGGCGGTTGTTGTGCCGCTCCCAAGAGCTGAAAGCAAAGCGGGAGGAGCTTAGTGCGTCGTCGACTGGCCAAGAAACCGAAGTGCCGGATACGCACGAAGCCTTGCGGAAGCAGGTGCAACAGAAAGCGGCTCAAGAACTCGCCGACCGATAGAGATCGCGACTTCTGTTTGTTGTGGTCAGCGGAATCGCGCCAACGGAAGGTGACTTGGCCATCGATGAAGGAGACCAGGCGATGGTTGGAGATGGCCACGCGATGGGTGTAGCGGCCGAGATATTGCAGCACGTATTCGGGACCGCCGAAGGGGCGTTTCAAATAGACCACCCAGTCTTTTCGGTAGAGTGGCCGTAACCAAGCAGCGAAGATTTTGGGCTTGGCGAGAAGCTTGAGTTTTCCCTCGAAGCGGAGCAGTCCGTCTTGGAAAGCTTGCTTGAGAGCCTCGCGGAATTTGCCGCGAAAGACTCTCCGTAACACTTTCTTGGGGAGGA